>Ga0194133_10001791_pt1 | contig 35603 bp, 32 predicted proteins | sample TA2KigOf40mmetaG_FD_155448 | JGI IMG/M metagenome (GOLD analysis project Ga0194133, IMG submission 155448) | Freshwater microbial communities from Lake Tanganyika, Tanzania - TA2015055 Kigoma Offshore 40m | ecosystem: Environmental > Aquatic > Freshwater > Lake | place: Tanzania: Lake...
ACCAGTCGCGCCATGAGTTGCAACTCGTGCTCGGCCAGGGCGCCGGCATCGTGAATGACCCAAATGCGCTGGGGCGCCAGAGCCACGCCCTCGGTCATGGCCTCGCGCAGGGTTTGTCTGGCGAGGGCTTCATTGAATTGATTGACCAGCGCTTCGGTGCTGGCCGGAAAGTAGGTCTCGATCTGGCCCTGGGGACAGGCGCGGCGCAGCCGCTCGGCCAGCAGCTTGCCATAGTGGTCCAGGGCCGCGTCATGCTGGCTCGAGAGGGCCACGCTGCGCGACTCCTCGGTCAGCGCAGCCACGCAGGCCTCAAGCCGCAGACGATCGGCGGGCCGGAAGAACAGCGAGGGCAGCGCCGAACCGTCGGCGGCCAGACTGAGCGACAAGTCGATGTTGGTGTTCATGCAGTCTCCAATCTGCCGTGGGCATCAAATCGCATCGAGGGCGGAACCACCGGCCTTGGCTTGGCCATCGGCTCCACGCCCGGGCGAACCTGCGCCAGGCTGAATACATAAGCGATCACTGGAGCGACCGCATGGTAGAGCGCCTCGGGGATGGGCTGATCGACCTCGGTGGTGAAGTACAGGGCGCGCGCCAGCTGGGGGGAAGAGAACATCTCCACGCCATGCTGCTGCGCCTCCTTGCGAATCATGGCGGCCATTTGATCGGCTCCCTTGGCCAGCAAAACCGGCGCACCATCGGAGCTTGGGTCATACGCCAGCGCGACAGCAAAGTGCTCAGGGTTGGTAATCACCACATCGGCGTCCTTGATCTTGCTGATCATGCGCGCATTGGCCATCTCACGCTGGCGACGACGGATCTGCTGCTTGACCTCCGGGCGGCCCTCCATGTCCTTGAGCTCGTCCTTGACCTCCTGCTTGGTCATGCGCAGCTTCTTGATGTAGCTCCAGCGCTGGTACGGGGCGTCGATGAGAGCAATCACCACCAAACTGAAGGTCAGCCAAAGCACCGACTGGATGATCATCTGACCGGTCAGACCCATGGCCGGCTCCAGGCCCATATTGGCCACCCGAATCAGATCGACCAGATAACGATCGACCAACCACCAGAGCACCAGGCTGACCACACTAAACTTGGCAATGGCCTTGAGCAATTCAACCAGGGCATGCAAACCCAGCATGCGCTTAAGCCCGCTGATTGGGCTGAGCTTGCTAAAGCGCGGCATGAAAGCTTTGGCGGCGAAATGAAAACCTCCGGTCACCCCGGAGGCAGCAATCGCAATGACGGCGGTGACCAGCAACAAGGGCAGCACCACCAGAAACCCTTCTGCGAGCGCATAGAAAAAAGTCGAGGGCATCACGGTGGGCATCTCCAAGGTCCGCCTGTCAAAGCTAAAGCCCTGCTGCATTTGCTGCGAAAAACGACTGACCCACCAACTGCCCATCAAGGCAATCACGATGGCTGCGGAGATCATGACGGCCGCTGCGGGCAGTTCCACACTGCGTGCAACATCGCCCTCTTCAACTGCCTTTCGCAAGCGCCGGGCGGTGGGTTGCTCTGTCTTTTGGGAACTGTCTTCGCTCATGCCTTGCTCCTCAGGACAGTCCCACCAGCAGGCGTGTCTGCGTCAGACCCTGGGTCCACAACCACTGCAGTCGGGCGCCGATATTGCCCAACGACAACAACAAGACCAAAAATCCGATGAAGATGGTCACCGGCAGACCCACTGCAAAGATATTGAGGCTCGGTGCGGCCCGAGTGATGACGCCAATACCGATATTGATAAACAGCAGCATCACCATCACCGGCAGCGCGATAAGGACGGCCCCCAGGAAAATCATTGAGCTCCAGGACAACAACTGGGCCCAGCTCTGATCCACCATCACGAGAGTGCCTACGGGAAGAGACGCAAAACTCTCGACCACCATGGCCAGCAGCAGGGCATGCCCCCCGAGCCCGACAAAAACCAGAGTCGCCAAGACGATCAGGAACTGCGCAATCGTCGGTACATTGCCCAGATTCGGATCGATCATCATGGCCATGGACAAACCCATGGAGTTAGAAATGGCCTGACCGGCGACCACCACAGCGGCTACAGCCACCTGCAAAATCAGTCCCATTAGGAGGCCGATGGTGATCTGATTGACGATTTCACGCAGGCCCTGCGCCGACAAAGGGTCGATGCGGGGCCAATCAAAGAGCGGGTAGACCATGACGGCCAGCGCCAGCGCAATCAGAATCCGCAAGCGGGTGGTCAGCGCTGGCAAGGAAAACACCGGGGCGTAGAGCATCAGGGCCGACATGCGGAGCATGGGCCAAAGGAGCGCATAAAAACGCTCCACAATATCAATGGCGGCCACGGTGATCATGGGTGCTCAGGTGAACAACAAGGGAATGCGCATGAACAAGGCCCGGGTGTAATCGACCAGGGTGGTGATCTGCCAGCCTCCCACAATCGCCAGGGTCAGGGCCATGGCGGCGATCTTGGGAATAAAACTCAGCGTGGCTTCGTTGACCGAGGTGGCTGCCTGCACGATACCCACGATCAAGCCAACCCCCAGCGCCACCAGCAGCAGTGGGGCCGATACCAGTACGGTGATCCACAGGGCCTGCGATCCCAATTCAACAACGGTAGAGGTGTCCATGGCAGCCTTTAGGGTCAGAAGGTGTAACTGGAGGCCAGCGATCCCATGATCAGCCCCCAACCATCCACCAAGACAAACAGCATCAGCTTGAAGGGCATGGAAATCATCATCGGCGAGAGCATCATCATGCCCATGGACATCAACACGCTGGCCACAACCAGATCGATGACCACGAAGGGGATGTAGATCAGAAAGCCGATCGTGAAGGCGCTCTTGAGCTCGGAGGTGATGAAGGCGGGCACCAAAGTGGTAAAGGGGACCGAGGCGGCATCGACCGGTTCGCCCTTGCGAGCGATTTCCATTAATAGCGCAATGTCATCCTGGCGCGTCTGCTTGAGCATGAACTCCCGGATCGGCGCTTCCGCCGCAGCAAGCGCACGCTCGGCGCTCATGCCGTTGTTCATGAAGGGAACCACAGCGGTCTGATATACCTCGGTCAGTACCGGCTGCATGATGAACAGAGACAAAAACAAGGCCAGGCCGACCAACACCATATTGGGCGGAGTTTGTCCGGTACCCAGCGCCTGCCGCAGCAGCGACATGACGATGATGATCCGGACAAACGAGGTCATCATCAAGAGCAGCGACGGCAGCAGCGTCAGCACCGTCATCAGCGCAAGCAGCTGCAGCGTGATGCTGTACTGGGTGCCGCGAGGGCCCTGGCTTGCGGTCACCATGGGCAGCCCCTGCGCCCACAACGGGTCTGGAACCAGTGCGGCTAGAACCACCAGGGCTGCCAGCCCAAAACGCAGGGCCAATGATTCACGCTTCACGGCGGGACTCCCGCTCCAGCAGGGCCTGGGCCGTCATCGGATAGATATCGCTTGGCGGCGTACCGGGTGCGACGCCCACCTCTGGCGCATCGACGGCCGGCCGTGCAGCCTCTGTGCGCCATTGGCCCAAGGCGGTGATCTGACCCGGTGAAACACCGACCAGCAACTCATGCCCACCCACACTCACCAGGGCCAGCTTCTGCCGCGTCCCTATGCTGGTGCTTTCAAGAATCTGCAGGCGTCGGCCTGGCACAGCCTGGGTGATGCGGCTTTGCATCTTTTTCAAGCCCCATAGAAGCGCGCCCATCAGTCCGAAGACCACCAACAGGCTGACGATGACGCGAACAGTTTCCATGGAGAGCGCTCAAGGGCTCACAGATTTTTCATGCGCTCGGAGGCAGGTACCACGCGGGTCAACCGGATGCCATAGCGGTCATTGACCAGCACCACCTCGCCCTGGGCCACCACGGTCTTGTTGACCAGCAGGTCCAGCGGTTCGCCAGCAATGTGGTCGAGCTCGACCACGCTGCCCTGCGTCAATCGCATCAGATCGCGAATCTTGATCATGGCCCGCCCCACCTCGACCGAGATGGTGACCTGGATGTTTTGCAGCACTTCCGGGTTGATCTGACCGTCACCGGCTGCAGTGGGGGGAGAAGTAGTTTCACTCATGATGGGGGTCCTGGGGTTTATTGCATGCCGGGAATAACGCTACGCTCGATCTGAACGGCCGTCTGGCTGCCCAGATTGCCGACCTTCACATCAAAAGCGGGCACCTCGCTGATGAGCATGCGCGCCAGGTCGGGCTTCTTGAAGAACAAAATGTCGCCCGGCTGCATCGCTTCGATGGCCCCAAGGCTGGAAGGAATCTCACCGAGCATGACGCGCAACTCGACGGCCGCGCTGTCGACAGCCGAGCCGAGGTCAGAGCGCCACTGGTTGTCCGATTCCTCGTTGCCGTCGCCCGTCTGTACCCGGCTGCGCAACAGATCGCGCAAAGGTTTGAGCGAGGCGTAGGGATAGACCAGGTCGATAAAGCCCTGGGTATTGGGGCCGGCATCGACCTCAAAATGCGAGACGATCACCAAGTCCTGTTCGTCGGCAATCTGGGCAAACTGGGGGTTGATCTCCGAGCTCACCACCTCATGATCGATCTCCATGATCGGCGACCAGGCGTCCTTGAGCGAGCGGAAGAACACCTCCATGATCATGTTGATGATCCGCGTCTCGGTGGGCGTGAAAAGACGGGTTGGCGGCAGTTGCGCCACGCCCCGTCCAAACCCCCCAAAAAAACTATCGAGCGAGCTGAACACCACCACAGGGTCGATCGCCACGATGGAGTAGCCGCGCAGCGGGTTCATGCGCACCATATTGACCGACAACGGAGCCTTCAAGCCCTTGAGGTAATCGCCGAAGCGGGCAATCTGCACGCGGTTGGGCGTTACGCGGGGACTGGAACGCAGCATTTCCAACAGCCCGAGACGAAATGTCCGGATGAAGCGCTCATTGATCATGTCGATGGACGCCACATTGACGCCCAGACTTGAATCCTCGCTGGCCAAGTCGTGCTTGCGCACGCGCATGGCCGTGTTGTAACCCGTGTCGACAGGAATACTGCCGTCACTGATACCCTCGGCCAGCGCCGAGAGTTCTTCCGCTGTCAACAGTTGATCAACCATGATAGGAGGGCCGTCTAAGACGGTCTGCCGACCTCACTGAATGATGAACGAGGTGAAAAACACATCTTCGACACCCCCAAACTCCTCGTACTTCTCGAGCAGACTGTTCATGGCGTCACGCAGCTTCTTGGCCAGTTCCACGCGGAACTCAGGCTTGTTGATATCGGACTCCTGACTCTGGCGCATGACATCCATCATGGCCGAGCGCAGGGCGAATTCGTGTTTCTTGATGTTGTCGACAACGCGCTGGTCGTAGCGTGTCATGACCGCAACCTGGATGGACATCACCCGCTTGGAGCCGGTGATATTGACCAGGAACTCGCGCTCCATCTGAAAATAGTTGAAGTCAAAGCGCTGCGCCTCGGGCGATTTTTTGAGCTTCTCGGGCTTGGCGTCTTTGCCGTCCTTGCCCTTCTCTCCGCCCTTGGCCGCGGCCTCGGGATCCGGATCGAGACCCAACGCGATGCGCTCCTCAGCAGTGAGCGTGGGCGGCTTGGGTTTGAAAAAGCCGGTGAAATACAGCGTGGCCAACATGGTGCCGGCCACGATCACGATCAAGCCAACCGCCCCCAGGATGATGGGGATCAGCTTGGATTTGGGCTTTTGCTCCGCACCTTCTTCGACAACTGCTTCTTCTGCCATGACTTACCCCTAAGGTGTCTCCTGTGCGATGCATCCAGCCTCTTCAGGCCAGCACATCCCAGGCACTGGTGCCCTGCCGCGTCCGATTGCCCGTTGCCTGCACAGGCAGGTCTTGCGACGGCTGACTGTGGTTGGCCGCCTGTTCACGAGGTTCAGGCGCGCGACGGGGTGTCGGATTTCCGCCAGACTGACGGCTCGAATCCCCTTGTACCCAAACATTAGCAACAGCCGTGCCCGACTGGCTCAGACTCTCTTTCAAACGCGGTAGACCCTGGGCAATCAGATCCCGGGTGATTTGATTGTCACTGCGAAACACGGCATCAAGAGCGCCCGAATTCATGTCTAAATCGAGATCAATGCGTCCGAGGTGGGCGGGGTCCAGGCGCATCTGCATCTTCCACTGACCTCGTTCAAGCTGGCTTTGCAGACGCTGCCCCAGGGCCTCACCGAGTCGCTGGGCCAGTTGTTCGTATTGTTCCGCGCGCTGAGCCGCCGTGCTGACCCAAGGGGCAGACGGGGCCGATGGACTGCTTGGGGCCGAGCGTCCGCCCTCCGGGCCCAGAGCCACCGGGCTCGAGGCAGCCAGCGGCTCGGCGTCCATTACCGCAGCCTCGATGCCCGGGGCGGCTGGCGCGGACGGAGTCAGGAGACCCAGATCGCGCACCTCAAGCCGCAACAGGGCCATGGCGGCCGGCTGGCCCGAAACCGCAGCCCAGCTCAACTGAGCGCCTGTCCCCGTCATTGCAGCCAGGCGCCGGGTGAGGGCCTCCTGGGGCGCCAGCCTCAGGCGCAAGACATCCATCAGGGGCGGTTCAGATCCTTGAGAATCGGGCCCGTCCGCTGGATTGAGTGCCTCGATCTGCGTGGCCGCAGACGCTTGCCAGCGCAGATCGCTCACCCGCGCTTGGCTGGCCACGGCGGTGGGCAAGGCGACCCCCTGAGCGGGTACGGCGGTCGCAGCAAGGGCAGACGGAACAGGGCTCGCCAATGCAGCGGGCGCGGCGCTGAGCGCCGGCGACTGCGGGGCTGCGACCTGCTGGCTCGCCGCCGAGGCGAGCACGGCGCCCGCCGCTGGAACCGGGGATGCGATCACCGGGGATGCGATCACTGGGGACGCGATCACCGGGGGTGCCGCCACCGATACGAGGGCAGCTGCGGGATCGAGGCTCTGGCCCGCATCGAGGGCCGGGGGCCCGGCTTGCGCCAGCGTCGTGTGGGGGAGGGTTGGCTCGGCGATCGGCAAGCTCCAGAGGGGGCGAATTGCAGCGGTATCGACCAGAGCCTTGGGCTGCTGGACTGGAGGGTTTGGCATGCTGGCGGCCTCGCCAGGGGGCAAGTAGACCGGCCGGTTCACATCGAGGGCCAGTGCCGATGTCAGCGCGAGACCTGGGTCTTGCGCCGGCGCGGGCTCCAACGGTGCAGGCACCGTTTGCAAGGGCGCCTGTACCCCCAGGACCTGCAGCGCTTGGGTCTGAAGGGCTTGCGCTCCCGAGCCCTGTGCCTGTCCCTCCGCGCTTGCAAGACCGGCCTGCGCCAACACCTCGCCCTCGTCAAACAGGGCCCGCAGGGTTGCCTCATCCAGGCCCTGGCCCCGCGCGAAGGCCAACAGGCTCGCCGCATCGGGCAAGGGCTCGGCGGCCGTGATGACCTCAATCTGCTGCCCAATGGGCACCGCCTGAAAACCCGAAGCGGCAAGATCTTGCCGCTCGGCCCGGTTCATCAAGTGACCCAAAAGGTTGGCGAAATCGGCGCCTTGCATGGCAGACGGCGGCGCGCTGGCGCCCGCATCGAGCGGCAGAGGCAGGGAGACGGATCCGGTCGAAGGAATCAGGGCAGCATCCATAGGGGGCTCATGTGTTGGTCAGGCGGGACCCGGTATCGGGCTGCCTGACTTAGCAAAAACCATGACCGGACAGGACTTGCCGGGTGGGCCAGACCGACTGGCTGTCAATTTTTCATGGCACGGAGCTTGCACGACCGAACCGAATACTGGTCCCCAAAAGCCTGAAAACCATCCCAAGCAGCGAATCAAACCGAATCGAGCCCCCAATGAGCACCCTGACCCTGTCAAGCCTCCGACAGAGCCTGAGCCAGTTCAGCGTCACCGGACTGAGCGTGCCGGCGCTGGTGCTGCTGATCGTGGCCATGCTGGTGCTGCCTTTGCCGCCCTGGCTGCTGGATGTCTTGTTTACCTTCAATATAGCCAGCGCGCTGTTGATCGTGTTGATTGCCATCAACACCCGCAAGCCGCTGGAGTTCTCCTCTTTCCCGACGGTGCTGCTGTTTGCCACCATGCTGCGGCTGGCGCTCAATGTGGCCTCAACGCGGGTGATTCTGGTTAACGGTCACGAGGGTGAGGACGCGGCCGGCAAGGTGATTGCCGCGTTCGGGCATTTTGTGATCGGCGGCAATTACCTGATTGGTTTCATCATCTTCATGATCCTGATGATCATCAACTTCATCGTGGTCACCAAAGGTGCGGGGCGCGTCTCTGAAGTGAACGCACGATTTACCCTGGATGCCATGCCCGGCAAGCAGATGTCCATCGATGCTGACCTCAACGCGGGCGTCATCGATCAGGAAACGGCCAAGAAGCGTCGCGAGGAGTTGTCGCAGGAGTCGGACTTCTTTGGCTCCATGGATGGCGCCTCCAAATTCGTCAGTGGCGATGCGATCGCCGGACTGCTGATCCTGGCCATCAACATCGTCGGAGGGCTGATCGTCGGCGTGATGCAGCACAACCTGCCCTTGGCCGAAGCCGGCCGGGTCTACACGCTGCTGACGATCGGCGACGGTCTGGTGGCGCAGATCCCGGGGCTGTTCCTTTCGCTGGCCACCGCCATCATCGTGACCCGGGTCAACACTGCGGAGAACACCACCGAGCAGGCCACCTCGCAATTGGCCAATCCCTCGGCCCTGTTCATCTCGGCCAGCTTCCTGGCCATTTTGGGCGTGATTCCAGGCATGCCGCATCTGGTGTTTCTCACTCTGGCTGCGGCCACCGCCGGTCTGGGCGTGATGATCGTCAATCGGGCGGCCGCTGCGGGCAGTCAGGCAGCGACGCAAAGCGCCGCCCTGGCCCCAGAGGCGCCCAAGGAACTCGACTGGGACGATGTGGACCAGGTGGATCTGATCGGTCTGGAAATCGGTTACGGATTGATCCCCCTGGTGAACCCGGACACCGGCGGCCAGCTGATGGCCCGGGTGAAGGGGGTGCGCAAAAAGCTCTCGGCCGAACTGGGCTTTCTGATTCAGCCCGTACGCATACGCGACGCCCTCAACATCGATCCCGACTCTTATCACATCGTGCTCAAGGGCGTGGTGCGCGGACGCGGTGAGGTCAAGGTGGGGCGCGAGATGGCCATCAATCCAGGCCAAGTCTATGGCACTCTGGAGGGCACCGCCTGCCGCGAGCCGGCCTTCGGTCTCGAAGCGGTCTGGATCGATCCCTCCCAGCGCGACCATGCCCGTACCCTGGGCTACACCGTGGTCGATGCAGCCACGGCCGTGGCCACCCATCTGAACAAAGTGCTTCGCGATAACGCCGCCGACCTGCTCTCTCATGATGAAGTGCAGCAACTTTTGGACAAGCTCGGGGCACGCTCTCCCAAACTGGTGGAAGAGCTGGTGCCAGGCAAGCTGTCCCTGGGCGTGATCACCCGCACACTGCAAAATGTGCTGACCGAAAATGTTCCGATCCGCGACATGCGCAGCATCGTCGAGGCGCTGTCCGAGGCGGCTACGCGCACGCAAGACCCGGAAACACTGACCACCCTGATTCGCCCCAAGCTCGGCCGCATGATCTGCCAGAGCCTGATCGATGAAAAAGACAGCCTGTCGGTCATCACCCTCGACCCGGGCCTGGAGCAGTTGCTGCATAACGTGATCCAGCAATCCCAACCCGGTCAGCCCATGGTGCTCGAGCCAGGTCTGGCCGAACGCCTGTTCTCGGCGCTGCGCCAAGGCGTGCGCGCGGTGGAAGAACAGGGGCATCCAGCCGTGTTGGTGGTCTCGCCCTCAATCCGGCCCTGGCTGTCCAAGGCTGCCCGCTTCCGGGTGGCTGATCTGACCATCCTGTCCTACAGCGAAATCCCCGAGGACCAGATGGTCAAGGTGATTCATACCGTTCACGCCGATCCGGCCCAGTAAACGAAAAGGTAAGCCATGGAACTCAAGCGCATACTCGCACGCGATACCCGCAGCGCCATGGAGCAGGCCATCAAGACCTATGGTCCGGATGTGCTGGTTATCTCCAACCATCAGGTCGGCGGGCAGACCGAACTGGTGGTCGCCATCGAGGCCGACACCCCACTGCAAGCTCAGGGCCTGGCCAGCGAACCGGCCGCCCCCGCAACAGCAAGCGCCCCGCAGGCTAAGGACGGATCGAGCCCCGATTTCCGCAAGAGCCTACAAGCGGCCTGGCTGCCGGTCGGCCGTCCGCTGCCGGCGCCCGGCGAGGGCGCAGCGATTGCACCGGAGCGGTCCGAAGAAGACGCCCGCGATTACTTGCGCGGCCGCGAGATCGTCGATCTAGTGCGCGACGAAATCGCCGCGCTGCGGCGCGAATTCAGAATGCGCCAGCAAACCTCGGCCTGGCAGAGCGGTCTGAACCTGACCCCCGCGGTGGCACCGTTGGCCCAAGCTCTTCAGGACGCTGAAATTCCAGGCGCCCTGCTGGCGCTTTTGCTCGATGGGGTCAGCCAGGCCGGTGATCTGCCGCAGGCCCTGCAGATCCTGCGCGAACAACTGCTGCATCCCCTGATGCGACCGGCCGCCCCCATGCCGGCCCGAGGCATACACCTTCTCGCCGGCCCCTCTGGCGCCGGTAAGAGCCTGATGGCCGCCCGCATTGCACGCCAGGCCGCACAAGCCGGTTGCGACCGGGTAGCGCTGATCAGCTTCCAGGATGTGCGTGCCGGTGCCTGGAGCCAGATGCAGATGCTGGCCGCCCAACTGGGGGTGGACGCCTTCCGCGCGCACGACGGACAGAGCCTGAAGCTGTTGCTCGAAGAGCTCTCTCCCCGCAGCCTGATCCTGATCGATACGCCCGGCGTGCAGATGGCCGATCAGGTGCGCCAAGTTTTGGCCCTGGCCCCAGCCTGCCAGTGCCATGCGGTGGTACCGCTTGATGCATCGGCCGCCACCCTGCAACGGGTATTTGGCCCCGGTCTGCCTTTCGCGAGCCTGATGCTCACCAAAGTGGACGAGGCTGCCTCCGGCTGGGCCCTGTTGCAATTCCTAAGTAATAATCCGCTGACGATTTCAGTGGCCAGTCGCGGCGCTGGGCTGGGCGATTTGAGCTCGGACTTCGACATCAATCAACTGGTAGATTTCGCCCTTTCTCCCATTCAAGCTGCCGTGAATCCCGATCACCTGGCCCCGTTCCTCCCCCGCTCTGATGCCCAGGCAGTCGGTTCGGGGCAGGAGCCCTTGGCAGCGGCGCTGGCCAGTATTGCGCAATTGCCGGCGGTACCGGCTTTTCTCTCGACCGCCGACATCCTGGGCGGGGGCGCAGCCAAGAAAACCACGCGTGCAAGCGCCAAACGCAGTCCTGCGAAGGCCACAGACAAGTCGCGCGGCAAAACGGTCGCCGCCCAAAGTCCTGCGCGCAAGCGTGAGACAGAACGCGCCGCCCCAGCCGGCCGCAGCACACGCCGCAAAGCGGCCGAGGTGGCAGCGCGCTCATGAAATCCAGGCCCACCCAGGTCATCGGCATTGCCAGCGGCAAAGGGGGCGTGGGCAAGACCACGGTCTCCGTCAATTTGGCCGTGGCCCTGCAGGCGCAGGGCGAGCGGGTCATGCTGCTCGATGCCGATCTGGGTCTGGCCAATGCGCAGATCGCCTTTGGAACGCCCTGCCCCGCCAACCTCAGTCACTTTCTGGCCGGACACAAATCCTTGCCCGAGATCATCGTGACGACACGATCGGGCGTTAAATTGGTCCCCGGGGCCTCGGGCATGCAGGAGATGGCCGGCATCAGCGCCCTGCAAACGGCGAGCATCCTGCAGGCCTTCAGCGAACTCGAAGACGAGCTCGATTACCTCGTGGTCGACATGGCTGCGGGCATATCTCCCTCCGTCATTGCCTTCATGCGGGCCTGTCCGCGCCGCTTCATCGTGGTTCGCGACGATCCCTCCTCGATCGCCGATGCCTACGGCACCATCAAGGTCCTGATCCAGGATTGCAATGTCGATGAGATCTACCTCATTCCCAACGGTATGAGCAGCCAACAGGCTGGTCAGCAATTGCACGAGAGAATCAACCAAGTTTGCGCGCGCTTTCTGGGCCGCAGCGTGGGCTATCTGGGCACGGTCGAACAGGACGAACTGATCCTCTCGGCCCTCAAAAAACACCAACCGGTGCTTGAGTTCGCGCCGGGCAGCGGCGGATCGCGTGATTTCCGTCGATTGGCCGACGCCACGCGGCAGTTGCCGGCCGTCGAGCGGGCCAGCGGGGAGCTGCAGTTTTTTGTTGAGCGCCTGGTCGGGCAGGTGCACTGAAGGGTAAGCGTGATGTCCGCCAGCACCCGGCTCTACGAGCAAGTCCAGAACAACCACAGTGCTGGTGGTACTGAGGAAGCTTTGGTCATGGCCCATCTGGGTATGGTCAAGCGGGTGGCCTTGCACCTGAAAGTGCGAATTCCTCCATTCATGGAACTCGACGAGTTGATCCAGGTCGGCATGATCGGATTGCTGGAGGCTGCGCGTGCCTTTGACCCAACCAAGGGCATTGAATTTGAGAGCTTTGCCCACGCACGAGTCCGCGGCGCCATACTCGATGAAGTCAGACGCCTGTCTTTCCTGCCTCGCTCGGCCGTGGCCTTCAATAAGAGTCACAGTAAAGCCACCGACGAACTGGCCGCCGAACTCGGTCGTACGCCCACCCAGGCCGAATTGGCCCAGCACATCGGCATGGATGTCGAAACCTTCGAGAAGGAGCGCGGCCAGGCCAAGCGCTTTGAGACCTACTCGATGGAAGTGGTCACTGAGGAGGTGATGGGCATCGCCGACGATGCCAGCCAACAACCCGAGGCCATCGTCGAGCACGCCGAATTCATGACCGCCGTGGTCCAGGCCATTGGCGATCTGCCCGAGCGCGAGCAATTGCTCATGAATCTGTACTATGTCGAGGAGCTCAACCTCAAAGAAATCGGCGAGGTTCTCGGGGTGACCGAATCGCGCGTCAGTCAGTTGATCAGCGCGGTGGTCAAAAAGCTGCGTGGCACTTTGCAGGTCGAACCGGTCCAATCGCGCCGCTCCCGGCCCTGAGACCGGGCTCGGCGGCAAGATCTTGCCGCCATCTACCGACCCACTCCTTGAGCGCTCAAGTTTTGTGCGCATCCGCCGATTCACGGGGGGCCAGCACTTACCAGGAGCCCTCCAGATGCGAGTTCATTTCAAAGCCATCGAAAGCTACAGCAGCGGTAGCACCGCAACCCAAGCGGCGGTAGCCAACCGCGTTGAGCTGATTCAGATGCTTTTTGACGGCCTGATCGACAGCCTCAACGCCGCAAAAGGCCATATTGAGCACCGCAATATCGAGGAGAAAAGCAAGGCTCTGGCCCGCGCCAGCCGCATTGTGGTGGGTCTGCAGGCCGCCTTGGACTTGGACAAGGGCGGCGATCTGGCCGCCAATCTCAATGAGCTGTACAGCTACCTGGTGCGCCGCATTCTCCATGTGAATATCCACAACGACCTCCTCGTGCTGGAGGAAGTCCGTAGCCTGATCAGCGAAGTGCGCGAGGCTTGGCGGCAAGTTCCCTCCTTGCTGCCAGCCGGCGCGACCAGCCTTCAGCACTGAGCCCCGGCGGCAAGGCACGGACATTGCTTAGATCCACCTGAGCCCAACCTGGCCCAGGAAGTAAAGGGGGCCCAGCCCCCTTTGTTGCTTTTGGATGCGATGTACATTACGGCTACCGATCAACTCACACCGTCCTCCCTGGGGACAGAGAACCGACTCACATGTTCAGCATCATAGGCATTGTCGTTTTGATGGTCTGCGTCTTCGGCGGCTACATCATGGCCGGTGGAAGCATGGCCCCCATCATCAAGGCCGCGCCGGTTGAGACCTTCATCATTGGCGGAGCGGCGGTGGGGGCCATGCTGATTGGAAACAGCCTGGATATTTTCAAGGGCGCCCTGGGCGGCATCGGTCGCTGCTTCAAGGGCTCCAAGTACAAAAAAGATGACTACCTGCAAGTCATCTTCCTGGTCTCCAAACTGATGAAGGTGCTCAAAGCTGAAGGCGCGGTGGCGCTGGAGCCGCACATCGAAAACCCCGACTCCAGTGCGATCTTTGCCGAATACCCGCCCATCCTCAAGGACGAAGGGCTGCTGCACCTGGTGACCGACACCATTCGATTGCTGGTGGTTTCGTCGAGCAATCTGAGCCCCTATGCGGTTGAAGAAGTGATGGACCAGGCGATCAAAACCCATCACCACTCCGAACTCAAGCCAGCCGAAGCTTTGGCCTCGATGGCCGGCGCCCTGCCGGCTCTGGGTATCGTGGCCTGCGTTCTGGGCGTGGTTAAAACCATGGGCGCCATTGACCAGCCGCCTCCCGTGCTCGGCGCGCTGATCGGTGGTGCCCTGGTCGGTACCTTTCTGGGCGTGTTCTTTGCCTATGGTTTCGTCGATCCCCTGGCCAACCGCCTCAAGCAGATCATTGACGACGAAGGTGAGATCTACAAGGTGGTCAAGCAGATCATCATCGGCACGATGCACGGACACCCGCCCCCGCTGATCATCGAAGCTGCGCGGGTGAGCATCAGCCATCACAACCAGCCCAGCTTTGCAGAGGTCTTTGACGGGCTCAGGGGCAAGTAAGGCCGGACGCCACTGAGCCGGACCCGATATGGCAGAAGCCGCAACCCCTGAAGCGCCCGCAGAGGCCACGCCTTCCGCGCCGGGAGAAGGCTCGGCTGCAGCTCCGGCCGAGGGCTCGCCGCCGGCCGAAGCTGCGCAGGGCAGCGCCGAAGCGCCGCCGGCCGAACAGCCCGCCACCGAAGAGGCCAAAGAAGGCGTGGCGCCGGTTATCGTCATCAAGAAAGTGATCGACGATGGGCACGGCGGTGCCCATGGCGGCGCCTGGAAGATCGCGCTGGCCGACATGATGACGGCCATGATGGCCTTCTTTCTGCTGATGTGGCTGCTCGGTGCCACCAACGCGGACCAGCGCAAAAGCATCGCCGATTACTTCAAGCCCACCTCGCACAGCAATGTCACCATGGGTAAGCTGGCCGGATCCAACGGTATCCTGGGAGGAAAGTCGATCATCGACACCGACGGCTTCCCGTTTAGCGCCAAGCAGACCGCCGCCATGGAGAGGCTGACCCCCAAATCCGAAGGCGGGCCCACTGCCAACGATCCCAATCCCAATAGCACCGAACGCTCCGATCCTTCCGATCCCTCGAAGATGAGCGAGGAAGAAAAAAAGGCGGTCGCCGAACAGCAAGACAAGGCGGCCTTCGAAAAGCTCGAGAAGGAAATTCGCGAAAAAATCGAACAAAACCCACGGCTGGCCAACTTGAAGGAACAGGTCAAGTTCACCCGGGAAAAAGAAGGCCTGCGTATCGATATCATCGACAAGGCGGACTTCGCCATGTTTGCGCTGGGCGGCACGCAGATGATGCCGCGCGCTCAACAGCTGGTCAATGAAGTGGCCAAGTCCCTGGCCGGCACTCCCAACAAACTGGCAGTCAGAGGGCACACCGATGCGGTGCCCTTTACCAATGCCGAGGGCAGAAACAACTGGTCGCTTTCAGCCGAACGGGCGGAGGCCACGCGCTCACAAATGGAAAAACAAGGCGTCTCTGGCGCACGCTTTGCCCGCATAGAGGGCGTGGCGGACACCATGCCCTTCAACCCGAATGATCCGCTCGATCCACGCAATCGCCGTATGAGCGTGACCGTGCTGCATAGAGACTAGGGGCAGCTGCCTCCCAGACCCGCAAGGCCTGCAAGGTCTCTCGCACATCGTGCACGCGCACGATCCGTGCTCCACGCTCTACCGCCAGCAGCGCCGCCGCCAAGCTCCCCGGCAGACGCGAATCGGGAGGGATCGATGCACCCGCGCCGCCCATGACCACCCCGAGCGAGGACTTGCGCGACCAGGCTGCCAGCAGCGGCAATCCCAAATCGAGCAGATCCCTCTGTTGCGCGAGCAGCTCGAAATTTTGCGCCACCGTCTTGCCGAAGCCCACGCCGGCGTCGATAACCAGCCGGCCCCGATCGACCCCGGCCTTGCACGCTCTTTGTACCTGCGCCTGAAGAAACTCCCGCACCGGCCCAAGGACTGAGCCTTGCATGGGCTGCAACTGCATGGTCTGCGGTTGCCGATGCAGGTGCATCAGGCAAATGCCGCAAGCACCGTGGTCGCTCACGGCCTGCAGGGCGCCGGGTTGGCGCAACGCCCAGATGTCGTTGATGATGTCCACGCCCATATCGAGCATCGTCCGCATGACCTCAGGCTTGCAGGTGTCCACCGACACCGGTACACCCAGGCCCACGGCTGCACGCACAACCGGTTGCAGGCGCCGCAATTCCTCCTCGACGGGAATGGGCTGTGCCCCGGGCCGGCTCGATTCAGCCCCAAGATCAAGAATATGGGCCCCCTCCTGGACCCTGCGCTCGCACTGGGCAATCGCTCCGCGGAGATCCCCGGCCTGCCAGAGCCCATCGCCCGAAAAAGAGTCAGGGGTGAGGTTGACGATTGCCATGACCTGGGGCTGACTCAGATCGATACGGAAGCGACTGGTTTGCCAAAACAAGGGGGGACTCCCAAGCGCACTGGGCGAGTAAAAACCGGGGCCTGGAGCCCCGGTCATTGCAAGACAGTCAGCCTCTCAGGCCACCGTCGGCGTCGGGTCGGGCCCCACCGCCGTTCCGCCGCCGGAGCCACCCCCGTCGGCTGAAGGATTGCGAGGCGACCAGTCCTTAGGCGGACGCGGCTCGCGGCCAGCCATGATGTCATCGATCTGCTCGCCCTCGATCGTTTCCCACTCGAGCAAGGCCTTGGCCATGGCGTGCATCTTGTCTTTGTTTTCCTCAATCAGACGCCGCGCCAGTCCATATTGATCGTCGATGATGCGGCGCACCTCCACATCGACCTTCTGCATGGTCTGCTCGCTCATGTTGGTCGTCTTGGTGACCGAGCGGCCCAGAAAGACCTCGCCTTCGTTCTCGGCGTAGACCATGGGGCCGAGCGCATCGCTCATGCCGTATCGCATCACCATGTCACGGGCGATCTGGGTCGCGCGCTCGAAATCGTTGGAAGCGCCGGTGGTCATCTGGTTCATGAACACTTCTTCAGCGATACGCCCGCCAAAGAGCATGCTGATTTGGCTGAGCATGTACTCGCGGTCATAGCTGTAGCGGTCCTTCTCGGGCAGGCTCATGGTCACGCCCAGGGCGCGGCCGCGCGGGATGATGGTGACCTTGTGCACCGGATCACACTTGGGCAACAGCTTGCCGATAAGCGCGTGACCGGACTCGTGGTAAGCGGTATTGCGACGCTCGCTTTCAGGCATGACCATGCTCTTGCGCTCGGGGCCCATGAGAATTTTGTCCTTGGCCTTCTCGAAGTCCTGCATCTCCACGAGCCGGGCATTGCGCCGAGCGGCCATCAGGGCCGCCTCGTTGCACAAGTTGGCCAAGTCAGCGCCCGACATGCCCGGTGTACCGCGCGCAATCACGCTGGCACTGACATCGGGGCCCAGGGGAACTTTACGCATGTGCACATTGAGAATCTGCTCGCGGCCACGAATGTCGGGCAAGGTGACATAGACCTGGCGATCGAAACGGCCGGGCCGCAGCAAGGCGGAGTCCAGGATGTCGGGACGGTTCGTGGCTGCCACCACGATCACACCCGCATTGGTCTCGAAACCATCCATCTCAACGAGCATCTGGTTTAGTGTCTGTTCACGCTCATCGTTGCCGCCCCCCAGACCCGCGCCGCGCTGACGACCGACGGCGTCGATTTCGTCGATAAAAATGATGCAAGGAGCGTTCTTCTTGGCATTCTCGAACATATCGCGGACGCGAGCTGCGCCAACGCCCACAAACATCTCGACGAAGTCAGAGCCAGAAATGCTGAAAAACGGTACCTTGGCTTCACCGGCAATCCCTTTGGCCAGCAGAGTCTTGCCGGTTCCCGGGGGACCCACCAGCAGCAAGCCGCGCGGGATGCGTCCGCCCAGCTTTTGAAACTTTTGCGGGTCCTTGAGGAAGTCGACCACCTCCTTGACCTCCTCCTTGGCCTCATCGCAGCCGGCCACATCGGCGAAGGTGACGGTGTTGGAAGACTCGTCAAGCATGCGGGCCTTGCTCTTGCCGAAACTGAAGGCCCCGCCCCTGCCGCCGCCCTGCATCTGACGCATGAAATAAATCCAGACGCCGATCAGCAGCAACATCGGCCCCCAACTGACCAACAAGGTCATGAGCAGGGACCCTTCTTCGCGGGGCTTGACATCGAACTTCACATCATTGGCGATGAGATCGCCCACCAAACCACGGTCGAGATAGGTGGCCGTCGTGCGCACACGGCGATCGTCCACCGTGATCGCTGCGATTTCGGTACCAGCCTGACTCTCGGAAATGGTGGCGGCCTTGATGCGACGGGCCCGCACTTCGTCGAGGAAGTCCGAATAGCCCAAGTACTGAGCGTTGGAGCTCGAGCGCGTGTCGAATTGCTTGAAGACGGTAAACAGCACCATGCCGATCACCAGCCAGACCGCAACTTTTGAAAACCACTGATTATTCAAAACAGACTCCAGTACAGATCCCAGCCAACTTGCTTGCAATTCTAGGCTTTTCAAGGGCCCCGGCCGGAATACAGCGGGGCCACCCTGTCAGAAGGACGGAAATAAGCCACGGCAGAGGCCAACTGTCTCGACGGAGCGCCCGAAAGACCCCATCGCGCACCCTGGTAATCGGAGCGGGCTGCTCAGGCTTGAGCTTTGAGCCCCAGACCGACAAGAAAAGTCTCGGCCGACTGGGGGCGGGAGGCCTTGGGCTTAATTTTCTTGACCGCTCTGAACCGGGCCTGGAACAGCCGGACCAGTTCATCGTAGCCACCGCCGTGAAAGGCCTTGGCCACCAGAGCCCCGTCCGGCTTGAGCTGCGCCCCTGCAAACTCAACGGCCAGTTCCACCAGGTGCACCAACCGGGCGGCATCGGCACTGGCGATCCCTGAGAGATTGGGCGCCATATCGCAGACCACCAGATCGAGCTTGGCATCGCCGGCTGCGCCCCTGACTGCCTGCTCCAGTTGCAAGAGCACCGGCTGCTCACGGAGGTCGCCCTGAATGAAGGTCACGCCCTCGATCGGCTCCATGGGCAGCAAGTCCACCGCCACGATACGGCCGCTGAGCTCACCGCCGGTCGGCCCGATCAAGCGCCGCCGCAAGTACTGGCTCCACGCGCCCGGCGCACTGCCAAGATCGGCCACCCGATCGCCCGGCCGGACCAGCCCCAGCGTTTCGTCGATTTCCTTGAGCTTGTAGGCTGCACGCGCGCGGTAGCCCTCTTTCTGGGCCAACTTCACATACGGGTCGTTGACATGCTGGTTGAGCCACGCCTTGTTGACCTTCTTGCTTTGGGTGCGCACTTTCATGGGCCCTATTGTCAGGCCCCGGCGGGACCTCGGACCTGGGTCGATAATCGCGCCATGCCTCAAATCAACTTGACCCCCGCACAACGCAAGGAACACCGCGCGGCCGCCCACCACCTCGATCCTGTGGTCATGATCGGCAGCGAAGGCCTGACCAGCGCCGTCCAGAAGGAGGTCGACCGGGCACTGCAATCGCACGGACTGATCAAGATCCGGGTCCTCGGCGAGGATCGGCAAGCCCGCGAAGTGCTCCTGTCGGAACTGGCCGACAAGTTTTCGGCCGCGCCCATTCAACATATCGGCAAACTGCTCGTCTTGTGGCGACCGGTTCCGGCCAAGGAGCGCAAGGTGGACGAGGCCCGCAAGCCGGGGCCGCGCGAGGTGAAAATCCTCAAGCAGACCCGGCCTGGTCAACGACCGGAGGTCAAAATCCTCAAGGTGCTGGGCAACCAGAGACTGACGCCCGGCGGAAAAATCAAGAAGGCGCGCAAGCCGGCGCAACGCAGCGTCAAGAAAAATCTTCCCTGATCGGCGCCCCTGGCCTCAAGTCGGCCGGGTCCGTGCCGACACCGCCTCATACCCTTGCGAGCCATGAACAACCCGCTACTCGACTTTTCAGATCTACCCGCTTTTGACCGCATCGCCCCGGAGCATGTAACGCCCGCGATGGATGAACTGCTGGGACGGGCCCAGTCGGCACTCGATCAAGTCACCGCTGAGGGCTTCCCCGCCAATTGGGGGGCCCTATCGAAGGTGCTCGATGTGGCCACCGAACAACTCAGCCGCGCCTGGGGGGCGGTGAGCCACCTCAACAGCGTGGCCGATACGCCGGCCCTGCGGCAGGCCTACAACGAGAACCTGCCCCGGGTGACCGAGTTCTGGACCCGCCTGGGCGCCGACGCCCAGCTGTTTGCCAAGTACAGCGCGGTGCAAGAAAGCGAACTCAACGCCGAGCAAGCGCGGGCACGCAGTCATGCCCTGCGTCATTTCGTGCTCTCCGGCGCTCAATTGCGGGGGCCGGACCGCGACCGCTTTGCTCGAATTCAGGAGCGGCAAGCTGAACTGAGTCAGAAGTTCAGCGAAAATGTCCTCGATGCCACCGAGGCCTTCGCCTACTACGCGAGCGCTGAAGAGCTTGTGGGTCTGCCGCTGGATGTGATCGAAACGGCGCGCGCGCAGGCGCAAGCAGAGGGCCGCGAAGGCCATAAGTTGACGCTGAAGATGCCCTGCTATCTGCCGGTGATGCAGTTTGCTCACAGCCGGTCCCTGCGCCAAAAGCTCTACCGCGCATACGGCACCCGGGCCAGCGACCAGGCCGAGTCTGCCCAGTACGACAACACCCTGATCATGCGAGAGCTGCTGGCCCTGCGGCGCGAGGAGGCCCAATTACTGGGCTATCGCGACTTTGGGCAGGTTTCCGTGGTGTCCAAGATGGCCCAATCGCCCGAGCAGGTGATTGCCTTCCTGCGCGACCTGGCCGCGCGCGCACGGCCTTACGCGCTGCGCGATGTCGCCGACCTGCACGATTACGCCCGACAAACCTTGGGGCTGGAGTCACCCCAGGCCTGGGACCTGCCCTATGCCAGCGAGAAGCTCAAAGAGGAGCGCTATGCCTTCAGCGAGCAGGAAGTCAAAGAATACTTCACTGCACCGAAGGTGCTGGCTGGCTTGTTCAAGATCGTCGAGACCCTGTTTGAAGTCAGCATCGTTGCGGATCGGGCTGCGGTGTGGAAGCCGGGCGTGGCGTTTTTCCGTATCGAGCGCGGTGGGCAACTGATCGGCCAGTTTTACCTGGACCAACCAGCGCGCAGCGGCAAGCGCGGCGGCGCCTGGATGGATGATGTGCGCGCCCGCTGGCTCAGGCCCGATCAGGGCCGCCTGCAAACCCCGGTGGCGCATCTGGTCTGCAACTTTGCCGAGGCCGTGGGGGGTCGACCGGCCCTGCTCACCCACGACGATGTGACCACGCTGTTTCATGAGTTCGGGCACGGACTGCACCACCTGTTGACCCGGGTCAATGAGCGCGATGTGTCGGGAATCAGCGGGGTGGAGTGGGATGCCGTGGAACTGCCGAGTCAGTTCATGGAAAACTTTTGCTGGGAATGGGAGGTGCTGCGGCACATGACAGCCCACGTGGAGACGGGCCAAAGCTTGCCACGGCCCCTGTTCGAAAAAATGCTGGCCGCCCGCAATTTTCAAAGCGGCCTGCAAACCTTGCGCCAAGTCGAGTTTGCGCTGTTTGACATGCTGCTGCACACGGAGCACGACCCCAAAGACGATGTAATGGACCTGCTGCGCAGAGTGCGCAGCGAGGTCGCTGTGATCGAGCCACCGGCCTATCACCGCGCGCCCCATACCTTCAGTCACATCTTTGCAGGCGGCTATGCAGCCGGCTATTACAGCTACAAATGGGCCGAAGTTCTTTCAGCCGACGCCTATGCCGCCTTCGAGGAAGCAGCCGGTTCGGGCGGCAGCCCGCTCGATGTTGATATGGGCAGGCTGTATCGCCAGCAGATCCTGGAAGTCGGTGGCAGTCGGCCGGCGATGGAGAGCTTCAAGGCCTTCCGAGGACGCGAGCCCAGGATCGACGCGTTGCTACGACATCAAGGCATGGCCTGAACTGCGTCGCTGGTCAATGCGGCCTCGCCGAACCCGGTCGATCCGGACAAAGCGGCGTGCAATAGCGCGGGCCAAGCATAAGCAACAGCGCCCCGAGAGGCAAAACGAAACTTTAGAAAGTCAGCGTCTTCACGCCCGAGGCGGTGCCGAGCAGACACACCGCGGCCTTTTGGTGAGCAAATACGCCTACCGTCACCACGCCCGGCCATTGGCTGACCCGGGTCTCAAAGGCCAGCGGGTCGGTGATTTTCAGGCCGCGCACATCCAGAATCTGCTGCCCGTTGTCGGTCAGGACGGGCGCACCGTCCTTGGTACGCACGGTGGCGCTGCCACCCAGGGCAGCGAACTGCCGGCTCAAGCGGGCCACGGCCATGGGAATGACCTCCACCGGGACAGGGAAGGCCCCGAGGGTCTGTACCAGCTTGCTTTCGTCGGCGATGCACACAAAGCGTTCAGATTGGGCGGCCACGATCTTCTCGCGGGTTAGCGCCGCGCCACCACCCTTGACCATGTAGCCTTGGTGATCGATTTCATCGGCACCATCGATGTAGACCGGCAGGCTGGCGACCTCGTTGCTGTCAAACACAGCGATGCCCAAGGCCTTCAGGCGCTGGGTTGAAGCTTCGGAGCTCGAGACGGCGCCCCGGATGCGGTCTTTCATGCCGGCCAGTGCATCTATGAATTTATTGACCGTCGAGCCGGTGCCCACGCCAACCAGCGCCCCCGGGGTCAGGTAGGCCAGCGCGGCTTGTCCCACCAGCGTCTTGAGTTCGTCTTGAGTCATGGGCATTCGGGGCCACAAAGAAGGGCGCCCCTTGTTTGAGACAATCGGGGGCCAGCCACACTGGCCGGCCACCTCCCATTATCCGATGCCCCTGCTGCCCTACGCCCTGGCCCGCCCCCTGCTCTTCAAGATGGAGGCTGAAGCCGCCCACGATCTGACGCTACAGATGCTCGCGGGCAGCCAGAGCACGCCCCTGCAGTGGGCTTATTGCGCCGAGCGCATCAGCGATCCGATCGAACTGGCCGGGCTGCGTTTTCCCAATCGGGTGGGCCTGGCAGCCGGGCTGGACAAAAACGCCCGCTGCATCGACGCTTGGTCGACGATGGGATTTGGCTTTGTCGAGGTGGGCACAGTGACCCCGTTGCCGCAGCCGGGCAGCCCCAAGCCGCGCATGTTTCGCCTGCCTCAGGCTCAGGCCCTGATCAATCGCCTGGGCTTCAACAATGAGGGATTGCAAGCCTTCGTTGAAAATGTGCGGGCCGCCCGTTGCCGACAGACACCCGAGGGCCGCGGCAGCATGCTGTTAGGCCTGAACATCGGCAAGAATGCCGCCACCCCGATCGATCGAGCGCAGGACGACTACTTGATCGCGCTGGAGGGGGTCTACCCCCATGCGGACTACATCACCGTCAACATTTCGAGTCCCAACACCCAGAATTTGCGAGCCCTGCAAAATGACGAGGCGCTGGACCGATTACTCGCTGCCCTGGCCCAGCGGCGGGCAGCGCTGATGCAGAGCCAGGGCAAACGGGTGCCTCTGTTCGTGAAGATTGCGCCTGACCTGGATGAGCATCAAATCCACTTGATTACACAAAGCCTGCGCCAGCACGACATGGACGGCGTGATTGCCACCAACACCACGCTCTCACGCGAGGCGGTGCAGGGTCTTGCGCACGCCCAGGAGGCCGGGGGACTCTCCGGCGCCCCGGTGCTGCAGGCCAGCAACCGGGTGATTGCACAATTGCGCGCGGCGTTGGGGCCGTCCTTCCCCATCATCGGGGTTGGCGGCATCCTCAGCGGCGAGGACGCGGTGAGCAAGCTGCGCGCTGGCGCTGATATGGTGCAGCTTTACACCGGGCTGATCTACCGGGGGCCCGAACTGGTGCACGAAGTCGCCAGGCAGCTGGCACGGCACCGACCTTAGGCCGCATGTCCTCCAGGCACATCGCTCCGGACCGCCAGGCCATTGAAGCCATGGAGCCCTTCGAACGGCTGGATCTGGACCGCATTCGCTGGGTGACCGAGGCCGAGCAGGCCGAACAGGCTTGGTCGGCTCTTGCGCACCAGGATGTGCTGGGCTTCGACACCGAGTCGCGACCGACTTTCGTGCGCCACCAGGCTTCGGACGGACCGCACATCGTGCAACTGGCCACGGCCGAGGCGGGCTATGTGTTTAGCCTGAGGGATCCGCACTGCGTTCTGAGAGTTGGCCAATTGCTGGCGGCGGCCCATATTCTGAAAGTGGGCTTCGGTCTCGGGGACGATCGCAAGCGCATCATTGCCAAGCTCGGCATCGAGCCGGCAGGGGTGGTCGATCTCAACCAGGTGTTCCACCAGCGCGGCTGGCGTCGCGACATCGGGGTCAAGGCGGCGGTGGCGGTGAGCTACGGCAAGCGCTTCATCAAGTCCAAGAAGGCCGCCACCTCAAACTGGGCCTCGGCCCAACTGAGCACCGCGCAACTGGTCTATGCCGCCAACGACGCCTGGGCTGCGCTGCGGGTCTATCAGGCGCTCATGCACGAGCCCTGAGGTAGGCGCGACAGGCGCACGAATCAACAGCTCAGCCAATCACATTGGCCTCACGCAGCGGCTGCCCGTCCAACCAACGCTGTAGCCCCAAGGGCCGCACATCCACGCTGCGCGGCTGTCCGTGCAGCAACCACTCCGCCAGCGCCAAGGCAGCACCGGGAGCGTGCTGCATGCCGTGACCTGAAAAACCACTGATCACCGCATAGGCGGGAAGCTGGGGGTGCGGCCCAATGAAAGCATTGTGATCAAAGCGGTTCATCTCGTAGTAGCCCGCCCAGGCCCGCTCAACCCGCAGCGCCTGCAAGGCCGGAATGCGGTGGGCCAGCCGCTCCCACTGAGCTTCGTCCATCTCGCGCCAATCGGGCTCCAGCGGCAGCTCAGGCTCTTGCTCGATCGGTTCGCGTCCAGTCATCAAGTAACGGCCTTCGGGCCTCAGCCAAAAGCCGCTGGTGTCAATCAGCAGGGGGCAGTCCGGCAAAGGCTGCGGGCAAGAAAGCACGAACACGCTGCGGCGGCCCGCCTCGATAGGCAGAGGCGGTGCACCCGGCGCAGACAGTCGGGCCGCCCAGGGTCCGCCGGCATTGACAAAGAGACCCGGCGAGAGGAGACCGGCTTGGCGCAGTGCAACCGACTCCAGCGCGCGGCCCCGCACCTGCAAGGCCAGCACTTCATCGTGCCAAAGCTCGGCGCCCTGCTGTCGGGCCGCCCGCAGCAGCCGCTGATGCAGACCCGGGCCATCGAACCAGCCCTCGCCACGCAGCCCAAGGCTCCCCAGGCTGATGTCCTCGCACTGCAACCAGGCAAAGCGCTGGGCTAGCGCCTGCGTCTCCAGCAGGGCCACTTCCACCCCATGCGATCGCTGCAGCGCATGCAGATCACGCAGGGCCGGCGCCTGGTCCCGGCCTGCCAGGTACAGGTAGCCGGCCTCATGAAGGCCCAGCGCGGCCTGGCTGCCAGGACCGAGCCAGTGGTCGGCCTGACGCAAAAAATCCACCCCGAACTGCGACAGCGCAATATTCACCGGGCTGCTGAACTGCTGTCGGATCGAACTGGCGGACAGGGAGGAGGAGGCCTGGACAAAGTCAGGCGCACGCTCGACCAGCACCACTCGCAACTGCCTGTTGAGCCGAGTCAGCCAAAACGCTGTTGCCGCGCCCATCACGCCGGCACCGGCAATCAGCACATCCACCGCAGCATCACGCTGCCCGATCGAAGTCGGCCGGCTCACGGCCGAGCCTGCCAGGCTTGCCAGACCAATTGGGCCGCCACCGCATCTTCCACCGCTTGTCCCAACGATTTGAAGATCACGGTACTGCCCGCTGGCGGCTTGGCCACGCGACCGGCCAGGACCTCGCCGATCTCGGCGCGTACGCGTGCCCCGGAGGCGATGACATCGCCTGATTCGTGCTCAGCCGCCTGGCGCTGGTCGGCCAGCACCCAATGGGCCATGACTGCATCGTCAAGCTCGCGCTGATCCGGCCGCGGGGCGCCGACTGCGGCCACGAAGGCGCCGGGCTTGAGCCAGGCACCCTGCAACACCGGCGTGCGCGCGTGAGTCACGGTGCAAACGATGTCGGCGCCGCGCACGGCGGTTTCAGCGCTGTCATAGGCTCGCCCGCCGATCTCCTGAGCGCAGGCCTGGGCATGGGCTGGCTGCGGGCTCCAGACGCGGATCTCGGCCAGGGGACGCACACGGCGAAGGTAGTGCGCATGGCTGCGCGCCAGCACGCCGCTGCCGAGCAGGGCCAGGACCTGCGGGCCCGGGCGGCAAAAGCAATCGGCAGCCACCGCCGAGGCCGCCGCGGTGCGCGCGGCCGTCAGGCCAGCGCCCTCCATCACCGCCAGGGTCTGCCCGGTGACCGGGTCCATCAAGACCACTGTGGCAAACAGGGTCGGTAAACCTCGCTGCGCATTGGCTGGAACCAGGGTGAGTAACTTGGTCGCCAGGGCCGCTCCGACCTGTGCGGGCTTGACGAAGAGCAGGCCCGGGGCCTCGGCGGCCGAAGGCATGGCCTGGGCCTGCGGATCGGCAAGGGGCATCACCAGGCGCAAGGGCTGCACCACCCGATCCTGCGACAGCGCAATCAGCGCCAGCCGCACCGCCTGCAGCAGCGCGTCGGGGTCGAGAAGGCGGACCACATCGGCCTCGCTCAGAACAACAGCCACAGTCACCCTCCGAAAAACCCCTTGGATGGGGAGCGTCATGATAGCCGCCCGCATCCAGCGGGGCGCCGAGCCACACGGGACGCTATCGGTCAGTTTCTCAGGCCATCAGCATCTCGGTGACATGGTCGGCCAGGGCCAGGCAACTGGTCAGGCCAGGCGACTCGATCCCCATCAGGTGCACCAAGCCGGCGACACCGTGCTCGGCCGGACCGATGAGCCGGAAATCGGCTGCTGGTTCATCCGGGCCGCTGATCTTGGGGCGGATGCCCGCATACGCAGGCTGCAGCGCGCCGTCGGGCAAGGCCGGCCAGTAACGACGCACCTGCTCGTAAAAAGCATCGCCACGCCGGGGGTCGACCTGCAGATCCTGCGGGTCGCGAACCCACTGCACATCCGGACCAAATCGCGCCTGCCCGCCCAGATCGAGCGTCAGATGCACGCCCAAGCCAGCCGCTTCAGGGACGGGATAAATAAGCCGAGAAAAAGGCGCGCGCGCAGTCAGGGTGAAGTAATTGCCCTTGGCACAGTAGGCCTTGGGCAACAGGTCGTGGGGCATGCCCTCAAAACGCCGCGCCAGATCGGGCGCCGACACCCCCGCGGCATTAACGAGCCATTGGGTCAGCAGGCGGCTGCCATCTGCCATCTCGATTGCCATGCCTTGCCCCGTGCAAGCGACCCGCGCCACCGCGCCATGGAAGGCAACCAAGCCGCCTGCATGCTCCAGATCACCTTGCAAGGACAGCATCAATCCATGGCTGTCAATGATCCCGGTCTGCGGAGAAAGCAGCGCCGCCGAGCAGCGCAGCGCCGGCTCGAGCGCGCGCGCCTGATTGGCAGTAAGCCATTGCAGTTCTTCCACCCCGTTGGCTGCGGCCTTGGCGGCCAGGGTCTCAAGTTGGGCCTGCTGGCCCGGCTCGGTGGCCACGATCAACTTGCCGCAGCGACGATGCGCCACACCACGCTCGTGGCAGTAGGCATAGAGCTGACGCCTGCCCTGCACGCAAAAGCGGGCCTTGAAAGAACCCGGCGGATAGTAGAGCCCGCCGTGAATGACCTCGCTGTTGCGCGAGCTGGTGCCGGTGCCGATCGTATCGGCCGCCTCAAGCACCAACACCTGAGCGCCACGCAAGCTGGGCGACAAGGCCAGTGCGCGCGCCACGGCCAGGCCGATGACACCGGCCCCAATGACCACCGCCTCAACCTTGTCCATGGCGCTTCAGGGGAACCCTGGCTGGGTTAGGGCGCGCACCGACGCCTGATCAACCGCTTCTTGCATGGGCGCGATTGTGCACGCCCCCGGGCCGGTTGACGCAGCTCATGTCCGCGGCGCCGCCGCCGGGCGAAAGCACCGTCCTACACGCGAGAGCTCGGTAGGCCGACATACGCGGCCCAACCTGCCACACAAAATCATCCAACGATGTTCGAGTGACCGCTCGGCGCCCATCCCCAACAGGAGTTATCTGTGCCTTCATCCCTGCGCAAGCTTTCCCTCATCGCCCTGAGCACCGCCTCGATCATGGCCGGCCCGGCCCACGCCCAGACCACGGGTGAGTCAGGCTGGTGGCCCACCAGCACCCTGTCCTATATCGGCCTGAATGCCGGACGCAGTCATTTTGATCAGGGGCGTGACGATGCCTACAGCGTATATGTCGGCACCCACTGGCCCTCGCAATTCGGTCTTGAGGCGGGGGGCACGGACTTCGGCCGCGCCCGCAATACAGAGGCTTACGGCTTTTATCTGACCGGCGTCGGCCGCATTCCATTGAACGACACCTTTGCCTTGTTCGGCAAATTCGGGCTGATGTACAGCCGAAGCGATAACGCCGGCGCGCGCGATCACGGTTTGGGCGAAACCTATGGAGTGGGGGTAGATATCCACATCAACCGGCAACTGGCCGCCGTTGTGCAATACGACCGCTCGGCCATGCATCTGAACACCGGCCGGGATCGGATCAATATGGCCTCCTTGGGCCTGAAGTTTCGCTATTGATGTGCGGGAGGGCGGGCCGTAACTGCGGGCCCCGTCCAACTGCAAAGCCGTCCCTGCCTGATGCTGCAGACCGCTCCGCGCCCCGACAAGATACTCATCCTCGATGACGACGCGCGGATCCGCGATCTGCTGCGGCGCTACCTGTCCCAAGAGGGCTTCGAAGTCACACTGGCCGAAGACAGCAAGGCACTCAACCGCATCTTGCTGCGCGATGCCATCGACCTGATCGTGCTCGACCTGATGATGCCCGGAGAAGACGGCCTGTCGGTGTGCCGTCGGCTGCGAGCCAGTCACGACAAGACCCCCATCATCATGCTGACCGCCAAGGGGGAGGATGTCGATCGTATTGTGGAACTGGAGGTCGGAGCCGATGACTATCTGGTCAAGCCCTTCAACCCGCGTGAGTTACTGGCCCGCATCCATGCCGTGCTCAGGCGCCGTCCGATCACCGAAGTGCCTGGTGCGCCCTCCAGCGAGAAGGAGGTGGTTCGTTTCGGTCCGTTTTCCCTAAACCTGGGCCTGCGCACCCTCGAGAAGGACGGCCAGGGCATTGCACTGACCACCGGCGAATTCGCCATGCTCAAGGCCCTGGTGCGTCATCCCGGCCAACCCCTGTCCAGGGAAAAGCTGGCGCAACTGGCGCGCGGTCGGGAGTTCGAACCCTTCGACCGAAGCCTCGATGTACAAATTTCAAGACGGCGCAAACTGATCGAGGTCGATGTCAGCGCCCCGCGCTACATCCAGACGGTCTGGGGCGTGGGTTATGTGTTCGTGCCCGATGGGGCGGGATAGTCTGATTGCGCGCCTGCGCCGCGCTGGGCAACCGGTCGGCGGTATCGCCCTGTTCTGGCGCACCCTGTCCCTGCTCAGTGCGCTGCTACTGGCCTGTATCGCGCTGTGGCTGCAGGTCTTCATCAGTCTGGAGATGGCCCCCCGCGCCCTCAGCGATGCGCGGCAACTGGCCTCGCTGGTCAACCTGAGCCGGGCGGGCCTGCAAGCGAGCGATCCGATCGGTCGACTGCTCCTGATCAAGACCCTGGCCGATGAAGAGGGACTGCGTATCTCGATCCGACAGACGCAGGACCGCTATCAGACGCTGCGCGAGGGTCTGTGGGACGGCCGCATCGTGCAATCACTGCGGCAGCAACTGGGCCCCCAAACCGTGGTGGCCGCTGCCGTCAACGGGGTGCCCGGGCTTTGGATAGGCTTTGACATCGAGGGCGATGCCTATTGGCTGCACACCGATCGCGCGCGGCTGGTACCCGGCCGGGCCGGCACCTGGCTGCTGTGGCTGCTCACGGCTGGAACCTTGTCGCTGCTGGGCTCGGTGGTCATCACCCGCATCATCAATCGACCCTTGCATGAGTTGGCTAACGCCAGCGCGGCGATGCAGCGCGGTCAGGCCGATCAGGAGCATCTGGACGAAAGCGCAGCCACACGGGAGATCCGCGAGGTCAATGTGGCGTTCAACCGTATGACCGAACAGACAGCGCGTATCGAACAAGAGCGAAAGCTGTTACTGACCGGCATTTCCCATGACTTGCGCACGCCGCTGGCCAGGCTACGCCTGGAGGCCGAAATGAGCGTGCCCGATGCGCGTGTCCGCGAACACATGGTGGCCGACATGGCGCAAAGCGCACCGGAGATGGCGCGCCTGCAGGCGGTGGAGCTTGAACCGCTGGTGCACCAGGCCTGCTTTGCCTTGTCCGACGACCCCCAAGTGCGCATCCATCAGCACATGGAGCCGGGTCTTCGGGTTCTGGCCGATCCGGTCGAGCTGCTGCGGGCGCTGACCAATCTGCTGGAAAACGCGCGCTTGCACGGCCGAAGCACCGATGGCATCAGCCATATTCAAATCCGCGCTCACGCCACCGCGGCCTGGGTACTGCTCGATCTGAGCGACCGCGGCCCGGGCGTTGCCGACGATCAATTGCATCAGCTCACCCGACCCTACTTTCGCGCCCGCCCCCCCGCTTCTGACTCCGTGCCTGCCGGCAGTGGGCTGGGCCTGGCCATCGTCGAGGGGGCCATGTTGCGCATGGGCGGCGGCCTTTCCTTAAGCCGGGTCCAGCCCAGCGGATTGCGCGCCAGCCTGCGCCTGCGCAAGGCCTGATCAGAGTGCCTGCAGCAAGGCGATCGCCTGAGCCTCCATGCTCAGCCCCTGGCCCACCGGTCCCATCTTTTCAGCGGTCTTGACTTTCACATTGACCTGGGAAAGGCCAATCCCCAGGGCCTGGGCAATGCATTCACACATGGCCGGGATGTACGGAGCCAGCTTGGGGGCCTGCGCCACGACGGTGGCATCGATATTGGCGATCTGCCAACCGCCGGCACGCACCCGGCGGGCCGCCTCAGCCAAGAGTTTGAGCGAGTCTGCGCCGCGGTAAGCGGGGTCGGTGTCCGGAAAATGCCGTCCGATATCCCCCAGACCGGCCGCGCCGAGCAGTGCGTCGGTGATTGCATGCAGCAACACATCGGCGTCGGAGTGGCCAAGCAGTCCCTTGGGCCAATCAATGCGCACCCCGCCGAGAATCAGCGGCCGGCCTTCGGCCAGCGCGTGGGTGTCCCAGCCTTGTCCAATGCGCAGGGAGACGCAGTTCAGTGAGCTCATGGCGATGGGGTCCGGTCTTTGGCGCACTGCAGCAGGGCCTGAGCCAGGCCGAAGTCCTCAGGATAAGTGATCTTGAAGTTGCGCATGCTGCCGCCCACCAACCTGGGGGCCAGACCCAAGGCCTCCATAGCGCTGGCCTCATCGGTCACCGGCAGACCCGTGGCCCGGGCTGCTTGCAGGGCCTCAATCAGCCGGCCGCACCGAAACATCTGGGGGGTCTGGGCCAGCCATTTGCCGCTGCGCTCCAGGGTCTGCAATACCCGGCCTGCGCTCTCGCTCTTGAGGGTGTCGGGCAGAGGCAGGGCCAGCAAGCCACCCACCTCGTCATCTTGGCACAGCGCCACCAGGTGCCGCACCAGATCCGGCTCGAGCAGACAGCGAGCTGCGTCGTGCACCAGCACCCAATCTTCGGGGCGCGGACCCGTCGTGCTGGCCTGCCATGCCTGCAAGCCCTGCAAGACGGTATCGGCCCGGGTCGCCCCGGCGCAACGCAGGACGATTTCTCTACGGCCCTGCAGCACCGAGTCGATGAATCCATCGCCTGCAGCCACGACCACCGCCACGGCAGTAACAAGGTCAGGCAGGGCTTCAAACACCTTCAGGGTGTGCAGGATCAGGGGCCGATCACAGACCCGCTGGTACTGCTTGGGGGTGGCGCTGCCAGGGGCCAGCGCCCGGCTGCCGATACCGCCACAGGGGACCAGCACAAACACCCGTGCGGGGACCTGGTCGGTTTCTTTAAGGAGCAAAGGCGAGTCCACCTTGGCATTCTAAAATCCCGCCACCACCCCAGCTTGTTCGAGCTGGGGTTTTTGTCGTTCCGGCTCCTACCGCATGCACAGTCCCAAACTCACGCCCGGCCAGCGTCTGGCCCTGACCCGGCCCGCGGCCTCCAGCGATGCCCTCATGCTGGCCCGCCTGGCCTTGCGCGAGAAACTGGCCGGCCGCCCGACCGCGATCTTTACCGCCGATGCCGCCGATGCGCAGCGTTTGCTGGCCGAACTGCCCTTCTTCGAGCCTGAATTGCGCTGCGCGCTGTTTCCGGACTGGGAGACCCTGCCGTACGACGGCTTCTCGCCGCATCAGGATCTGATCAGCGAACGGCTGGCCACTTTATGGCGTATCAGTCAGCGCGATGCCGAGCACGGGGCCGATGTGGTGATCGTGCCGGCAACGACGGCTTTGTACCGCTTGGCGCCACCGAGCTTTTCGGCCGCCTATACCTTTGCCTTCAAGATCGGACAACAACTCGACGAGGCGCGCCTGAAAGCGCAACTCACCCTGGCCGGCTACAGCCATGTGACCCAGGTAGTCGGCCCGGGCGAGTACGCGGTGCGCGGCGGTCTGATCGACCTGTTTCCGATGGGCTCCGTGGTGCCCTATCGGGTTGATCTGTTCGACAATGAGGTCGAGTCAATCCGCACCTTTGATCCCGACAGTCAGCGCAGCCTGTACCCGGTACCCGAGGTGAGACTACTGCCAGGGCGCGAGTTCCCGATGGACGAGGCAGCGCGCGCACGCTTTCGCAGCCGCTGGCGGGAGTTGCTCGAAGGCGATCCCACCCGCAGTCGCATTTACAAAGACATTGGTAACGGCGTCGCCACGGCCGGTATCGAGTACTACCTGCCGCTGTTCTTCGAAGAAACGGCCAGTGTCTTTGACTACCTCGGCGATCAAGCCTGCCTGGTACTGCACGGCGAGATCGAGGCGGCCTTCCAGCGCTTTTGGCAAGACACCCGCGAGCGCTACCGCCTGGTCCAAGGCGCGCCCGATCATCCAGCCCTGCCGCCAGAGAGCCTGTTTCTGGCCAGCGAAGAGTTCTACACCCGAGCCAAGACCTACGCCCAATTGGCGCTGCGGCCGACCAGGGGCACGCCGGGCGAGGGCGATGCACTGACCTTGCCCTCCGCGGTGGCCACCCTGCCCGACATCTCGGTGCAGCGGGGCAGCGATGAGCCCCTGCATCGGCTGCAGTTGCATCTGGCCACATCGGGACGACGGGCCCTGGTCATAGCCGAAAGCCCGGGTCGATGCCAAAGTCTTCTGGACTTTCTGCGCGCCAGTCGCATCGAGCCCAGCTCCTGCGCCAGCTTGCAAGACTTCTTGCAGGACACAACGCCCCTGGGCATCACCACGGCGGCTCTGGCCGAGGGTTTCATCTGGACCGAACACGGCCTGGACCTGATCACCGAAACCGAACTGTTTGCCGCCGCGCCAGCCGTCCGACGCAAAGGCAAACGCCAGGAGCAAATCAGCGATGTCGAAGCGCTGATCAAGGATTTATCGGAACTCCAGGTCGGCGACCCCGTGGTGCACAACGCCCACGGCATCGGGCGTTACCGGGGCCTGGTCAACATGGACCTGGGTCAGGGTCCGGGTGAGTTCCTGCATCTTGAATATGCCGATCAAGCCGCTCTGTATGTGCCGGTGGCCCAGCTTCACCTGATCAGCCGCTACACCGGCGTCTCAGCGACCGAGGCGCCACTGCACCGACTCGGCTCTGGTCAGTGGGACAAAGCCAAACGCAAGGCAGCCGAGCAAGTGCGCGATGCTGCAGCAGAGCTGCTCAACATCTACGCCCGCCGTGCCGCCCGGCAAGGCCACGCCTTCGGGTACTCGGCCCGGGACTATGAGCAGTTCGTCAGCGATTTCGGGTTTGAAGAGACGGCCGACCAGCGCGCGGCCATTCATGCGGTGATCCAGGACATGATCAGCCCGCGCCCGATGGACAGGCTCATTTGCGGTGATGTGGGCTTCGGCAAAACCGAGGTGGCCTTACGCGCAGCGTTCATTGCGGTCACAGGCGGCAGGCAGGTGGCCATCCTGGCTCCCACCACCCTGCTGGCCGAGCAGCACTACCAGACGCTGGTCGATCGCTTTGCCAAGTGGCCGGTCAAGGTTGCTGAAATGAGCCGCTTTCGCACTGCACGGGAGATCTCTGGCGCGATCACCGGGCTGGCCGATGGCAGCATTGATATCGTGGTGGGCACGCACAAGCTGCTCAGCGCCGATGTGAAGTTCAAGCGCCTGGGACTGCTGATCATCGATGAAGAGCATCGTTTTGGGGTGCGCCACAAGGAGGCAATGAAGCAACTGCGCGCTGAAGTGGATGTACTGACCCTGACGGCTACGCCGATCCCGCGTACCCTGGGTATGGCGCTGGAGGGCCTGCGCGATATGAGCGTGATTGCCACCGCTCCCCAGCGCCGGCTGGCCATCAAGACCTTCGTGCGCAGCGAGTCACAGGGCGTGATCCGCGAGGCAGTCATGCGCGAGCTCAAGCGCGGCGGACAGGTGTACTTTCTGCACAACGAGGTGGAGACCATCCTCAATCGGCGCGATGCCCTGCAAGCGCTGCTGCCCGAGGCACGCATTGCAGTGGCACATGGGCAAATGCCTGAGCGCGAGCTTGAGCGGGTGATGAAGGAGTTTGTGGCCCAACGCCATAACCTGCTGCTGTGCTCGACCATCATCGAAACCGGGATCGATGTCCCCAACGCCAACACCATCGTCATCGCGCGGGCTGACAAGTTCGGACTGGCCCAGCTGCACCAGCTGCGCGGACGGGTGGGACGCAGCCACCACCAGGCGTATGCCTATCTGATGGTGCCCGATCTCGAAGGCCTGCCCCGGGCGGCCCAGCAACGGCTCGATGCCATCGGCCAGATGGAGGAGCTTGGCTCTGGCTTTTATCTGGCCATGCACGATCTGGAGATCCGCGGGGCCGGTGAGGTCCTCGGCGACAACCAGTCCGGCAACATGATGGAAGTGGGCTTTCAACTCTACAACGACATGCTGGCCGAGGCGGTGCGCAGCCTCAAATCGGGTCAAGAGCCCGATCTTCTGAGTCCTTTGGCAGCCACCACCGAAATCAACCTGCACGCGCCGGCGCTGTTGCCGCCCGACTACTGCGGCGATGTGCATTTGCGCCTGTCTTTCTACAAAAAGCTGGCTACCGCCCGTAGCGCCGAGCAGATCGATACGCTGCTCGAGGAAATTGTGGATCGCTTCGGCAAATTGCCCGCCGCCGCGCAGACCCTGATCGATGTGCATCGCTTGCGCGTGTTGGCGCGCCCCTACGGCGTAACCAAGGTCGATGCGGCACCGGGCATGATCCATATTGGCTTCCGCAAAGACGCTCCCGTTGATCCTGGGGCCATCATCGCCCTGGTGCAAAAAAACCGGCACATCAAGCTCGCCGGTAACGAACGGCTGCGCATCGAGCGCAGCCTGCCCGAGCCGGCTCAACGCGTACAGATGGTGCGCGATGTGCTGCGCAGCCTGGGCCAGCCTGCGCAGCGCTCTCTTAGCGCCTGAGCCATCGCCTGCAGACTGAGCCGGCCCGCCCTGGACCGGCCCTGATCGCCCCCGCTCGC
>Ga0194133_10001794_pt1 | contig 35587 bp, 32 predicted proteins | sample TA2KigOf40mmetaG_FD_155448 | JGI IMG/M metagenome (GOLD analysis project Ga0194133, IMG submission 155448) | Freshwater microbial communities from Lake Tanganyika, Tanzania - TA2015055 Kigoma Offshore 40m | ecosystem: Environmental > Aquatic > Freshwater > Lake | place: Tanzania: Lake...
GAGCTCGAGTACTTCGAGCTCTTTTTTGTTGTCCTTCCTTTTAGTCTATTTGCCATGTCGTTGCTTGAGTACCTCGACCACCTCATCCAATTCATAGCCTTTGGCCTCCAAAAGAACTAAGTAGTGAAACAATAGATCTGCAGCCTCACCTAAAAAAAGTTCTTTATTGGAATCTTTAGCTTCAATCACCAATTCCACCGCCTCTTCTCCTAGCTTCTGTGCCAATTTATTAATTCCTTTTGCCAAAAGACCGGAAGTATAGGAGCCCTCGATAGGATTTGTTTTACGGTCTTTGATGATCGCACGAAGCTGGTCAATAAATCCCGTTTGAGAATTGTTGACTTCAGCAAAGCAAGTGTCTGTTCCTTTGTGGCAAATAGGCCCAAATGGCTTGGCTTTGATGAGGATAGCATCCCCATCGCAGTCCTCCTGCATGCTGACTACTTTTAAAAAATTGCCTGAAGTTTCTCCCTTGGTCCAAAGTTTATTTTTGCTACGCGAGAAAAAGGTAACCCTTCCTGATTCTTTCGTCTTGGCAAGGGACACTTCGTTCATATAGCCTAGCATCAGTACCTTTCCACTTAATTCATCCTGCACCACTGCTGGTACGAGACCTTCCATTTTTTTAAAATTTATGTTCATTTTCAAATTTAATTAACTAAATTAACGAAATACAATGGAAATAAATTGATATAAAACGAACCTGCCTGCTGCAGGCAGGCAAGCTCGGTGAAATAGGTCAACCCGCTAGTCAATCTATTCTATTTCACAAAGCAAAGCGGAGTGTATTTCCACTCTATTTCTAGGTATTTCTACCGTATTTCCCTTCCCTACTTTATTTCCGTACTACTAACTCAAATACATTTTCAATTCAGGAATCCCAATTTCCTTAAAGTGAAAAATACTAGCTGCTAAGGCTGCATCTGCTTTTCCACTGGTAAAAACCTCCTTGAAATGCAGCATGCTACCCGCACCACCTGAAGCAATTACTGGAATCGATAAAGACTCCGAAATGCCTGCAGTTAGGTCTAGGGCAAAGCCTCCCTTGGTTCCGTCATGATCCATGGAGGTAAGCAAAATCTCTCCAGCTCCTCGATCTGCCAATTCCATCGCCCAAGACTTCGTTTGCAAGATAGTTGATTTTCTTCCTCCGTGGGTATGTACCCAATCTATTCCTGCTACTCGCCGGGTATCTATGGCTACTACTACACACTGAGATCCAAAAGCTTTTGCCATCTCGTTGATGAGGCTAGGCTGATTCACTGCGGCCGAATTGATAGAAATCTTATCAGCTCCTGCAGCCAATAGCACCTGTACATCTTCTAAGGAAGTAATCCCCCCTCCTACAGTAAAAGGAATGGTGATCTCTTTGGCCACCTCAGTAACCAATTTTGCCAAGGTTTTTCGCTTGTCTACTGTAGCTGTAATGTCTAAAAACACCAATTCATCTGCTCCTTGCGCTGAATAGAGCTTCGCCAAAGCTACAGGATCACCTGCATCTCGGAGCTCCACAAAATTCACCCCCTTGACCGTGCGGCCGTCTTTAATATCTAAACAAGGAATGATGCGTTTGGTAAGCATATATAGGTTAAATAGTTGTATAAAATTAGGTGATTATTCATGAATCTAGTTGGAGATTAAAAACGAACTTGAATCCTAGGAAGGATGATCCAAAGTCCTTGGTATTGGGTCCATCGCAACTTTGCTCAAGGAGAAACAAAATGAGTGAGCTCTTCCAAACTCACCTTTCCCTCGTAATAGGCCTTTCCCACAACGATTCCATAGACTCCTAATTTTTGCAAGTCCTCTAGGTCCTTCACAGAAGACACCCCTCCACTGGCGATTAATTTGAGCTCTGGAAATTCCTGCAGAATTTCACGATAAAGAGCAAAGGAAGGCCCTTGAAGCAAACCATCTTTTGCTACATCGGTGCAAATTACTTCCCTCACTCCCCATTGCACATATTTTTTTAGAAATGGAATCAATTCCTCAGCAGAAGTTTCCTCCCATCCAGAGACAGCAATTTTCCTTTCCTTTACATCGGCACCCAGGATGATCTTCTCGGCTCCATGGGTAGTTAGCCAATGTTGAAAAAGACTTGGATTTTTCACGGCAATACTCCCCCCAGTGACCTGCTTGGCACCCAATGCGAAAGCTTTTTCAAGTTCTTGATCCGATTGTACCCCTCCTCCAAAGTCTACCAGCAGGGAGGTTCCCTGACAAATTTTGGCTAAAACCTCCCCATTTATGATTTTTTTGGCTTTGGCGCCATCCAAATCTACCAAGTGCAGTCGCTTGAGGCCTGCCCCTTCAAAGCGCTTGGCCATCTCCAAAGGATCCTCGTGGTACTCAGTTTTACGATAATAATCACCTTGGCTCAGGCGAACGCATTTGCCCTCAATAAGATCTATAGCCGGAATTACATGCATGATTTTAATGCTTAGGAGCTAAGGAATAAATTAACGTACCCTCCAGATATGTACTAAATTAAGTGGAAGGTAATGCTAAGAAATTTTCTAACAGCTTTTCTCCCAGAATACTACTTTTTTCGGGATGGGCCTGTACAGCCCAAAAATTGTCTCGATTCAAAATAGCGGTAAAGTCCTGAATGTAGGAAGTCGTCGCAAGCGTATGCTCTCCCAATTCTGCATAGTAGCTATGCACATAGTACAGGTACCTGACATCTGGCAAATGGTTGAGTAATGGATTTTCTTTTATGTTTTTGATTTTATTCCATCCTACATGGGGCACTTTTTCCCATGCAGCGGGAATAAATCGCTTGACCTTGATGGGAAATATGCCCAAGCAGTCTGTATCGTTCTCCTCAGAGTGAGCGCATAGGAGTTGCAAACCCAAGCACACCCCTAAAAAGGGCTGCTTGATTTCCCGAATTACCTTATCCAAATTACGATTCTTCAGGTAGGACATGGCAGAACTCGCTTCCCCCTGCCCAGGAAAAATCACCCGATCGGCAGAAAGGATTTTTTCCTGATCGTCGGTGAGTTCGGCTTCTACCCCCAAACGCTCTAGGGCATAAAGTACGGATTGGACGTTGCCTGAATTGTATTGGATTAAAACTACTTTCATGGACTAAGGAAGAACTCCTCCCTTTCAAGATGGGCTCCTTTCAACTCGTTTAATTTTTATTTTCCATCTGCATCAGTTCCTCCAGAACGATTTCTATTTCTGGAAGGGAGGCAAACAACTGTTCGTAATTTTCAATGACCCAATACTTATCCTGGAAATGATCCTTCCAATAGGCCGTGTTCATGATGTGGCGCACTTCGTAAGGATAATGCTTGGGTTCTTCCGTCAAAGAATAGGAGGTTTCTCCAGCGGAACTCAAAATTCCTGCTCCATAGACTCGAAGTTGTCCATTTTCACGAATGAGGCCAAACTCAATGGTAAACCAATAGATCCTACTGAGCAACTGTATGGCCCAAGGATTTTGGATGTGTTTGAGGGCCAGAATGCTCAATTTTTCAAGAAAATCTACATAGGGTTGATTGGTCAGCAAAGGTAGGTGGGCAAAGGCATCGTGAAACATGTCTGGCTCTTCCAAGTAGTCCAACTGCTCCATTTTGCGCAACCACGTGGAGGAGGGAAAACGCTTGTTGCTCAGCAAGCCAAAAAACAAGTCGTCGTCAATCAATCCAGGGACCACCTGTACCTGCCATCCAGTAGTCTTTCGGAGGATCTCGTTTAGTTCCTCAAAATTCGCAATTCTATCTGAAGTAAATTTTACTGTTTTCATCCCCTCCAAATAGGCTTTGGAGGCCGTATGCAGCAAGTTTGGCATTTGCCTTTCAAAAAGAATCTTCCATACCTTGGCATCTTCTTCTGTGTAGGCCGCGTAGTCTTGACGCAACTCTTTTAATCTCGGGTCAGAAAAGACCCACTCTTTGGGTTTTTCATTCATGGTATTTGGGTTTATAGGGTCTGTATCCCCACTTTTTTGGTAGCACTCCACACTCTTTTCAGTGGATATCTGGTGATGCGCAGGACTAAGTTACGCAGTGATTTGCCCTCAAGCAACTCCAGTTATACGAAGCCTATGCGCGAAAAGATATATCCTCATCCCCGTACTTCTGAAAGAAAGTTTTTGATATCCTGCTTCAGCTCCTTGGAATCTTTGATTTTCTTAATAAAGGCCGATCCCATGATCGCTCCATTGCTATATCGAGAGGCAAGTTGGAAGGTAGCAGCATCTGAAATCCCAAAGCCAATGAGTCTGGGATGATTCAAATTCATGGCAGCGATACGCTCAAAGTACTGCTCTTGCTCTTCAGAAATCGCTGATTTTGCCCCAGTAATGGCATGGGAAGAGACCATGTAAATAAAGCCCTGAGAATAGCGGTCTATCTCTCGAATTCGGGCTTCTGAGGTTTGGGGAGAGATTAAGAAAATATTGAAAAGGCCGTACCTCTCAAAAATTTCTTTGTACTCTTCCAAATAATGACTCATGGGAAGATCTGGAAGTATCAATCCATCGATACCTACTTCTTTACATTTTTTGCAAAACTCCTCTACCCCAAACTGGATGATTGGATTGAGGTAGCCCATGAGGATAACAGGGACATGGATTTTGGCTCGGAAGCCCAGCAATTGAGAAAATAATTTTTTTATGCTCATTCCATTTTCCAGGGCTATGGCATTGCTTTCCTGTATGGTTGGCCCATCTGCAATGGGATCAGAATAGGGTAGACCTATTTCAATCAGGTCAGCGCCCCCCTCCTGAATGGCTTCCAACACGGGTAGCGTGTCCTCCAACTTGGGAAATCCGGCAGTAACGTAGATGGAAAGGAGGTCTTTATTCTTGTTTTGAAACAAATAATTGATTCGATTCATCGGATTTTGTAGGCTACTTTTTAGTAAAGAATGAGATCATTACAAGTAAAGTTGTGTTCTTATCAGGAAGCAAGTATTAGTAATTTCCCCATTGGATATAAGTTTCCAAATCTTTATCTCCCCTTCCAGATAGGTTGATCACAATAAGATCGCTTGGGCGATAGGAAATTTGATGAAGTGCATGGATGGCGTGGGCCGTTTCGATAGCAGGGATAATCCCTTCCGTTCGACTTAAAAGAATGCCTGCCTGCATTGCATTCTCATCCTCCACAGCCACAAATTCTGCTCTACCAATATCATGAAGGTGGGCATGGACTGGACCTATTCCCGGATAATCCAATCCTGCGGATATGGAATGCGGTTCGACTACTTGCCCATCCTCGGTCTGCATCAGCAAGGTCTTAGATCCATGCAAAATGCCAGGTGTACCCAAAACCGAAGTAGCTGCTGACTTTCCCGAATGTATTCCCAATCCCGCTGCTTCTGCCGCGATGAGCCTGACCGAGGGCTGGTTGTAATAATGGTAAAACGCACCGGCTGCATTGGATCCTCCCCCCACGCAAGCAATCACGAGATCCGGATTTTCTCTACCTTCCTTGGCTAGCAATTGTCGTTTTATCTCCTCTGAAATCACCGATTGAAAGCGGGCCACCATCTCGGGGTATGGATGCGGACCTACCACGGATCCGATGATGTAATGGGTACCCACGGGATCGGTAATCCAAGCCCGCATGGCCTCGTTGGTGGCATCTTTTAGGGTTTTCGAGCCTGACACAGCCGGAACTACCTTGGCACCTAGGATACGCATGCGCTCCACATTGGGACGCTGGCGCTTGATGTCTAGTTCGCCCATGTAGATGGTGCAGTCCATTCCCATCAATGCACATACCGTAGCCGTGGCCACTCCATGCTGCCCTGCTCCAGTCTCGGCAATGATGCGCTTTTTGCCTAGTTTCTTTGCCAAAATGATCTGCCCTACGGTATTGTTGACCTTGTGAGCTCCCGTATGGCAGAGGTCTTCTCGCTTGAGGTAAATCTTGGCACCAAAACTCTCAGATAGCCTAGCAGCAAAATAAAGCGGGGTAGGGCGACCTACAAAGTCGCGAAGTAGCCCCTGAAATTCTTCTTGAAAGTCCGAACGGGAGACAATGGTCTCCCAATTTTCTCGAAGCTCTTCCACGTTGGGATACAGCATTTCAGGGACATAGGCCCCGCCAAACTTTCCATAAAACCCTCTTTCGTCAACTTGTATCATCCTTTTTCCTTTAATGGTCTCCAAAGAGACATTAGCTTTTCAATTTTTCTTTAAATGCTTTTAAGTCCGCTATTTTTTTTACCCCTGGGGCAAATTCAAAACCTGAGTTGACATCTACCCCTAGCAACTGAGGGAATTTTTGGCTCAAAGCCACTAGCTCATCGGCATGGGCCAAAGTCAGGCCTCCTCCCAGCACAAAGCCCGTTTCAAAAGGGTAAGACTCTAGAAGTTTCCAATCAAAGGTCTTTCCTGAGCCACCCTTGCTTTTTGTGTCCGTATCAAAAAGAAAACGATCCACATAGGGAACAAAGGCCTCCCATGCTTTCCAGTCTATCTCTCCTCCTACCGGTATCACCTTCCAAATTTTAAGTTCAGCCAATTCCTGGAGTCGCTGTATCTCGTCTAAGGACTCTCCACCATGCAGCTGCAAAGCCGAGAGTCCAAACAAATAGCTTTTACGCAGGATAGCTGTTTCTTTTTCCCCCACAAATACCCCTACCTTCTTCAAAGGTAACTCCTTGATCCATGCGGCATCCTCCTCTGACACTACTCGGGGAGAAGGGGGATAGAAGATCAATCCCATCCAATCGGGTGCTACCTCCTCGACCAAGTGCAGGCAGTTGGTCCTCTCCCGCATCCCACAAACTTTAATTTCCATATCCTGCTTTTCCCACTCTGTTTTCTCCCATCAATCGGGAATATTCTTCCATGAATTCTGCCGCTGCTCTTTCGGGGCTAAGAGTTTTCATGAAATTTTCTCCAATCAGGAAGCCATCGAATCCCACCTTTCGGAATGCCACCAAGGTACTGGGATCGGAGATGCCACTTTCTGAAATTTTGACTACCTGCTTTGGGATCCTGTCTACCAGCTCCAGGGAAGTATCCACGGATACCTCAAAGGTTTTTAAATTCCGATTATTCACCCCCACCACATCCAAAGGCTCACAAAACGATTGCTCCAACTCTTCCAAATTATGCACTTCCAAAAGTACCTCTAGACCCAGACTTTGAGCAAAAGTGGCCAAGGAGTTTACCTTTTCAGGACTTAAGGCGGCAGCAATTAGTAAAATACAGTCGGCTCCCATGGATTTGGCTTCTAGGATTTGGTATTCGTCTACCACAAAATCCTTTCTCAAGATAGGGATAGTGACCTGCCCCCGGGCTAGTTCAAGGTCTGCTGTGCTACCTCCAAAATAGAATTGGTCGGTTAAAATGGATAAAGCAGAAGCACCAGCCTGCTCGTAGCCCTTGCTCACTACCTCCACGGAGGAGGTGCCGTTGATTAGCCCCTTAGAGGGAGATTTTCGTTTAAACTCGGTAATGATGCCTGACTTGGTAGGATTTAGTAGGAAAGTTTTCAAAGAAAAGGTGGGCCTGGAAAAAAAATTACTTTTTTCCAAATCAGCGACAGTCCGCAGTTTTTTTCTCTCCTCCACTTCCAAATACTTGTCAACAATGATTTTTTCTAGGGTATTCATCAGAAACAGCTTAATTGAAGGATACGGAGGTTTGGGGTTGGATCAATCCTTTAAAGACCCGAAGGGCCTTGCCACTCTGTAAGGTTTCTTGTGCAAGGGCAATCGCGTCTTCAAAGCCCAAGTCTTCACGGGAAGTCACCAAGGCAGCAGCAGCATTGGCGATCACCACCTGATTTTGACCTGGGCTACCTTCTCCTCGAAGCACCTGCTCAAAGATACGTGCAGACTCGGCAATGCTAGCTCCTCCAAGAATACTTTCTGGGGAGAGCGTGTCTAGGCCTAAAGACTGAGGATGGTAGAGTTTTTCTCCTTCTTGGGTAATCATTTTAAAGGGGCCAGTAAGGGAAATCTCATCGTAACCGTCTAGGGCATGAAGGATAGCAAACCTGCTATCGGTTTCTTGGTAGAGGTAGCCGTAGAGCCTGGCCAATTCTAAACTAAACACGCCCACGAGTTGCTTTTTTGGAAAACTTGGATTGACCATAGGTCCGAGCATATTGAAGAAGGTCTTCACTCCGAGCTCCTTCCGGATAGGCGCCACACTTTTCATGGCAGGGTGAAATAGCGGGGCATGCAAGAAACATAGTCCTACTTGATCCAAACTGCGCCGCAGTTGGTCCGGATCTGCGCTAAACTCGTATCCAAAATAGGAGAGCAAATTGGATGATCCACAGATGGAAGATACTCCCGTATTGCCATGCTTGGCCACCGCTTGCCCTGCTCCTGCCACAATAAAAGAGGAGAGCGTAGAAATATTGAAGGTATCCTTTCCGTCTCCCCCCGTACCACAGAGGTCCATAGCATCGTATTCGGAGAGGTCAACCGGAACGCAAAGTTCGAGCATGGCCTCCCGAAACCCTCGAAGTTCCTCCACGGTGATGCTTCGCATCAGGTAGACAGTCATAAAGGCTGCTACTTGGCTGCTGGGATAGGAACCCAAAGCCAAGTTTTTCAAAACCTCTTTGGCCTGCTGTTGGGTGAGCGTTTTATGGGCGATCAGGTGATTTAAAATTTCTTTCATGGTATGGTAGAGATCGTTTAGGATTGAAGCCAATTTTGAATAAGCTTGGCCCCATGCTCAGTGAGGATACTTTCTGGGTGAAATTGCACTCCCCGCAGGTCAAAATTCTTGTGCCGTATGGCCATAATGTATTGGTCTGCAGTCCTAGCTATAATCTCCAATTCCTCTGGAAGCGTAACTTCTTCAATGACCCAGGAGTGGTACCTTCCCACTTCAAACTGGGTAGGAAGTCCCTCAAAGAGTACATCAGGAACGGCAGTTAGTGTAGCCGCAACCCCATGATGAACCTCGGCCAAGTTGTGAAGTTTGCCCCCAAAAGCTTCTCCTATGGCTTGGTGACCTAGGCAAATCCCAAGGATGGATTTACTGGAAGCATAGCGCTGGATCACTTGAGGCATCAGTCCAGCCTCAGCCGGGATCCCTGGTCCTGGGGAAAGTAGAATTTTGTCATATGCCTTTACTTCTTCCAAAGGAAAGGCATCGTTTCTAAGGATATCCAATTCCTCTCCATAGCCTAGCCTTCGGATCAGGTAGGCCAGGTTGTAGGTAAAGGAATCGTAATTGTCTAGAAGCAATATTCTCATAGGACTATCCTTAAATCTGTTCTGCTGTCTGCAAAGCGACACGCAAGGCTTCCAGCTTGTTGGCTACTTCTTGCAATTCGGAAGAAACATCGCTTTTGGCCACTACCCCTGCACCTGCTTGGAAACGCAAGCTATTGTTTTGAGAGACGAAAGATCGAATGATGATGGCATGGTTAAAATCTCCATTGAATCCCAGGTACCCTATGGCCCCTCCGTAAAATTGACGACTTACCTTTTCGAGTGCATCGATCAATTCCATAGCACGGTACTTTGGAGCACCCGAGAGGGTCCCTGCGGGAAAGGTATCGGCGACTAACTGCAGCGGGTTGGCTCCCTCTGGGAGAACACCGGTCACCTTAGATACCAAATGGATTACATGGGAATAGTATTGTACCTCCTTAAAGACTTCTACTTCCACCAAATCTGAGGAGCGGGATAAGTCATTTCTAGCCAAATCTACCAGCATCACGTGTTCGGCATTTTCTTTGGGATCGTCGTAGAGTTTACGAGCCAAGGCGGCATCTTCTACATCGTTGCCCGTCCGTCGGAAAGTTCCTGCGATGGGATACAGGGTCGCTTTCCTGTTTTTCACCACAATTTGAGCTTCTGGAGAACTTCCAAATACCTTGAAAGAACCGTAATCAAAATAAAACAGGTACGGAGAAGGATTGACTGAGCGCAGGGCACGGTACACATTAAACTCGTCTCCTTTGAAGGCTGTGGTAAAGCGACGAGAGAGAACCAGCTGAAAAACATCCCCTCGAAGACAATGCTTTTGAGCCTGGGACAATAAATCCAAAAACTCCTGGTCACTGTAGTTGGAAACCTCCTCCCCTACTTTTTTAAAACCATAAGAAGGAATGTTTTTGTTGTGCAGCAGGGTCTCGATCTCATCGAGAAAGGAGGATAAAGGGGCGTCCTCAGGAAGGTGTTCGAAAAGGTGAAGTTCGTTTTTGTAGTGATCCACCACGATGATGTTTTGATACATGGCATAGTACATCATGGGGATTTCTGAGACTTGGGTAGTTTGAAGCTTGATGTCTTCAAACCAAGCTACTGTATCGTACTGGGTGTAACCAAAAAGACCATTGCTACTAAACTTGAAAGCATCCGAAACCGGCCGAAAGGCATTGCCAAATCTCTGCAAGCAGTCCATCAAGGGCTGTGAAGCACCTACTTCGTAGCAATTTTCTTCTCCATTGGGCATTTTTTCAGTGACTTTGCCTGAAGAAAAAGAAAAAGAAGCCAGGGGATTGAAGCAGATATAGGAGTAGCTATTGTCTTGGCCACGATAATCCGAAGACTCCAACAGTATGGGATTGGCAAAGCGATCGCGAACCTGCAAGTAGATACTCACTGGGGTGATGGTATCTGCTAATTTTTTACGGTATTCGGTGCGTATGGGAAAATTTTGTGTCATAAAGCGGAAATAAAGGCATGAAAAAAGGCTTACCGGGAAATCCAGTAAGCCTTTTGGAGTATGATTTGCGCAATAATTAGGCAAGGGCTTTCTGAGCTTTCCCGAGGAAAGAGTAGAAATGCCACCACCACTTGTTATTTGCGTTTGTTTTCATTGCTTGAACACAAATTTAGAAAGCCTTTGGAATTAGCAATGCATCCCATCCATTTTTTTGATTTTTTATTTGTTACAAGGCTGGGTGTCTAGGTAAAATAATACAGGGCCCAAGTGGTAATTGCCATCAAGATGGAGGAGGAAATTCGGACTGCGTTTTTAGGCTGACGAAAATCTAACCACACCCACAAACTGAGAAGAGCTGCCAGCAAAGATACGCTGCTAGGCTGCACCCCAAAGTAAAAGATCAGCAGCAACATCAATCCTTGGGAAATTAAAAAATAGGTTAAACGCTTAAAATCGATGGGATTTTCGAAAAATTCTTGTTCACGTTTTGCCCGCAAACCAAGGCTCATACCTACCTGAATGCAAATACAAATCACAAAGACCACAAATACCCGGTGCATAAAATTGAGCTGAGTCCCAAACCAGGTTCTCCAAAATTCAAAGTTAGAAAGCCAGGAGTCATACAACCATTCTACTGCCAGGCTTAGAATAGGTGCCGCCAGGATGACTACCGCTGCAGAGGCGGGATGTACCCTTTTCCATAGCACCCCCAAGAAAAAGGCGGACACCACTCCTGGCTTCAGGTAGGAGGTATTTTTAGATAAAACAAGGAAAAAATTGCCTTCAGAATTTGGATCAAAGCTCCACCATGCCAGCCCTACTCCCAAGAGGCAAGCCAAGACCACTGCTCCTTTACCTACTGCCACCAGGAGAACATCTGGTGCCTGGGTATGCAGGTAGCGTTTGTATACATCGATGGCAGCTATGGTAGAAAGGGAATTCAACATGGAATAAATGCTTGAAAAAATGGCCCCTAAAAATCCAGCCAGTATCAAGCCAATCAGGCCATATCCTTGGGGAACCACTTGTTTCATGAGGTAAATAAACGCATCGTCTGGCTTGACGTGATCTAGGGCATATTTATATTTAAACAAATACGCAGCGGCAACCCCTGCGGAAATAGAGAAAAAAGGAATGGTAAGTTTTAAAAAACCAGCAGCAATAGCTCCCAACTGCGCATCTCTATCCGAACGGGCAGCAAGGACGCGCTGCACCTCAAACTGGTTGGTGGTCCAAAAAAATCCATGCAATATCAATAGCCCACTAAAGACCCCCGTCCAGGGCAGATCGGGATGATTGCTGGGAAGGTATAAATTCATTTTCTGCATGCCTTTTTCTGAAGCATCTAAATCCATCAGTCCTGAAAATCCTCCGATTTCGGGCTGAAGAAGCGTAGAAACACCAACGGTGATAACAGCCACGACCATGAGAAAGGTGATGATATTCTCTGCCCGTACTACCGCGCGCATACCTCCAAAAAACACCAAGAGGCAAGAGATGGTGGCGATGAGGATCACACCGAGGAGGTAATCTGGGGCATATCCTGTGCCCTGCAGAAGCAATCCCAACTGCCTACTTCCAATATAAAGTCCGCCGACCAGCAAAATGAGGATGACTGCTAGGATGACCAGGGTGTAGAGCAAGCGAGCGGTTTCATCGTACCTATCCCCCAAATATTCTGAAAGCGTAAATGCTTTTTTCTGCCGGTAGGCAGGGATAAACACAAAACAGAGCAGGAGGATGGTGGGGATAGCGAGAAACTCGTAATGACTTTGTGCAAAGCCAATGGAATAGCCAATGCCAAGCATCCCGATGATCTGAGAAAGACTCACATTGGTGCCGTAAATGGAACCCGCCACGGACCACCAAGGCAAATCCCTGTCTGCCATAAAGTACTTGGAGGAAGAGCCTTTGCTTCCTGAAGTCTTAGCTGCAAGGACAAACCAAAGGATGCAGAGCAGAAATACAGCCAAGTCAAAATCCTGAAGCAAACCGATCATAGGAGTATCGTTGAGGAAGAAATTCGTGTGCTAAGTTGCCCTGCCTTGCAATTGATTCAACTTTACTTGAGGCAAATGAGGGAGGACCCACTTGGCAAAATGCCTTGCCTCATCCATCAGGGGATAGCCCGAGAGGATAAATGCTCGGATACCCAGATCCATGTATTGGTGTAATTTATCCAAGACTTGTTGGGGATTGCCTACGATGGCGCCTCCACATCCGCTTCTAGCTCTTCCTATTCCCATCCATAAGTGTGGTTCTATGAAATCGTCTTGGTCTGCCAGAAGAGCTCTAGCCTCGTCTTGCCTTAATACTCCAGCCGACTGGCTGTCTTGTGCCAGATGCTTCAGGTTGTAGCCTTGAGGATCAAACTTACTCATGATGTGTTTGGCATGGGCCCTGGCCTCTTCTTCTGTCTCCCTGACGATTACATGAATGCGCAAGCCAAAATCGATACGGCGGTGGTATGACTTGGCACGCTGCGACATCTCCTCCACCGTAGACCTAATGGAATCTTGGGGCTCGGGCCACATGAGAAAGACGTCGCACTCTCGTGCGGCCACTTCTTTTGATCCCGAAGATATTCCTCCAAAATACAGCAATGGACCGCCATTTTTTTGATAGGGTCGTACCGGAGCGGTATCCATGGTAAAGGAGGGGTAAACTTCCCCTTTAAATTCAATGCGCTCTTGGGTCCAGGACATTCTTAGGATTTGTATCACCTCCTCGCATCGCTTGTAGCGCAAATGTGGATCTTCCTTCCACCCTGGAAGATCTGAATTGATGATGTTTACAGTCAACCTTCCCTGAAGCATGTGGTCAAGGGTAGCGAGGTGACGCGCCAGCATGGGGGGATGAATCTCCCCCGTTCGCACCGCAGTAAGTAGGTTAATCTGCTTGGTTTGAACCGCAGCCGCGGCGGCAAAAGGAAGGGTCTCCTGTCCCGCCATGTAGGAGGTAGGCAAGAGGATATTGTCGTACCCCAAATCATCGGCCAATTGGATAATCTGCATGCAATGCGCAAAGGTACTTTGGCGCTGGAGGTCGGGAACGCCTAAAAATTCGGTGTCACCTCCACATAGGTCATCAAACCATCCTACTTCACATGCTACCTTTTCTGTTCGGATTAGAGAATTGCCCATGATTAAAAGTATAAAAATGCAGTGATGAAATACTAATTCCTTAGGGAAGGATTTTTTTAAATCTATTTTGTTTATATTATAAACATTAAAATGTTAATAAAATTAACATTTTAATCAAGTTTACTGCAGGTGGCTCAGGCGCGATGGCCAGATGCAGGACCTCCCTTGCCTTTCTAAATACCCTTGTTCGCAGATCGTATCATGTTTCTCAACTGCCACAGCCACTTCAGTTTCAAATACGGTACCCTGTCGGTAGACAAGTTGGTAGCAGAGGCCCTTAGGCACAAGATCGATGCCTTGGCCCTGACCGACATCAACAGCAGTGCGGCCCTATTTCCTTTTATTCGCGCAGCGCAAAAGGCAGGCATACATCCTGTAGTGGGGATTGATTTCCGCAACGGCGTCCAACAGCAGTACATTGGTCTGGCAAGAAACCAGGAGGGACTGTATGAGCTCAACAAGCACCTTTCGGAACATTTGGTGGAAAAGCGCCCCTTTGGCTACAAAGCTCCTTCCTTTTCGCACAGCCTGATCATTTATCCTTTTTCGGAAAAGGTTTTCCCTCTAGAAGCCCACGAATACATCGGCATTTCGCCTAGTCAGCTGAGTGCCTTGCGGAGCTCGCCTTGGGCCCGCAAAAAGGAAAAGCTGGTGCTCTTGCAGCCGGTGAGTTTTTCTTCCAAACTTGAATTTAATGCACATCGCCTGCTGCGAAGCATGGATCTCAACACGCTACTTAGCAAGCTTCCTATGCAGGAACAAGCTGCTCCAAGTGAGCATTTTTATAGCTATGCAGAGATGATTGCTCGCTGCGAACATCACAGTTACCTGCTCATCAATGCGCAAAAGCTTCTGGAGCAATGCCAATTTTCCTTCTACTTTCAGGCCATCAAAAACAAGCGGGACCTACTCGGATCGGGAGGGGAAGACTTCGATTACCTACGGCAGCAAACCTACCAAGGTGCCCAAAATAGATACCCTAAGCTTTCCCAAAAGGTCCGGGAACGCATAGAAAAAGAACTGGAACTCATCGAACAAAAGGGCTTTGTGTCTTACTTTTTAATCAACTACGACCTGGTCAATTATGCCCAGCATCGCAATTTTTACCATGTGGGGCGGGGCTCTGGGGCCAATTCGGTGGTAGCCTATTGCCTGGGCATCACAGACGTAGATCCTATGGAACTGGACCTGTACTTTGAGCGATTTATCAACCTGTACCGAGAAAACCCTCCCGATTTCGATATTGATTTCAGTTGGACCGACAGAGACGAGGTCATTGCTTATTTGTTTAAAAAATACCAAAAGAGGAATGATGCTCATGTAGCCTTGCTGGGCTCCTACAGCACCTTTCAGTACAAGTCTGTGCTTCGAGAGTTAGGCAAAGTCTTTGGGCTGCCCAAAATGGAGATAGAATCGCTACTTCATCATGCAAACCAAGAGGGCTATAGGCCCGATACCTACGGTAAACTCATCCTTACCTATGCCAAGGTCCTCCACGACATGCCTTCGCACCTGACTATTCATGCCTGTGGGATCTTGCTTTCCCACAAGTCTATCTATTACTATACTGCCACAGACTTGCCCCCCAAGGGCTTTCCTGTGACACACATCGACATGCACATTGCCGAAGATATCGGTTTACACAAATTTGATGTCTTGAGTCAAAGGGGCCTAGGTCACATCAAGTCTACCTTGGAAACCATCTACCAAAACCAAGGCATAGAGGTAAATATTCGAGAAGTAGAAAAATTCAAAAAAGATCCCAAGGTGAAGTCACTCCTTAGAAATGGACATACGATGGGGGCTTTTTACGTGGAATCTCCTGCCATGCGCATGCTCCTGGCCAAAATGAAAGTAGACACTTACTTGGAGCTAGTGGCTGCCAGCTCCATCATTAGGCCGGGAGTGGCGCGGTCAGGCATGATGCGGGAGTATATCTTGCGGCACCGGGACCCCGAATGCAGGAATCAGGCCCATCCCGTAATGGCGGAAATCATGCCCGAAACCTACGGCATCATGGTCTACCAAGAAGACGTGATCAAGGTAGCCCACCACTTCGCGGGCCTGAACCTGGCCGAAGCAGATGTCTTGCGAAGGGGCATGAGTGGAAAGTCCAGATCTAAGGGCGAGTTTGAACAGGTGAAGCAGGCCTTTTTTGAAAACTGCAAAAAACTAGGGAGGCAGGATGCGGAAGCTGCAGAAGTGTGGTACCAGATCGAAAGCTTTGCGGGCTATTCCTTTGCCAAGGGACATTCGGCCTCCTTCGCCGTAGAAAGCTACCAAAGCCTGTACCTTAAGGCCCACTTTCCCCTGGAATTTATGGTGGGGGTGATCAATAATTTTGGAGGGTTTTACGCCACGGAGTTTTATGTACATGAGCTCCGCCAACAGGGCGCAGAGGTCCTCGGTCCCCAGCTCAACGAAAGTGATTACCTCACCCGAATCCAGGGAAAAACGGTTTTTCTAGGGTTTATTCATCTCAAGCACTTGGAAAAAGCAAGTATAGAAAGCCTCTTGGAAGAACGCCGGAGAAGGGGTCCCTTTTTAAGCTTGGTAGACCTGGTTCGAAGGGTGGATATGGGCTTGGAACAGCTGGTACTCCTCATCCGCATCAATAGCCTAGCATTTACAGGAAAAACCAAGCAACAACTACTTTGGGAGGCCCATTTTCTAAAAACAAAGCAAAAAACACTTGCTCCTGTGCAGGATTTATTTCAAGGAGATGATTTGGCATTTGCCTGGGAGCCTAGGGGCTCTCAAGTACCCCAGTTGGATGAGAGGGACTTTCGTCAGGACATCTTGGATCAAATTGACCTCTTAGAATTTCCCCTAGACTCCCCCTTTCATCTCCTTCGAGACCCACAAGCAGAAGGAATCAAGGCCAGGGAGTTGCCCTTACATTTGGGAAAGACAGTGGAGATACTGGGGTACCTGGTCACGGTAAAATATACCCGAACCGTCAAGGGAGAAGTAATGAATTTTGGGACATTCTTGGACCGAGAGGGAGATTGGATAGATACGGTGCATTTTCCGCCCCTAGTCAAAAAATACCCTGTGAAAGGCCGGGGAATTTACCGCATAGTAGGGAAGGTCGTGGAAGAGTTTGAGTTCTACTCCCTGGAGGTGATAAGCCTGGAGCGCATGGCGTATTGGAATGCGGGGGAATAGCCCCTATGCTAAAAGCACTTTCCTACAACAGCTATTCGTCCTTGACAGAAAAAGCTAGCCCATACTTAAGTGCAATGCCCTTTTTGCCAGGTCCCGCTACAAGCTGAGGCACACAATCCAAACAAGCCAATAAGTAGGTAGATGTTTTGAATTTACCATAGACCAACTTGCTATTGAAATAGGATGTTTCTCCACCACCGAGGGTGCGGATATACTTGATCCCCAAGAATACCTCTTGACCTGGGGCAAGCAGCAACCCCTTGGCAGACAAATCGAAGAACAGTTTACCCCCCAGAGAAGAGGATACCAGGTATTCTTCTTCTATTCGAAGCAGGTGCTCACCCGGTTTGCCCGCCACAGCTTGAAGAATGACCGGTTGCACGAAAAATCCTTGCCCCTCCTGATCTTCCGCCGTATCAAAGTACAATTCTAACCCTTCTACCTGTATGGTCTTTGATTTTGGGTTGGTAAAGCCCGTCACCAAGGCGATGGAAGTGAACACCTTGACCTTAGACTCCCGTTGTTTTTTTTCAAAATTGGAGTATACCTCAAGATTTCCTTCAGCAATCACCTCCACGGGAAACAATTCAATCACAGGCACATCTTGGGTGTATCCCGACAAGCATAGCCCCCACAATAAGGTCCAAATCAGTCCAAATTTTAGCATGGATATACAGGTCAAACCCAAAGGTAAAGCAAATCATTCCCTATGGCCTGGCAAAAGGACAATTAATTTCTACCAAGTCAATAGTTGTATTCACCGTAATCCAAAAAAATTTTTGGTGGCATACCACCCTGGTAATGTAACAATTGTCCTCGGTTTGAATAGTCTCCATGTGACAATCCTCTCCAAATGCAGAAGCATTTGCGGTAGAGGAGGAGAAAAAGGCAATCAATAAAAAGGTTAAAAGCAGTTTTTTTGAAAAAATACTTTTCATGGCTTCATTCTATTTTACTCTCCTGTAGCAATATGCCGGGTGGAAAGCATTCTTCCCTTTAAAAGTAATCTGACAATAAAAAATCTGCCTAAAAACTGGAGATGCATTTCCAGGGCAAGAGATAGTAAATATAAAAAAAATCAGTTGAAAAAATCACCCTTTTCTTTAAGAAGATTTGCCCATTCCTCTTAAAAAGTAGTCGAAAAAGTAGATTAAAAAATTCACCCTTATTCTTTTCCCATCCCTTGCCTAGAATGCAAATTGAAATTACCCGTAATGGTAAAAAACCTGAAAGAGAGGTTACCAAGCCTAATTTGATTTTTTGGAAGAATTACGAAAAGGGATAGGGGAGAATAAAAAAAATGGCAAAAAATCGTAATGAAACTTCTTAGCGAGTAATTTTTAATTAATTCGAACTAAAAAAAGTAAACAAGAAAATATTCGTTTCTTGATTCTATTTATGCAAAATAGGATCCAGGATGGCAGCATCCCCATCGATAGCAGTGGGGATAGGTAGGCCCAAAATCCTACAGAGCAAGGGATACACGTGCACATTAGAAAAGGGCTCCACCTGTATTCCCGACTTCAAGAGGGGGCCTTTGGCATAAAAAATTCCCCACATATCGCTCAAGGTAGGACGGTACCCGTGTTCGCCAAACACCTCAGTACCCCATCTAGCGGTTTGGGATTGGTAGCGCATCATACCTGGAGTATCGGCCAAGTAATACCCTTTTTCAGGTAAAATGAGTAGGTCCCCTTTCCGCTGGGGAAAAGCACTCGGATCTTGGTAATTTTCTTTGCAATTCAGGTCATCGATGCGGATGTTTGGGTTTCGAGACAGCAGGAGTTGAATGACCTTTTCCTCCTCTTTGGGGTCTTCCAAATGCAAGTGAGCCAAGGCTCCGTTATTAACTACTCGGGCAGGTATGCCTTCGGTGAGCTGATCCAAATTGATCAGCCTATCCTGGCTCACTTCTGTCATTCCATGGTCCGACACAATCACTACATGGATGGGTAAATCGAAACTTTTCAAGCCTTCAAACAAAGCCCCCAGCTGCCGATCCAAGGTGAAAAGAGATTTTTTAAGTTCGGCCTCATTGTTTGGTCCAAAACGATGGCCTGTATCGTCCATATTGGAAAAATACAGGGTGATCAAGCGGGGTCGTTCCGATTCAGGAAGCTGCAGCCACTCAAATACTTTGGCAATCCGGGTCAAGTTAGGTATTCCCCCATCGTAATCGTAGTAATAACTTGGACGGACCCCCTGGATCGGGGCCTCTGTGCCTACAAAGAAGTAGCTCGCCGCCTTGATTCCGTATTGCTCAGCCAACACCCAAATGGGAGTACCTCCGTACCAATACCCATCCTGTACTAGGGATCGATTGCCCATGGTATAGACTTGGTCTTTTTCTGGTTCGTAAAAATCATTGTCTACCAAACCGTGGTGCTCTGGGAGCAGCCCTGTGGCGAGGGTGTAATGGTTGGGAAAGGTCTTGGTGGGAAAGGAAGGAATCAAGCCCTTGGCTCCCACCCCCTCGGCAATAAATCTACTTAGATTTTCGGGCTGAAAGCGCTCCACATAATCGTGTCGAAAACCATCTAGGGAAATGAAAATAAGGATGGGTTCTTTTTCTTGAGGAAAAGCTGAAGCACCGATGAAAAAGAGTAGGCAGAGACTAATAAAGGCAGGCTTCATGTAAGGAATGGAATAAGGTAAATAAAGATAAGCAGAGCAGCAGGCTTTCAAAGCGCTTCCCCCATGGAATGTAGTTTAGCCCCAATCCACCCGCATCAGCCAATCGTTTTGGATTTCGTCCCCAAAGGGAAAGGGATGGCTTCCAAAAATACGGAGGCCATTTTTTTTGTAGAAACGAATCGCACGGACATTGTGCTCCCAGACCCCCAGCCAAAGCCAGGTCTTTCCCTCCCGCTTGGCATAAGCAATCGCTGCATCGAGGAGCAGCTGCCCTACTCCTTTCCCCCATACCTCCTCCAAGGTATACAGGCGGGCCACCTCCACCGAGTCAGGATCCTGCACCTCGGCCTGTGCGGCCGCCAGATTGAGCTTGGTATAGCCTACCAATTTCCCCTCCCAACTGGCTACCATAAACGTCGAAGCCAGCTCCTGGATTTCTTTGGTCAACTGCTCCACCGTAAAGGCCTGGGACAAGTAGGCCTGTACGTTTTCTGGTTTATTCCCCGCTGTAAATGCCTGCACAAAGGAGGTACGGGCGAGTGCCACTAGCTCAGGTAAATCCGAAAGATGGGCTTGGCGAAGTTTAGGAATAGCGGCGCTCACAGCTTAATTAGAGTTTTTTGAGGGCTACAGCAATCTGGGAAATGGGAAACTCCCCAAAAATTGCTCGGTAGTTGCCCTTCGGACTGATCACTACAAAACTTTTGCAAGGGTAAGGGAATTGGAAGAAATGGGTAGCAAAGACCCCCTCTGGATCTGGAATCCAGGAGTGAATACCCGCATACTTTTCCAAGCCATGCGCCTGCTGGTACAGGTACACCGGAGCTGCCGTTTTAAATTTCTTAGCATACCTCAACACCGCTTCGTGATTGGACCTGAGTAGTTTTGGTTCGGAAGTGGAAGCAGATGAATTGCACTCGTCCTTGCCTGGATAAAAAATCACCACCAAGGGCCTACCCTCCTGAAAGTCGGCTAGCATTCCCAATTTTTCATAAAACAACCTGGCATGGGTTAGCCCTGTAGGCATTCGGTGGACCAACTTCTGGTCTCCAGGCTTTTCACCTGGAACTCCAAAATAGGGTCCAGTAAGTATCTTTTGTTCGTAGTCGGCATAGGTGATACGCTTACCCAAGTCATTGAAATAGCTCTGCGCTTGGAGGCATATTGGAAGCAAAAGAAGCAATCCAATGAACTGAATACGTGTAAAAATCATCTCCATCATTGGTTAACGCTTTGCTTCCTGTGTAGAAGCTATATGGTTACCAAAAAAAATGACCAAGGCGGCAGTTCCGAACATAATCAAACTGTAAATCGCCGAAGGAATGGTCATCACGGAATTCATCAGCAAGGTAGCTGCAATGGTGATGCCTAATGTGCCATTTTGGATGCCCGACTCTATGGCTATGGTCAGGCCCTGTCGGAAGGGAAGTTTAACCATCTTGGCAGTAGCAAAACTTAAGAATAAGGTGGACAGATTTAAGGCAAGAGCAGCAGGGCCAGCCTCTACAAAATAGCTAACCAGGTTTTCTTTCTCTTTCAATACGGCTGCCACGACAATAATCACAAAGAAAATGGTAGAAATGCGCCGGAAAGGGAGATCCAACTTAGCTGCCCATACTGGGGCCTTTGCAAAAACCAACATCCCTAGTGCTACGGGTAAGATGGTGATCAGAAGCACTGACACGATGGTTCCAAAAATTTGCAATTGCTGCGTTTCCCCACCTGGGATAAAGTAGACCAAGAAATAATTGACCAAAAAAGGAATGGTAAAAACAGTAATCATGGAAGAAAAGGCTGTCAGCGTGATAGAAAGAGCTGTATCTCCCTTAGCTAGGTGGGTTATCAAGTTGGAAGTGGCGCCTCCTGGGCAAATTGCCAGGATCATCAATCCTACGGAGAGTTCTGGAGGAAGAGCAAATAGGTGGACCAGTCCAAAGGCAATCAGCGGGAGAAAAACTAACTGATTGAACAGTCCAAGCGCTACCGCTTTGGGATATATTAAAATCCGCTTGAAATCATTGATTTGCAAGCTGAGTCCCATCCCAAACATGATCACGGCAAGGGAAAAGGGTAAGAAAAGTTCGGTCAATATACTGGATTCCATGGCTAAAGGGTAGAGGGTGAATCTGTTACTAATCTAAGGAAAGAGATGCAGATCTAAAACAACAAAGCGGCGACGGCAAATCCCACGTAGGTACCTATGGCATTGCCAAGACTACCTACAAGCATTCCAGGAAGTAGCAAATCGGGTCGTTGAAGGCTTTCGGCAGCGGCAATGGCGGTGGTGTTGCCACCAATATTCGCCTGCGAGGCCACTGCAATCATGTCCCAATCCATTTTGAGCAAGGCTCCTATCCCAAATAGAACCAAGCCATGTACTGCCACCAGGATCCCTACAAAAAGAAGTAAGGTGCCGGCAAGATCTCCTGCCTCCACCAAAGCACCCAAATCACAGAGGGTGCCAATGACGGCTAAAAAAATCAAAATAAAGAAATAGCCGAAGGTGTGCTTCCCTTGCAGTTGCTGCACTGCTGGAAACTGAGCAAAAATCAGTGCCAAGGTGGTCAGAAAAATGAGTTCTGGCACCTGAGGAAACCAAATCACCAAAACCTTGCTGCTTGCCATAGCCAATAAGCCCAAAGCCAGCATGGCCGCTAAGGACCCCAAAGAAATGCTCTCTTGGGTAGAAACTCTTTCCTTGTCGCCTGCTGTAGCCAATTTTTTTCTTGGAAATACCTTTTGCAGGTATTTGGGTAAAATCAAGGTAGCAATAATCCAGGGAGTTCCCACCAGGTTGTCTATGACCGTGGTGGCTGCAAATAAATTACCTGCTTCATTGACTTGGTAATGCAAGGCAATGGCATTGAAGTTGACCGATCCTCCGATGTAGGTCCCCGTATACATCCCTGCTACGGCGGGTGCCAATGAGTCTATCACTTCCCCAGGCTGGACGAGCACCCAGGCGACCAAAACCCCAATCACCGTGGCCAAGGAACCCAACAAAAACAGGAGCAATAAAGGAAGTCCTGCTTTTTTAAGGCTCTTAAGGTCCACCTCCAACAAGGCAATAAATATGCCCAAAGGTGCCAGGTAAACAAATACTCCTTCGTAAATGGGGTTGGCCTCCATGGCACTGGGAATCCATCCTATATTGGAGAGAAAGGCACAAATAAGGATCACAAATATGGGTGTTCCTACAGATTTCGCCCAAGAAAATCGGGTGAGCCAACTTGCAAAAAATACAGCCAAGCATAAGGCTGCTGGGATCAACAAAAGGGAGGTAGATGAAGCCATGGGGAAATGTAAAAAAAAATAGAGGGAAAAAAGCGAATACCCCAAAGGATTCGCTCTTTATCTCAAGAGACCTGAGCGATTTTATCCAGCAATTTGGAAAGTTGCTGAGTCAAGGAAGGCCTTGCATACTTCTCCATGGCTTTTTGAGACTGAGCGGTACCAGCAGAAACAAAAAGAGATCTAAGTTGTGCCTGAATTCCGATTTTATGCTGGTGGGCTAGCACTTCACCCGCTTTGCTCTCCCTCAAAATAGCTGCCGAATCCCCTTCAGGATCACCTAAAGCTAGAATAGGAATGCCTGTAGCCATGTATTCAAAAAGTTTACCTGGAATATTTCCCTTGGCATTTTTGGTATCGGTGAGGATAAGTACCAGGGCATGGGCCTGGGCATAATACGAAAACACCTGGGAATGGGTCACATAGCCCACAAAATGCACCTTGCCACGCAGCCAAGGATCGGCAGCGACGAAGTCCTGTACAGCTTGACTCACTTTGCCTACAAAACTGAATTTCACCTCCTCTCCTTTGCTTTCAAACTCAGCCTTCATGGCTTCCAGCAAAGGTAGGGGATTACGAATGGCATCAATAATACCCGAATACACCAAGTGAAGCATGTTAGCCTGCTTGAACACAGGAGTAAAATGATTCGGTAGATCCTCTGGATCAAAGCCATTGGTCAGGAGCTCAATCTTTCGACCAGCCAGTTTTTCTAGGTCCCGCTGAAAGGTGGGTGAAATACTCACCACCACATTGGCCTCTTGCAAAACCTTTTGCTCCAAGTCTTCGTGACGGCGGCGGATAATGGAGAGCATGGGGAGGGTGTCCAGAAATTCCCACTGGGACCAGGGATCCCGAAAGTCTGCCAACCAGGGTACTCCATATTTTTTCTTGAGTTGTAGGCCGATCAGGTGCAAACTATGAGGTGGACCTGTGGTTATCACGGCTTGAAATTGCCCTTCTTGGAGTAGGGTATGAAGAAACTTGACTGCAGGCTTCACCCAGAAAATCCGAGGATCTGGCACGAGGATGTTGGCCCGCAGCCAAATGGCTATTTTTTCTAATAGCCCCTTGTCTGCTTGCTCTAGCATACGACCCAGATGACTCTTTGCTGTCCTTTTTACTTTCGAAAACAAATGGTATGGCTCCCAGATGGGGAAGCGAATGACCTCCAGATGGGGAGAGACTTCTTTTAGCAGACTCTCGTCATGGAGGTCGAAGTCCGGATTTTCTGGTGTAAATATTACAGGCTCCCAGCCCGATTGGGGTAAATACTTGGCAAACTTCAACCAGCGCTGTACGCCAGATCCTCCGCTAGGAGGCCAATAGTAGGTGACGATTAAAACGCGTTTTTTCATGGAAAGCTGGCTAATTGGGGAAAGCCCTTGGCACAAATGTACTAAAAGAAAAAGGGGAATTTTCTTCCCCTTTTCTCGTGTCCCGCCTTTTTCCTGGAGTCATTTATTCTCCTTGAGCCAAAGAATACCCTTTTACACCATCAAACGTGTACAGGTGTTCGGTCTTGATGAAATCCAATCCCAGATGATTGATTTCTTGAAGCAAGGCAATGACCTGACGATGGTCAATAGGCCCTCCATTCGTCGATTTGAATCGGCACCTCCAATGGTCCGTGCAGAAGGTTTCTTTCAAACCTTCAGGGAATACCTTTACTCCACGGTTGGTGATCAACTGTAAGCTTAAGCCAGGGGTTTGGATTTGCTGCAGCATAGCTCCCAATTTGTTGGGATCTCTGTCTTCTTGGTCCCAGTCAAGAAATACGTCTATGCCCAGCAATTCCTTTTTGCTTTTTGGCTTGGCATTAAGGCGAATGGCCATGGGCTTACCTCCCTCTTTACCAAAAGAAGCAGGGATTAGTCGACTAGGTTGCTGACCAAGGCGGGAGATGACCGCTTGGGCAAATTCCATAGTGCCAACTTTCTTGGACGAAAGACCTTCCTGGTAAATGTCAGCCGTATGTATCCCATCTTCTAAGGTTTTCATCCAGGCATTTGAAATTTTTTCTGCTACCTCTGGCATGCCTAGATGAACCAACATCAAGATGGCTCCATTCAATAAACCGGATGGGTTGGCGATATTCTTGCCTGCAATGTCTGGTGCCGAACCATGGATGGCTTCAAACATGGCTACTTCTTCTCCTACATTGGCCGAGCCTCCCAAACCTACCGAGCCCGTGACTTGTGCCGCCACGTCTGAGATAATATCTCCATACAAATTGAGGGTGACAATCACATCAAACACTTCGGGGCGCTCGGCAATCAACGCAGTACCGATATCTATGATTTTGTGTTCAGATTGGATGTTTGGATATTCCTTGGCGATTTCATCGAAGGTTTTATGGAAAAGTCCATCGGCCAACTTCATGATATTGTCTTTGGTCATGCAGGTGACTTTTTTTTTGCCATATTTTTTGGCATACTCAAAAGCATAGCGAATGATCTTTTCCGAACCAGGTTGAGAGATGACTTTCAGGCATTGGTACACTTCCTGGGTCTGTCTGTGCTCAATGCCCGCATACAAATCCTCCTCATTTTCCCGAATAATCACCAAGTCTGTCTTTGGAAAATGGGTTTTTACAAAAGGGGAATAGGACTTACAAGGTCGAACATTGGCAAACAAGCCAAAAGACTTGCGAGTAGTCACGTTCAGAGACTTGAATCCTCCACCCTGGGGGGTGGTAATGGGGGATTTTAAAAACACCTTGTTGGCACGTAAGGAATCAAAGGCATGGGGTTCCATTCCCGAACTGATTCCTTTGAGGTATATTTTTTCCCCGATTTCAATGACTTCATAGTCTAAATTAGCTCCTGCTGCATCCAAGATGGAGAGCGTAGCAGTCATGATTTCGGGTCCAATCCCGTCGCCATAGGCTACGGTAATTTTTCGATGGTAAGACATAGGTATAGTTGGTATAGCCTCAATTCAAAAGCTGGTGCAAAAGTAGGCAAAAGGGGGCGAAAACCCTCTATTTACGTCAAAAAATCAACTTATAGGTAGCATTAAAAAATCTTTGAAAAACAGAGACTCATTTGATGTTCTTGGTTTTTCCAAATGGCATTGCTTGGCATTGTTCTTGTCAAACGTATATTTGTCTCACGTAATCTTGCATCCGCATGACTGAACCTGTCAATATCATCTCCGAAGAGAATAACGGAATTCTTTATTTGACCATCAATAGAGAAGATAAAATGAATGCCCTAAGTTTTTCCACCCTGGAAGAACTCAAGTTGGTCTTCGAACAATTGATGGACAACAAATCCATCAAAGCAGTAATTCTCACTGGTGCAGGAGAAAAAGCGTTTGTGGCTGGGGCAGATATCACCGAAATTGCCTCACTCAACGAGGTCAATGCACGTAAGTTTGCTGAATTTGGTCAGGAGATTTTCGCCATGATTGAAAATTGCCACAAGCCTGTACTTGCCGTCACCAACGGATATACCTTAGGGGGTGGATGTGAGTTGGCCATGGCCTGCCACATGAGGATTGCCACGGCTAATGCCAAATTTGGACAACCGGAGGTAAATCTGGGAATCATTCCGGGATACGGAGGTACCCAAAGACTTACCCTTTTGGTAGGCAGAGGAAAAGCCAATGAATTGATGATGACCGGGGACATGATAGGAGCGGAAGAAGCAAAAAGTCTAGGCTTGGTCAATCATGTATTCCCTACTAAAGAAGAGGCAATCGCATGCGCAGAAGCAATAGTGGAGAAAATAAGAAGCAAAGCTCCCCTGGCTATCGGCATGATCGTGGATTGCGTCAATGCGGTATTTTCACAGGAAAATGGATACCAAACCGAAGCTAATTCCTTTGCCAGGTGCGTGAAATCAGGAGATTACAAAGAGGGAACCTCTGCATTTCTTGAAAAAAGAAAGCCTATCTTCCGTGGAGAATAAGCTCCTCCTGCCTTCATGAGCCAGCTAAAAAAACTTGCAGGACAAACAGCCATCTATGGCCTAAGTAGCATTTTAGGTCGTTCCATCAATTTTTTACTCATCATAGTCTACACGGCCTACCTCAGCGAAGCAGATTTGGGCGCATTCACGGGGATTTATGCCTTGATCGGGTTTTTTAATATTGTGTTTACTTATGGCATGGAAACGGCCTTCTTTCGATTTTCTACCGGAAAATCTTTAGATCCAAAAAAAGTATACTCCAACACTCAGTCTCTCTTGCTTTGTTCTACTTTGCTTCTTGGAACCTTGGTTTATTTAGCGGCTCCTTTTCTAGCGCAAAGCATGAATTACCCCGATCAAGCCTACCTTTTCCAATGGACAGCCTTGATTTTATCCTTTGATGCACTTTTAGCTATACCTTTTGCCAAGCTAAGGCTAGACAATAAAGCGCTCAGCTTTGCTACTGCCAAAGTGATCAATATCCTCTTGAATGTGGGATTCAATTTGCTCTTCCTGATTTGGATTCCTACATGGATCGAAGCAGGTGCTTTTTCCTCCGATATTTTTCCAAGTACCTGGGGGGTAGAGTATATTTTGCTGTCCAATCTCCTCGCCAATGGACTAATAATTCCTCTGGTGTGGTGGAAAGCAGGAGCTTTTCATTTTCAACTTAAAAAAGAAATTCTCTATCCCATGTGGGGCTATTCGCTTCCCCTACTTGCCATGGGATTGGCAGGAGTGACCAACGAATTGCTCTCTAGATTACTTTTTGAGTTTGTCTTACCGCTCAACTTTTACCCTGGATTAAATTCTAGGGAGGCAGCAGGAATTTTTGGAGCCAATTTTAAGTTGGCGATCCTGATGAACCTGGTCATCCAAGCCTTCAAATATGCCGCAGAACCCTTCTTTTTTAGGCAATCTGGAGAAAAAGACTCCCCTTACCTGTACGCTCAGGTGATGCATGGATTTGTTATTTTTTGTTCCCTGTTGATGCTTGTTCTCTCAGTTAATTTAAATTGGATTGGACCATTGTTTTTAAAAGGCTCTTCTTACACCCTGGGATTCTCTACAGTGCCTATTCTTTTGGGAAGCTATTTACTCTTAGGAGTATATTTCAATGTTTCCATTTGGTTTAAACTTACCGACAAAACTGCTTACAGTTTTTGGATTACCTGCCTAGGAGCTGCTGTCAGTGCCGGGTGTATTTTTTTACTCGTGCCCGTTTGGGGATTTATGGGCGCTGCAGTAGGTAGTGTGGCCTGCTACTTGGTGATGACTTTAGTTTGCTTCTATTATGGACAAAAATTTTATCCTATCCCCTATCATAGCTTCAAGGGTTTAGTATATGTTACTGTGGCATTTGCATTGAGCTACGTGGGGTTTTACCTGGAATTGGGGTCTTTTTGGTTAGATTTTTTGGCTAAAAACCTGCTTATTCTGCTCTTTTTGGGAGGTTTTTTTCTTGTTGACCGAAAGTTTATTTCAGGTATTTTAGAAAAAAAATAGCCTGGAAGGATACCTGTTTTTCGATTGGAAAATGATTTGTTTTCCCTTATTCCACAAAAGGCATTATGTTTGCAGTGACCTGCAGAAATACCTTCTTCTAGTGAAATTTATTCCCTTTTTTCTTCTTTCATTCTACTTTTTTTCTCTTCCCTATTTGGGTCAATGCCAAGGTAATCCTTCTAAAAAAGAGCGAAAAGTACAAGAGATACAAACTACGGTAGAACGCTTGTTTATCGAAGGAGAAAAAGCATCCGTACTGGGGGAATGGGATAAAGCCTATTTCTTATTTGATAAAGCCTTAAACTTGGCTCCCGAGCAGGCAGCCATTTCCTATAAAATGGCCGAAGTCCTTGGAAAAAATAAGCAGCCCGAAAAAGCATTGCCTTTTGCCCAAAAAGCTGTTGCCCTGGAACCAAGCAATAGCTACTATGCCTTATTACTTGCAGAACTATATCACCAGCAGCAGCAGCCTTTGCGTGCAGCAGAAATTTTGGACAAACTCACTCAAGAATCTTCCAAAAACCAATCCTACACCTTAGACTTAGCCAGTATTTACTTGGATGCCAACGAATTTGACAAGGCCTTGGTGGTACTGGATAGAGCAGAAGCATTTTATGGGGTACGAGAGCCCTTTACGGTTCAAAAACAAAGGATTTACCTGAGAAAAGACAACCTGTCCAAAGCTATAGAAGAAGGGGAAAAATTGATTGCTGCCTTTCCAGGAAATCCCGCGTATGTATTGGGCTTGGTGGAGATTCTGTTTAACAACGGCAGGCTGGATCAAGCCATCCAATTGGTGGAGGGAGAAATACAAAAATACTCAGACCAGCCCGAATTGCAGATGGCTGCATACACCCTAAAGTCCGAAAAAGGGGATGCCTCAGGTGCTCTGTCACATTTGATATTTGGAATGAAAAGTGCCGACTTAGCAGGTTCTGCAAAGGCGAAAGCTTATGAAGGAATTCTTGAGGAAATAAAAACCCAAGAAAGAGAATCTATCCTAGATACCTTAGAATTCCTCATGCTAGGGTCACGTCCTGAGGATGCCTCCATATTTGAAGCATTAGGAAAGCGCCGCATGGCAGAAAAAAAGGTGGCAGAAGGAATCGCTTTCTACAAAAAATCCTTGTCCCTAGAGTCAAATAACCAAGGTTTATTGGAAGAGGTTATCCTGAATTCATTTGAAGTAAACACCCCCTACCAAGAAGTAGAAAATTATACCCAGATGGCTGTGGAGGAGTTTCCGGAGGTAGCTGCCTTTTGGTTTTACGATGGGGTGGTAAAGTCGGCGCAAAAAAAAGATTCTCTGTCGGTAATATCTTTGGAGCATGCCTTACGATTGAATGAAGAAAAAAATCAGCAATTGTCCCAAGTAGCCTACGGGACCCTTGCCAATAGCCAATACAACTTAGGGGAGAAAGAAAAGGCCTTTGCCAACTTTGAAAAAGCATTGGCTTTAGATTCCAAAGACGACCTGGTATTAAATAATTATGCTTATTTTCTATCCTTAGAGAAGTTGGAACTGGAAAAGGCAAAGAACATGGCTGAGCGTGTGGTGAAAAGAAACCCCAATAATTCTACCTACCTGGATACCCTAGCATGGATATTATTTCAGATGAAAAAATACGTGGAAGCTTTGGCTTACATGGAAAAGGCCATACAATTGGAAAATGATCCCAGTGGAGTCCTAATGGAACATTACGGAGACATTCTTTACCATCTCAATAGGGTAGATGAGGCCATAACCTGGTGGAAAAAAGCACAGCAACATCCAGAAGGATCGGAAAAATTGGCTCAGAAAATCAAAGAAGGAAAATACCATGAATAAGCTTCTCCACCTTGGATGCCTTCTCGGGCTGGCACTGCTTTTGGGCTGTGCCAAAAAAACCTTGATCTATGAAGGCAATTCCATCATGGAAGATTTTACACCAAGAAAAGCCTCTTACGAATACCTTCAGGGTAAAGCAAAAATTGTATTAGAGGAAGATTCTGGAAAAATAACTAGGGGCACCCTTCAATTGCGCGCCAAAAATGATAGTATTCTTTGGTTTTCCCTTTCCCCAGGCTTGGGTTTGGAAGCCATAAGGGGAATAATCACGGCCTCTAAAATACAGATTCAAGATAGAATTGGAGGTAATGACGTCAACCTAAGTCATGAAGATTTTGAGCGCCTGTATGGGGTAAACGTTTCTCTTGATCTTTTCCAAAACCTGCTTTGGGCCAATATTCCCTACCCAGTAAGTTATGAGGATAGATTGCTTCGGGTCGGTAAAAGGTTTGAATTGACTCAGGTAAGAGATAGAATCCGTTATTTTAGTAAAATAGACACCAAGCATGGCAAAGTAATAGAATTTTCGAGCACTTCTTTGTCCAATTTGGGCTCTATTTTAGGTAGCTTTGAAAAATTTCAAGAGGTCAACTCCCAGGTATTCCCGGTAGGGGCCCTCTACAAAGTTGCCTTTGTCACCCCTGAAAAAAGTTATTATTTTAGAGTTTACTTGGATTGGACTTCTTTTGAGTTGCAAGAGGCTTCCCTTGGATTTCCTTTTCGATTTTAAAATCGTATGAAAATAGTGTTTCGTTTGATATTTATTTTTTGCCTGATTTCATTGCAGATAGAGGTTTTTTCCCAAACCAATAAATCAAGGGAGCAACTGGAGCGAGACAAATTGGAAGTGCAAAACCGTTTGAAAGAATTTGATGTAATTCTCAAACAAACCACAGCCACCAAAAGGGAATCCTTGGGGGAACTCAATGCGCTGACTAGGCAATTTCAAACCCAAAATCGATTGGTCAATACCTTGGATAGGGAGGTCACCTTGCTTTCTAATGAAATTTTCGAAATAGAGACTAAAATTTCAAGTTTAGAAAATCAATTGAAAGAGCTAAAAGCAGAGTATGCACGCATGATTTACAATTCATCCAAACTCAATAGAGGTCTCTCCATCGTAGCTTTTGTATTTAGTTCGGCCAATTTTAATCAGCTCTATATGAGGCTTAAATACCTGAAGCAATACACCGATAATAGAAAACAGCAGGCAGCACAAATTGAAAAGCTTTCAGTTGACCTAGCCAACCAGCGCATAGCTTTGGATTCTCGAAAATTGGATAAAGAAAAAGTGTTGGTAGAAGAAAAAACAGAAAAGGAAAAACTTGAACAAATGCGCAAGGAGCAACAAGGATTAGTCAATACCTTGTCAAAAAAAGAAGGGGAAATCAAGAAGCAAATCACCGCAACTAAGAAACAACAAGAACAACTCAATCGCATGATTAAAGCAGCCATTGAAGAAGAAATTCGATTGGCTGAAGCAGCGGCTAAAAAAGAAAACAGTAGCAGTTCCAAGACATCCGGAAGTAGCATGCCCATGACTCCGGAAGCTGCGGCACTTTCCACCTCCTTTGCTGGCAACAAAGGTAAACTGCCTTGGCCAGTAGAAACAGGATTCATTGCTCAGGGCTACGGTACCTACCCCCATCCTACCCTTAAAGGAATTACACTAGAAAATGATGGAGTGGACATCCGTACCCAACCTAATGCTAGCGTAAGGGCAGTATTTGATGGGGTGGTGTCTAAAATCACCACCATCCCAGGATATGGAAATACACTGATTATTAAGCACGGGGAGTATTTTACCATGTACAGCAGACTCAAGTCCATTTCGGTATCGGCAGGGCAAACGGTGAAAGCCAAGACCATCATCGGTCAGGTAGCCACCAATGCAGAGGGTGTAGCAGAAGTTCACTTCCAAACCTGGAAAAGTTTACAGATTATGGACCCTGCAACCTGGATTTTAGCCAAATAGTATACAAAAGTAAGAGTTTATAAAAAAGATGTTCTCAAGGGAAAAATCCCTTTGGCCAAGCGGGGGAACCTTGTATATTTGTATCCTATACCTACTTAAACACAAAAGCTTATGGCTACTTTAGGTTTTCTTCAAAATATGAGCGGAGGATCATTGATTTTGATCATCGTAGTTATCCTTCTTTTGTTTGGTGCTAAGCGAATCCCCGAATTGGCTCGAGGATTGGGAAGAGGAATTCGTGAATTCAAAGATGCTACCAAAGAGATTCAAAATGACCTGGAAGATGGCATGAAGGATAAGAAGAAGTAAACCCCAGGCAATCACCTGTGGAAAAATTTAATTCTTTTGATGAGATAAAAAATGCCTTGGAAAAAAAGGCATGTACTTGTCAAACGATAGTTAACCATTACCTCACCAACATCCAGTCGAAGGCCCATCTCAATGCCTTCGTCGAAGTTTACGAACATGCTGCTCGTGAACAAGCCCTGAAAGTTGACGATAAAATTGCCCAAGGCATTGCCGGTAAATTAGCCGGCATGGTCGTCGGTATCAAAGATGTGCTCAATTTTGCCGGTCATCCCGCTACGGCAGGATCAAAGATCTTAGAGGGATACATTTCCCAGCACACGGCTACTGCGGTTCAACGTCTTCTTGAAGAAGATGCCATCATCATCGGCAGACTCAATTGCGATGAATTCGGAATGGGAAGTTCCAATGAAAATAGCGTCTATGGCAAGGTGCACAATGCTCTGGACTTCAACAAAGTTCCTGGAGGATCTTCAGGAGGCTCAGCAGTGGCTGTGCAGGCCAATTTGTGTACGGTGTCTTTGGGTTCGGACACAGGAGGTTCTGTGAGGCAACCTGCCGCTTTTACTGGAGTGATAGGGATGAAGCCCACCTACTCTCGAATTTCCCGTTGGGGCTTGATTGCTTATGCCTCCTCATTTGATACCATAGGTATTTTTTCACGAACCATCCAAGATAACGCCCTGGTGATGGAAGTCATCGCTGGATACGATGAATGGGACAGCACTTCTTCCAAAAAATCTGTTTTGTCTTACAGTCAGCTTCTCCCTTTCAATAGAAAAGTTAAGGTAGCCATACTCAGGGAAACTCTAGATTCTCCTGCTTTGCAATCAGAAATTAAAAAGAATACAGAATCTGTTTTGGCAAAATTGAAAAAAGAAGGACACCAGGTAGAGGCAGTAAGTTTTCCGCTTCTAAAGTATCTTTTACCTACTTATTATATCTTGAGTACCGCAGAAGCCAGTACCAACCTTTCTAGGTTTGATGGGGTGAAGTACGGGTACCGATCTCCGAAGTCCACTGATTTGGAAAGCCTGTATACCAAAAGCCGAAGTGAAGGTTTTTCAGAGGAGGTAAAGCGTAGAATCATGCTTGGAACCTTTGTGCTTTCTTCCAATTATTACGATGCCTATTTTAGTAAAGCTCAAAAAGTACGAAGGGTCATCAAAGAGTTTACCGAACAAATTTTGACTACATTTGACTACATTTTGCTCCCTACTACACCCACTACTGCTTTTGCGTTTGGAGAGCACGGAAGTGATCCTCTAGCCATGTATTTGGAAGATTTATTTACTGTACAGGCATCCGTCACCGGAATGCCTGCCATTTCTATCCCCAACGGAAAGGATGAAGCAGGCATGCCCATAGGCTTACAAGTGATCACAAATTCCTTCAAAGAAGCAGATTTATATGCTTTTAGTGATTATCTTTTGAAATTGAACTAAAACCAAGCTCGATGAAAAAGTTATTTTTAGGATTCCTATTTCCTCTCCTAAGCTATTTTCTACTGCCTGTGGCAAGTTCTTTTTCACAGCAGCAGGATCCTGGTCCTCAGGGCACTTCTCAATTTGAAATCGTGATGCCCAATTACCATTACGAGTATGTGCCTGATTTCACTTACCAACAAGTGGAGGGACGAATCAAGGCCATGAATACTTCCATGCCCTTCGAACTAAATGACCGTATATTTTCCTTTATCCAATACTTTACCGTTAGGAATAGGGAATACATGAAAATGATACTCGCGCGTAAGGAAAAATATTTTCCTATGTACGTAGAAACTTTGGAGCAACAAGGATTACCCATAGAAATTCAGTACTTATCCATAGTTGAATCTGGGCTAGATCCGAAAATTAAGTCCCGGATGGGTGCCATGGGCTTGTGGCAATTTATGCCAGCTACAGGCCGCATGTATGGCATGCATGTCAATGAGGATATCGATGATCGTATGGACCCCGTAAAATCAACTGTGGCCGCTGCAAAATATCTCAAATCTTTATATGACATGTTTGGAAATTGGGAAGTAGCCTTGGCTGCCTACAATTGCGGTCCCGGAAACGTGCGAAAAGCTATTCGTAGATCAGGCGGAAAATCTATCTTTTGGGAAATTTACGATCACCTACCTAGAGAAACCAGAAGCTATGTTCCTCAATTTCAAGCCATGCTCTATATTTTGAATCACCTAGAGGCTCATAACTTGAATTTGGAAGAACCTACCTATCCACTTGCTTACGAGGAAGTAAACTTTGATAAAGCATTTCACCTGGAAAAACTTGCCGAACTATCCTCCATTTGCCTCAATGATTTGGAAGAACTGAACCCTTCTATCAAGAATAGAAAAATCCCAGAAAGTAATCGATCTCTTTCTATTCGAATTCCAAAGTCAAAAGCGCTATTTGTAAAAGAAAATTTAGCTTGGATTGGAGATTCTTTGGCCACAAGCCCAAGTACTTTTCTAGCAAGTATAGAGCCACAACCAACTACCACACTAACTCAAGAACCAAGTACCACAGAGCGAATTGCCTATAAGGTAAAATCAGGGGATGTATTAGGGAAAATTGCTGGAAAATTTGGGGTAAGCATTACCCAGATCAAGCAGTGGAACAACCTTAGTTCTTCTACCATTCGGGTAGGCCAAATGCTCTACATCTATTCCTCTTCCCTTGCTTCCAACTCTTCAGCATCAGGTGGGCAACCTCTCGCCCTGAGTAACGAGTCATCGTCTACCCCAAAAACGTATACCGTCCAACCTGGAGATTCTCTATGGAATATTTCAAAAAAACATTCGCTGACTATAGATCAAATCAAGCGTCTCAATAATTTAAATTCTACTACCATCAAACCTGGTCAACGGTTAATCATTGGGTAGCTAGACCTAACTAAAAGATGGAAGAACCTCCCCCTTTTTTTTAGATTTATTCATCTTTAGCTTTTCCCTAACTTGGTTTAAAGAAAATTAACTAGAATCTATCGTGCTACATGCCATGAAAATAATTCATCTTCTACTTGTAATCCTGTTTGGCGCTCTTACAATTTCCTGTGGAGAAGGGGAAGGATTTTCAAGTGCAAAACCTAAATCAAAAGGTACCATAGGAGAAATCGTTTTGGCGATTGATTCCACCAAATGGGTAGGTCCTGTAGGGGAAGAGTTACGGAGTATTTTTATGGCAGATATTCCAGGAATGCTTAGATCGGAACCATTATTTAAGGTACATA
>Ga0194133_10001796_pt1 | contig 35555 bp, 30 predicted proteins | sample TA2KigOf40mmetaG_FD_155448 | JGI IMG/M metagenome (GOLD analysis project Ga0194133, IMG submission 155448) | Freshwater microbial communities from Lake Tanganyika, Tanzania - TA2015055 Kigoma Offshore 40m | ecosystem: Environmental > Aquatic > Freshwater > Lake | place: Tanzania: Lake...
GAGGGTAAGGCAAGAGGAGGTGGGAAGCAGCAACTTTTTTATGCAGCGTTTATTTCTGGTTGAGGCAGGCTCGCCCTAGGGAGTCCATTCTACTGTTGCAGTTTGCAGTTAGGATGCCACCGTATTGGCCAGAACTCTACCACCTAGTCCAGCCCCCAAAAAATCCGCCCCTTAAAATCCATCTCACAATGTTCATTTCCCTGGGAGTTTGAAAGTTGCATCCGCCCTCAAATGAGCCGAATACCCAAGCTATCCCAGCAAAAATCCCAGCCAAGCTTCTAAAGCCCGCATCCGATGCGAACGGCTGTTTTTTTCTTCGGCAGTCAATTCTGCGAAAGTGCGCACCTCGCCTTCCTCAACAAACAATGGATCATAGCCAAATCCCCCAGTGCCTCGGGCCTGCTCCAGCAAAAATCCCGATACAGTTCCTTTAAAGGTATGCACCTGCGTTCCATCAAAATAGGCCAGTACTGTTTTAAACTGCGCTGCCCGATTTGTTTTTCCTTTCATGAGGGATAATACCTTTTGCATATTTTCTGCCGAACCGGCACCCTCCCCGGCAAATCGAGCCGAATAAACCCCTGGAGCTCCATTTAGGGCTTCTATCTCCAGCCCACTGTCGTCGGCCAAAACCGGTATTCCTAGGTGAGCATAGGCCATGGCCTTTAAAACCGCATTTTCCTCCAACGTTTGCCCCGTTTCTTCCACATCAACGGTAAAGCCCAAATCTTCGGGTCCTACCACCTTGAACTGATCTCCCAGAATATCCTGTACCTCTTGCCTTTTATGCCCATTTCGGGTAGCAAAAAACAGCTTGATTGTGTTCATAAGGAGTTTAAATAGGCTTTCGATGTGTCGCTTAGGGTTTCTTTCAGGGACCGAAAACGAAAATCCGGGTGGGCGGCCAAAAATCGTTCTGAAGAATACCTATGATTCAATGAGGAATTCAGAAGCATTTCATAAGGAAGGGGCGAAGGCCAAGAAAACCGCGACATGCTCCATTCCAACGCTTTGGCAAATGGCACTAAGGCTGCAGCCGGCAAACGGCGTCGAGGACTTGCCACTCCCAATTCTTTAGCCATGCCCAATAAAACATCTTTCCAGGCGGAGTTTTCTGCGCATAAAATAAAACGCTGCCCCAGCGAAGGTTGCTCAATTTCATACATCAATGCAGCGGCAACATCTCGTACATCTACAAAACCTGTTGTACCTGAAGGATACCAACCCAGCCCCTTGTGCACCTGCCGAAATAAAACGCCGGTACCCGTATTCCAAGGTCCTGGACCAAAAATCACGGCCGGACTCAGTACGGTTACCTTCAGCCCTTCTTCTGCCGCCCTCCATACCTCTAATTCCGCTTGGTATTTGCTTTGGGCATAAAAAGTATTCGCAGGGTCGTTTTTCCAAATTTGTGACTCATTGACCTCGGCGGGTTGAAAACTGCGCCCTAGGGCTGCGATGGAACTGATATGAATAAGGCGGGCCTGAGGAGCTTCCTGCAGCATAGCCTGAACAAGGGTTGCTGTACCCTGAACATTGTCTTTCCAAATACTAGGGCGATCTATCCGCCGGAACGACACCCTACCTCCGGCATGAACAACCAGGTCTTTCCCTGCAACTGCATCGCGGGCATCAAAACAATCCGTAAAATCACCATCAACATAGCTCAAATTCGGATGCTGCCAGGGAAGATCCTCTCGACGCCTTCGCAGCAAATCCACCCGATGCCCCGCTTGAACCAAGGCCTGCGCTATGTGCTGACCTAAAAAACCTCGACCCCCGGTCAATAAAATGGATAAAGATGTTGATTGCATAGGGATTTGCTGGTCAGTGAATGCAAAGTAACGCAGCGTTTTTCACTTTCGGCTGTCTAACATACGTGAATTCGGTTCAACGGTACTTTTTTTTGCTGATTTCAGCACTGTTTTTTCCCCTGTTTGCTACGGCAGGCCGTGCGTTGGAAGGTCGCATGGTCTGCCAAAACGGGGGTGGCCCAGAACAGGCTCCTGGTTTGAGCGTTTTTTATGGAGTTACTGGGGGACCCAATGGACCCGTTCGGGCTATGGAGTTCGATAGCGCCTCAGGTATAATTTATGTGGGCGGCTCCTTCACCTCCTTCCTAGCTGGAACAACCCAAGGAGATGGGCATGTTGCAGGATTCAATCCAAATACAAATCAATGGTTTGAAGTTGCAGGAGGTTTGCCCGGAACGGTCAACGATTTAATCTTCTGGAATGGAACACTGTATGCCGGCGGTTTATTCACAAACACCAACGGAGATGAATATGGGGTAGCTCGTTTGGCCGGCAACGGGTGGGAGGAGGCAGGAAATCTCGGCGGAGAAGTACATTGCCTACAGCTATATCAGAATGAATTGTATGCGGGTGGGAATTTTGCCCTGAACGGGCAAGGAGGGCAATCTGCATACATTGCAAAATTGCTAAATGGCACTTGGAGCAGCCCCGGCTTTACCTTCAATGGAGTGGTAAAAACCATGTTGGAATGGCAAGGTATGTTGGTGATGGGCGGAGAATTCAACCACAGTGGATTAATGCCCAGCTTGCATGTTTTTGGCTGGAACGGAACTTCAGGCTGGGCCCCCGGAAGCCCAGGAGCCCCCGTGTATTCCCTTGAAATTTTCCAAGGCGAATTGTATGCCGCAGGCCCCTTGCTTTCTGGATACGACACCTTTGGGTTGGCCAAACTTCAAAACAATCAATGGACAAACCTTATTTCCCTCGAATTCTTCAACAACACATCGACCTTCTCGCCTACCCAGCTAGCTTCCATGGGTTTTTGGAAAATTAAGAGCATTGAAAATCAACACCCAGATTATTTTTCACCCCGGCAGCTATACGCCATTGGCAATTTCTTGTTTCAACCCCAAAACCCCAACTCCCGACCCGGACAAAACATGTTGAGGCTCGATGCGGGTGTAGGGCTTACCGGCGATAGCTTTGCCGACTCCACCGTTTTCGATGTCATTGAAATCAACGGAACCGTTTACGTCGCAGGCCTGTTTAGCAGCATAAATCAAACCCCCGCCTACTATTTTGGCTATAGTCGTCAAGAAGCGACCTCCATTGAAATCCACAATGAAAAAAGTGGCCTTTTGACGGCAGTTCCAAATCCCAGCGCAGGAAGAACGCTAGAATTACGCGGTTTGCCCGAATCTATGATAGGTCAAAAAGGCAGCCTTTTTAATGAAAGCGGGCAAGCATTGGGGGAACTCCAGCTGCAACCAAACCACCAAGTAATTTTGGGCAATTTGCCCCCAGGAACTTATTTCGCAACTTGGCCAAACGGCCAATTTGTACGTTTTAGTCTTATTCCTTAATGCTGCTTCGATTATCTTTGAATGATGCGACCGCTTGACCATATCGTTTCAGACTGCCTCAGGGGAAAACCCACGGCGCAGCGGGAATTGTATGACCGCTATGCATCTTTGCTGCTGGGAATCTGCTTTCGCTATGCCAACGGACGCGACGATGCCGAAGAAATTCTCCAACAATCCTTCATTAAGATTTTTACCCGTATGGAATCCTTTAACAACCAAGGTTCCTTTGAAGGCTGGATGAAGCGGGTGACTATAAATACGGCCCTTAACTTTTTGAGCAGCCAAAAACGCCTGGGATTCACCGAAGAGGTAACTCCACACACCGCATTTCACAATGAAGATCCTGAGGCCGAAATGATACGCAGCATGGAACATGAAAAGCTGTTTGAGTGCATTGGACGTTTGCCTGATGGCTATAGGGTGGTTCTTAACCTTTTTGCCATTGAAGGCCTTAGCCACAAAGAAATTGGCGAACGCTTAGGCATTACTGAAAGCACCTCACGTTCCCAATTCGTGCGGGCTAAATCGGCCCTGAAAAAAATATTGGAAGAGAGTTTTAATACAGATGCAATTCCCTATGTCGGTAAAGTGGTTCGAACTTCTGCGTAAGCGCGCCGGGGAGTTTCGTATGACTCCCCCGGATTGGATTTTCAGGCAGATTCAAAACGAACTGCCCGGTCAGGCTATTCCCGGTTTAAAGGAGCGGGCCGAAGCATTTGTTGTGCAACCCTCTGCCGGTTTGTTTGATGGCATACAAGCCGGTTTGACCGACCAGGTTGCGCCCGCATTGCAGGAACAAGCTGAAGACTTCCGCCTTACTCCTTCAGAGCAGTTGTTTGGAAAAATTCAACAGCAACTCCCCGGGCAGACCCTTCCGGCCTTGACCGAAAAAGCGGCCGACTTCCGTCTACAACCCTCGGCTCAGGTATTTCAGCGCATTCAAAACCGATTGTTGGCCCGTCGCCGTCGTCGGGTCGCCGCCCTATTGCTCACCCTGCTTATGTTGGGCTCCACGGCTTGGTTCTTACCTACATTCTTTGGTGATTCAGCCCTAGGAACCGACAACAATACCGCTTACCAAGGTTCAGAAGCAACTCAAACTTCACTGCCAAATCAAAATTCAGGCAGCCAAGCACCTGAATACCAAAACAAAAACCAAACAGGAAAAGCAACGTCCCACGAAATGGCATCTGCCGCCACCGGAGCCAATGACCAAGGGATTTCAAACAACGGCATTGTAGGCAAAGCCCAAACAAATCAGGCCAATTCAAATGCCAGGACATCCGTCCAGCAAAACGAAACCTCAAAAGGCAATTCTAATGCCTCAAATCCCTCCAAAAAAGAACAGGCAAACAGAATGGCATCTAAAAACCCCGCCGCACTGCAGTCCAACCAATCTGAAAATAAAACAACTCAACCAACCAAGATTCAGCGTTCGGGAAAAGGAATCGGAAATAGGTCCGCGGCGGGAGGCAAAGGCCTTGCTGGAGGCCAAAAAGAAACCGCACAGCCAGGTTCAGGCAAGAGGGAAACCTGGGAGCCCCTGGAGCTAAATTGGGAAAAGTACAAAGCTGAGCGCATCGAACCTGTCTTCAGCTGGAGCTCATTCGACAACCGCTGGAAACGCCCACATATAGAAAAAGTGTACCTGCGCAGCCCACAACGCCGTCCCGCACGGTTCTCGGTGCGCGGTCAATTCGAAGCCACAGCCTTGGCTACTCAAATGAACTTTAGCGAAAACCCCGATTATCAAGGCAAAAAAAGCAGCTTGTTGAATCCCGCTTCGTACCAAGACCTAGAATCACGGTTGCAGACTCCCGATTTTTCCTATCAGGTTCAAGCAGGATTGGAGTTCGGATTCAGGTCGGTTTACCTACGCACAGGACTTAGTTTGCTGCGCTTGACTTACCAGCAAAACGAACTGCATTTTGAACATAAAGCCTTGATTGTAAACGTGCCGGTTACCGACACCCTGACGTTTACCAATAGTGCTGGGAACGACACCACTGTGGTGTACAGCTATACCAAGCCCGAGTTAAAAGATGTGCTTGACACCACACGCATCACCTACGCCGCCCTGGCTACCTATGTAAGCGTTCCCTTGGCATTTGGCTACAGGTACGAACGCGGACGCTGGTTTGCCCAGGCAGACCTAGGGCTAGCGCTGAACCTGTTTGTCGAAGGCCGTGGATTGGCCTACATGGCAGCAGGATCAACCGTTTTGTCGCCCACAAGCCAAGCCGATCAAGCGCTGTGGAACAGTTTGGGCTTGGACGCCACGGCCCGTCTTAAAGCAGGCTTAAAACTTTCTAGACGCTGGTCCGCAGCCCTGCACCTAGACCTTCGCATGGGCTTACGCCCAGTATATTCCCGCGACCAGGCCTTGCACCAAACCTATTCGGGTATGGGCCTTGGCTTCTCGTTAAACCACCGTTTATACTAATAGAGAGGCACTATTTTGTGTTTCTCCGTCCATTCGTGGCGTTGGCGGATGATGGATAACGACCATTCCATCTTTTTGTTTTTCACCCTACCAAACCAAAAAACTGTATTTCGAGTTTTAATGGTAATAAAAGAAGCGGGGCCCCAGCCATAATCCCACAATGAGGCGCTGGTTTCGACAAAGCGGTACTTGCTGCCTTCTTGTTTATTTTGGATTCTTTCAAACTTAGGTTTAATTAATTGGTAGTCATTATTTTGTGGCTGTTCAATCTGTTGGACTCATTCCGATGTTTCTGGCATTTTCACCCAAGTGGCCCGCGGCAGGGATTGACGAGGCTACCCCGCAAGGGTGCCAAAGCCTAGCCCGCTAGGTGCGGAGGCGACTTTAGGAGCCCCCGCAAACCAGCTGGGCTAGGCCTTTGGCAACCGCGGAGTAGCTCGGAAAGCCCGGTTGCCGCCCCACTAGAATACCTAGGTAAAGACGCAAAATTTTACGTCTCTACACAAAATCCCATGAAATTGAATAAATTTGAGCAAAATTTCAACCATGAACGCACCAGCAAATTGCAAGTTCTCGAAAGACCATGAATGGATTAAATTAGATGGAGATGTGGCCATCGTCGGAATTTCGGAATTTGCCCAAGGGGAACTGGGCGACATTGTGTTTATTGAGGTTGAAACGGTAGGGGAAGACCTTGACAAAGACGCTGTTTTTGGCAGCGTAGAAGCCGTAAAAACCGTTTCTGACCTGTTTATGCCCGTGGCTGGCCAAGTGCTGGAATTCAACGAAAACCTGAACGACAATCCTGAGCTGGTAAACAGCGATCCCTATGGCGAAGGATGGATTGTGAAGGTAAAGGTGAGCAATCCGGAACAATTGAGCGAGCTTATGGACAGCGAAGCCTATATGGCTTTCATTGGCTAAGCCATGTTCTGGCGGCACAACGGAATCGCTTTTTTTCTAACCGTTTTGGCTGGTTGTCTTTGCTTAACGCCCGGCAAAGATTTGGCCTCGGCCCCTTTTGTGAGTTTCGATAAATTTGCCCACGTGGTTCTTTTCTCTTTGATTTCGTTGACCTGGATGGTGGGTTTGCGTAAACAAAGCCGCTTTGGATACCTGCGCGATCATTTTTTTCCCTTGGTTATTACGGCGGGCATATTTTATGGAATAGCCCTTGAACTCATTCAAGGAGCTGTCTTTGCAGACCGTTTTGCCGATTGGAAAGATGCCCTTGCCAATGCCCTAGGAGTGGTGGTGGGAGCCCTTATTTTTTTATCGGTTTACGGAAAAATCGCCTTCCAAAATGCCTCGCGTCGCAGCTTACCTGCTCAATTGCTTGAACGTTTTTGGCCTTGAAACGTAAAAAGCAATGAAAGTCCTTGACAAGTCCAAGGCAAAGTTGTATCTTTAATCAATCTTTGTTGTTATGAAAGACAGGAAAAAACCCGAAGTGGACCTCCGAAAATACGGAACCCTTATGTTTGCTCTAGGCCTTACCATTTCGGTTTCGGCCGTTTTAATGGCCACCGAATTCCGGTATTATGAAGAACGGCTTTTGGAAATTTTTATTCCACAGGAAGAGTTTTTGGTGCAGGAACAGGTAATCAATTATATCCCGCCCCCACCTTCGGCCGCACCTAAGCCCCCCCCACCCTCGGTGGTAGAACAAATACAAATCGTTGAAAACGAAGTGGAACTGGAACAAGAGGTAGAAATTGATGTTGAAATTGACTTGGAAACAGAGGTTTCAGATCAACAGGGAGAATTTGGTCAACAGGAAGAGTCGGTTCAAGATGATCAAATCTTTCAAATTGTAGAAGACATGCCCCGATTTGCAGGTTGCGAAAAAGCCAAAGACATCGATGCCTGTTTTCAAGAAAAGCTTTATGCTTTTTTGGGTAAAAATCTGAAATATCCTCCTACTGCCAAAGATATGGGAATTACGGGCAAGGTATATGTTGGTTTTGTTGTAGAAAAAGACGGAAGCATTGGTCAAGTTACTGTATTGCGTGATATTGGTGGAGGCTGCGGAAACGAGGCCAAGAGGGTCATTTCAAATTTGCCTAAATTCACCCCCGGCAAACAGCGTGGACGGCCTGTGAGGGTACAATACCAACTACCTATTAATTTCCAGCTTCGATAAGCTGTACAAACCTCGATTTGAGCGGGCGAACAATGCCTGGTGTTTAGACACACCCTGCATGTTTGCCCGTTTTGGTTTTTGGTAGAGCCCTTTATTTTTCTTAGGTGCAAGCAGGAGGGAAGTCCAGACGAAAAGCCTATTCAGATTATATTCCTCTGCGAATAGCCATATTGAATAGAATTCAATTCCTATTAAATTGAGAATAGACTTAATGATAAGGCAAATTAATCCCGAGTAGTTGGCTTTTTTGATTTTTGAAGGAGGCATTTAAGGGACTGGAAATCCCTTTTGGGTTTCTGTCGATGTCAATAGTGTTTTCCTGAAGGTTTCGCTTCGGCTAACCCGAAAAAGGTTGCCTCGCGCCCTTCGGGTCGCAAAATGTTTCCGCCAAATTTTAAGGAATCCTGAAATTTAAATTGAGTTCCTCCATCTTTACCTCTCAAATTCCCTTACAATTTCCCTCATCAAATGGATGAATTTGCCAGTTCATCCCGTCTCATTCCCATGCTCCCGCTTTCCGCACCAGCAAAGTTAGCTTTGCATAATCCAGAAAGCTTTTCTGAGACTCCCCAAGGCGAATTTGCTTCCGCTTTTCAGCTTTATCAAATCCCCGTAGTTCACTCCAAAAAGTTCCCTAACTATACTTCGCCACCCCAATACGTGACGAAGCTTTCTTTTTAATGTTACATCGATGAGCTACGAATTTACGCGGAGATTTTCAAAGTGTCAAGGAGGAATGGCAATTTTATGCCATTTTTTTAAAGACAACATTGTGCTTTAGGGAAATAAGATATCAAAGTTAGGGGGCCGCTGCGCGGCAGGGATTGAAGAGGGTTGCCCGCAAGGTTGGCGGGGCCTGGCCCGCGAGGCGCGGAGGCGACTTTAGGAGCCCCCGCAAGCCCGCTGAGCCAGCCCTCGGCAACCGCGGACTACCCCTGAAAGCCCGGTTGCCGCCCAAAATTCATGTAAGATTCAGGCAAAAATGATGTAAAAGCCGCAAGAAATCACTTTTTCAGCAACTCGGGAAAGAGCGTATAGAATTTTTGGACCTTTGGCTGCACCACCATTTGACAATAGCCCTGATTGGGATTCCGTTGAAAATAATTCAGATGTTCATCTTCGGCGCGGTAAAATACCTGAAAAGCCTTTAATTCAGTAACAATGGGCGAATCGTAGATGTGGGCCTCGGCAATGGCGTTTAAAACTTCGCGGGCCGTGGCCTGCTGCTGCTGAGAGCGATGCAGGATAATGCTACGATACTGAGTGCCTATGTCGGCACCTTGGCGATTTAAGGTAGTGGGGTCGTGGGTTTTAAAGAAGACCCCCAACAGAGTCTTCAAGGACACCTGAGCCGGGTCGAAAACCACTTGTATAACTTCGGCGTGGCCGGTGGCCCCAGAACAGACCTGCTTGTAAGTTGGATTGGGGCTGTGGCCCCCGCTATAGCCTGGCTCCACCTTAAGAACCCCTTTAATGGCAGAATAAATCGCTTCGGTGCACCAAAAGCAACCTCCGCCAAAGGTAATGGTGTCGGTAGGGCCAATTGCAGAAGTTGAATCTTTATTCATGGGGTTGGCTTTTGCGGGAGAGCAAGAGTTTAAAAGTAAGGAAAGAGTTGCCGAAAAAAGGCTAACCTTAAAGGAAAAAAAGACAGCATTCACATAAAGGAAACAAAAAAGCCTGAACGATGGTTCAGGCTTGACGATAAATTTAAGCCTCTTTCGAGGGCTTTTTTCCTCTAGACTTTAGGTCAACAACCATTGGAGAGGCGATAAAGATGGAAGAGTACGTTCCAACCACAACACCAATCAAAATGGCAAAAGAAAGGCCCTTGATGCCTTCGCCTCCGAAAAGGAACGCAGCTAGCAAAACCAGCATGGTTGTGGTAGAGGTATTGATGGTTCTGCCTAAGGTGCTGTTCAGAGCCTTATTGATAACCGTAGTTAAATTGGGGTTTTTCAAGTCCTGTAAATATTCCCTAATCCGGTCAAAAATAATTACGGTGTCGTTGATGGAATAACCAATAACCGTGAGGACTGCAGCAATAATTCCTTGGTCAATTTCGAGAGAGAATGGTAAGATGCCATCCAACAAGGAGAACACGGCAAGCACTAAGATGACGTCATGCATCAATGCCAACAAAGCACCGGTGCCATATTGCCAACCTTTGAAGCGAATAAGGATGTATATGAAGATAATAACCAAGGATAAAAGGACAGCCCAAACGGATTTATAGGCAACATCACGTGCAATAGTTGGGCCTACAATTTCAACTTGTTCAATTCCCGTATTGTTGTTGAGTGTGGTAAAATCTTGCAGGCTTGGAGGGGTAGAATAAAATCCTTTCAAAGCCTCATACAATTCTGCTTTCACGGTTTCATCTACTTCTTTTCCTTGTTCATCGATGCGGTATTTGGTAACCAAATAAATGGTGCTGTTGTCGCCATAGTATTTAACCTGAGCTGTGGTTCCTCCAAGTTTAGCTGAAACGGCCTCAGAAATTTGACTTGTACTAAAGTCCGTATTGTCGAAGGCAATGACATAGGCCCGTCCACCGTTTAAATCGACGCCCAAATTGAAACCTTTGGTAGCAAAAGAAACAAAACCTGCGGCCATAAGTGCGCCAGAAACAACATAAAACAATCGTCTGCGGCCAATAAAATCAAAATTCAAGGTGGTAAACCACTTGGTGGTAGTTTTGGATGCGAATTCAAAGGACTTTCCTTTACTCAATTGCCATTCAAACACCAAACGAGTAAGGAAGATGGCAGAGAAGAGTGAGGTAAGGATACCTATAAACAAGGTGATTGCGAAACCACGAACGGGGCCGGCACCGAAGGCGATCAAAACGATGGCAATCAAAGCTGTTGTGATATTGGAGTCGATAATGGCACGGTAGGCACTAGCATAACCGTCGGTAAGGGCCAATTTAACTCCTTTCCCTCCGCGAATTTCCTCTCGGATTCGTTCAAAAATGAGGACATTGGCATCAACGGCCATACCGATGGTAAGAACAATACCGGTAATGCCCGCGAGTGTTAGGGTTGTGCCCAAACCAGCAAGGGTGCCAATCAAAAAGAAAAGGTTGGCGAAAAGAGCTAGGTCGGCGATTAAGCCAGCCTTTCCGTAGTAAAATACCATATAAGCCAAAACCAAAAGGAAGGCAACAATTAAGGAAGCGATACCGGCGGTGCGAGCCTTAGAACCCAGTGATGGGCCTACCATAGCTAATTCTACAACTTGAGTGCGGGTAGGAAGTTTTCCGGATTTTAAGATTGATGATAGTGATTTTGCTTCGTCAAAGGTGAAATTTCCAGTAATGCTTGAACTACCGCCGCTAATTTTATCTTGCACGGTAGGGGCTGAATAAACTCGGTTATCGAGAACGATAGCGATGGATTTGCCCTTGTTTTTTTCGGTAATTTTGGCCCATCGCGATGCTCCTTCGCCATTCATTTCCATCAATACCTCGTAGCCACCGGATTTGTCGTCTGCGTTAAACCGTGCATCAACGACCACGTCTCCTTCGAGAGCGGGACTTAAATCTCTAGCATCGGAGCGTAAAGCATACAATTCAAATTGCCCTTTACGAGGGTCGTCTTCCGAAACTCCTTCAAAGGGTTTGTTGCTCCAACGCAGAACCAAATCGGCTGGCAGAAGTTTTTTAAGATCGGGGCGTGCGAGTAAGGCATTGATGGCAATGGTGTCGCGCGCTTGATTGCGGGTGTAACCCATAATGGGCCCCAAGCCATAGCTGCTTTCTCCTTTTTCATTGCTCATGATGTTTGGGAAGAAGGCGCTGAACAGGGGGCCGGGGTCTTGGTCGTCGCCCAATTTGTCGGCCTCCTTGTTTTTGGATGTGTCTCCGGCACCAAAAGCCATCTCGGTTGAATCGGATTCAGCAAGGGTAGAATCGGTGGAATTGGTGTCGGTATCTGGAATACCTTTGGCCAATTTGGTTTCTTTGTTTAGGACCTCTATGATTTGCTGGAAACCTGGGCTAGAAAGCACTTCAGCTCCATCGTAGGTAAGCCAAAATTCCAATTTAGCTGGGGCTTCCATAAGGTTTCGAACCTGGGTTTCATTTTGAACCCCAGGCATTTCAACACGAATCCTTCCGGTTCCACCCACCTTTTGTATGTTGGCTTGAGTCATGCCGAAGTTGTTGATCCGAGCATCTAACACATCAAAGGTTCTCGACAAAGCCAAATCGGCTTCGTTTCGAAGAACAGTGAGCACTTCGGCGTTTGTCATTTTACCATTTATTGCCTTTTGATTGGCATGGCCGAAAATGCCAGGCGCGGCAAGCTGAACTCCGGGGTTGATGCTTTCGTAGGCTTTCCCGAAAAGGTCAACAAAATTTTCTTGACTTGTTTTTTGTTGTTCAATAGCCTGAGCAATGGCTTTTTCAAAGGCGGGGTCTTGGGGGTTGTTGGCCAATTTGCGCAGCAAATCGGGCAAAGAAGCCTCAAGTGTAACGTTAATGCCGCCGCGAAGGTCAAGGCCCAAATTCATTTCGCGTTTCTTTGCCTCGCCATAAGTTAGGGTAGGCAGAAAATCCCAAATAACGGAATGGTTTTCGTCATTGGCAATGGAATCAAGGTAAGCACGTTGCTTTACCACATCTCCACCGGCCAATTCCAGAGCCTCAGCTTCGGTAGAATTGGTTAAAACCGTAAAGGTTAAATGAAAAAGGCAGGCCAGCCCCAAGAGAATGGCAAAAATCCGGATGACTGCTTTATTTTGCATATTTGAAAAGATAAGTGCAGAATTCGCTATAAAAAATGAACGCAAAGATATACTTTTAAATAGATTATGCGAAGAATCTCCGTCCTCATCTTGTCATTCCTCTTTGGGGTCAACTTTATGTTTGGCCAGTTCGGCATTGGTTTGGTTGAAACCCAAGGCCCATTGGTTAAGATACAGGGAGACACCTTGCACCTTGCATGGGCGGGGGGGCTTCAAAACCCCCAATTTGGAGAAATGGATTGGAATGGCGATGGCATTTCGGACCTTTGGTTGTTTGAAAAAATTGGGCAACGAACACTTCCACTCATTCAAAATCCCAGCACTGGAAAATGGAACTACGAACCCATCTATCGATATTTAGTTAGGGGGCTTCGCTTTTTCGCGTTAAGTGCAGACTGGAACAACGATGGCAGTATGGATGTAGTAGGATACCGATGGGACGGGCTGCAGGTTTTCATTAATCAAGCAGCCCCTGGGCAGGCTGCATTGTTTTCTAAACCACCATTGCGGTGCATTTCTCAGTATGGAGTTGCCATCAGTGGTCTGTTTGTTCCGCAGGATGACATACCTGCTTTTGCCGATGTTGACCACGATGGAGACATGGATGTTCTAACCTTTCCCTTATTTGGCTGCTTGGAATGGCATAAAAATCTTAGCATGGAAACGTATGGGATTCCAGATTCCACCGTTTTTCGTTTGGAAAGCGAACATTGGGGGTATTTTAAAGAGGGGATAAACATCAACAACATCCAACTTAACGACAGTTGTTCTGGGCTGGGTGGCTGGCCCAATCCTTTGCACAGCGGGGCCGGAAGGGCACTTTTGGCGGCGGATTTTAATGCAGACAGCCTTGTTGATTTGGTTGTGTCGGAGGGGGGGAGTCCGAACATGGCTTGGTTGAAAAACGGCGGCAGCATTGCACAGGCCCGCATGACCGAATTGAACACCAGTTTCCCTTCCAACTTTTCAGGGACGGCCATGCAACTTAATACGTTCCCTGCCGCTTATTATGCTGATGCCAATTCAGACGGGACTCCTGATTTGTTGGTGGCCACGGCGGGCACCGATAGTCCAGCAGACACGATGAGTTCATTTATGTACCTGAACCTTGGAACCAAATCTCAACCGTTGTTCAATGGTGCCCCTCAGCCCTTTCTTCAATCTGACATGATTGACCTTGGGACAGGGGCATACCCTGCCGCGGCCGATTTAAATGGCGATGGGATTGCCGATCTTGTGGTTGGGTCGTCGTCGAAAAATGGTCAACCCGCTCGATTGTATGTAATGTTGTCAAATCTCGACAGTAGTTTGTCGTTGCTGCCCCTTCCTGGAAACGATGGCAGCACATTAAACAACTACGATCTAGTTCCAAGCCTTGGGGACCTAGACAACGATGGAGATATCGATTTAATTTTGGGGACTCAACCTGGCAGCCTTTTGCTGATACCAAACTTAGGGAACAACACTCAGCCTCTATTTTCGGGTACAGCGATTGTTTTGGTTTCGGACATAGGGCAAACCTATGCCTCACCAGAATTATTTGATGCCGATTCCGACGGCGATTTGGATTTACTGGTAGGTGGACGCGATGGTCGGATTGCCTTTTATCGGAATGAAGGCAACGCATCTCAAGCCCAATTTGGAACGGCAGAAACGACCTTTTTAGGTCAAATCGAAACCGTAGATCCAAGCGTAGGAAGTTCTGGATACAGCATTCCCCGGATTTTTTACAATCAAGGAATTCCAGAACTAATGGTTGGCTCCTTCCGTGGCACTTTGAGCCACTACAGCGCCCTTTTTTCAAGCCCGGGACAATTTAACAGCAATTTTACCTTGGTTACCGACCGATTGGGTTATGCCGACGCAGGTCTGCGTTCGGCTCCGGCCCCCATTGTTCTTCCTGGTCAAGCCTATCCGGACGTCGTGTTAGGAGGAGCGGCTGGTGGGCTTTTTTATTACAAAGGAGTTGTAGCCGACCTGGAGGCCACGCCGTATTCCCAGCCTAAAATAACGCTCTATCCCAACCCGGTTCGCGAAGGAGAAAAGCTATATTGCAAGGAATGCCCGTTGAAGGCAACGTGGACTCTGGTTTCAATACAAGGGCAATACTTGCTGCAGGGGGAGGGGAACGAAATTCCTACTGATGGACTGGAATCTGGGTTGTATGTAATTAACATTCAAACCAACAAAGGGCCAATTCTATCTCGCCTTGTTATTTTTAAATAAAGCAACTTGCGGCCTTTGAGATTTTATTTTGTTTATTTTCGCTTCGCATAGTTATGGACTTTATAACGAACAGGTGCCTTTTGGAAATTGAAATAGCATCTTTCTCTCTGTTCTGCATTCTGCCCTTTAGCCAAGGCAATTTGTCCTCTATTATTAAAAGCCCTTTAAAAGGGACATTAAGTTAAACCTACATGACCAACCCTCCCGAAAAACCTGCGTACGATCTTATTATAATAGGTTCAGGCATGGGTGCACTTACCGTTGCATCTATTTTAGGACAACTTCAAGGTAAGCGCGTTTTACTGTTAGAGCAACACTATATAGCGGGTGGCTTTACGCACACATTTAAGCGGGAAAAAGGATACAAATGGGACGTTGGGATCCATTACGTGGGCGATTTGGAAGATGGGCACAAATTTCGGCGGCTTTTTGACTTCGTAACTCAAGGGGGTGTTCGCTGGCAAAAAATGCCCTACATATTTGATAAATTCGTTTTTCCTGATTTCACCTTCAAGGCTCCCTCTGATTTTGTTGCTTTTCAAAATCAATTGCTGGAACAATTTCCGCATGAAGAAAAGGCCTTAAAGAACTATTTTTTGGATGTAGATCGGGCCGATGCTTGGTACCGAAAACATATTTTGTACAAACACATTCCCAGCCTATTAAAACCTTTGGTAAAACCTTCGAAGGCCGACACCAATTTATCAACCAGCAGTACAAAAGAATACCTTGATGCTCATTTTAGTGACCAAAAGCTAAAGGGTTTGCTTACTTCGCAATGGGGAAATTACGGGGCTGTGCCTGGGCAATCCTCATTTGCCAACCACGCTATGGTTGTAAGGCATTTCTATAAAGGGGGATATTATCCAATTGGGAGCTCAAAAACCATCTTACAATCGATTGAGCCAATCATTGAAAAGCACGGAGGGAGCATAAAAATCAACCACCGAGTAGAAGAGATTATTTTAGACGGCAACAAGGCTGTAGGAGTAAGGGGTCAACAAAAGAAGGGAAAAGATTTGCTGCCTTTTGAATACTATGCTCCCGTTATAGTTTCGGATGCAGGGGCCTTCAATACGTATTGCAAATTGCTGCCTCCAAAGCCGAATATTCAGGCCCTAAGAGAAGACCTCAGCAATCACCCAAATGGATTGTCTCATTTATGTTTATACATTGGATTTAAGGAAAGTCCTGAAAAATTGGGTTTTAAAGGAGAAAATCATTGGATTTTTGATGGCTATGACCACGACGAATTGTACGCCGATTTAGATGCCGTAACCGAAGACAGGATGAAAATGGCCTTCCTTTCATTTCCCTCGTTAAAAGACCCTGAAGCCAAGGCACATACCGGCGAAATCATAACCTTTGTAAGTTACGACTACTTTAAAAAATGGAGTACGGAACGGTGGAAAAACAGAGGAGAAGACTATGAGGCGGTTAAACAGGAAATCGCGGAACGAATGTTGAATTTTATTGAAGGTAAATATCCGGGGTTTAAGGAAATGGTGGATTTTTATGAGCTCTCGACTCCCCTTACAACGGAGCACTTTACCATGCATAGGAATGGTGAAATTTATGGAATGCATACAACCCCCGACCGATTGCTAAAGGATTGGAATCAGGTAAAAACTCCCATTAAAAATCTATATTTAACGGGCACAGATGCAGCGGTACTGGGAGTTGCGGGAGCTTTTACTGGGGGAGTTTTTGCTTCGGTCGAACTTATGGGAGGAAGTTTAGGGCTACTTCAATACATTAAATTGGAAAACAAAGCCGAGGCCTTTTCAAAGGAATTAAAAAGGAAGGGCATTCGTACTGTTTTTGGAGATTAATTCCTGTTGAAATCTCAAGACCAATTTAAGGGCCGGGAGCTGTTACATTTCATTACCTTTGAACATGCTGTTTGGCGCCCCACCCATTGACTTAAACAAAATGGCCGTTTTGGAGTCTCAGACTCCCAATTTAATTGTTTGGGCGGTTCCCATAATGGTGTTTTTTACCTTGGTAGAAATAGTATTTTCACGCATTGGCCATAGGGGATTTTATGAGAGGAAGGAGCTGGTCGGGAGCATCTTGGTTGGTCTGGGTAATCTAATAGTGAGTGCCGCCCTGAAGGTTTTTTTGCTGTTACTTGTAGTTTGGGTATACAATCAGCTTCCGTGGAGGATGGAACCAAATTGGTGGACTTTCCCCCTTTGTTATATTGTTTACGATTTCTGCTCATACTGGGCACATCGAATTTCTCATGAACAGAGATTTTGGTGGGCTACACATGTTGCCCATCATTCAGGTGAGCACTATAATTTGGCGGTGTCATTTCGGTTAAGTTGGGTTCAGCATTTGAAAATCGTTTTTTTAGCGCCGGTAATGGTTATGGGCTTTCATCCCATTGTTTTTTTTGTAACCAATCAAATTGCAGTACTGTTTCAATTTTGGGTTCATACGGAGTACATCCGAAAAATGCATCCCATTTTGGAATATATTTTAGCCACGCCAAGCAACCATAGGGTGCACCATGGTAGCCAAGAGTGCTACATTGATAAAAACTATGGAGCCACCTTTATTGTTTGGGATCGCTGGTTTGGGACTTTTGAACCCGAAGGGATGCCAGTAAAATATGGGTTAACAAAACCCATTGAGCATAAATGGAATCCATTTTACATTAATTTCCATGAGTACCTTGACATTTGGAGAGATGTGAGAGCCGCGTCTGGAATTCGGAAAAAATGGTATTATTTATTTGGCCCTCCAACAAAAATTGCGAAAGAAAAAGAACTCGCACAATAACCGCTTTCAATGTTGATTCAAAATCAGGTTGATTTAAAAAACAAGCATACGTTTTCTACTGCGGCTACCGCAAAGGAATTTATTGAGGTAGAAAACCTACATCAGGCAGAGGAAGCCCTACGATATTGGAAAGAAAAGCCCTATCTAATTCTTGGGGGGGGGTCAAACCTACTTTTTCTGAATTCGAGAATTGACCGCGTATTAAAAATAGATTTGCAAGGGTGGGAACCCGTTGCAGAAACGGCCGAACATATTTGGGTAGATGTGGCAGCGGGAGTACCTTGGCACGATTGGGTTTTACAAAGTTTAGACCTTGGCTGGTATGGGCTTGAAAACCTAGCCTTGATACCTGGAAACGTTGGCGCCTCGCCTATGCAAAACATAGGTGCCTATGGTGTAGAAGTTCAAGAATGCCTTGATTCGGTTCATGTGATAGACAGGCAGACCATCCAAAGACTTAAAATTGAGAACAAAGATTGTGCTTTTGCATACCGAAGTTCAGCGTTTAAGACACAATGGAAAGACAAGTATTTGATTGGTTCCGTTCGTTTTAAACTTGAGAAAAAAAACCACAGGATAAGGACAGAATATGGAGCAATTTCAGAAGAGCTACTCAGGATGGGGGTGCCACCAAAATCGGCTACTCCCAAAGAGGTAGCAGAAGCCGTGATGTCGATACGCCGAAGTAAGCTGCCCGATCCTAAACAGATTGGAAATGCAGGTTCTTTCTTCAAGAACCCTTCTGTTCCTGAACAAGTGGCAAAAGAACTATTAAAAGAGCACCCACAGATGCCCCAATACCCATCAGAAAATCAAGGCATGGTTAAATTGGCAGCTGGTTGGCTGATTGAACAGGCAGGTTTAAAAGGGATTAGAGAAGGCGATGCGGGGGTGCATTCAAAGCAAGCATTGGTGCTGGTGAATTACGGAAAGGCTAGCGGTGAAGAGATTTGGAACCTGGCTTTGCATGTGCAAGCAGAGGTTCAAAACAGGTTTGGTGTGGTTTTAGAGCCCGAGGTTAATGCCATTTAGGGCCCTGATTTTTCAGAATTAACCTTAGAGGGTTTTGGAATGTAAAAGAGCCAAAACCCTCCAGCATCGCGATTGGAGTTTGGGCACGTAAAAATAAGACGAAAAAATAGCCCTTCATTGCAGTTTCTGATTTATGGTCAATTGGCTTAATCGGGGGTATTAATTAACATCTTTTACTTTATTTGGAAGGCTGAGGGCGAGAGCTTTACCCTACTTTTGCAGAATGAAAAAAGTTGCCCGTGCTTATAGCTTGCCAGTAGCCAGTGTTGGGCTTTTCCTATTGGTATTCTTGGCAGCTTGCAAGAGCGACAAAAAGACAGAAACAGATATGGCAATTGATGTTACGCTATTAGATAGTACGTTCAAGCCGGCGGATGATTTTTTCGCATTTGTAAATCAAAAGTGGATAAACTCGCACCCCATTCCTCCGTCAAAAAGTTCTTGGGGGGCCTTTTATGAACTTAGAGAGGAAAGTTCTGCCGCACTTCGAGGTATATTGGAAGAGTCTACGAAGCAACGTTTTCCCTTGACCGATTCCCGGTCTATAATCGGTGATTTTTGGACTTCGGCTATGGATTCAGGCAGAATTGCCCAATTGGGTTGGGAGCCGTTAATGCCTGATTTAAAGGCATTTAAATGTGAAAGCGACCCCAATATGCGTAGTGTTTCATTGGCAGTTCAGATGAAACGTGGGGCTAAAGGGCCTTTTGATGTTTATGTGTACCAGGACCTAAAAGATGCTACAAAGCAGGTTTTATATATAAACCAAGGCGGCTTGGGTTTGCCTGACAGAGATTACTATTTCAGGAATGGGGAGCGAGCAGAAGAAATCCGTAAGGAATACGTTAACTACATTGGCCAGTTGTTGGGGCAAACAGGGCTTTACAGCTTGGAAAATGCAAGTAATTTGGCAAAGGAAGTGTATGCCTTGGAAGCCCGTTTAGCCAAATCCTCATTGACTTTAGAAGAACAACGCGATCCATATGCTAGCTACCACCCCATCACGTTAGAAAATTTACAAAGGACCTACCCTGAATTGGACTGGAAAACCTTGTTTTTACAAATGGGCATGGGGCCAAAGGAGTTAATAATAGGGCAACCCGATTTTTTTAAACAGTTAAATACAGAATACAAGAATACGGCCCCTGAAACCTGGACGGCTTACCACCAATTTCATTTGGCCAATTCATTCGCCACCAAAATGCATCCAGAAGCAGAGGAATTGCATTTTGCCTTTTATGGTACTTTTCTAAACGGGAAGAAAGAAATGGAACCGCGTTGGAAACGAATGGCCCAACTTGCAGAAACGTACCTTAGGGACTTGTTGGGCAAAGAATATGTTAAGAAGCATTTTGATGAAAATGCAAAAGCAAGAGCTTTAGAATTGGTAGAAAACCTGAAAAGCGCTCTTGCGATTCGGATAAAAAAATTGGATTGGATGGGCGATTCAACAAAGGTGGAGGCCCTTGATAAGTTAAACAAAATAATGGTAAAGATTGGGTATCCGGATGAATGGCGTAGCTACGAAGGACTTCGGTTTTCCAAAACCAACTTTTTAGAAAACATTCGAACAGCTGAGAGTTACGAGTTTTCAAGAATGGCAAAAAAATTGGGACAACCTGTAGATAGAGCCGAGTGGTTTATGGGCCCACAAACCGTTAACGCATATTACAATCCAACCCTAAACGAAATTGTTTTCCCTGCCGCGATTTTGCAGGCGCCCTTCTTTTATCCGGAAGGAGACGATGCTGTCAATTACGGAGGAATAGGCATGGTGATTGGGCATGAACTGACACACGGGTTTGACGATCAAGGGCGGCTCTTTGACGGAGATGGGAATTTACGCTCCTGGTGGACGAAGGAAGACGAAACAAGATTTACACAGAAAACGAAGGCCTTTGTTGACCTGTACAACAGTTACGAACCCCTTCCGAATGTAAAAATTAATGGGGCACTTACCCTTGGGGAAAACATCGCAGATTTAGGGGGTATGGTAATTGCATGGGAAGCATTTAAGATTGCGAAAATGAAAAAGCCCCAGCCCTCTATTTCTAGCCTAAATCCGGAACAGCGCTTTTTCTTAAATTTTGGACAAATTTGGCGCGGGTATGATACCCCAAAGAGCCTTGAGCAAAAACTCTACACCGACGTCCACTCTCCGGCTAAATTTCGAGTTACAGGGGTGCTTTCCAATTTCCAACCCTTCTACGAAGTATTTCAAGTTAAAAAGGGAGATGGCCTGTTTTTAGAAGAGGGTAAGCGGTGCAGCATGTGGTAAACCACAAAAACCGCTACCTTTGACTGGTTTTTGCAGAAATACCTAATGAAAGAATTCGCCGAAGATGTATTGCACCGAGCTAGGCAGGTGAAAATTGTAGTGACAGATTGCGATGGTGTACTTACCGATACGGGGGTTTATTATTCAGAGCATGGAGAGTCTATGAAGCGTTTCAGTATTCGAGACGGAATGGGGGTTGAACGACTTCGGACTCAATGCGGAATTGAAACATCCATCATGACCGGAGAAGGATCTGGAAGTGTAATTCGCCGAGCTGAGAAGCTGTCAATTAAACACCTTTTTTTAAACGCAAAAGACAAGAAAGCCCTGCTTATAGAATTTCTGAATCAACAAAATCTGCTACCTGAAAACCTTGCCTACATAGGCGATGACACAAACGATTTAGAAGCATTGGAGTTGGCGGGTTTAGCCGCGTGCCCTGCAGATGCGATGCCCGTTGCCAAACAAAAAGCCCATTACATCTGTTCTGAAAAAGGCGGTTTTGGTGCTTTTCGTGATTTAGCCGAACTTATCATTTTTGCCAACCAAACTACCAACGAATAAAAACATATGAGAAAAGTAATTCTGGCCGATGGCCGCATTATAGGTGACGGAGCGCCCGCCTACATTATCGCAGAAATTGGGATAAACCACAATGGAGAAGTCAGCATCGCTAAAAAGTTGATTGACGCCGCGGTGGATGCGGGTTGTGATGCCGTAAAATTTCAAAAGCGGACTCCTGAGATATGTGTGCCGAGGGACCAATGGGACAAGGAACGCGATACCCCATGGGGACGAATGACCTATATCGATTACAAAAAACGCATTGAATTTGAGGCCCCTGAATTTGGGCAAATCGATGCATATTGCCGAGAAAAGGGCATCCACTGGTTTGCCTCATGTTGGGATGAACCTAGTGTGGATTTTATGGAACAGTTCAACCCTGTAATGTATAAAATGGCATCGGCATCGCTCACAGATTTACCTTTGCTTAGTAAAGTCAGGTCAACGGGTAGACCATTAATGTTGAGTACTGGGATGAGCAACATGCATGAAATTGAAACTGCTGTAAAGCATGTAGGCTCACAGGATTTAATGGTTGCTCATTCCACATCTGCTTATCCATGTCCACCTCAAGAATTAAACCTTAGGATGATCCACACATTGATGGGAATGTATTCAACCGCTCCAATTGGGTACAGTGGTCATGAAACGGGATTGGCGACGACCGAAGCTGCGGTGGCAATCGGTGCCGCCTTTGTTGAAAGGCATTTTACGTTAGATCGGGCAATGTGGGGAACCGACCATGCTGCCTCGGTTGAGCCGGCAGGAATGGCCCGTTTGGTTCGAAACATTCGAGATATCGAAGCGGCCTTGGGTGATGGGGTAAAACGTATTTACGACTCTGAATTGGAACCACGCAAACGGTTGCGCCGCGTAACCCTTGAAGACTTAGAAAACAAAGGATAAATTCATGGGAGAGTTGTTATCTGAATGGACATGGAATGTGGAAACCATCAGTGGTTTAATCTTGCTGATGACTCCATTTGTCTTTGTTGTTTTGGAGCGTTACTTCCCTTATCAAAAAGGCCTTTCGGTTTTTCGAAAGGGGTTTTGGATTGATTTTGTTTGGTACACCCTGGTTCAGAGTTTCTTTTTAAAAATTTTGATTTTCGATTTTATCATTGCCCCAGCAGAAATATCGCTAGGTATTGAAAAGAACGGGTATATAAGCCATTGGCCACTCTGGGCTATCGTTTTGCTTTTTGTGGTTACCCACGATTTTTACATCTATTGGTTCCACCGATTTCAACATAGCAACGCTTGGTTTTGGAGAACCCACGAGGCTCACCATTCGGTAGAAAATGTGGATTGGCTGGCAGGAAGCCGTTCTCATATTTTGGAAATAATCATAAACCAGACGATTGAGTTTTTACCTATTTTCTTTTTACTTGACATTAAAACAGCTGCTGTAGTTGTGCCCATAAAAGCCCTGATTGATGCCTTGTGGGGCCAATTTATTCATGCCAATGTTGATGTTAAATTAGGCAGACTCGGGTATATAATTAATGGCCCAGAATTGCATCAATGGCATCATGCTGACCATGCCGAAGTTTACCATGCCAACTTTTCAACCAAATTGGCAATTTGGGACTGGATTTTTGGCACCATCTATAAGCCAGGTTTTAAGCCTCGCAGATTCGGGGTTTGGTACCGATTTCCAAGAGGTTGGGCCGAACAGCATGTATTTTCGGTTTTTCGTTTTAATGTAGGAACTTGGGAAGATTCAAGGTTAGGAAGTGTTGTAACGAATTTGCGTATCAATCTGCTAAATTGGTTTTTATCCTTGATGCCCAATTTATTTCAAATAAAACGATTGGACGGGTACGAAAAATTTGGTCCTAAACCTGAGTTGTACGACCGAATTCAATCGAGATTTTTGAAAAAATCAGCATGACCCTTTTTTGGCTTGGCTTGGCATCCGTTTGCCAAACGGCATGGATATGGTCCACCACAAAACTGAGCGGACAAACCCTTCGCGATGCCATTAAATCTGGGACGCTGTCCGAAGGACTAAAGACCCTTTTTCCCTTATTTGTATATCTAGCAGCAGGAATTTGCAATGTATGGCTATTGACAGTAGTTATGAGGGCTTGGCCGGCTTCACTTACCTATGGCGTTTGGACAGGGTTGGTTATGGTATTGGCGGCAATTAGGGAATGGACCGTAGATAAAAAACCATTGAAGCCCAAGCAAATACTATTCCTTTTTTTAATTTTTATTGGCATTGCAGGACTTCATTTTATAAACGATGTTGAAAACTGAGCGGGCATGGTTTTATTTGCTTTTAGCTTCGATAATGGAAGCCTGCTGGTTTTATAGCATCCTTTGGATGCAGAAATTATCGTTGATAGAAGGTTTCCCTTGGATAGCCGGCCCCTTGCAAGGCTGGCTTGGTTTACTTGGTTACGCTGGATTTGGAATAGCAAATGCCCTTCTTTTTTTGAAGGCGGCAAAATACATTCCATCTAGCATTGCTTTTGGTGTTTGGACGGGTTCGGCTTTGTTTTTAATGGTATTAATTGACCATTTTTTTGAGATTGAACCTCTGAGCCTACTCAAGAGCATCTGTTTGCTCCTGATTTTTATTGGAGTTTTAGGATTAAAAAAAGAAGGTTAATAAGTTAACGCGATAAGGAAAACAACCTTAGGTGTTTTCATTAAAATAGCCGTTTGCACAAGGTCAAGCCTTGGGGAAATGTGCTCGGAATAGTTGTTTTAAAAAATTTGCTGTAAATCAATTCCGCCCCAGTTTCCACTGCTCATGCACAAAAAAACTGCCTGGGACTTAGGTGCCCTTTCGACATACGATTTAAAATGTTGGGGGTCCGAAAAAACCTGCTCAGATTGAATTCCCATGGCTTGGGCCACCTGAATGGGATTCAGAGCTGGAAGTCTTTTTATTTCAAGGGCGTGAGGGTCATACAAAACTGCGACTTCGTCCGCATCGGCAAAAGCACCATTGTATTCTGGTAAAAAATCCTTACTTAAACTACTGTATGTGTGCAATTCCAACAAGGCCAAGACTCGATGTTCTGGATAGGCTTCCCTAACGGCTTGAACGGTTGCCTTCACTTTAGAAGGACTATGAGCAAAGTCTTTAATGGCTAAAAAACCTACTTCCTCCCTCCTCTTCCATTCTTCCATGCGTTTGGCTGCGCCTGAAAAAGAGCGCATAGATGTTAGCATTGCCTGGTCAGAACCACCAAGAAGTTTGTTGACCAATAAAGCCGCGGCCAAATTTTGAATATTGTGGCGGCCTTTAAAACCCACGGGGTATTCTCCACCCTCGTGTTGAATCAATGCTGTGTATCCTTGATACTTGTAAGGCAAGGTTTTATACGGCTGCCTTTGGATGTCTTTTCGAGGGTGGGAATTCACCAATGCATCTAAATCGGCATCTTCTTGGCAGTAAATCAGATGGGCATTGGGCATCAAGGTGTCGATGAATCTGTAGAACTGATTTCTGTAGTCATCTAGCGTCTTAAAGACATTCACATGATCCCAAGCAATTCCGGTTATAACGCCAATATGGCCTTGATATACATGAAACTTGGGGATGGGTTGCCGGGCCGAAGACAAGTATTCATCGCCCTCAATAACAGCCAATTTGGATACTGGGTCAAACAGAACGGGGGACTCGAGCCCTGGAACGCTAGCTCCAACCAAGCAATCAAAACGTATGTTCTGGGCTTGGAGGCCATGAATAATCATAGAGGTAGTGGTTGTTTTCCCGTGGCTTCCACCCACAACTACCCGTGTCTTTTGCAAGGTGTATTGCGTAAAAAAGGCTGGGTATGAGTGAACGGGAATTCCTATTTCTTCTGCTCGTAGCAGTTCAGGATTGTCGGCTTTCGCATGCATGCCCAATACCACTGCATCTAAACCCCGGTGAATGCGGTCCGGGAACCACCCTTCCTTCAGAGGCAAAAGGCCTGCCTGCTGTAGGCGCGTTCTGGAAGGTTCAAAAATTTCGTCGTCGGACCCAGTAATGATGTGGCCTTCGTGCTTCAGAGCCAAGGCCAAATTGTGCATTGCGGCTCCGCCAATGGCAATAAAATGAATGTTCATTCTTGAATGCTAAGGAACTACTGACAAGTAACGGTGGTTATGACGTGGCGGTTGGATGTTCCACCGCACCAGGTTGCATGATAATTGCAATTGGGTTCATACCCAAAACAATTGTTCGTTGAAGGATATGCGATTTGAAAACTCTGAGCTCCAGAATATCCGATGGCTTGACAAAAACAATCGGCGGTTTGTTGGTCGGTCATTGGCCACCCGTATTGGCTTGTACGAATTAGGTATTCCTGCCCCGGCTGAAAATAGTTGTAGGTGTTAACCGTAACCCCAGCACTGATGGTCATTTGAAGGGAGTCTATTTCGCTGCAACCAATGCTGTTGTAGGCGGTTAAATGCACCCAATAGGTGCCTGCTTGCGTCCAAGTTACACTGGGGTTGGCAGAACTTGAGGTTGCTGGGGTTCCACCCTGAAAAGACCAAGAATAAGAAGCAATGGTTCCTGGCTGGGCCGCGGCAAAAGGAACAGAAACGTTGGTTCCTGCAGAAGTATTGTTGACTGAAATGCTGGGGTTGGGTGGATTTTGGCAATCGCACAATACGGCTTGCCAGCCACCTTGAGGCAAATGCAATTCCAAACATTGTGTACTGGTGTTGTAAACCAAAAGGCCTGCAGCAGGATTTACAATGGCATTTCGCTGTTGGGTGGTCATACGGGGCGGCAACAAACCTCTGTCGGTAAAATCCACATCTAAGCCAGCACTGGAATCGGCCGGGGCTGGATTAGGACCAATACGCACCCCTTGAGCCAAAAGAGAGAAAGGCAATAAGGTTAAAAAAAACAATACGGCTTTTTTCATTAGGGGATGACATTAAATTCAACGGTAGATAAGATATTGGAATTCGGGACGGTTGAACCCGCACTAATTTGAATGGTTTGGCATTGGTAGGCAGACGTACGGTTGTCGCGGGTAACTGTATTTTGTCCAATATTTGCTGAGGCAGTATGCGCACACGGACTGGCAGGAACTTCAACCACAGTTCCTGCGGGAAGCCAGGTTACCAATCCAGACCCCTGACCCAGTTGATGCCCATTTGCAGTTGGCCAATTCACCCCCCCACAGGAAGAGTAATTTAGCGCCGTTACCACGCTTGATCCAGAGGTAGCCCCTGTACATGGATTTGGCATGGTTCCGGTCCAATTTGCTGTAAAGGTTGAGGTGGAAGATAAAAAGTAGCGCGTTCCGTAGCTGTTTTGAGTAATTTTCCAAACCTTGCCAGCAGGAACAGTATATGGGCTGTTGCTGTTGTCGACCAAAAGCGCCTGATTAAATTGAAGCGTTCCCTGTGCAGAAAGGAATCCTATGCAAAAGGCAAATAGAAGGGTAAAAGTTCTTTGCACGAATAAACACATAAGCAGGGCTCTTCAAAATTGCATAGGTGAAGGTACAAATAATGTAATGTGCCAAAGGAGGCAATCAAAGTTAGGCGTCGGACCTAACCCTACACAAATAAATTCGTTTTGGGTTTAAAGATCGGCTGCCCGCCCCCACTGGTTCAACCATTTCCCCAATTCCGTTTGTTTTTCTTTGTGAACTACGGTAGCGAATGCCTGTAATATTTCCCTGACTGTCGCGCTCCCAGCCAAGAAACAGGGCAGAATGACCGGTATTGTTGTTTCGCCAGAACTGCAAAAAATCACCCGGCAAGGCGTCCTCCATTTTCACTTTTTGTCCCCAATTCCATTTTTCAAGCACATGAAGGCATTGGGTTTCGGCGGCTTCATTCGTATTCCCATACCAATCTTGCTGTATGCTTCGTAAAGTTTGCAAACTCAGGGTGTCAAAACAACCATAGGATTGCATTACTTTGAAAAACACGGTAAAGGTAAAGCCAGAGCAATACGTGCCAGCTTTACTTCTTTTTAGTAGTGTGTCTGGCCCATGCCGTAGGGCCTCGGGACAGCCCGTGCTCGACCAAATGTATTCTCCCCCATTGGGGTAAAATTGAGCCTGATTTAAAAATTCAACATTTAAATTTTGAGCATGAAGGCATGGCCCCAAGAGAAGAGAAAAGAGAAACAGACCATTGCCTTTCCATTTGATCAAATTAAATAAGAATCCTTGCATCGCTTTGCTTTCCGTTAATTTTTGAATCCGAAAATAATGATTTTGTGGGATTGTAGGATTCTATGGGACTCCCTGTCGAACAACAAATCTCGACGACTTTTAGAGCCGCATTCAAGCTACAATAGCCAGAATGGACTCCCGCGGGCGACACATCATGCTGCAACCAGGCGACAAATTTATTCCTTGCCCGCCACCAGCGCCCTTGCTTCCAAATACCACCTCAATCTACCCCCTCACTTAAAAAATGGGTGACCAGCCAAACCACCCGTCCCAATCCCGAGATTCCCGCTTCCATTTTGCCTCAACGTTTCGTCAAGACAATCTGAAAGCACCTTTGAGACCCCCAAGTGAACCAAAACTACCCTTTCGGATATTCCTGACCCACTATCATAACTTCACGCTAAAATTGCCCGAAGTGTTCCTCGCCACCCCAAGTACGTGACGAAGCATTTTTATTTATTTCATCGATGAGCTTCAAAGGTACAGGTTCCATTTCCTTCTGTCAAGTCCAAATTTCACTTTTGTGACAAAAAAATTAAATACAACCGGATCTGGTCCAAATTGGTCAACGTATGGGGGGCGCTTGCGGCAGGGATTGAACCAGGTAGCCCAGAGGATGACGGTGCCTGGCCCGCGAGGTGCGGAGGCGACTTCAGGAGCCACCGCAAACCCGCTGGGCCAGACACCGGCAACCGAGGACTACCGGGGAAAGCCCGCAGCCGCCCAAATTCCCTACTCTATGCGTTGAAACCGAAATTCAACCACCGCGGTGTCGATGCGGACCCACTCCAACTGCGATTCGCTGGGAAGGCTCCAACGAAACCGACGAAGCTGAATTAAGTTGTTGAAATACAGTAATTTCGGCTTTGAAACCCCATCTACAAAGGCAAGCTCATCGCCCTTAATCGTGTACTTTAGCGTGTCGATCGACAGGTATCCGCCCTGCCCTTGCTCCCGGATTTGCAGGGAACAGGTGGCAGTGTACGGCTGGGTGCAGGGAAAGAATTCCAGCTCAATCCCGCAGGTGTCGAACCGCTTTTGCCAAACAGAGTCGGGGTGCGACAAACTTTGCGCCTGCCAGCGCCCTTGAAGTTTCTCCAAGGCCATATCTTCCGGAGAACAAGCGGAAGCCAGCAGCGCCGACAAGAGGAAAAGGCTGAGGTTTTTCATGGCTTAAAAGGTAGCGGTTACCGAGAACATCCAGCGAAAACCCAGGCCGGCATACACCGAGGCCGAAGCGGCGTTGAACGTGTCGGCGTTGGTCATATTGTTATCGGTAGCATCGCTGATGTACGACAAATCGGTCAGGTTAAGCAGGCTGCCGCGCAGATCAATGCGGCGGTCTTTTAAGTAAAAATGATAGCCCGCGTACAGGTTCAGCAGGTAGTAATCGGGCAGCCTCCAAGCCTGCCTGCCCAAGTTTGGACCGTAGCCAGTACCCAAATCGGTAATTTGGTAGGTGGAAGGGTCAAAATTGGCGTAGTTGTGGCTAAAATATTGAAATTCAGGCATAATATACAGCCCCTTGGTCGGCATCCAGCGGGTGCTGATGGAGTAGCTGTGTTGGGCGGCGTCGCCCACCTTCACCCCGCGGGGATCGAAGGCGATTTCTCCGGCCAGCTCGTCGTTTTCGTCTAAAATTTGGGCCTGGGCTTGGCGGTTCCAAATCCAATCGCCCCAGGAGGCCATGCCCTCAATGCTTAAAAACTTCCAGGGTTTCCAGTTAAAATCGATTTCAAGGCCCATGTGCCGGGCGCCCATGTTGCTGGCCAGGGCACGTACCGATTCTCCGTCAACGGTGAACGAAACCGCCGTTGGCTTGTTGTTCCAAAGGGTATAATACGCGTTGGCTTGCAGGGCGAAGTGCTTGCTCCGGTAGCCGTAGCCCAATTCTCCGCTGTACAGTTCTTCGTTCAAGGTTTCTTTAACCAAGCGGTTGCCCGTGGTAATCAAAAACGTGAAATAGGGCACCCGGCTAAAATAGCCCAGGTTTCCGTAGATGTTGTGGTGCTTGTTCAGGTTGTGGTTTAGGCCGGCTTTGGCGGTGTAGCCCAAGGCCCAAACTTGGTCGGAAGTGTTTGAACGCAGGCCTGCGCTGCCGCGGGTGTAGGTGTTGCCTTGGTAGGTCAAGGTGTCGTTGTACCCAATGTTCAGAACGGTATCGCCCAGCTGCAGCTGTTTTTTCAGAAAATGGTTGTATTGTTTGTAGCCGCTTAGGGAGCCGCTCAAATTGATGAAGGCCGTCCATTTTTCGCCGGTGTATTCCAGCATGGCAAAGGCTCCGCCCCATAAAATATCGCGTTCAATGTGCTGCCGAAGGGTGTCGCCCAAACCCAACATAGCGTTTGCCTGTCTGTTTTGGTTGGGTTGACCTTGCTGCTTGTACTGATCGCCGCCCAGCAAATCCCAAACGGTGCTGTACACCCGGCCGTTGTAGTAGCGCCCGTCAATGCCGCCCGACAAAGTCATGCCCAAGGGCAGTTTGCCTTCAAATGTGCTTAAAAAACCGTACCAGGAATGGTCGTTGTGGTCTTTGCGGATGATGTAGCTGCTGGTTAAGGTGGTTAGACCTTGTTTCAAGCCAGCAAGGTTCGCATCGTACAGCGCTTGAAGGTTGATTCGACCTGTGGAATCGGCCGAACCGACGGAAACGGTTGATCCGCCGCCGTCCACAGCGCTGGTCCCCCCGCCCGAGCCGAAACTGGCATAGGCCGTATTTTTTACATACCAGTTTTTAGCGGCTTTCCAGCTGTGCTGAAGGGTAAGCACCGGTTTATGAAATCCATTTACCGTGGTGGTGTATTTTTCGCTGTTCAGGTTGTTTTGCGCCATGTGTTCGCTCAGGCTAATTTCGCCTTTGGCATACAAGGAATCTGAGCTGCGGTTGCCGCTGCGGGTGCGCACCAGGTTGTTCCAACCAAAATAAAAGCGGTTGCCGCGCGTGGCTACCTTTCCGGTGTCGATGCCCAACGAGCCCGCTAAATTTCGGTCAATCTGCTCTATACTTTGAGCATATAAAAAACTCCTTTGCCCACTTTCTTGGGGGGCACCGAAAGCCGACAAGGAAAAAGCGTGGTTCTTAAACTCCTTGTTCAGTTTAAAAAAGTAGAAAAACATGCTTGAAGACAAGCCTTCGACCCAGCCTTGGTTTGACCGGTACGAAAGGGCACCTTGCATGCTCCAATCGCCTTTTAGCCTGCCGGTTGATCCCGACACCACGGTTCGGTAGTTGTGGTCGTTCCCTACTTCTTGTTTGATGCTTAGGCTTCTGTTCATTTGAATGCCCTTGGTCATCACGTTCATAGTGCCACCAATGGCGGGAATGGCCAGTTTGGAAGCGCCCAACCCCCGCTGCACCTGTACGGTTTGGGTCATTTGATCCAGTCCAAACCAGTTGGTCCAATACACCCTGCCATTGAACATGTCGTTCATGGGCACTCCATCAACCATAACCAGCACGTTTTGGGCGTTGAATCCGCGGATGCTGATGCGGGCATCGCCGTCTCCGCCGCCCTGTTGGGTGGCATACACACCGGGAGTGGCGTTCAGCAGCATGGGCAAATCTTGCCCACCCAGCTTTTCGGTAATTTGCTGGGCCGATACATTGCTGTAGGCCACCGGAGTTTCACGCGGCTTGGCCTGGTCTGAAACCAGTTGAAACTCTTCGAGCGAATGGCCTTTCGAGGCCGAGAGCCTCAGCAGCAGATCCTCGTTTTTGCGGGGAAGGGTTAGGCTAAACTGCTTGGCTTCGTATCCCAAAAACCGAACGTCCAGGGTGTAGGTTCCGGGAGGCAGGCTGATGCGAAAACGCCCTTCCAGGTCGGCCGTAACGCCCTTGCCCGGAGCATAAATTACGGCGGCGCCCAGCAAAGGTTCGCCCGTTATGGAATCGAGCACCAAGCCAGAAACCACAGAGGTCTGTGCCTTAAGCTGTTCAGAATAGCACAGCAAAGACAGGCTCAAAAAGAGCAGGGCAAAAAGCCGCGGCATGGCTTAGCGCTTGGAAAAACGCTGGCTGCGCAGCAAACCGTTTTCGTACTGAATTTCAATCAGGTATAAAGCGGGGGGCAGTTCAGCCACGTTCAAGCTGGCTTGAAGACCGGAAACCGATGTAGGATTGACGACGGTTTGCCCGGCCAAATTCCGAATTACAATGCTGCGCATTTGGGTTTCTGCCCGCACATGCAGCAGGTTGTCGGTGGGATTGGGCGAAATTTTGGTAAAGGCTTCAGGAGCCGTTTCCAGGGTCATAAAATTGCAATCGCAAACGTGAGCGCCAAGGCTATCGAAAGAGTCCTCAGGTATGGAATCCCATTGTACCGAAGGGTCGAACGACTGTGGGTTTGGGTTTACAGAAACACCTTGAGTAACGTTGGGTTTGCGAATCAGGGTTTTGTTTTGGGTCCAATATTGCAAGAAATAGGGCCCTTGGGTATTGCTATCGTAGTTGGTGGGCATGGAAGAAAAGGGAGGCAGGTTGGTCCAGCCGGCCGTGGGCGAAAAACCGCCGGTGTTGTTGCTGGGGCGCTCGCCAACGCAGGCAAAAATATCTACATTGATGTAGGTTCCGCCTTCGCTCATTTGCTGCAGGGCCAAGGCATCGTCGCCATTAAAACACATGGTGCGGCAAGAATTGTTGCCGGGGGCGCAGCCGTCGCAGTACAGTGTGTCGGTTTTGCTTTGCAGGGCGGTATCGATGGGCTGGGTTTGGCCTGTTCCCGAAGGGTCGGTAAGATTTACTGCAAAAACATACACGTCTTTGGGGGCCACAATGGTGCCTGCCGGAAAACTCAAAATCATATCGGGGGTAATCAGTTCATCTCCAAAAGTCTTTCCATTGTCGTACCGAATCAGTCGGTAGCTTCCCAAATCAACAGGGTTGTTGGTTGGGTTGTAAATTTCCAGCGCTTTGTTGTTGCCTGACCCTTCCACATACTCTGAAATAAAAATATTGGAGCAATTTTGGGCAAAGGCGCACAGGCTAAGCGAAAAGGCAAGTAAGGCAAGTACATGTTTTTTCATGGCATTGTATTTGAAGCAAATGTACAGAATGCCAAGCAGCCGCACCAGAATTGCTGTAAATAAATTGTTAATTGGGGGCCCTTTCCGGCTTTCCGCTGTAGTGTGCCTGCGCTACGGGCGGCAGGGCAGGCCGGTGCGTGGGCTCCTAAAGTCGCCTCCGCCCGGCGGCCCTGCCCTGCCCGCAGCACAGGCCCCCTGCCGCTGCAATCCGGGGGCCGGGCCGACTCATTCCCAAACTCTCTTTACCTTTATACCATGCCTCGTTTTTTAAATACGCCTTTGGTTTTCCTGCTTCTCTCAAGCCTTTCCTTGGCTAAAATGCAGGCCCAAGCAGAAAACCGGATTTTCTCGTCCAGCATTTGGAGCCCTTCTATTCACCCACCTGAAGAGCCCCTGCTGCCGCCTATTGTGGAGTTGTTTAGCGAGCAGCAACTTGAAATTTCTTTCGACGATCTGAACCACGACACCCGCGATTTAAGCTACCGGGTGCTGCACTGCTCGGCCATGTGGGAAAAATCCGACCTGATTTTTATGCAGTACATGCAGGGCTTCGAATCGCAACCCATTTTGGATTATGCCTTTTCAAACAACGCAACCACTCCCTACACCAAATACTGGTTTCGGTTTCCGAACGAATCCATGCGGCCTACCTTGGCGGGCAATTACCTGATTCAGGTTTTTAATACCGACAATCCCGACGAAATCCTTTTTCAGCAACGCTGCTTTGTGCTGCAACCTGTTCTTAAGGTGGCTGCCACCGTACGGAACGCCAGTTCCGCTCGATTTCGCCTTAGCCACCAAGAGGTGGTTTTTAATCTGAACATCGGCAGCTTAAATCTACCCCTGCTCGACGAAGACCTGATTGTGCACATCACCCAAAACCGCCGCTGGGACAACGCCAAAATGAACATTAAACCCCGGTTTATAGACAGTAAAACCTTGTATTTTGACCACGTAGGTGGTGAAAATGCCTTTGGCGGCGGCAATCAGTATCGACTCCTTGACCTTAAATCCCTGATTGGAATTCGAGAGCCCGTTCTGGCTTTCGAAGAACAAAAAGGAAAATGGAAAGCCCTGTTGCGGCCTGAACTTCCTCGCAGCAGCAGCCCCTACCGCGACCTGCCCGATCTGAACGGAAAGTGCTTTTATTTCAGAGGCCAAAACTACACCCGTTCCATGGACGAAGATTACATCGAAACCCAGTTCATCTATGCTCCCTCGGCCCCTCTCGGGAATGGAGATGTGTATTTGTTGGGCGGAATGAGCAACGGACACCTGGATGCACGCTACAAAATGGTGTACGACCCCGGAACCCAAGCCTATATGCTGTCTGTCCCGTTAAAACAAGGACTCTACAATTACCTATATGGCTGGGTGCCAAAGGGGAAAAATCAGGCAGAACTTATGCCCACCGAAGGCGATTTTGCCCAAACGGAAAACGAGTATCAAATTTATGTGTATGCTCGAAACAACGGCGATATTGCACATCGATTGCTGGGCTACACCGAGCTGAATTCCAGATAATTGAGCTGTTTTTTTATGAAAAAAGCCCCACTTTTTTTAATGCTATTGGCGGGCACTTTCGCACTTAAAACCCAGGCGCAAAAACTGGGTTATTGGGCTGCGGCCGACGTGTATTGGAGCAAAGACCTGAGCCTTCCTGATTCGGCCACCCGCCCCGACTTTTTATTCAACCACCACCGAAACGGGGAAGTTGCCCTTAACCTGGCCGCTGCGGGATTGGTCTTAGACCACGATAAATTCCGGGGCCGGTTCGCCATAATGACCGGCAGTTACGTGGAAAAAAACCTTGCGGCCGAGCCCAGTCCCCTTCAATCCATTTTTGAAGCCAATGCGGGAATAAAACTCGGCTCAAATCTATGGCTCGATGCCGGCATTTTTCAAAGCTATTTGGGCGCCGAATCGCTGCTTCCCTTGTCCAATCCTTGCTTGGGCCGGTCAACCTCGTCCGAACAATCCCCCTATTACCTAACAGGTGCCCGTTTGGAATGGACACCCAACACCCAATTGAAATTGCAGGCTTGGATCAACAACGGTTGGCAAAGAATCCGAATGCCAGATAACTACACACAGCCGGGCTTCGGTTGGCTAGTTGAATGGAACCCTACCGATTCTTTGACCTTAAGCCATGGGGGGTTTTATGGTCATGCCTTGCCCGATTCGGCCAACAGCCCGCGTTTGTTTCAAAACACCTGGATTCGGTGGAAGGCGGGCCGGGGATTTGCCTTGTGGGGGATTGTCGATTTGGGATTGGAAAACGCGGCAGGCTTGGGCTGGAAACCCTGGTTTTATGTTGGGGGAGTCGTTCAAAAGAAATGGGCTGCCCGCTGGACATCGGCCCTTCGCGCCGATTATTACCACGACCCAGAGGGCCGGCAAGCGCTGGGATATTGGGCCCCAAACCTACGGCTACTTTCAAGCAGCGCCAACCTCTGCTATTCTCCTATGCCTTTCGCCCGAATTGGGCTAGAAGGCCGCTACATGCACCTACTTTCATCGGCATTCTCCCAAATGGGCACCCACAACTGGGCCCTCATGCTAAACCTTAGTTTCTTTTGGGAAAAGCAGCCGGGTTAGTTCTTAGCAGCAACGATGTTTTTGGCAGAATGATGGCAGCCTACGCTAGGCTTCCTATCTTTGCCCCAAAATTACCACATTGAACACCGCTTCGTTCCGGCTGCCCTCGCTCGCCCTGCTTGCATCTTGCATTACAATACTTGGGTTGCTGTTTTTGGGCATGGGTAGTTCCGGCTGCGGTCCTAAAGCCGAGGGAATTGAAATCGAGACCGATTCAGCCGCTGAATTGC
>Ga0194133_10001797_pt1 | contig 35552 bp, 18 predicted proteins | sample TA2KigOf40mmetaG_FD_155448 | JGI IMG/M metagenome (GOLD analysis project Ga0194133, IMG submission 155448) | Freshwater microbial communities from Lake Tanganyika, Tanzania - TA2015055 Kigoma Offshore 40m | ecosystem: Environmental > Aquatic > Freshwater > Lake | place: Tanzania: Lake...
GACCTGTTAAACCTGTAGGACCTGTTGAACCTGTAGGACCACTTAAACCTGTAGGACCTGTAGGACCTATTAAACCTGTAGGACCTGTAGGACCTATAGAACCTGTATTTCCTGTAGGACCTATAGAACCTGTATTTCCTGTAGGACCTGTTGGACCTGTATTTCCTGTAGAACCAGTATTTGATGCTGAACCTGCAGGACCTGTAGCACCAACAGAACCTGTAGCACCAACAATGCCTGTTGGTCCAATTGCGCCAGTACTACCTGTATTTCCTGTTACACCAATTTGTCCCACTGGTCCTGTAGGACCAGTGACCCCTGTGGCACCTGTATTAGAAGCTATACCATTTATTCCTGTAGGTCCTATTGAACCTGTAGGTCCTGTTGGACCAATACTACCGTTTGCACCTGTGGGTCCTGTTGGACCTGTATTACCATTTGCACCTGAGGATCCTGTGGGACCTTCAGCACCATCAGCACCTGTGGGACCTTCAGCACCATCAGCACCTGTGGGACCTTCAGCACCATCAGCACCTGTGGGACCATCAGCACCATCAGCACCTGTAGGTCCTGTAGGACCTGTTGCACCTATAAAATTGGTATCACAATTTATTTCTTTACAACAATTTTTAAATACTATACCTTCGTTTAAAATTAATTTTCCACCAACATAAACATTTCCATCTCTATCTACAACAAATTTATATTTTTTTTTTTTTGATAAAGTTAATTGTTTTATTTTCAATTTATTAACAAACAGTTTATTTTTTTTATTAGTATCTTTTGGTTTACAATCATCAGAACTAGAATCATCACAAGACTCAATAATATAATTTTTATGTTTATCCATATAATAATATATATTATATATTATTTTTTATTGGGTTGATTATAATTTAACTAAATAATTATAAGGACCATCACCTTTTAATTCATATTTATCTTTTTCAGGTTCCACTTCAATTAATTTTCTTAATCCATGCACTAACCAATAAAAAGAACAATTTTGACCATATACAATAAATTTACCATCTATAACTTCACTCGTTTCTAAATGTTTTCCAAATGATTCAGTATCTGTATAAATTTTCGTAATTTGTATTGTATAATCAGTACTTATATATTTAACATATTCTGGTAATTCAATTTCTACATTAGTATTATTTGTAATAGATGCTTTTCCTCTATAATAAATACCTGCTTCAGGACCTTCTAAACAAGCATGCATTAAATATTTATTTGAATGTATTGGATTATCTATAACAAATGTCTTATCAAGATTTGTCTTAAATGTTTTAGTTCCATTATCATAATATACAATATTAACACCTGTTCCTGCTGTTGCTGTTCCTCCATATCCTACACCTGTTGGACCTGTAGTGCCAGTAGCACCGCCAACACCTTGTAAACCAGTTGGACCTGTATTACCAGTGTCTCCTTGTAGACCCGTAGGACCAGTAGCTCCTACAATACCTTGTAAACCAGTTGGACCTGTATTACCTAATGGACCTGTAGCACCGCCAACACCTTGTAAACCAGTTGGACCTGTATTACCTAATGGACCTGTGGCACCAGTAACACCGCCAACACCTTGTAAACCAGTTGGACCAGTTTGACCTAATGGACCAGTAGTACCAGTATCTCCTTGTAGACCTGTAGCACCAGTAGCTCCTACAATACCTTGTAAACCAGTTGGACCTGTATTACCTAATGGACCTGTAGTACCAGTAGCACCAACAATACCTTGTAAACCAGTTGGACCTGTATTACCTTGTGGACCAGTAAAACCAGTATCTCCTTGTAGACCCGTAGCGCCAGTAGCACCAATAATACCTTGTAAACCAGTTGGACCTGTATTACCTAATGGACCAGTAAAGCCAGTAGCTCCAGTAAAACCTGTTGCTCCAGTAAAACCTGTTGCTCCAGTAAAACCTGTTGCCCCTGTAGCACCTGTAGGACCAGTAAAGCCAGTAGCACCTGTAAAGCCAGTAGCACCTGTAAAACCTGTTCTACCAGTTGCACCTGTAAAACCTGTAGCACCTGTAAAACCTGTAGAACCTGTAGGACCAGTAAAACCAGTTGCACCTGTAAAACCTGTATGACCTGTTGCGCCTGTGTTGTTGGCTTCGCCAGGAATACCTTGTGGACCAGTAAGACCAGTCGGACCAGTAAAACCAGTAGCACCAGTAAAACCAGTAGCACCTGTAAAACCAGTAGCACCCGTAAAACCAGTTCTTCCAGTAGGACCAGTAAAACCAGTAGCACCTGTAAAACCTGTAGCACCTGTCGGACCAGTAAAACCAGTAGCACCTGTAAAACCTGTAGCACCTGTAAAACCAGTCATACCAGTTGGACCTGTAGGACCTGTTGGACCATTAACCCCGTTTAGGTTAACATTATATTTAACTGTAGTACCATACGTGCCATTTATATTTGTTATAGCTGTTACAATTAGTGTTCCTGTTGATGATGAATAAGAAGATACTTCACCTAAGAAATTATTTGCTGTTGGATTTGTTTGGTCTGATACATATACAATATTACCTGTTATATATGCTAAATTAGTTCCAACAGTTAGTGTTAAGGGTGGTGCATTGGGATTAATAGCAACTGCTGCTACAGTAGCAGTTAAATATCTATCACCAGCAATTCCTGTAGGACCAGTTAAACCTGTAGAACCAGTAGTACCTACAGCACCAGTAGCACCTGTAGGACCATCAATACCGTCTAAATTTACATTATAAATTCTTGGTGTAGTAAAAGTTCCTTTAATATTAACTATTGAAGAGATATTAATTTGTCCGGTTGATGAATTGTAAAGTGAAACTGTGCCTTCAAAACTATTATTAGAATCTGTTTGGTCTACGACAACAACACTATTGCCAGCAATATATGCTAATCTTGTTCCAATAGTTAATGTTGCTGTACCACCAGTGGTGGGATTAGGGCTAGCTGTAGAAGTAGTTGAAGTAGAATATCTATCACCAGAAATACCAGTAGGACCAGTAAAACCAGTAGCTCCTGTAGCTCCTGTAAAACCAGTAGCACCAGTAAAGCCTGTTGCACCAGTAGAACCTGTAGGACCTGTAGGACCAGTTAAACCTTGAGATCCGATAGCACCAGTAAAACCAGTAGCACCAGTAGCACCAGTGGAACCAGTAGGACCAGTTAAACCTTGAGAACCGATAGCACCTGTAAAGCCTGTTGCACCAGTGAAACCTGTAAAACCCGTATTTCCTTGAGGGCCTGTAAAACCAGTAGAGCCTGTTGAACCAGTTGAACCTGTAAAACCTGTAGCACCTTGAGGACCAGTAAAGCCAGTTGCACCGGTAGCTCCTGTAGCGCCTGTAAAGCCTGTAGAACCTGTAGGACCATCAATACCATCTAAATTTACATTATATATTCTTAAAGGTGCTCCAAAAGTTCCTTTAATATTAACGATTGAACCTATTATAAGATTTCCATTTGATGAAGTGTATGTGGTAACTGAGCCTTCAAAACTATTACTTGAATTTGTTTGATCTACTACAACAACACTATTACCTGTAATATAGGCAAGATTAGTTCCAACAACTAATGATACTGAACCTCCAGTGGTTGGAGTAATATTTATAGCACCCGTAGTAGCAGTTGAATATTTATCTCCTGCAATACCTGTAGGACCTGTAATACCTGTTGAACCTGTAGGACCAACAGCACCTGTAGGACCATCAATGCCATCTAAATTTACATTATAAATCTGGGATGAACCATAAGTTCCTTTAATATTAGATATTGAACCTATATTAATTTGCCCGGTAGATGAGTTATAGGAAGAAACAATACCTTCAAAATTATTATTTGTATTACTTTGGTCTACAACTACAACACTATTACCAGTAATATATGCTAATCTAGTTCCAATAATTAAAGTAATTGAACCACCTGTAACTGGAGTAATAAGAGTTGAAGTTGAAGAAGATAAGTATTTATCACCTGCTATACCGGTGGGACCTGTAAAACCAGTTGCACCTGTAGCACCTGTAGCTCCTGTAAAACCTGTAGCACCAGTAGCTCCTGTAAATCCTGTGGCACCGGTAAAACCTGTTTCACCAGTAAAACCTGTAGCACCTGTAGGGCCTGTAAAACCTGTAGCTCCTGTAAAACCTGTTGCACCTGTAAAACCTGTTGCACCAGTAAAACCTGTAGCACCTGTAGCACCGGTAGGGCCTGTAAAACCGGTAGCACCAGTAAAACCTGTAGCACCAGTAAAACCTTGTGCGCCTGTAAAGCCTGTTGCACCTTGAGGACCAGTAAAACCTGTAGCACCAGTAAAACCTTGTGCGCCTGTAAAGCCTGTTGCACCTTGAGGACCAGTAAAACCTGTAGCACCAGTAAAACCTTGTGCGCCCGTAAAGCCTGTTGCACCTGTAGGACCATCAATACCATCCAAGTTTACATTATATATAACTGATGAACCATAAGTTCCTTTTATATTGAAAATTGGGTTAATGACAAGTGTTCCTGATGATGCGGTATAAGCTTGTACTATACCTTCAAATGTATTTACAGTAGGATTTGTTTGGTCTGCTACAATTACACTGTTTCCTGTTATATATGCTAATCCTGAACCAATAGTTAGTGTTAATGGCGCTGAACTTGGATTAATAGCTACTACTGTAGTAGTAGCTGAAGAATATCTATCACCAGCAATACCAGTAGGACCTGTTTGACCTATTATACCTGTAGCACCTGTAAAACCTGTAGGACCAGTAGCACCTTGTGGACCTGTAAAACCAGTAGCTCCTTGTAGACCTGTAGCACCTGTAGGACCAACAGCACCAGTAGGACCATCAATACCGTCTAAATTTACATTGTATTTAACAGTTGAACCATAAGTACCTTTAATATTAAAAATTTGATTAATTACTAGTGTTCCAGTAGAAGATGTATAAGATGAAACAGAACCTTCAAAACTATTACTAGAACTAGTTTGATCTACTACAACAACGCTATTACCTGCAATATATGCTAAATTAGTTCCAACTGTTAGAGTTAAGGGTGTAGAATTGGGATTAATTGCTATAGCAGACACAGTTGAAGTTGCATATTTATCACCAGCTTGTCCTGTAGGACCAGTAGCACCAGTTTCCCCTTTGGAACCAGTAAAACCAGTTGCACCAGTAAAACCAGTTGCACCTTGAGCTCCTGTAAAACCAGTTGCACCAGTGGGACCCTGAGCGCCAGTAAAACCAGTTGCCCCTTGGGCTCCTGTAAAACCAGTTGCACCTGTAGCACCTTGAGAACCAGTAAAACCAGTTGCACCTTGAGAACCAGTAGAACCAGTTGAACCTTGTTGACCGGTAAAACCAGTAGCACCAGTAAAACCTGTAGCACCTGTAGAACCTTGTTGTCCTGTTGGGCCTGTAAAACCAGTTGCACCTTGTTGTCCTGTGGAACCAGTTGCACCTTGTTGACCAGTAAAACCAGTTGCACCTACAGAACCAGTCGGACCAGTAGCTCCTGTAGATCCAGTATTACCTTGTGGACCTGTAAAACCTGTAGCACCTTGAGAACCTGTAGAACCTGTAGGACCATCAATACCATCCAAGTTTACATTGTATTTAACAGTTGAACCATAAGTACCTTTAATATTGTAAATTGGATTAATAACAAGTGTTCCAGAAGAAGATGTATAGGTTTGAACTAAACCTTCAAAAGTATTTACAGTAGGATTAGTTTGATCTGCTACAACAACACTATTACCTGTTATATATGATAATCCAGAACTAATGGTTAAGGTTAACGGCACTGAATTAGGATTAATAGCAACTGCTGCTGTTGTAGCAGATGAATATTTATCACCTGCTATACCTGTAGGACCTGTTTGACCTGTTGAACCGGTTGGACCGACAGCACCAGTAGGTCCATCAATACCATCTAAATTAACATTATATATACTTAATGAGCCATATGTTCCTTTAATATTTGTAACAGAAGTAATTATTAAAACACCGGTTGATGATGTATAGGATGATACAATACCTTCAAATGTATTCACGGTAGGATTACTTTGATCTGTAACAATAACACTATTACCAGTGATATATGATAAATTCTTACTAATAGTTAAACTTAATGGAGTGACATTAGGATTTACAACAACACTTGTTGTGGTAGATGATGTATATTTATCACCAGAAATACCAGTAGGACCTGTCTGTCCTGTTATACCTATAGAACCAGTATCACCTTTGGAGCCTGTAAAACCAGTTGCACCAGTAGATCCAGTTGCACCAGTAGCTCCAGTAGTACCAGTTGGTCCTGTAAAACCAGTTGAACCAGTAGATCCAGTTGCGCCGGTAGCTCCAGTAGCACCAGTTGGTCCTGTAAAACCAGTTGCACCAGTAGATCCAGTTGCACCAGTTGCACCGGTAGCTCCAGTAGCACCAGTTGGTCCTGTAAAACCAGTTGCTCCGGTTGCTCCAATAGCACCAGTTGCACCAGTTGCACCAGTAGATCCAGTTGCACCAGTTGCACCAATAGCACCAGTAAAACCAGTAAAACCAGTAGCACCTGTAAAACCAGTAGCACCGGTTGCTCCGATAGCACCTGTAGAACCGGTTGCACCAGTAGGACCTGTAAAACCTGTTGCACCTGTAAAACCCGTTGAACCTTGAGTACCTGTAGGACCTGTAGGACCATCAATGCCATCCAAGTTTACATTATATTTAACTGATGAACCATAAGTACCTTTTATATTAAAAATTGGATTGATTACTAGTGTTCCTGAGGATGCGGTATAAGACTGCACTATACCTTCAAATGTATTTACAGTAGGATTTGTTTGGTCTGCTACAATTACACTGTTTCCTGTTATGTATGCTAATCCTGAACCAATAGTTAATGTTAATGGCGCTGAACTTGGATTAATGGAAACAACAGTAGTTGTTGCTGATGAATATCTATCTCCTGCAATACCAGTAGGACCTGTTTGACCTATTATACCTGTCGCACCTGTAAAACCCGTAGCACCAGTAGCACCTTGTGGACCTGTAAAACCAGTAGCTCCTTGTAGACCTGTAGCACCTGTAGGACCAACAGCACCAGTAGGACCATCAATACCGTCTAAATTTACATTGTATTTAACAGTTGAACCATAAGTACCTTTAATATTAAAAATTTGATTAATTACTAGTGTTCCAGTAGAAGATGTATAAGATGAAACAGAACCTTCAAAACTATTACTTGAATTAGTTTGATCTACTACAACAACGCTATTACCTGCAATATATGCTAAACTAGTTCCAACTGTTAGGGTCAAGGGTGGAGAATTGGGATTAATTGCTATAGCAGCTACAGTTGAAGATGAATATCTATCACCAGCAATACCCGTAGGACCTGTTTGACCTGTAATACCTTGTTGACCAGCAGCACCTGTAAAACCAGTTGCACCAGTAAAACCTACTCCTGTTGGACCAGTTAAACCTTGTGGACCTGTTGCGCCTGTTCCACTTGCAGAACCTGGAGTACCTTGAGCCCCTGTAGCGCCTGTTGCACCTACAGAACCAATATTACCTGTAGGACCAGTTGCGCCAACAATACCTTGAATACCTTGTGATCCTGTAGCACCAACAGAACCTTGTGGACCTATTGAACCTTGAGCCCCAGTAGCCCCTGTAGCACCTTGATTACCTTGAGCGCCAGTTGGACCTATAGGACCTGTTGCACCTGTGCCACTTGCTGTTCCTGGAGTTCCTTGAGCACCTGTAGCGCCAATAGCACCTGTTGGACCTGTGACGCCAGCTACACCAGCAGGACCAGTTGCTCCAGTAGAACCTGCTGCACCTGTAGGACCATCAATACCATCTAAATTTACATTATAAAAGTTTACACTTCCATAAGTTCCTTTTATATTTACTATAGGATTTAAAACTAATGCTCCTGTTAAAGAATTATATGAACTAACCAGTGCTTCAAAATTATTTACACTTGGATTACTTTGATCGTTTACTATAACACTATTACCACTTACATAAGCAAGTTTTGTAGCAACAATTAATGTAAGTGGAGCAGAATTCGGATTAATTGCTACAGCAGAAGTTGTTGTAGAAGAATATTTATCACCATCATTACCTTTTGAACCTGTAAATCCTGTAGCACCAGTTGGACCAAAAACACCTGTACCATTTGAATTAACTAAAATATATTGATTATCTAATCTCAGATTTGAACTAGCATCTATCCATATACCAGTAATTCCACTTGTAACACCTACTTGTTTAGTTAATTCTAACGCAATAGGATCAATAATACCATCAACATTTAATTTACCAGATATATTAAAAGCACCACTTGGACCAAATGATGGATCAAACGTCAATAATTTTGAACCAGTAAAACCATCACCATTAAAATAAAGAACTGCACCTGTAGGACCTTTAAAATCATTATTATTTATTGTAATAATATTAATTTTACCATTTAAAACACCTTCAAAAAAGTAGGGTGTATTATTAAAGGGTTCAGGTAATTCATCTGAAACTACAGTTAATTTTGTATATTGATTATTAATAATTGGATAAAATCTAGAACCATTTAAATATACCTTAGAATCAGTATTAATTTTAATATATAAATCTTTATTATTATTTACAAAACTAAATAAACCATAACCAGTGCCATTAATAAATGGACTTTCAACGTTCATTTTAATAGTTTTTTTTATTTCTATATTTGAATTATCTAGATAAATGCCATTTTTTCTTGCATTTCTAATATATACTTTTTTAAAATATATTTCTGAATTTATAATTTTTATACCATCTTTACCAGTAAATAAAGAAGCAAATTTATCAACTTCAAAATTATTTTTATTAATTGAATTTAATTTAACTGATCCTATAAAATTTAAACTTAAAAATGATACTTTAATACATGTACTATCACCATAAAATTCTATTTTATTATTTTCTAAAGATGGTCTAGTTTGTTCTGTAATTATTTCATTATTAGAATTACAACTATAAATTTTAATAGTTTTTCCAATCAAACTAGAACCATTTTGGAATGTTAAACTTCCATAATTTGATAAAAATAAAATAGTACAATTATTTTCTACCTCAACACAACCAAATATATTTATATGTGTTTTTATGATATATATTGTATTACAATATAATGTAGTATTTTTAATAATATCGCAATCAATAATTATTTTTTTCATATAAAATATATTTTGAAAAAAAATTGATAAAAATTATAAAATTAATATTTATACTAAATTTTATAAAAATTTAGTATTTTTATCATTTTTTATATTATATAAAAAGTATATACCAATATTAAATTAATATATAATTATAAGATAAGGAAGATGACAGAAATAATTATTTATGTTCGTGAAGATGGTATATTTTATTTTTTTAGTATATTTGTTGCTTGGTATTTAACACAAAATAATATGAAAATAGTTTTTAGAACTGATATAAAAAATGAAAAAAATAAAATAATTATACCTTTTGGTGTAGAACAACAAGAATTATTATTTAAATCAAAAATTTATAGAATATTAGATAATAAAAGTGATTTTTATAAATTCATAACTAAAATTAATAAAACAAATATAAAATTAATTAAAACATATGATAATGAATATATTAAAAATAAAGGTGTAAATATAAAAAAAAATTTTATTATAAAACCAAATGATGGATTTGGTAGTAAAGGAATATTATACAAAGAAGATTTTATATATAATTTAATAAAAGAATTTCCAGATCATCAAATACAAGATATAATTAATAATAATTGTGGTTATGAATTAAGTTGTGTATGTAAAAATGGTAAAATAATATCTAGTATTTGTATAAAAACAAAATTATCAAATAGATCTACTTTTTCTTATATAAAAGGAATAACTGGAGAAGTTTGTTATAAAAAAGAATTATTAAAATTTGTTGAGATAATATTAAAAGAAATAAAATATAATGGATTTATTGAGTTTGAGTTTATTAGAGAAAAAGATGACATATATATTATGGAATGTAATGCTAGAATTTCTGGATGGGTTAATAATGAATATTATTATGAAAAAATAATATTACCATACTTAAATGTATTTTATAATTTATCAATACAACCTAAAATAAATTATCCTAAAAATGAAAAAATAATTTTTAGTGATTTTGATTCAAGAGTTAATTTAATTTATAATATGATTTTTGATAATAAAAAATTTGATAATATTTTAAATTGTAAAGATTTTTTCTATAATTTTGTATATAATATTTAGTAAATTTTACATTTCTCTAACAAAAATATTATATTTTTTATCGGCCATTTCTTTATGATGATTTATATGGTAATCATTATAATTTTTATCAATATAATCTTCACCACACAATAATATAATTTTTTCAGGAGGATAATGTTTATTGACTAAATCAAAAAAAGGGGTTCCTCTATGATAACTACCATAAATTATAATATCATATTTATTATTTATTATATCATTTTCAACTGTATTATCTAATGAATCATCATGTAAAGCATTATCAAGTAAGTTAGAGTAAGAAAATCCTTTTCCATATAGAGTATTATAAGAATAATTTTCATTTTTATATATATGAGTTATTTTAGGAAAATCATGACAATTTTTACCAAAAAGTTTTTTAAATCCATGTAGTGTTAAACATCTTAAATAATCAGGATAAGTACATCCTGATAAATATAAAATATTTTTAACATTTAAATTATTTGTTGAATTAAGAATATATTTTGCTATATTTTTAGTTGTTAAATTTTCTTTGGTATATTTAAGTAGTTTTTCAGCAAGTTTATTACATTCTTCTTTTTCATTCATTGTTAATTCACTAATATTTTTATCTTTTAATTTATTATATAATATATTTCCTTCTAAAACCAATTCTTTTGGAAATAAAGCCATTGTATCTTTAGGACAATTTTCTATATTTGGAAAATATGGAATAGCACCATTTGCTAATATTTCATAATGTCTCATGCAATCCCAGCCAGCTTTCATAATAGTCGTAGCAAATATTGATTTTTGATATTCTTTATAATAATCATCTTCAGTATTATAAATATATGTGCGTGTATCGCCTGGAATAAGATTAGAAATTAATTTTGTTTTATATGGAATACTTTTAACTATTTTTTCTTCAGGTATTGAGAAAATTATTGGATATATATTTTTATTTTGATTATCAAAATTTTCACATGTTTGATCTAAAAAATAGAAAAATAATAAAATAATTAATAATAATATTATAATTAATTTATCACTTGTAATCATAGTTATATATTATTGGATATAAAAAAAAGATCAATTAAATAATTTATAATAAAAATTTCCCCACAACTAACTAAATATTTTATAAATATTAAATATATAATGAGTGTATTTAATATTTTTTTAGTTTTATTTGGTATTGTATTAAAGATAATATTTTCTTTATTAATTATAGTAAAATTATTAATTAAAAATAAATTGAATTATAAAAATGAATGGTTTAATACATATTTTAAAAATAAACTTATAGTTAAAGGAACAATTAATATTCCAAAAAAGAATGGTTTTATAGTTATTTCTAATCATATATCATTTGAGGATGGATTTTTTATTTATAAAATTTTTAAAAATATTAAATTTATAGTTGCGAATGGTATTATAGCTAAACTATTTTATAAAAATCATCCTGATTGTATATATTATGATATAGATCCCAAAAATAAAATTAATAGTGGTATTGAAGTTAAAAAAAAAATATTTGAATATACACAAAATAATATAAATATATGTATTTTTCCTGAAGGTGAATTTAGTAATGTTGATAGTTTATTACCCTTTAAAAAAGGTTTATTTTACTTGGCTTTTGAAAATAATATAACTATAGTGCCAACACTAATATTATTAAAAAAAAGAACAAAGTTTATTTTTAATTATAATATTAATCTTAATAAAAAAGTAGTTGTAAAGATATTTAAACCTGTAAAACCTAATAAATTTAAAAGTTTTGATGATTATTATTCTTATATATATAATCTTATGAATGATAATTATAAAAAATATGTTGGAAAAAATAAGTATGATTTAATTATCTAACAAGTAATATTATTATAAATTCACACACTCATTTGTGTTTAATGCTTATGGGCTCTGCTCTCTGCTTTTCTTTGGAGCTTAAGGGCTTTGAACTTCTCATAGTAGGCATCACACTCTTCCTTACTTAAAAGACGCACGTCAGGATGAACACCTTCAATAAAAAAGCTTTGTTCTGAAGCGATGGCATGAGCTTTTTTTGCTTCTTCAGGTGTGCCAAAACGTAGCACACCTTCAACATCACCACGATTGTAATCAGCATGCGATAGCCCAGATAGGCACCTGAAAGATTCCCGACGGCATGAAGTAGGTAATCCATGAATAGCAAGAAGGGTCATGTCAAACGGGTTTTCAGCAGTTTCACTGGCTGCCGCACAGCCACCCTCTTCAGCAACTGGCTTTGATGGCATAGTATTGATGAATTCAACCAGGGGCTGATAATCTGTTGGGTAGAATTCCCTAACAGTCGCCATCAAAATTTCAACGTAAAGAGACTTTATAAAGTTTCTTACCAGTTTTTCCAACCCTTTCGTGTCATGTGATCGCAGGGTGTAAATAACAGCTCCAATTTTGAGGCTATACTTGATTAAGGTAGGGTCTTTTGTTTTCGCAAACTCAGCCGTTGAACTCAAATCAGCAATACACATCTTTGCTGATTGAATACTTGATGCCCCAACAAAAGCTTTCCCTTTCTCAACCATAAATTCCCAAAAGACTGGGTTTGCTTCATGTATCTTTTTGAAAAAATTTAGAGTGCCAACCTTATCCTTTTGATCACCCTTATCCAACAAAAAAGTCGTCCCAGTAATACAAGGACACTTACTTCCTTCAGCATAAGTTGCACTCATCAAACTTTCAAGTTCATCGTCTGATAAAGCCATGATTTTGTGAAATGATGGTATGTATATTCAATATATGTATTTTTTCAACTTTTATACAAAGTTGGCTTTATGCTCAACTTTTATACAAAGTTGGCTTTATGCTCAACTTTTATACAAAGTTGGCTTTATGCTCAACTTTTATACAAAGTTGGCTTTATGCTCCAAATCATATATAATATGTATTATATATAATCACATATTTCTAATTCATAATTTCCATTACTATTCTTATATGGTAAAATTCGTAATGGTTTAGCACATCCATAAACTATACCTTCATTAAATAATCTTTCACATTCTCCTTTTGATGTATGTGGATTTATTTCTTTTAGTGTATCTTTATACACAGCATGACGTAAAATTCTACAATTAAAGTCATTTTCGCTTATAATAAAATTTTCTCCACAATGTAGACATGTAAAAATATGTTCTTTATTATTTTCCATTACTTTATTATATAATTATATTTTTATAATAATTAAATATTTATACTTTTATATCATATAATGCTGCTGCTTCTGTTCCTAAAGTAATATTTGTTATTCTACATATATAAGTAGATACAGTATTAGTAGTTATAGTTGTAGAAATTAAATTTGATGTATCAACATTTGTACCTCCTACTAATAGCCTACTATTGCCTCCTCCTTTATTATTAACAGTAAATTTAAAACAAGAACCTACAATACAATTTTTGATGGCAGCAACTATATTTGCTGCTGTAGGTGTTGTAAAGGTAGTTAGACCTCCTAATGCAGCATTTTGTAAAAAATAACCATTAATAAAAACAATAGCAGTAGGAGCTGGATCAGTATTATTCATTAATGTTATATCAATATAGTTAATAAACTTATTATTAAAATATGAATTTCCTGTAACAACTACACCATCTGTAGCATTTGTTGTTCCTGCTGTTATATTTAATTTAGTACCAGCTGTATTATTACCTACTGTTAATGTTCTAACACCTGCAGTGCCTATATTTATATTATTATTATTAGCTCCATCACCAATATTTATTGTATTTGTGGTAGAATTTAGAGAAATACCATTAGTTCCTGAAACGGTTAAACCATTTGATAGGGTAGTTAATGCTGTAGTGACATTTAAAACTCCTCCAAGGGTTGTTGCTCCAGTTCCTACAGTAAGTGTACTATTACCATTAACCGCTACTGCCATACCAGTAGGTACAGTAATACCACCATTTGCAGATGTTAATCCAGTAGTAGTGAGTGTTCCACCAAGTATTGTTGCTCCAGTTCCTACAGTTAAAGTACTATTACCATTTATAGATACTGCCATTCCAGTAGGTACGGTAACACCTCCATTTGCTGAGATTAATCCAGTAGCTGTAAGAGTGCCACCAAGAGTTGTAGCACCAGTTCCAACAGTTAATGTTGTTGAACCATTTAGAACAACTGATTGTGCCGTAGGAACAGTTAAACCTCCATTAGCAGAAGTTAATCCAGTTACTGTTAAGGTTCCTCCAAGAGTTGTTGCTCCAGTTCCAACAGTTAATGTGGTTGAACCATTTAGAACAACTGATTGAGCAGTTGGAACAGTTAAACCTCCATTAGCTGAAGTTAATCCAGTTACTGTTAAGGTTCCTCCAAGAGTTGTTGCACCTGTACCTACAGTTAATGTGGTTGAACCATTTAGAACAACTGATTGAGCAGTTGGAACAGTTAAACCTCCATTAGCAGAAGTTAATCCAGTCACTGTTAAAGTTCCACCAAGAGTTGTAGCACCAGTTCCAACAGTTAATGTTGTTGAACCATTTAGAACAACTGATTGAGCAGTTGGAACAGTCAAACCTCCATTAGCTGAAGTTAATCCAGTTACTGTTAAAGTTCCTCCTAGAGTTGTAGCACCTGTTCCAACAGTTAATGTTGTTGTGCCATTTAGAATAACTGATTGAGCAGTTGGAACAGTTAAACCTCCATTAGCAGAAGTTAATCCAGTAACTGTAAGAGTTCCACCTACAGCAAGTGATGTTGTGCCAATTAGTGAAACTGTTTGTCCTGTAGGAACAGTTAAACCTCCATTTGCAGAAGTTAATCCTGATACTGTTAAAGTACCTCCTAGTGTAGTAGCACCTGTTCCTACAGTTAATGTACTATTACCATTAATTGCTACAGCCATTGCTGTTGGAACAGTTATGCCTCCATTTGCAGATGTTAAGCCTGCAACAGTTAATGTGCCTCCTAAGGTTGTAGAACCAGTGCCAACTGTTAATGTACTATTACCATTAATTTGAACTGATTGACCACTTGGTACAGTTAATCCTCCATTTGCTGAGGTTAATCCACTAACATTAAGAATTCCACCAAGCGTAGTAACTCCTGTTCCAACAGTTAGTGTGCTATTGCCATTAATTGCTACAGCCATGCCTGTAGGAACTGTTATTCCTCCATTAGCAGAAGTTAATCCTGCTACAGAAAGACTACCACCAAGAGTTGTAGCTCCTGTTCCAACAGTTAAAATACTATTACCATTAATAAGAACAGATTGTGCTGTAGGAACAGTAATACCACCATTAGCAGATGTTAATCCAGCCACAGTAAGAGTTCCGCCTAGAGTTGTTGCACCAGTCCCAACTGAGAGAGTAGTTGTACCATTAAGAACAACAGATTGAGCAGTTGGAACTGAAATACCTCCATTAGTTGAAGTTAATCCAGCCACAGATAAAGCACCTCCTAAAGTTGTAGCACCTGTACCCACAGTAAGTGTGCTTGTGCCATTAATTACTACAGATTGTGCTGTAGGAACAGTAATACCACCATTTGCTGAAGTTAATCCAGTTGTAGTAAGAGAACCCCCTATAGTAAGTGATGTAGTACCATTTAGAATTACAGTTTGTCCTGTAGGAACAGTAATACCACCATTAGCTGATGTTAATCCAGCTACAGAAAGAGAGCCACCAAGAGTTGTAGCACCAGTTCCTACTGTTAAAGTACTTGTTCCATTAATTAGTACAGATTTAGCAGTGGGTACAGTAATACCACCATTTGCCGAGGTTAGACCAGTGGCAGTAAGAGTTCCTCCAAGAGTGGTTGCACCAGTACCCACTGTAAGAGTACTAGTACCATTAATAAGGACAGATTTTGAAGTAGGCACAGTAATTCCACCGTTTGCAGATGTTAAACCAGCTACTGTAAAAGTTCCACCAACATTTAAATTTTTAGTAATACCAACCCCACCTGTTGTAGTTAATGCTCCTGTTGTGATATCAGTAGAATCGGTAGTAGAATCAATGATAGTATCTTGAAATCTAGCGGAACCATAAACATCAAGTAAATATTGTGGGTTACTACTAACATCACCAATACCTACATAACCTAAATCATAATAAATATTTTGAGTATATGGCGGAGTTGCTGGATCAGTAGAATTTAACCAAGGTGAAATATCAACAAGTACACCGTTATTATAAACATGACCAGACAAATTAATATTACCATCAACATCTAACTTTTCAGTTGGATTATATGTACCAATACCCATATTTCCATAATCATCAATTATATCATAAAGTACAGCACAATAATTATTGAGACCTGAAACTGGAGTTATATCAGGAAAATTACCATTCGTATATAATTCAGTATCACTTATAATATTATTAACAGTTTGAACATATAATTCACCATTATTAATAGTTACAAATTTATCTCCATTTTTATAAAAAGATTTAAATAGAGTATCAGTTCCTACAACTTTTTTAAGATTAGTTAGATCTGAATTAATTTCTATAGTTCCTTGATTTAGATAATAACCTTGATAATTAAGATTATCTAAGGAACCAACTAATTCTTCAGCAAGTTGAACATCTAGTGAAAAATTATCTATTACTGGATTTATTATTTCAGCAAAAATTTCTTTTTTATTAGCATTTGGAAAAATTACAAGATCGCCAATACTAAATAATTTTTTAAATTTAGTATCAGTGCCAGTAATAATTGCTTCATATGGCGCTGAAGCAGTAGAAGCTGATACAGATATTTTTCCTTCAAAAATAGTACAACTATTAACTTCAAAAGGTTTAGTAGGATTAGATGTATTAATACCTATTTTGTCAGCTATAAAAAGACCATCTACGTTTTGATTACCAATTACGTTTAAGGAATTTTGACCTGCATTACCAACATTTAAATTATTAACTTGTCCCTTATTAAAAAAAGAATTTAACGCACCTGAATTAATTTGTTGTTGAATTAATTTTTTCATTTTTAAACTATCAGACATATTTTTATATTATAATATATATATAAAAAAATAAAGATGGAATGTATAAAATATTATAAATATATCAACCAATAAAAAATATAAATATTTATATAATTTAGTATGGAAGATAATAGCAGTATATTAAATAATTTTAGAACAATTATCAATCAAGAAATTGAACGCAATTACGAAATTTACAATAATTTATTAAAACATTTATATTATTTATATAAAAATAATATTATTACTGATAAAATATATAATACTAATATTGATAAGCTTGATGATATTTATACTGAAATAGATGTTAGTAAAAGTAGAATTTATTTAGAGAATAGTTATAATATAGAATATTTTTTAAAGATACAAAATGATGTAAATAATATTTACAAAGATTTATTACAAATAATAAATAATTTTGGTTATAATTCTACAGAAAAAATTTTACAATATTTTATTCCACAAACTTATTTTGAAGATTACAATAAAGAAATAAAAAGAAAATTTACTTTCCTTAATAAATATTTTATAATCATAAAAGCAGTTAAAAAAACTATAACAGGCTTTAATAATGTTAAAATTAAAGTATTATCAAATAAAGAATTAACAACTTATACTGATCTAGATAATATTATTAAAAAGAATATATTTTTTGAATTAAATAAAGCAACTTGTGAATTAGAAATTGATGATATATTAATTACACTTGATGGTTATTTTATAGATGATCCGCTAAATGATATATATAAGGAAGAATTATTTTTAGATAAATATTGTAATTTGATTAATTTAAAATCATTAGTGGATATACCCTCAAAATTTAGACAAAATTATATAAATCAATTATCTGTTAAAGATTTCCTAGTAAAGTCTAATGATTCTATTCAGAGTGATATTGAAAACACATATTTTGAAACTAAAAATTTAGAAAATAAAGTATTACCAGATCTAGTAAAAAATTTTATTTTTAAAGATATTTATGAAAGACGCTCTATAATAATTAATTTATTATTATCAACTAATAATTATCTTGTTGCTAGTACATTGTTAGAATCATATAATAATGGTATTGGTTTAATTATTAGAGAAAATGACGATAGAATTAAAAATTCAATTCATTACTCTTTAAGAAAGAAGTTAATAGATAGTAATAATGAATTAGAAGAAAAAAAAAATAAACTGGTTCCAGAATTAAAGATAGATTACAATACTAGATTAGCATTGTTAAATATATCAGATAAAATTAAGAGTAAAGTATTAGAAAAAATAAAAGAAATTTCAGGTAATAAAGAATCTAGTTCTAAAGCAGAAAACTATGTTGATGGTTTTTTTAAGATACCGTTTAACATCTATATAAAAGAAGATATATTTACAAAATGTGAAAATAGTTATAATATTATAAATAAATTCAAAAATGAAATTAATGATAATCTAATTGATTATAATAATATTATTAGAAATCCATTTGATACTAATAATTTAATAAATCTACTAAATATAAATGCACTTGATAGTCAGTTAAAAAATAAAATTAATAATTTATATAATGAAGTTAAATTAATCAATATTGAAAAAAAAAATTATTTGACTTATGTTAAAAAAACTCTAGATGAAGCTACTTACGGTCAAGAGGAAACAAAAAGAGAAGTTGAACGAATTATAGCACAATGGATGAATGGTAAAGTAGATGGTTCTGTTTTAGGATTTTATGGACCACCTGGGGTTGGAAAAACATGTTTTGCTAAGAAAGGTATATCTAAATGTTTGGTAGATCAGAATGGAAATCATAGACCATTTTGTTTTATGCAGTTAGGTGGAGCAAGCGATGGCCACATATTAGAAGGACATAATTATACATATTTAGGAGCTAAATGTGGTAGATTAGTTGAATTTTTGATGGAGAGTAAGTGTATGAATCCAATAATATATTTTGATGAATTAGATAAAATATCACAATCAGAAAAAGGTAAAGAAATAGTAAATATATTGATTCATCTAATTGACAAATCACAAAATAAGGAAATTTATGATAGATTTTTTTCAGGTGTTGAATTAGATTTTTCAAAGTGTATATTTATATTTTCCTACAATGATGCAAGTAAAGTAGATAGGATACTAAGAGATAGAATAACTGAAATTAAGGTTCCATCTCTAAAACTAAAGGAAAAGATAATTATAACGCAAAATTATACTTTAAAAGATTTATCAGATGAATTAAATTTTGAATGTAATTTAGATGAAAATTTAATTAGTTATATAATAGAGAATTATACTCATGAAGCAGGTGTAAGAAAACTAAATGAAAAGATTACAGAATTATTTAGAGAGATTAATTTACGATATTTAGAAAAATCTGAATCTATAAATATTAATGCAGAACTAATTGATGAAATATTGTATAGACATCCTAAATTTAGACAGAACAAGATTCATGAAAATCCTGCTATAGGTATGGTAAATGGTTTATATGCTACAACTGACGGTTTAGGTGGTTTAATTGTAATTCAGGTTCAAAAAACTCTTTCTAGCAGTTCTAAAATAGAATTAGAGCTGACAGGACAACAGGGCGATGTTATGAAAGAAAGTATGTTATGTGCTAAAACATTAGCGATAAATCTATTAGATGAAAATGAGAAGATTAGTTTTGATGATAATTTTAAAAATAAAGCATTTGGATTACATATTCATTGTCCAGAGACAGCAACACCAAAAGATGGACCAAGTGCTGGTATAGCCATAACAACAGCCATATATAGTGTATTAACGAATAAATATATAAAGAATGATTACGCCATGACAGGTGAAGTAGATTTAGTAGGAAATGTTAAAGCTATAGGTGGATTAGAATATAAAATTATAGGTGCTATAAAAGCTGGTGTTAAACATATTCTAGTGCCAGAAGAGAATAGAGAAGATTATGACAAAATTAAAAATAAGAATAATTTTGATATAACAGCAGAAATATATTTTGTTAAATATATAAGAGAAGTATTAGAAAAAATAATAATTTAGAGTTAAAAATAATAATAAATTTCTAAAATAAATGTAGGTATGGAAGAATTTGATAATGAAACAATTATTAAAAATATAAATGAATTCAAATTACTAATAACAACACAAAAACAATATGTACTAAATACTCAACATGAAAATAATTACAAAAATTTAGAATTAAAATATAAAGAGCAGGAAATAAAAAATAAAGATGAAGAAATAAAAAAATTAAAAGAGGAAGATATAAAAAAATTAAAAGAGGAGTTAAATAAAAATTATATTAAAAAAAAGGTGTATAAAAATAAAAATAAGACATTAGAAGAAGAAAATAAAAATTTAAAGAATCAGCTTGAATTTTTAAAAAATTTAATTTTATTTAATAATACGAATATAAATAAACCATTTTTAAACCAGACGGTTAATTGTACTGAAATGCCGAAAGTTATTGAACCAGATATAAAAGATACACTTAAAATTGAAGACATTGAACCAAAAATATTAGAAAAGAAAAAAGTAAATATAGATACTAATAAATTAAAAATGGGTGATGTATTGAGTGAATTAAAAAATAAATTTAATAAAGAATAATATTTATTTAATGATAAATTTATATTATTAATAATATTATGAAATATGATAATATTATTATTGGTGCGGGTCCAGCAGGTTTACAACTAGGTTATTTTTTTTCTAAATTGAATATAAACTATGTAATATTAGAAAGAAACAAAATAGCAGGATCATTTTTTGATAAATATCCACATTCAGGTAAATTAATATCAATAAATAAGAGACATGTTGGCAACGATGAACCTGATTTTAAACTTCGTCATGATTGGAATTCATTATTATCGGATGAAAATTTATTATTTACTGATTATTCAAAGGATTTTTATCCAGATAAGAAGGACTTGGTAAGATATTTAAATGATTATGCTATTACTAATAATTTAAATATTATATATGGTATGAATGTATTAAATATAGATAAGATAGATGATAATGATGATATTACATATAAATTAAAAGTAAAAAATAAAGATAATAAAGAAGAAATTTACGAATGTAATAAATTAATATGCGCTACAGGATTAAGTAAGCCAAATATTGAAACTTTTAATGATGTAAAAGTGCCAATAAAACATTATTATGATTATGAAAAAGATTATTTTTTAGATGAAGAAAATTTAAAAGAATTTATCAATAAAAGAATACTTATAATAGGAGGAGGAAATGCTGGTTATGAATTAGCAAATTTACTTATAAATTATGGTAGTCATATAAGAATTTATATTAGAAGTGTTAAAAATTTTTCTATCAGTTCTAATTATACAGGTGATTTAAGAGCAGTATATTTACCATTTTTAGATACATTTTTATTAAAAAGTTTAAATTCAGTTAATGGTGGTAGAGAGATTAAAATTAAACAAGAAGATGAAAATTCTAAATATGAAGTTTTTATATTTAGTGATAAATCATTAATATCTGTTGATAAATTTGATAAAATTATTTTAGCAACAGGTTGGAAATTTGATAAAAGTATATTTAATTTTAAAATATCAACAACAAATAATTATAAATATCCAACAATTAATCATAAATATGAGAGTGTCAATAATAAAAATTTATTTTTTATAGGAACATTAATGCATTCATTAGACTTTAAAGTAAGTTCAGGAGGTTTTATACATGGATTTAGATATTTAATTAGATACTTTGTTAATTTAAATTATGATAGAATGTTTAATATTATAGATTTAGATTATAAAAATTTACAAAAAATAGCTGAAATTATTAAGTATAAAATAAATTATACTTCAGCGATGTATCAAATGCATAGTGTATTAGGTGATATTATAGCTTTTGATAAAATAACAAAAGAAATTAAATATGTAAGCGATGTATCAACGAACTTTTATTTTTTTAATAATATATTAAATAATAAAACAGATAATATATTTATAACAATTACTTTAGAATTTTCCCAAAAAAAAATAACCAATATACAAGAATTAGGTGGTAAATTTAGTTCTATAGGATTTGAAAATAACGCTAAATATTTACATCCTATTTTTAGAATTTATGATTTTAATAATTTTATGGTAACTCCTAGATTAATTGAAGAAATACATTTAGATGAAGAATTAAATGCAGAATTTTTATGCCAAAAAACATATTATGATAGAATAATAAGAATATTAAAAATGTTTATAAATTAAAATATTTTTACAGAATATTTTCAATTAACTTTTTAATTTCTTGTAAATCTTTTTTATTTTTTTCCAAATATTTTCTTTTTTCTTCAATTTCAGGATATTCTTCAAGTAGAGTATTAATATCACAGGCTAATATTTTATCATATAAAAAGCTAGATAGATTATCAGTAGTATTTTTAATCAGATGATATACTATACATTTTGGTATATTTTCTCTAACATTTTTAATAATAGTTTTATAATATTCATACAATATTTTTTTAAATTTTACTATATCAAAAGAATCATTTTGTATTATTTTGGAAAAATCACTTGCTATCATTTGTAAAAATGTTTTATCATCAGTCCAAATATATGATTCTTCTTGTTCTATAAGTTCTTTTATTTTCTGTTCTGTTTTATGTAATCTTGGTAATAATACATCGTTAAGAATTAAATTATTTATCGTTTTAATTAAATTTGGATATTTTGATATTTGTCTATCCTCACCAGATGTTCCTGCTAATATAATTTGATTTTGATTATTCATTATTTCTAATATTTCTTGTAAACATTTTTGACTTGGTTCATATAACTTGTAAATTGGTCTTATTTTTTTGTCTTTTAATGTATTTTCTAATACTTCTATTGGTAAATATGGAAAACTCATATGCATACCATCATAACTTTTTAATAAACTTACTATATATTCATCATCGTATTCTGTAAATGGATTATAGGAATCAATAAATCGTCTAAAATTATCAAAACTATCTTTTATTTTTCTACCTGTTTGATATGTAGAACCTCTATATTCAATAGCATGAATAAATACTTTTACATATTGAGATAATAATCCATTAATTATATTAATTTTAATTTCTTTATTTTGTGGCACACTTGTTCCTAATTCTTCCAAGTTATTAGTAGTTTCTTCTAATTTTTTATTAATATCTTGTAATACTTTAGGTAAACATTGTTTTATATTATTAACTAATATATGACTTAAGCTAGATGATACCACTGGAATTCCTAATCTAGATTTATATTTTTCATTTCTATAAACAGAATGATTTTGAAAATATGTTCTTTCTATTGCTAATGCTTCTTGTATTGTTTGTGATTGATTACTTCTATTTCTAATACCGAAATAACCATATTTTAATTTAAGATCGGAACAAACATTATTATCTAAATATATTGAAACATCTGCATCTTCGTTCATCAAATCTAATTTAGTAAGAATACCAATAGTTCTATCACCTTTAGGATCTGCTTGTTTAACTAGTTCCATTGCCATATCTGCTTCAATATCTGGACGTGCTGTTATGATTGCTAATATTATGGTATTTTGTTGTTTAATATAATTTAGAACTAGAGATATAATTTGTTCCTTAATATCTTTTGGCTGTCCTTTATCAGTTATAGCAACACTTGTTAAGCCTGGCAAATCAATTAAACTTAAGTTTGGAACATTACTAGCATAAATTTTTACATATATTGGAGCCGTGCTTATATTTAATCCAGGACCTGCTTTATTTATTGTTTGACTTTCAATTTCCATTCTAATCTGTTCTTTACATTCAGTAGTTAAATTTGGATAAGTAATAGGTATTTTTTTTTCAGTTATCCATAAATAATTATTATAATTACCAAATTCAATTCTATTTTCGTTTATAGATTGAATCAATTCAAGATGTAATGGTGTTCTTGTTGTCATAGATTTACCAACAGGTAATATATCTAAACCAATTAGCGAATTTAATAGGGAACTTTTACCACTTGATTGTGTGCCAACAACAACTAATTTTGGTAAATCTACTAAATGATTATCGATATAAGAAGAATTAAGTATAGATGCTACTTTTAATATTTCTTTGTTAGATAAAATATTTGTTTCATTAAAGTCTTTACTCCAAAGATAATTTGCTACATTATTTTTAAGGGGCTCAATGTAATTCATATTATTCTATATATGATTTATATAATTTTTATTTAAAAAAACCATAATATTTTATTAAACATATATATATGGAATATTATCATAAATATTTAAAATATAAAACAAAATATTTTAATTACAAAAATAAATTATCAGGTTTAGCTAAATATAAAACGGCTGCTTGTTATAATATGGAAGGTTATGCTAAAAGTATGGAAGGACCTGTATTTATTAAACCTGGTGAATTAACGATTAATTTTAAATTTAGATTCCTTGATAATAAAAATGAATGTATGCAAGAAGCATATAATTTTTTAAAAAATAAAGATAAAAATATGAACTATTTAAAAAAAAGTTTACAAAATTTTAATCTAAACATAAAAAGTGATATTCCCTATTATGAAAATCAAGATGAACTAAATATGGAAGTAAAAATAACAGAAATTATTATAGTTGCGATAGGTTCATCTTCTACACAAGCATATTATTTTGTAGAAAAATCTGGTGAATTTATACCTATGATGATTGAATTAGGTAATGGTGCATGGTACGGTGTTCAAAATAATAAAGATTCATCATTAAAATTAGAAGAATTTTATTTAAAAATTTCAACAGAAGCAAAAAAACTTAATATAAAATATGTAATTATACATAAATCTGGTTCTTTTGGATTCAAACATTTTAAATCACCAGAAATGGTTATTCCTATTGATCAAAAAATATCAAATTGTTTACAATTTTCTGAAAAAGATTTAGTTGATGTTAAAAAAAGAAATGCTTATGAAACATTAAATAAACTTATGGATGTTATTATAACAAATAAAAATAAAGAAAATGAAAAAGATAATTTAAAATGGTTATCTGTAGCAAATTTTAATTGTTTTGAAGCGGATTGGTTTAAAAATATTGCTGAAGAATATTTTAAAAGATATACTACTGAAACTAAATTATATATTATGGATTTTGGGGGAGGTTCAGATACATTATGTGAAGTAAGTAAAAAAGAAGATGGAACATTAACATATACAGATTTATTCAAAGGTACATATGATCAAGAAAATGCTTTATCATTTATTGATAGAGAAGAAATATTTACACATCAAGTTCTAAATGGATATAAAAATAATGATGTAAATATTTCAATAAAAGAACAAATTATTTTTGAAATAAAAAAAAGAATAAATCATGGTGATGTTACAGTATATATTTATCAAACTGGAATACAACGAGAATGGATAAGTAGTGATTGGTGTGATAAAAAAGAATTATTAACGACAGATAATATCTGGTCTTAGATAATAATTTTTCTGTAAATAGTTGTAATAAAAATTTTAACATGATTTTTTTGTAATTTTATAAAAAGTAATGAAAATATTTTTCATTTTTTGGGGAGTTTTTTGGCAGTCCAACACACACAAGTTTTTAGAAATTCTGTAAATTTTACAATAAAAATATAAAAAGTTAATATATAGACAAATTGAAAATTTTAAAAATTAAGCTTTTTTGAAAATATTAAATAAAAATTTTAACATGATTTTTTTGTAATTTTATAAAAAGTAAAGAAAAATATTTTTCATTTTTTGAGGAGTTTTTTGGCAGTCAAACACACACAAGTTTTTAGAAATTTTTGAAAAAAATGACAAAAGTTAATATGTATGCTAATTTGTCATGTGTAAAATTACACATTCGTGTGTAAAATTACACACTTACATAATAAAAAATGATTTATTATATGGTTTAGGATTTGAAAATAACAAAATTAATTTAATAAAAATTTTAACATGATTTTTTTGTAATTTTATAAAAAGTAAATAAAAATATTTTTCATTTTTTGGGGAGTTTTTTTGCAGTCCAACACACACAAGTTTTTAGAAATTCTGTTAATTTTATATAAAAAAAATAAAAAGTTAATACAGATACTAATTGAAATTTTAAAAAATTAAGCTTTTTTAAGCTTTTTTGAAATTTTTTAAGCTTTTTTAAGCTTTTTTGAAATTTTTTATTTTATTATTTAAGTATATATTGATAAAATATAATAATGGTAAATAAAAAAAATGAAGAAACTAAAATAAAATATTATTGTCCGATATGTTCCAAAGAATTTTTAAAAAAAAGTAATTATCTAAATCATATAAATACTAAATTTGGTTGTGGTTATGAAATCAATAAAATAGAAGTTATAAAACAACAAAATGAAAAAAATGAAATTTTACAATTAAAAGAGGAAAATATAAAATTAAAAGAAGAAAATGTAAAATTAAAAGAAGAAAATGAAAAACTCAAAAATCAAACAATTATATATAATGATAATTCAAATAATATAACTAACAATAATTTTATATTACAAATAAATAATTTTGACAATACAAAATGTGAAGTATTTATAAAAAATCTGTTAAAATACATGGGTAAGTCAATATATGTAAAAACAGTAGAGGATATATATCTAAATAATGAAAAACCTGAAAATCATAATATATATGTAGCTGATAAAAACAGACAGATTGTTAAAATATTTAACAATGGTATTTGGCAGTCAAAAAATATGATAATTATTGACAAAATTATAGATAATATAGTTAAACAATTTAACTTATCTATTGAAGAAATTAAAAAAGATAAGGAAAAATACGAAAGATTAAAAGAGAGAATATCAAGTAAAGTAAATTATATACATTACTGTGATACAGACTATATAGAAGACTTAGAAGAATTTCCATTAGATAATAAAGAACAAATACAGAGATGTAAAGAATTTCGTGATTTAGTATTTGATGAGATAAAAACTTTGCTACATGATAATAAAAGTAAGGTTTTAGATACACATAAGCAAATTAAACAAATCAAAACAAAAATAAATATAAAAGATTAAATTTTATTATATAAAAATTGAAATTAAGATTAAAAGTTTAGTAATATATATATAAGCAGGTCTATATGGATGAAAAATACTTGTTAGACATTGTCCTTTATTCAAATATAAAAAATAAGAATATTAATATAAATAATGAATTTAGAAGAATTAAACACATTTGTCAAGTGTATTCAGAATGTAAATATAAAAGTTCAAATATTATAGTTAAAAAAGATGAGGATGAACATCTTTTAACAAAAGTAAAAAAAAACAAAGACGAACTTGCGGTAAATAATCAACCAAATAATCTAATTCCAGCTTGTGAATGTGATGAAAAGAAAATCTGTATGCCGAATAATATAAAAAATTGTAAAAATTTCAATCAGTTTATTGAGTTAAATCCGATTTATAATTTAATATATAATAAGAAAAAATACGAGATAATATATAAATGTGTGAAAATTCAAGAATACAATGCTGAAGCAAAAAAGGAAATACAAATTAATGTAAAACGTCATTTAGATTTAATAGATAAAAGTACATATGACCATAAAATAATAATAATTATATCAGTATTTTATTATTTATTAAAACATTATAATTTTTTAGAAGAAAATAAGGTCTTTTATGATAAAACATTAGATAAACTAGAAGAAATAAATAAAGATAAAAATAAATTTAAATGGGTATTAAATTCTTATGAATTTGATGAAAATATATTTGATAAATTTATAGATTTATTTAAGAATCCAAATTTTGAATAATAATAAATTTTTTATAAAAATTGATATAAATATTAAATAGAATATTAATATAATAAAATGGCAGAATTAGCTAATAATGATGAAATAATATTAGAATTTTTTAATGAAGAATACAAACCAATAAATTCCTTGGAAGATTTTACAGCAGTAGTTAGGAAAATAGAAAAAATTAAAAATTATAGTGCTGAAATATTTATAAAATTATTAATTTATCATAGAGTGTTTAAAGGAAATAAACAATTATTTTATATAGGAATGATGGTATTAAGAGATGAAGATCCAGCGATGTATGTTAAAATATTAAATTTAAATATATTAAAATTTTATTCAAAAGATTTATTAAGATTATGTAGAATATATAATTTTATGGGTCAAAAAAATTCTGATTCAAAGATTAATATAGATATTAAAGAGACAACAGGACATAGAAATATTAAATTGATAATGTGGAATAAAAAAAATTGTATGGATGATTTAAAAATAAAAGAAATATATTTATCAGTTGAAGCAAAATTATATGCGAATGCGTTATATAAAACAATTAAACAAATATTAAATGGAAATTATGAGAGTAATGATATTAATTTAGTATTATTCAAATATATTTCATATGAATCAGGGCATTTTAATTTAGAATCTATGTTTATTTGGAAATATGTTGGAGATTTATTACAGAAGGATAGTGAAATTTCAAATATATTAAAAGATAATTTAGAATTAATTTCAGATGCTGAATCTGAAATAGATTAAATTTTTTGTAAAAAAGATGATAATAAATATAAATATATAATAATATATATTTAATTATGGATATAATAAGAAAAGATTTGTCAAAATTATTATATGATACTTATAAATCTAATAACAGATACTTAACTAATAAAACATGTAGAAAAATAAAAAGAACAGTAAATAAAGAATTATGTTTATTAGATCATTTATTTCAAGGTATTCATGCTGATTCTTCATTAATATCTAGTCATAATAATGAAGAAAAAGAAATAGATATGATATGTGAAAATTTAAATAGAGCATCGTATATGGTTGTTAAAAGAGCAGAAAAAACTATTAATAAATGGGAAGATGAAAAATCATCAGATAAAAATTTATTAGAAACTTATAAAAGATTAATAATATTAGGATATGAAAAATATAAGAAAATAAAACAAAAGAAAAATGAAGTTATTCTAGCATATGAATTTTACAAATATTATCAGAATACTTCATCTACAATAAATGAAAATGAATTATTAATAATTGAAAATTATTTAATAAATATGTTTCCCAATTATAATCCATCAATATTAAATAATAATTTTACATTAGTTTTAGATATTACAACTGATATGAAATATGGTGCATTAGAAAGAGCATTGTTTAATTGTATCATTATAGTAAAATTTTTTAGATTAAAAAAAATATATCGAATTACTAATGGAATTTATTTAGATCTGGATTTTACTGAAGAAGATTTTAAAAAATCATATTTAGAATTAATACCAAAGATTTATTTAAAGTTTTATGGAAACAGTACAATTATTGAAAAATTAGATATAATAACCAAAGCACCTATGTTTAAAAAAAATATTATATTTTTAACATGTGATAATCTTTCTAATTTAAAAATAGAAAGTAATGTAAATATAAATTCATATAATTATAAGACTCAATTACAAAATTATGAATTTATAAATAAAAAAAACAATAATATAATTATACTAAATTTAAAAAAATTTAAGTTTAGTATATCTTACTATGATTCACAAAAAAATATAACGTTAATAGATGGTAATAAAATTAATCTATTTTTCCTTATTATTAAACAAATATATGAATCTTATTCTGTAAAATTTAATATAAATAATTTAATTAATAGTTTTATTGATTTAGTTGAAATAAATAACTTAGAACCTTTACCAATATATAAAAATATTTTAAATGATTCTCAGATTTTAATCATGTATAAAGCTTTTAAAGAAAATTTGGCACCTATAAAAATTTAGATTTCAAAATAAGAATTTAGATTTCAAAATAAGGAACTATGCCTCCTACCTTAACATAATAACTATTACCCCAATTATTTAATATTTGAAAATAATATGTTGTAAAAGGTGGATTATTATTTCTATTATACGTTGGTATAGTAAATATTTTAGGTCCACTTAAAGAAGCATCAGATGGTAATTCAAATTCAAATAACTTAATTGCATCATCAACTAAGTTTTCATTATTAAGTTTTATATCTGTAGATTTTTTATGATTTGCCCATACTATTACATTTTTAGCATTTTTATCTTCACCAAATTTAGAAACTCCATACCATTCAAATCCTTTTAACCATTGACCAGTTGGAGTTATATTAGTTGGGGTCATTAAACCTATTACAGCAGATGGTTTTGAAAAGCCAGTTAATCTGATTGTATCATCAAAATTATAAAAAGGTGGATTATTTGTGCTTATTAAACAAGCTAAACCTTCTTTTTCTAAAAGTCTAGTATTTGTAAATAATTTCCAGTTATAATTTCCAGGAAATTCTAAAGTTCTATTTAAATCATTTGAACCAAATACTTGATAAAAATTTGGATAAGGCAATAATTTATAGCCTTCTGCTAACCAATTTTTATCGTTATTTACTGTTTCAAAATTTTCATTATGATTTACTGTTTCAAAATTTTCATTATGATTTACTGTTTCAAAATTTTCATTTTTCTTAAGACTAAATAATAAAATAATTATTAAAACAGATAATAACAATATTATAACATCTTCTATTTCTATCATTAATTTATATATAATATTAATTAATAATAAAAAAAATTTTTTATTTATAAATATCTTATATTTTATTTTTTATAAAAATTCTTAATTGAAAATTCTTTATTATAATAATGGAAAAAATCACTAATAGTGGTCCCAAATGTTTGATGAGTTGTATTACTAATTTTAGTATTAATATGTATTTTAGCTTCATAATTACTTTCATATGGTATGAATTTATGAATTATATGATTTTGGATAATTTCTTTAGTAAAATAATTTTTCCCATCAATATATGGTTTATATAAATTTAACATTGAAAGTAAAATATAAAAAAGATTATTATGTTGTCTAAGACAATTATAGCATAAATTACATAATTCAGTAAACCTTTTATAATGTTTACTTTCTAATCCTCCCATCATATCAATCATATCATTTGTTAATCTTATTTCATCCATTCCAAAAGTTTTTTTTGTAAATATTTTTGGATCATAACCAAGTATATAACTAAAATCTATATGAAATAAATATCCATCTTTTGATACCATTATATTATCTAGATGTCTGTCACCAATTCCTAATAAATAACTAATTACACAATATCCAGCACAACTATGAATAAATCTATTCCTCAATATTTCAATAGAAAGTTCTCCATTATTTTCAATAATAAAATTTTGAATTGTAAATTTTAATTTAGTATGAATATTATAAAGTGTCTCCGAATTTGGAACTATTTCAATAAATCCATCGTCAGTAGTAATTGGTAAAATATTATAATTTATTAAATGTAAATCAATATCTAATTCTTTTTTTACAATTAATCCCATTAAATATATAATCTTGATAATTATATAATCTTTTCTAATATCTTCTTTTTTATGTAAAATAGAAAAATTAGTATTTGAAATAGAATTATTATTATTTTTCTTTATACAATTAAATGTTAATAATACAGGCTTTGTTGCACTGTTTTTAATTTCAATTTTTTCTATATCTAATCCTACTGATATTTGATTTGGATTAACAGGTAAACTTATAGGACATATGTTAAAATATTTCTCTTTTTTAATATGACTATTAATCTCATCAACTAAATTTACATCATCTGCTGAATATAGTAATATATTTGACATATCCTTTATAAATTTATTACTATTTTTTAATACTTTTAAAAATTTACTTTCATCTATTGAGTTTTGTAATTTTTTCTCTACCTCTCTGTATATATGACAATATTCAGAATCATATTTTTGTATATTTAATTCATAATAAAAATAATTTAGAAATAAATAATTAATTTTTGATATCTCTATTAAATAATCAGTTATTTGACATTTTATTATTGAACTATTTTTTATGTTAACACAGTTATCAATATTCTCTATATTTTCATTATCATATATATTACAATAGTATCTGATTGAATATACTAAATATGGTAAATATGATATTAATTCATTTATTGTTGAATTACTTAAACTCTCAAATATATATTTTCTAATATTTTTATTGTTTATACATGGATATAAACATATTATGGCATCCTCAGGTGAAAAATTTTCATTACAACCTATTGAACATGATAAATATTGACAAGAGAAACATTTCTTTTTATATAATAAGTCATTTATCTCTTTTTTATCTTCTATTGATATATTACTCCAATCTATAGATTTTATTAATGGAATTAACCATTTTGAATGACCTGCAAAATAATTTCTATTTATCCATAATATCTCTCTTTCTTTATTTGTATATTTATGATCTGGTAAATAATATTGTATTTCTTTCAAACTTTGTAAATAAAATTTTGATATTTTAAACCACGATTTACTTACTGAAGCCATCTTTTTATATGAAGCAATATCTAGTGTTATATTAGAAAATACTTTTATTAAATCAGATATTTCTAATATTTTAATTATGTATTTATAGCATTTTAAACATACTCTTTCTTCATTTGGTTCATATCCAAATATTTGTAGCGTTTTATTTTTTATTGTTGTTGGTATATAATTCTTTATATCTAATAAATTATATTCTGGTTTAGGACAATTATCTATAAATTTTGGTATTTTAATATAACTAGAACAACATTCATAGCAAAATATTCCTCCACAGTTTCTACAGTGATGTTTTCTTCTAAATAAACTAAAATATTTATCACATACTAAACATTTTTCTATTATTGTATCACTAACCCATGAATTTCTTCTTCTTTCCTCATTTAAATTTATAAAACTATCATCTATCATATAAAATTTTTCATCTTCCATAACTCTACAATTAATTAATATTATTTTTTTTATATTATAATAATATTAAACTATTATTTTATTATAATTTAGATTGATGATATGACAAATAAAAATATTTTATAATATTATTATTATTTTCTAAATGTTGAATTTTTACTTTTACTTAAAAATAGTAAAAACAACTATTCTAGTTCTATAAGATTTTTTAGTTTTATCATTTTGTAAAATAAGTTTAAGTTGAAAACCATTTATTTTGAAGATATCTAACATTAGCATCTAAATCATTATCTGATAATGAAGAATTATAATAAAGAATTTCACCTATAATGCTATTACATGGTTCATTATGTTCTGATTTTCCAACATATATTGGTTTATTACCTGGAGTTATTGTTACTGTACCACCGCTCGCATTTTGTGGTGGTAATGTATCAGAATATACCCACATTTGACGAGTATTTCCAACAATTCTACCAACTATTAAATAATTTTTATCATTCTGTAATAATACTCTACAATTTTCATCATTGTTTGATTGAAAAATAATAAAATTAGAACCAGCATTTTTTTCTATAGCCCAATCCATATCACGATGTCCATGATGTATAAAACTACCATAACCCCAAGGTTGTCCTACTATAGTTTTATAAGTAATAACCATAAATACAGTTATTGGTGTGTTAAGAGGAACATTATTACATATTAAACCTCTAAATGAATTAAAATTAAAAGCAGATTTAGAGTTAATAGTTGTTAGTAATGGACCAGTACCATTTGGTACTAAATGATAACCATTGCCTGACAAATCATTCCATTTGGTTACATTACCATCACTTATAGTATAATTATTTGGATTACTAGCATCATATCTAGCTAATAAATTTGATGTTGTAAATCTATTTGGTGGAACTGTAGTTGTTTGTCCACTCATGTTAGTTTGATTCATTGATCTAGCTGTTGTTGGCGTGGGTGTAGGTGCGGGGGTAGGCATATTTTTAGAAGCTTTTGTATTATATAAATATAAATAGCCTGGAACATCTTTACATCTATGCACATATTCAAAAACATTTGCTTTTTCTCCTCTACTAGGGTCTCTACCAGCATTTCTATCAAATAAAGCATCTAACCAATCTGTGTGTTGTTTATCAGTATAATTTTCTAAACCACCATATGAATCTTGTCCATCTTGTGGTGTTGCACACATATGACCTTGTCTAGTATAGTCTTTAAATGTACATTTTGACGTATCTTTTCTATCACATGATACTTTATCCGAAGGTGGAAGTGTTGGTGGATTATTATTAACACTTATATTTGATATTGTTCCTATTAAAAATTCATTTGTTCTTTCTACCACCCAACCACCAATACTTGTATTAGTTGTATCTATATTTACACCATTTAAGTTATCAATTAAATTTGAAGAGGTTGAATTTATTAATATAAAAGTATAATATACACCATTAAAATTTACTTTTAAGGTATATCTGGTATTTAGTGCAACAGGAAGTGGTATGTTATTATATTCAATATTTTTATTGTAAAATCTAATCCGATTAGATGGAGAAATCCAAATACCCCAACCTTTACTACCTTTTTGGTCATTAGGTAAATTCCAATAATTACCTAATAAACATGACCAACCATTGTACTGAGTAACAGTAAAATCTATAGAAAGTTGCCAATATGGAATATTACTTAAATTTGGAAAATTTTGTAAATAATTTTTAAGTGGTGGGTTTTCCATAGAAAATAGTTGATTACTATTTGTGGTTGTTGGTGGAACTGTAGTTGTTTGATTCATAGCTGTTGTTTGATTCATAGCTGTTGTTTGATTCATAGCTGTTGTTTGATTCATAGCTGTTGTTTGATTCATAGCTGTTGTTTGATTCATAGCTGTTGTTTGATTCATTGCGGTAGCTGATGAGTTAGTTGTTGATGCTACTACTTCAGATGATTTTACTTCACTTATTGAACCTAAAAATTTACTATTAGTACTACTTTGTGGAAAATCTCCTCCAAATGTTACAGCACCACTATTTGTATTTAAGGGTGGCGCCTCTATCACTATTGGTTTTGGATCTATTACATTAAAATATTCAGCTGGTTTGTTAGAACTTAGATCTTTTAATGAAAAGCTATAACTACCGTTATATGTTATACTAATTTCGTAAAGAGTATTATCTTTTAACTCACCAAAATTATTTAAATCCCAAGATGAATTACTAACTCTCCATTGTAATTTTCTTTGTGGTGTTATCCATAAACCCCAGTTATTAACTGAATTATTATCTTGCACTTTACCAATAATACATTGTAACGTATTGTTAAATTTTTCTAAATTAAATTTGATAGATATATTCCAATTATTATTAGGATTAGAACCAAATACCTGAGTATTAGGAACTTCTCTATATTTACCATTTTTAATACCATCAGGATCATTAGTGCTACTAATTGGTTTAAATTGCTGTGTATCAACAGGTTTATCAGGTTGTTTTTCAGTTTTTCTAAAAAAAATAAAATACCCGACAACTATAACAATTAAACCAACTATAATTCCAAAGATTG
>Ga0194133_10001798_pt1 | contig 35535 bp, 30 predicted proteins | sample TA2KigOf40mmetaG_FD_155448 | JGI IMG/M metagenome (GOLD analysis project Ga0194133, IMG submission 155448) | Freshwater microbial communities from Lake Tanganyika, Tanzania - TA2015055 Kigoma Offshore 40m | ecosystem: Environmental > Aquatic > Freshwater > Lake | place: Tanzania: Lake...
TTCTCTTTAACAATATCTTTGTTTTTTTCATAATATTTTTTGTGTCCATCACTATTTGTGTATTTTTGCAATCTCTTTTCAAGTTCAGCATTTTTTAATTTTAATTCCTGATTTTCTTGCAAAATTTCATCAATATTATTCATTTATATACTATTATAAATATTGGTGAATTTTTAAATAATTTTGCCTAAATATATTTAGTTTGTCTCATTTTTCTTTTCGGTCGGTGTAATAGTCTTCCTCATCCCCCTCTAAAAATGGATTATGAATACTGTGCGCGCGACAGTCCACGTGAATGACAAATGTTTGCAGGCAAACGGCGTGCGCCCAAACCGCGCCATCCTCAACGGCAGTTTCGCAATACTGTTTCGCTTCTTCCAATGAAGACGCAAACGTGTAGAAATCATTCCATCCTCCTCCCCCTCCTCCACGGGAAGAATGTGAATTGCTGATAAAGATTGCATACGCGTATGATGGGGATGGTGTTTGTGTCATTTGATTTGTTGTCATTGTGTATGTTATTATAGCACATATTGCAGTGGTTTTAATTCAATTTTATGCGCAAACGCGTATTGTTATTACACTTGTAGTCCCCCGCAAACAGTAGATACGATTGCGTTAACCACCTGGTATGGGTTGCAGTTGCTGGCAGGTCGCCTGTCTTCCAAATATCCGCGCTGTTGGTGGAACACGTGTAATGGGATGCGAACCGAGCACCCTCTGTTGCCTACCCCCCACGTGAACTCGGTAATGGGACTGGTTTCGTGTGCGCCAGTCAGGCGAAGCGAGTTGTGCTCCCCATACACCTCAATATGCTCATTATGTTTGGCTTGAAGCTGCTTGCAGGCGCTCATAATGTGTTCGAAGCCGCCTGCTCTGCGCATCGCCCACGTGGAAAAATTGGTATGGCACCCCGACCCATTCCAGTCGCCTAAATATGGTTTGGGATGGAACGAAACGCAACAGTTATATTTTTCGGTAATTCGGCACAATAAGTAGCGCGCGACAACTAGGTCATCACATACTTTAACAGGGTCTGTTGCGCCCACCTGAAACTCCCATTGCGAGGCCATTACTTCGGCGTTGGTGCCACAAATCTCCACACCTGCTTGCAAGCAAGCCAACATATGCTCATTGACAATGGGTCGTCCAAACGCGCGGTCCCCGCCTGCGGAGCAATAATAGGGGCCTTGCCCTCCGATTCCAGGGTCACTCCGGTCGGACCATTTGTAGGGTAACTTGCCATCGCGTTCAAACAGCACGTATTCCTGCTCCATCCCGAAGAGACATTCCTCCTCAACGTGGCGAGATTGCAGCTCGCGCGTAATGAAGCGATGATTGGTGGGGTGAGGTTGGTATGTTTTTTCGTAGCATTCGCACAAAACAAGCAAGTGGGTTAATTGAGATGTGTTGATAAACAGGGGATTGTTATATATGCGAACGGGGCGAAGAATGATATCGGAATCTTTGCCAGTGGCTTGACCAGTGGAAGAGCCGTCAAAGTTCCAAATGGGAATGTTATGGAGAGCGACCGCTCCCGATTCATACCCAGAATCAAGACGCTGCAGTGGGTCCCACAATAAAGACGAGTCTTCCGAGGCATACGCAGACAAATTGATAAACGTAGTGGCCAACGTGTTGGTGTCAGTATTTAAGAGCTCGTGCTTGGGAATGATTTTAATTTTGGAGCGCGCATCCCCAAACGCATCTAGCCATACATATTCTAAACAATACTTATTTAGTGCGGACATCAAACAATATAATACAATATAATGTTGGATTGTTTTTAACTTGTTTACACGCCTTTCATTAAACACGTGCCTACATCAACCTCGCCATTGCGAACGCGTCATTCCAGGCACAAAGATAGATAATACGAATCGGAAGTATACCTATTGGGCGGATGGTGGGCCTCATCCTCCCTTTTGCAGAAGTCGCTTGGTTCTTCCTTTACGAATGCAAACGGTTTTGGCGCAAGTGCGTCGTCGTCGCCGTGCGGTTAGGGAGCGTCGTTGTTTTCGCGTGCGTGCCATAATACATATTGCAGACAAATAAAATATATAAATATGTAAAATTGAACAAAATAGTGTTTGTCAAGTTATGACAACAATATAACCAAACCACTCCAAAATGAGCAAACGAAATACACCCATCCGAAACGCGGATGCGACAACTGATTCCTATATTTACGTGAGGCACCATCCATCGTATGACCCGTATGATGCCGTCAAGCTGGGTGTCACGGACAACGTGCCAGACCGAGACTCTACCTATCTAACGAACGAGATTGAGAGCGGTGTGTTCGTACTGGTGATACAGGTTCCTCATAAAAAGTCGCGCTACATTGAGAACGCACTGCAAACCCATTTCCACGAGTTAGGACTGCACGTGTATCACGGGGGAGGGAGCGAGTTTTATAAAAAGGGGATTGTTCCGATGATTGTGCCCTATTTGAGCACATTGAATACCGAGTTCACCGTATTCGCCCAAGATGAAATCAAGGCGTTAAAACGCGCGTCCAGAGTAAAACAAACAATGCAAAGTATTCATCCCAACACGCTGTTAAAGGTGCTGCGCCAAACGCGTCCTAACCGTTACTCGCCAAGCCCGAATTGGGTATGCCGAGACTACCAAACGGCCATTATAGAGTACGCGACCGCCGCGCTACATAAGGAGTCCAAGATATATATAGAGCTGGCTACAGGGGGTGGAAAAAGCTATATTGTTTACAATATTTTCAAAGAAGTCCAATCCAAAGTGATTGTGATTATGTCCCCGAGGAAGATAGTGAACAAGCAAAACGTGTGCGCCGAGTATGTTTCCATATTAGGCGGTCAAGTGGAGGTGTTTAACTACTCTACCGACTACGAACGAGCCAAAGCGTTTGTGTATGGGGATAACAATAATAATCAGACGAAACAGAATCAAACGAATAAAAAGAAAATCATTATTGCATGCACCCAATCGGCCGACAAGCTGTACGAGCTCATTATGCAGCACAACCTAACCAATATAGATGTATGGTTTGACGAAGCCCATTGGGGGGTAGAGGAGTGGTGCAACGAAGACCAGTCGGATAGTAAGAGCAAGCGATTCTGGTTGCTAGACAAAACCCGAATCCATCATCGCGTGTTTACATCAGCTTCTCCAGACAAGGAATTGGTAAAACACAACCAAGACATATTTGGACAACTGTATACCCCAGTAACGGTGCGCCAATTGATGGACGACGGGTGGTTATGCCAAGTCAAGCCGTATATATTTTGCGCAAACAGCATGGACGCGGATTGGTTGCAGTTTATGCTGGACGGGTTTATAAGTGGAAAGAAAACGTTTGGGTTCAGCTTCCACAACAAGCAACAGAATGCGTGCAATTTGTTTTGCAAGCATTATTTGAAATATGTGCAGGGCGGAACCCATATACGCCCCTTTTTGCTCGTCGGTGACGATTTCGGCTCATCCCAAGATAAGAGACTAACAAGCATCGCGCTCCCATACGATTACCGTTCGGTGACCGAGTTTGAGAAGTATGAAGAAAGCATTGCGTATGTGGTGGCCAAGTATAGTATGGGGTATGACTTCCGAAAGCTGGATTTTGAGTGCATTAGCGACCCCAAGATGTCCGTGAAAGATATCAAGCAGTCCATTGGAAGAGGGTTGAGACCAGACAAGTTGGGACCGAACGGGAAGAACCAAGACAAGGAGTTAAAGCTGATGTTGCCGGTCTTTATAGATGAGTCGGAGGAAGACGGCTCCAAGGGCAACAAGTATTCCAGAATCATAGAAGTGTTAAAATATTTGGTATACAACATTGAGATAAGCGTGGAACAAGTGATGTTTGAGTATGCATCTGGACCGAGCGGGTCGGGAGGAGAGAGTTTGGTATCAAATGGGTATAACGGGACCGCCAAAGTGGGAGAGAAAGTGTTGGATGTGTTGCTGAGCTCGCTAAAAAATAGCGCGCCGACCCTGACGCAGGAAGAGTTTGTGCGCCTGTTGCGCAAGAATCGGGTGCACAATGCGGAGGACTATTATGTGTTTAAGGAAAAAAGAATAGACATTGCTCTTCCTGCGTGGCCGCATATAAAGTATGAGGGGTTTGGGTGGGTTAACACGTATGACCCAGATGAAGTAATAGGAGAGGATACGTTTTATTCAAAGGAAGAATGCATTGCCAAACTGAAAGAGTTGCGCTCGCAATGGGACGCAGACGGAGACGAACGGCTGGACAATATGGAGGACGATGAAGATAAGGAGGTATTTTTGAATCAAATAGATAAAAAAATACCCAAGCAATGTTTGTGGAAGTTTTACGGGGGGAAACGAGGGGAGTATATGTATTAGGTAAGGTATTTGTTATTGGTTGTGTGTTATGTATTATGTATTATTTGTTGTCGGAGTCCGTGGGCAACGGCTTTTTGACAACCTTTTTTTTACGCGGAACAATTTTTATAGTTGGTGATACAGTGGAATCTTCAGGCAAAGTAGCAGGAGCTACAGTGGAATCTTGAGGCAAAGTAGTTGGTGATACAGTGGAATCTTCGGGCTCTACAGTGGAATCTTCAGGCAAAGTAGCAGGCGCTACAGTGGAATCTTTGGACTCCAGTTGCGATGGCGCAATACATAGTGCATTGATAACATGCCTGCCGAGCTCATACAGCTCTTCAATCTGCGCCGACGCTGCCTCCATACGCGCACCGAGCTCTTTTAGATGTTCATCTTTACGCTTGTATATTTCAATACATTTCTGAACAACGGCTTCTTCCTTTGGTACACGTATTATCAGTTTGGATAAGCTCTCCTTGTTTAACGAACCGCCGCCGATGCACCCACTTGCATTGAATGTATGCAGCTCTTTTAAATAATAATACAGATACTGCATATTAATGGGCAGTCCGGTGTCGTCGCGAATAATCAGCCCCGCAATCGCTTCATTCGTGTAGAGGTCGCACCCACTTATCGCCATTTTTCCAATACTCAGCTTAAACGAGAACAAGATGGTTTGCGCGGGTATGAGCTTGACATTGCTTTCATTCACTCCCAAATCGGTAATCCGCTCCTTCGTATCGTAAATAATATTGTTATCCAACTCGCGTATGGACACCCATGGATGCACCCCATTCTCCCAATAGCTTGGAGTATCCCTGCGCGGGGTTCCGCCAATTTTGATTTCGCACAGCTCCGCAAGTGTCTTTTCCACAGAGTATGCCCTGCAAATCTCTTGCAAATCCGCCACATACGCATACTTTTTATACATTTCTTCCTCCATCTTCAGCTGCTCTATGCGCAGTTGAATTGTTTTGCTGTTTTCCTCTAATTGCCTCACGTGTTGGACCACTTGCAACTGTATTTCAAGCGACGGCATCGGGATTTTAATACTGTAATAGGTCTCTTTGTTAATTGTGGGAGGACCGCTTCCAGAAATCTTAATGAGTTGTCGGTTGAACTTCAAGAACGCATACACATACGCCAGAGATACGCACTCGCGCTTGTCGGAGCGAATGGACGAAATAATTAAATTATAGCTGACCGCAAATGGCTTTTGAGTATAGAAGAGGGCTTCCGCAATGGACCCCTTGGAGGCTTGAATCAAGTGCTCACCCGAATAATGATACTCGTTGCTGGTAGAGGCGTGTTTTGAGCACGAATAATATTCAAACTCGCCGTCCACACGGTCTTCGGTTTTAATGGTGTGCGTAGTTGGGCAATCCACCAATATATCGCGAAGCTCCACCAAAGGCACAGAGGACGCATTCTGCGCGGGCGCCTCCGCATAACTGGACACATCAAACGAATACCCTTGCGCAACAATTCGGGCATAGTCTACGGAAAACATATATTGCACAACACTGCACTCCTTATTTGTCTTAATATACTCCAACTTGGTGGTGGGACCCGTTTTCGTAAAGATGAGAACATTGGTCTTCACCCCTGCGTGCTCAAACACACCTGCCGGAACTTTGACAATCTGCTGTATGCAAACAGTCTCGCACAACCATTTACGAAACTTTTGAAAGCTTTTGCGTATAAAGAGCTCGCCATCTGGAAGAACCACCGCGCAAATGCCTCCAGTCTCTAGCATATATACGCAATGCTGGATAAACAGACACGCTCCATTATTTACCTGGATTGGGTAAATATCCTCAAACCTTACTCCGGACGATTCATAACCGTGTTTTGCTTTGTAGTCGTTGAACTTGGCTTGCAAATCGGTATAGGTCATTTTGGTCCCGAACGGCGGGTTGGTAAAGATGACATTACACTTTGTTGTAAACAGAAACGGGTTATGGCACAAGCTGTCGCATTTTATAATATTGGAATTATACCGTTGCGATGTGAGCAGAACGCTGAGCGCGCCAAACTTAATCGTATCGGGCTCGGTTTCACACCCGTATATATTGGATGGCAGTATAGGACACCCTGCCTGGTTGCAATACTGGAACAAGCGCGTCAACAAGCCTGCCGTGCCCGCACAACAGTCATACGCAGTGATATTGCTTGAAAGCTGGGTGCAAATGTATTTTCCGAAGTATGTGCCAGCAATAATGATGTGAATGAGCTGCCGAGGCGTGAAATATTGGCCCAACTCTTTGGAGCCACCTTTGCCCCCTCCATACGCGCGGAATGCTTCATAAATATCCCCGCAAGTGGTGGAATACGCGTCCACAAACTGCGCGCTGATATCCAGACTGGAGAGGACTTCAATGATTTGAATGATTGTTTTTTCATCATTGCACGCGAACTTGCTGTCATTCTCGCAATAAATGTTGGGCAACACGTGCACCAAGAAGTGGGACACAAAGTTGCGCCACTCGTTCAAGGGAGTGTCCTTTTTGGCAAGGGACATCAAGTCCGCACAATACAATTTGTATTTGCTCATTTTTTCGTTGGAAATGTTTTGGGCGGATTGCGCGACACTGTAACGCTCAACAATCTCGGAATAATTGCCCGCAAAGTAGGGACGCAATATGACGAGCGATAAAATGCGCATAATATCGTTTTGCGCTTTGGTTCCGACCACAGAGCAGTTGCTATATAAGAGGTTGTGGCATTGCTTAATCGCGTTGCATAGCTTGGTCCGCTCTGCGCGGTAGATTTCATTCTGCGCAACAAACTCGTTATTGGAGACGTTGCTTATGGAATACAAGACAGTATCCAATTGCATTTCGGCATTGGCATTATTTGACTCATTTAGTGGGTTCATTGTATAAAAGGTGGATTGTGCTTTATATAAACTATTATATGGATGTCTTCAAGTCAATATAATAATAACAAAAAAATCAATTTTATAAATAATCAATACACGCGCAACTAAAGTGGGTTTACTCGCTTTTATGGGTTTCTGTTGCATTCGCAATCTCATATGCATCCGCCATAGTAATGTATTTCTTTCTTTCTTCATCATACATCATTAACCAAATATTGTTGTAACAATCGGTCAAGGTTAGCTTTGTCACATTATCAAACGCGGTGCTAGCGGCGACCACTTCTTCGTGGTATTTTTGCAAATTGTATCCAGGGATTTTGGAGTTGATATGGTGTATGTGGTGGTATTCAATCCCATCTGTAAAAAACGATATCCCCCTAGGCACTTGTATAAAGGAACTGCCTAACAGGCCGCTATTTTTGAATGTCCATGTTTCGATGGTTTCCACATACGCAGGGTTAAAGGTGTGCTGATTGAAAAATGTAAAAAACCCAATACTAAATAGAAAGCATTGGGAAAGGATGTATTGGGTGAGTATTTCATGCGAATACAACAAATAATACAAACAACCGATTAGCATATTGTTGAGCACGTGGGTTTCCATAATTTGTCTCATAGATGCTTTGATTTTTTCAGGGCGCCTATATTTTTGAATAATGTTAATAAACCGCTGCGTAACAAAAAAATACATATATGGGAAAAATGTAAAGTAAAATAAGGGATGAAACACAATATGAAATAGTTTTTGTATTGCCCTGTTTGCAGAAAGATACTTGTTCAAAGTGATGAATATGGTTTCGTTAAACTTATAATGATATGGGTTATCAATTTGCCCGTTTGTCAGGTGATGGGTATGATGCCCAAGCACCCAGTTTGGCGAGGTGTTCGTTAATGCGCCAGTAATATTGGAAACCACCCAATTCAGAGTTTTGTTTGGGCTGTATGAATTATGCACGCAATCGTGGAAGCAAATAAAGACTTTAAACAGCACCAATGATAGCAGGGGGCATAACATATACGAAACAACGCTGTGTCTACAAATATATATCGCGTATATCACCGAGCAAAAGATGCCCATTTGCGAGGCCATATTGACCGAAGCTCTCCAATACGTGGCTTTATATTTTGTGAATAATTCGGCTTCATTGAAGTCTGGACTGCGCGTTGACACGAGTTGATTTGACATATACTATACGAATACTTATTATCTTGCAATTACTGGCTTTGTATTTTTCTTTTTTCTTTTTTCTTTATTCTTTTTTCTTTTTTCTTTTTTCTTTTTTCTTTTTTACAATGACGAAATATCGGTTGTGGAAATTGCACTGTCTGCTACGGGGATTGGCGCAGAAGTCTGAGCTGGAACCGTACTCAATGGCTCTTCTGTAACAGCGACTATAGCAGGTGCATTAGGTGCATCAGGCGCATTGGGAGCAGTGGTATCAATCTGTCTGACCGTTTTGCGCGATACGTTTTGGTTTTGCAAGTAATACATACAGGTGTGAGGCAGCACCGCGGCGTGGTTCATATAGGTTTTGTAACGAAAGCAAGAGACGCTGGTGTTTTTATTGAACCGAAAGCTGTGCCACCAGTAGGCGGGTATATACAAGCATTTCCCAGGTCGTAGCGTGATTTCCAGGCATTTGATTTTTTCAAAGTCGGGGCGATATTTTGCAGACGGGTTCCAAGGGTTTACTGGAGAGGAGAACTCAAGGATTTCATAGTTTTGGGTTTCATACAAGTATTTACTGCTTTTGGGAGGGCTCAGCTTGATGCAAAGCTCGCCTTCTGTCACCATAAAGTAGTTGCGATAATTCAACTCATACCGGAATGGGGTCACGGTGTTTTGAGAGCCAAACATAATGTCATAATAACAGTTGGAAACGAGGTGCGGGCGCAAAAAGCCATCATTGTATTGAAAGGATTTGATAACACCCGTCTCGAGTAAAAAATCTCCATTGTTTTCGCTAAAATAGGTGGAGCCCGCATCGTCTTCACACAGCTTGTGCGCGAGTTGCATTTTTAGAGGCATATAGAGTTCCGCAGAGGGGTTGGATTCAAAGGTGTTGCGTATTTTGACTTCAAAAGCGGGGTAATTTGCTAAAACGTAAGACTTGGATGTGTTGGTGAGTATTTTTTCGTTATCGTTATCCAGGTCAAACAGGACAGGCTGTCGGAGGTCGCATATTTCTTCCATTTTATCCTTGGAGGCTTGGTCAATCTCATAGACTTCTAAATCATCACTTGTTTTTAAATGAAACTGTATATGAAGATATAAAAATAGCACAACGCAAAAAATAAACGTCCCGATTATCAATTCCATAGATTAAATATTCATAATATAATATTTGGACAGGTTTGACTTATTGTTAGTGAAAATAAGTCAAATATTATCTGTTTTTATGTTATATGACAACTCCACACATTCTTAATTTTACTATATATGGGGAACGTTGTAGCGGCACGACATTTTTAGAAGAAGCAATCACGTCCAACTTTAATTTACCAGTGATGTGGTATTACGATTGGAAACATTTTTTTGGTTCATACGACTTTGATGCAGATAAAAAAGAAAGTGAAGCAAATGGAACAGGAGCTCCTGCGGACAACACACTATTTATTGGAATTGTTCGCAACCCTGTCAGGTGGTTACATAGTTTTTCAAAACGCAAGCAAAATCTTCCCGCTAGCAACCAAACATTAGGCAAGTTCTTCCAACACGAGTTCTATTCTGTAAACGAGAAGGATGAAGTGATAGCAGAAGATGTCCATTTGACCACCAAAGAACGGTTTAAAAACATATTTGAATTAAGAAAAGTCAAAAATGATTTTTTAATCAATGTGATGCCTACAAAGGTTCAAAACTATATACTCATCACGTATGAAGACTTATTATATAAATATGACGAGACGCTGAATGCGATTCAACATTTATTTGGGTTGACACCGTTGTATTCCGAATATGTGAAAATACCGAATCACACCATTGACCAAACCCCATTCGCAGGAGAGCGAGAGGTTGATTTTGCCCCGTCTATTATTCAATACATATGGGAGAATGTGGATAAACAGCAAGAGCGCCTAATCGGGTATGAATGCGCGCCCGTATTCGCCAATGTAAATGTAGGAAACAACACCCCTGCAAGTAAGAGTCAACCACAAGTGCAAAGGCAACCAATCCAGCCACCTAAATCGTTATCAATTGCATTGCCAACCGCAAAGGCGCACCCCATCTCTGCGCCTATACTCAACAAACCGCTGCAGCCCGAATTAAAACTAGAAACAATCAAAAAAGCACCTCCAGTATCCCTGTCAGGAATATTACAGAATACAACTATGCGCCAAGTGCAAGCGCATACCCCAAAACCCAATGCGCCTACATTCGGTATCGGCCTAGGAAAGCGTATGAATAATGGGCGAATTGCATGATTTATTGCAACTGTGGTTTATTACTTGTTTGACTCCACCAAGGTTACCTTGCTAAGAGTTACTTTATCTACAAAGTAAGATAATATTTTGAATAAATAGGAAAAAACGGAGGACACGTTGTAGATGTAGCATTTGGATAGTTTGTTGGGGAATGTTGTGTCCAGCGTCTGCGCTATTAATTTAATATATTGCGAATGCTTGTCTAACTCCTTGATGCTGAGGCCTTTTAAGCACACGTGGCAAGTAAACTTATCCACCACGGGTTCTAATTTGCGCATTTCACTGACAATATAAGTAAGCAATTCTTGGTATATTTCAGGACTACAAATTGGTTTAAAATACCGATAATCAAAATACAACTCTCCGCCTGCCACGTAGCACATACGTTTTAAAATATCTAATGGATTACTAGCGTTTTTAATTGTGCTGTATATTTCTTCCACGGGGGTATTAAACGTATCTGGAATAGCGTGAGACATAATGTAAGTTGTAAAATATCTTTATATTAAAATTATTTTACAATTCCGCTTATTACCGCGTGCATAGGCAACAAAATGTTGTAACTTATATTATTTATATTGCGAGCTTGAATAGTTCCTCATTAATGGTATCTTTTAAGCTTCCGCTTGCAAACTGCCCATCTTGGTTATGTTGGTCCATTTCCTGAATATCGTGAATATCCGTTGTCTCTAAAGCAATACCGTCCCCATTGTCAATCATGGATTCCGAATACGAATCCACTTGAATATCATTCGTGTCTTGAAATAATAAGTTCACCAGTTTTTGGTTTGTTTCTATCGTAAAGGACTGCAATGTGGTCAGCATCTTGGATGCATCCTTTAGTTCTTCCTTTACTTGGTTCAGCTCTTGATTCATTTGTTGAATCTCCGCACTATGATTGATATGTGCAACTTGGTTCGGGGCGCTTGTGCTGGGTCCGCTACGTTTTTCCTTCTCTAGACTGTCTAAACGGGTCATAATATTTCGTAGCAAGCTGTCATCTATTTGGGTGCCGCTGGGGGTTGTTTGTGGTCCGTTACTGGAACCAGGTGTTTCTAAATTATAGTTGTGCATAAATGATTCTAAACGCGCAATACGAGTAGATAATACCCCGATTGCATCTTGAACACTTATTTTGCTTGGGTAAGGAGGTTGACCATAAGAAGGAGGTGGGCTCTCGTACGTGCTCTTGGTTTGAGGTTGGGAACGAGCTTGAGGAGGCACGTAGGAGGGGGGAGCACTTTGGGAAACCGCAGGGGGTTGTCTATAATTATTGTTTACCTGGCTTGGTGGGGCAAAACTTGCAGATGAATTGATAGAATGTCCAGGGCCAGTAGGTCGTGGAGGGTATTGGGCGGATTCATTGGAACGTCTTGCACGTGCGGCAGCAACAGAACGGGATGAGCTCATATAGTCTTTTTGCTAAATTGTATTTAAATCTTTTACGCAGTGTTTTATAAGTGTAATATAATTAGTTCGTTTCGTTGGTCAAGGGTCGCTTACTCGTTTTTGGGCTGGTTTGTCGTTTTGTTGCGTGGTTGTCTCCTGTTTCCAGTGCATTAAACGGTTTCACTTCATTATCCTCATACGTGGTTGCTTCAATCGCCACGTTTCGGTGAACCTTCAGGCATAAGCATTCCACGCTCGTGCATTTGCTCGCAAAGCACATTTTTAACGCAATCCCGAAAAACCCCAAGGACATTGCGACTATAGATAAAATAAGGGTGCTCTCCATATTTTATTTTATGTATACATATATGGCTACATAAAATATGTGTTCAATTGTGTTTTCGGTGACGCTCTACTTATGCTCTCATATTCATCTTGATTGTCTCGTGGCAAACATAATCATGCAGTATGAAATCTTCCGCCACATAGTCCTCTATATTTGGTTGAGGAGGGCGAGCAATTTCAATGGTCGGAAACGCATACGGGGTGCGTTCAATCTGCTCTTTCAACGGCTCCATGTGGTCATCATAAATGTGCGCATTTCCGAGAAAATAGCAGAACTTGTCTGTCACGAGCCCACAGTGGTGCGCGATTAAATGGGTAAATAATGAATAGGACAAGATGTTAAACGGCACGCCGAGACCAATGTCCCCGCTTCGCTGGTATAACGCGCAAGACAGGCGGTTCCCGTGCGACACGTTAAACTGCGCCAATATGTGGCAGGGTGGGAGCGCCATTTCGTTTAATTGGCACGGGTTCCAAGCGCTCATCACAAGGCGTCGTGAAGTGCGCGTGGCAGGGTCTTTTAGCTGGTCAATAATGTATTGCAACTGGTCCACGCCTTGGCCAGAGTAATCGGCGTGACAATCGGTATACTGTGCATTAAAATGCCTCCATTGATGGCCATACACGGGGCCCAAATCGTTCGCCTCATAATGGGATAACCCGCGCGAATCAAGAAACTCCCGTGTGCCGTTTGCGTCCCAAATGCGGACACCCGTTTTTTGAAGGATTGTGTTGTCGGTAGAGCCACGAATAAACCATAGAAGCTCTTTTAGGCAAGTCTTGAACGCAACCCGTTTCGTAGTAAGCACAGGCAATACGTTGTTTTGCAAGGAGAAAGACATATGATTGCCGAATACACTGTATGTGTTCCCATTACGCCCCTGCTCCAAGCTTCCCTCGCGAATCACGCGCTTAATTAGGTCCAAATATTGGGTTTCTTCGTGGTCTAATAGTGATGTCTCTTTGCTGTGTAATGAGGGTTCAGATGTTTGCATATTCAATAAACAATACGGATACAAATAGATATAAATTGTGTTTATACTGTTTTTAGATAAGCTAGATAAATGTTTAGGAGCGTAATAATCCATCATCCATAAACGAAACAAATCTAGACGATTCTAGTTGGAAGGAAGAAAACAAACAAACATATTATTTAATTTCTAGTTATAAATCATATGGATAACCTGGAAGAATTAACCAATGTAGGGTCAAAAAACAGTTTTTTTAGGCACGTATTTCATTTTAATGAGGATGACAAGGGGGAGCTAATGAATATTGTGCAGTATGCGCTGTTGGCGATTATTCCCGTCGTTATACTAAACAAAACAATGCAAAAATATGTGCCCGAGGCAGATGACGAAAAGGGAAGCGTGGAAATAAGCGCCGAAGTAATCTTCCAAATCGTGTTTATGTTTTTCGGTATTTATATGATTCATCGGGTAGTCACTTTTCTTCCCACCTATGGAGGATTAAAATACCAAGATTTTAGCGTAACCACCATCATTCTATCTGTGCTCGTCATTATTCTAAGTCTGCAAACCAAGCTCGGCGAGAAGGTGAGCATTTTGGTAGACCGCCTGGTTCAATTGTGGGAGGGCGACTCGGGGGGCTCTAACAAAAAGAAGAAGCAAAGCACCGTAAAGGTAAGCCAGCCAATTAGCCAGCCAGGTATGCATTCTCAGCAAATCGCAATGACAATGCCAGTTCCCCCATCGCACCTCAACTCGGGCTCTACCCCGATAAGCCAACTACCAATGGACAAACCCGCGCAAAACTACGACAACTCGTCGCAAAACAGCTATGGGTCTGGCTCTGGTATGAATAGCCAACAGGTGCAAGCATTGGACGGGTTTAACCAAGGACCCTTGCCGGCAAGCGAGTTTATGGGATTTAACGGTGGGTTCGCCAATTTCTAATCCCCAATACAACATACAATATACGATTTAAAGTTTAATATATATGTAAAGTAGCACTGCAATGGATGATTTATTTAATGTGATACGCGAAGAGGTAAAACAAGGGAATAAAAAAGGCGACCAACCCAAAGTGGAGGAGATTGATTTAGATAAACTCTTGCGCGCCGTCGAAAGCGACAGCAATGACCACTTGTTAAACCTCACTACAAAAAAGATACAGGAGCTGAACTTGAATATTTTGAAAGAGCTTCATATGTCCAAGAAAGAAACTAAAGAGATGATGGCCAAGTTACAAGGGTATAAATATGTGGACGAGATTGAAGAGCTGAAATGCGGACGAGCTATTAAATGGATAAATATTACAGACCCAGATGATTTGTTTTTGACGGGTGGCTCCATCTTGTGCGACATCAAAGTGCTGGATGATGGGCTGTCTATCATCTACAAGACGTTCTCGCACAGGCACTACACGATTAAGATGGGGGAATGCTTGTTGTTCCAAAAGCTGTCTGCCCAAGAGCAAATCTTATTATCCGCGTTAGACCATTTAGCGGAGTAACCAGAAAAACTATTTTATGTCTTGTATATACTATATGGAAGTATTTACAAAACGATTATTACTGTTTACATTTGGTTGCACGCTGTCCCGATTGGCGTTTGCGTATTTAGCGAAATATTCTAGCGAAGCCACCTTGGTATCATTAGGTTACATTTCGCTAATTCCGATGCTTGGATTTCTCTATATTTACGCGTTTGATGTCCGCAAAACTGGGGCAGAAGTGTTTGGCGACAAGATTTGGTGGAACGACTTGCGCCCAATCCACGCATTCCTGTATGCGATGTTTGCGTATAGTGCCATTATCAAAAGCCCGCACGCGTGGGGATACCTAATGGTGGACGCCATTTTTGGGTTCATTGCATTTATCGTATATCATTACTCTAGAGGCGATTTTGAGGACTTTTTCATCATTTAACCAGCGTAAGAACATCCATTACTTATATTTGTTGGATTATGTGTATTGGGTATGTGTATTGGGTATGTGTATTGGGTATGTGTATTGGGTATGTGTATTGGGTATGTGTATTGGGTATGTGTATTGGGTATGTTTATTTGTTATTTTTTATTTTTTATTTTTTTATTGCGTCTCGTAAATAAAATAATATGTGGCGTTTTTAGTTTTATTGCGGGATTATTTTTTCGCGTGCATCGGAATGCGCCTCTGCGATACCCCTTGGCGTTAATTACGGTGCGAGTGCAGGCCCCAACGGAGGCGTTGTTGATTGTGGATTCTAATTTATTGATGCAACGGCATAATTTAGTAGAAATGAGCTTTTCGGCATTTTTACGGATGGTGTCGTAGTTTGTGGGAATGGGCGCTTTGTAATACTTTAAAATAGTCACATAGTCTTTTTTGGATAGGGATGCGTCAAACGCATTGGGTTGTGTTGCTTGCATCGTTATTATATTTATAAAAGAAAAGAATTGAAGCGATGCGTTTGTTTTGACTAACAGATAACTCTTGATTACATCTTACCGCTTGGCCCAGCGTAAAACTTCGGCAATAAATAAAATGTAAAAATAATGTATGTATTCCAGCATCCAGAATGTAGCTGGTGGAAATAATACTCATAATAATAGTGTTAGTAATAGTGTTAGTGTTAGTAATCAGACAAACGACGAGAAAACCAACAAGATTGTGGTCTTTGATATGGACGAAACCCTCGGGTATTTTGTGGAGCTCAGTCTCTTTTGGGATGTATTACAGTCCTATTTTGAAGACAGTCCGCACCATTTCAACCAACTCTTGTTCAACAGCTTGTTAGATTTGTTCCCCGAGTTTATCCGCCCAAATATGTTGCAAATATTGCAATACGTGCAATACAAAAGGAAGACAAAAAGTTGCGATAAGATAATGATATACACAAACAACAGGCATTCTCCTGAATGGCCCCAATACATCAAAGGATATTTTGAGCAAAAAACCTCAACAACTCGTATCCCTGCGTTTGACCAAATCATTCACGCGTTCAAAATAAAGGGGCAACTGGTTGAAAATCTGCGAACCACAAATAAAAAAACGCACAGCGATTTGTTAAAATGCACGCGACTACCCAAGCAAACACAGGTATGCTTTATAGACGACTCACTGCATTTTGGAATGTGCAATGACGCGATATATTACATTAATGTCAAGTCGTATATCTATAAGTTGCCGTTTCGCATTATGGTTGACCGATTTATTAAAAGCACCAACGTGCGCATACTGGCTTTACGCAAATGCATTATTAATGAGCAGGAGTTCTATACCACTATGCTAGCTTTGTTAAATGAGTATGATTATAAATATGTGAAAAAACCAATTATTGAATACGAAATGGATAAAGTTATTAGCAAAAAACTGCTGCACTATTTAGACTATTTTTTCGCGCCCATTGCGCAATTTAATACAGAGCAGGTTGTTATCTTAAATGATGTGCCAACCAAAAAATCAACTACACGGCGTAAAAAAATGGTTGGTCGCAAGAATGCAGAGAATACAGACAAGTAGTTATTTAAACGCGCTACAACCGATTATAGAAGTTTCGTTTGTATTATTCCGCGGATTTCTTCTAAATATTTCACCAATATGCTCATCAAAATGGTGGAGGTAAAGAGATACACTCCTGCGCTGTATGCAATTCTTTTGTCCAAGGGTGTAAACTCTACATTAGACCAAATATTGAAACGCAAAATTAAAAACAGGGATATATACATTTTGATTGCAGAATGCAGTATGTCCAAATATTGAGGCGCACTGGCGAACACGCCAAAATAGGTCAGCGCAACTAATATATAGACAATCATTATCGAATAATTAAACATCACGGTTTGGATTTTGTGAAAAGACCAACTCATTATTATAATATGAAATCATATTATAATTCAAATGTTTCACTTCCTTTGCGTATTCTACGCGCGCTCACCTTATTTCTTTACAGCTCCCACGACATTGTATAGCGCAAGGGTTCGCGCGCTCGGGTCGTCCGTTTGCACAAACCTCGGCATCCAAAAGTCCGTTAGCACCTGTGCGCACCCTGGAAACAGATTGTCAAAAATAGTCCGATAATAATATTGCTCGTCTGTTTTGGGTGGCAAATGCGTATACGCAGCCATTTTCTTCTGCCGTTCTTCCTTTGTGCTCGTCTTATTTAAATGTTCTGTAACCTGTTCTTGTAGCACAGTAAACAAGGACCGCTCTTTGGAGCTGCTTACTCCGTCGCTAAATGCCTCCTTGGTGCGCCACAGTATGCAGTCGGGTAACAACTGGTTGCCTTCCGCGTTTACACAATGCTCCCTGCTAAATGCGTTGCGAAACAAATATTTCTCGCACTTTCCATTTTGCACGTGGAACCGTATTTCGGGAGAAATGGACATCACGTATTGCACCAAGGCCCTATCTAAAAAGGGAGTGCGAGGCTCTAAGCCGTGGGAAGAAATACTGCCATCCGAACGGCGCACGTCGTGTTTGTGAATATTGTCTAGCAGTCTTCGTATATCCGCATCAAACGCATACGCATCGGGGGCTTTGTATTCGTAAATGTACCCGCCAAACAGCTCATCGGCACCATCCCCGTTAAAAATAACCTTCGCATCACTCACCTTGGAAATATGCCTGCATAGCTCGCTGTTTGGTATAGATGCCCGCACAGTGGTCGTGTCAAACGACTCAATATTGTATATGGTGTCTTCAATTGCGCGAAAGAAGTCGCCCTCCTGCAGGATAACTTCGGTATGCTTTGTTCCAAGGTAATCGGCCACGATGCGCGCATTTCTCAAGTCTTCTGACCCTAATAACCCGATGCTATATGTTTCTAGTGGCTGCGCAGAGACCTCTTTGTGTAGCTCATTGATGCTCGCGACTACCGAGCTACTGTCTAAACCGCCAGACAGCAAGCACGCAATCGGGCGGTCTGTATTGAAATACCGCTTTTTAATCGCTTCTTTAAAATAATACTGAACGCCCTTGTAAATATCCGACAATGACTGCTCCGGGGTGGTTCGGACGCACGAGAATGGGAGCCGATGGTAAATGGACAATGGGGTCAAGAGGGTCCACTGGTCTTTATCAAAAACCATTTCTTGGAACCTGCCAGGAAGAAAAGGCATAATGTTGCAGGTGGGGAAGTTGGGTTCGTCCAGCGATTGCTTCAAGTCGGTGAGCATTTTGAGCTCGGAGGAAAAGGCAAACTGATTCTGCGCGCAAATGTGCAATGGTGCCATCGCATAGAGTGGTCTTACCCCGAACGGGTCTCTGGCAATATATAGCTTGTTGAGACGCTGGTCAAATAACACAAAGGCAAACACGCCGTCTAACATTGCGAGAGTTTGTTCTAACCCGTAACGAATGTATAAATGGAGAATCACCTCGCAATCGCTGTGGGTAGATGGGGTAATCCCAAGTTGCTGATATATGTGCTTGAAGTTATAAATCTCTCCGTTGCATATTAGGTGGACGTTTTGAACAGAGATTGGCTGATTTGAAATGGTGTCCATCCCATTAATGGCGAGCCGGTGGAACCCGAACAACACGTGCTCTCCTATCTCTTTCAACACAGAATATTCGGGACCACGGTTTCTTCCTTTTTCAAAGCCACGCTGAATCGTTCCCGTGAATAATGTTTGCTTGCGGTTTAGTAAAGCAAATATGCCACACATAGTTATATTGATGGGTAATGTTATTATAATAGGCGCGATTTGTTTATATTATATTGTATAATAGATTATAATAAAATATTATTGTATAATAATGCAGCATAACCAACCGAATTATAGAGATACTTTAGTATCCGACCGCCATAAAATCACAAACGACCGATTTTATAATCGTGTGATTCCTTCTGCCCCACTTCAGCCCTATTTGAGCGTGGCTCCAGTCCAAACCAAGTTCACGGTTCTTCCTATGAGAGACTTGAGAAAGCCAATTAATGAACCAATGAAGCAGCTGGGAACCTTTAACCCAGCGCAAACCTTCAACCCTGGTTCCAGCGCAGGCCCTTGGTCTGGCTTTGCCTCTTCTATCAACACAGAATCCATTTTAAGAAACCAGGTGTTCGCCTTGCAAAAAGCCAGCCAAACCGTATATGTGCCGAGTAGCAAAAGCGACCTATACCAATATGGGTTTGATACGCCGAGTGTGATCCAGCCGTTTTCGCTCCTTTTTGAAACCTATACGCCGCAGCATACAACAAACTTGGTAGAGCAAATCAAAGGGGGAATGTTTAACAACTCCACGCGCACCCAACGCGATGAATAATGAAACACACCCACACACACTAACCCCACGTAATATATTATATATTTTTTTATATAATACATATTATGAGCACAGGAATTATTGACCAAATCACACTGGAATGTTTAATGAATAAAGACACCTATAATAAAATAATGGCCCATAAGACGCTGGTCACGAAAAAGAATCAAGACAAAGAGTTTTACCATAATCGGATACTGCATTTGTTTGAGCAATTGATGACAAACACGCAACCAGAAGGGATGATGCAAGATGTCACGTATGCGTTTGAAAACTATGTAAAAACGTGCATACGGTATTTCAAAGTTATTGATGAAAGCGATATCATTCAGCAAGATTATAATGGGTCGCCAAGCAAGTCCCCATCTGTCGCTACGTGTCCAGAAGAGTCTAGAAATGAATCCGATGATTTAGATAAGGATGATTTAGATGAAGATGAAGATGATGAATACGGCGACGACCTAGAAGACGACGACGAAGACGAAGATGAAGACGAAGACGAAGATGAAGACGAAGACGAAGACGAAGATGAAGATGAAGAGGTTTCGGAGCATTATGTTGTAAAAATGGAAGAACCATTTGAAATAATGACTGCGCACAAATCACGATTTATTAACGAGGACGCCCTATGCGCAATCATTTCGGAAGATGAGGACGACTCGGACGAAGTAAAAGAGCCCAAAATAGAATTAAAGGAAGAAAAGAAGGCGCCGTTGGCCATTAAGGGGACATTAGATATGTTTATGAGGGGGATAAAACAAGAGCCCCTGCCACGAAACAAAACCGTAAAAGATATAGTCCCAAAGGTGAAAGACATCAATTTAGAGAACCCAGAACTGAAGAACAAAGGGATTGGTAAAAGGGAATGGAAAGAAAAGAATTGGTAAAAAGAATAATATGAGTAATAATTATGGTAAGACACGCAACACGCAAGCGTGGGGGGAGTGCAAAGAATACATTAGAACCCAGTACGCAGTCCCCTCCTGCAAAACACCGAAAAACAATGAAATATAAGAAGATGCAATGCAGTCCGCACCCAGAGAAGAACGACTTCAGCTGTTTCACGGACGAACAGCTATTCAAGTTGCGCGATAGGTGGAACTTGAGGCATCCTGACGTGCCCATATCCAGTGAATCGCCCAAAGAAATATGGACATTGTTAAAGAGCAATCTAAGCAACACGTGCAACAAGGAAACGTGCTGGCTACGCCAAAACTTTATGACCCCCGAAATGAGCAAAGAAATGCTCTCCTCATTTGCCCCCGAATCGCCCGCCACTTGGAAGCGAAACCCTAACGCGTGGTTATCCAGTTTAGATATATTGAACGTGATGAAGCAATACGAGAAGTCGTACAAGTGTTTTGAGTTTATTGGTCCGTCCCCGATTGATTACGACACGATAGAGCTGGATGGGGTATGCGTGTTTGAGGAGATATGCAAGTTTAATTTGCAAGAGCAAATTGCGCACGGCAAAACCAAGGTCGGGTTTATTTTCAACACAGATACGCACGACAAGCCAGGCAAGCACTGGGTATCCCTGTTTGTCAACATTAAAAAAGGGTTCCTCTACTTTTTTGACAGTGCGGGGGACAAAATACCAAGGAACATTAATAAGCTGGTGAAAAACATTATCCGACAGGGGAAAAGTTTGCCTGAACCAATCCAATTTCAGTTTGACCAAAACTACCCGGTAGAGCACCAATATGGGAACACAGAGTGCGGGATATACAGTTTGTATTTTATTGTGCATATGCTACAGGATAAACTGACGGCGCACTACTTGAAGACCCATATTATTACCGATAAATACGTGAACAAGTTCCGCAAAATATATTTTAATGAAGAGCTGTAAAACGATAATGTGATAACCCAACACCATTAAAATAATAATATAAAACTATGATTATACTATTATTATGGATTTACATTCGTCGTCACATTTTTTACATAAAGACAATATGGAGACCTTGTGGGAGGTATTATCGGAGTCCCCGACGGTTTTAAGGCTCCCGAGCGTGCAGCAATCCCAAATGCAGCAGAATATGGCGCAACAGATGCGTGCCTTTTTTAACAAGGAAGGTGCAACCCAAACGAACGACTTGATGACCCTGAACAAGAGGTTTCTGGAGCGGACGTTACGAAGTATGAGCAACCCTACACAATCCGTTCCAGCAGTTCCCGCAGTTACATCCGTTACCGCATCATCGACTCCAAGGTATACTTCCCAGCAAATCCAAGAAGCAAGACAAACGCAGTTTGAGCAGCAATACAACAAGAAGAAGGAGGAGTTTACAGACGCAATCACTCTGCGCCCACCTCCGACGCCCACGTTTGCAGATACCAAAGACGAGCCGATTAGCGAGATGGAGCAATTAATTGCCAATATGGTTGCCCAGCGTAATTTTGAGATGGACGAGATAACAAAACGCATTGCAACGAGCGCACCGACAAACCCCAATTTTTTAAAGCCTACGGATACGTCTATTAAATCGGAAAAGAAAGAGGAGAAAGACCAGGCAATGAAACAAATCAAGATTGATAACACGCGCTTTATAGAAGGACCTGTGCCTGTGGATATTACAAGAGTCGGCGAACACTTGAACAAAGATTTCAAACGAATCACCATCAATGAGGAGCTGAATGAAACCCATTATTATGAAAATGTTGGTCCACCACCACAACAACAACCCGTGGAACCAGTTCAAAAGATGGCAACAAGCATCAATAACTTATTTAGCAAGCTCAAGCAGGTGCCTTCTATAAGTGCCAATATTCCATATGAGGAAACCACGCAAACACAATTAGATACATTAAAAAAACAAATAATAGAACTACAACAACAAATGGCTTTTGTGCTTCAAAGACTGGAAAAATACGAAAATAAAAATTAGCAGCCCACGTAATATGGTAATATGATAATATAGTAATATGGTGATGTAATAAATATATTACATATAGTATATATATATGAACACATTTAGCGGCGTAAACTCGGTTACATTTAATAAAAAGTTCAATTCTGCATATTCCGCGCTCGGCTCAGGCGTGAATAATGATGTGTATGTGGTTGTATTAAGTGGAGATAATTTGTATGTAGGTGGCGCATTTACCACCGCGGGAGGCATTTCTGCAAACCGCGTGGCCGTATGGAATATTACAACATCCACCTGGAGCTCGTTGGGTTCGGGGGTGAATGGAGATGTGAAAACAATATATGCAGACCCCACAGGTAATATATATGTAGGTGGTTCTTTTACTTCAGCTGGAGGCGTAGCAAATACTAATGGTATCGCAAGGTGGAACTCAGTACTCTCAACCTGGTTTGCAATGGGTACTGGTGTTTCCGCAAGCGGCATTGTGTGGTCCATATCTGCACTAAGCACGACGGACATATATGTAGGAGGCGCTTTTTCCTCAGCAGGGGGCGTAGCAAATACACTTAATGTGGCAAGATTTATTAATGGCACGACTTGGACCGCAATGGGGACCGGCTGTAACCAACGAATATTATTTTTGCACGTGTTAACCTTAACGAATGTGTATGCGTGTGGCGATTTTACAGCCGCGGGCGGTGTGGCGAATACATCACGCGTTGCAATGTGGAATGGGACTGCGTGGACTGCAATGGGAACGGGCACGAACAGTTCTACAATCGGTATTTATGCATTATCCCCTACAGAGGTCTACACAACTGGTGCGTTTACCAATGCGGGTGGAGTATCTGCAAATGCTATTGCAAGATGGAATGGGCTTGCTTGGAATGCAATGGGGACGGGGTTTGCCGGCACGACTTTACAAGGAAGAATTGTGGACACCAAAGGCGGGTTTCTTTACGCAGTTGGGTGGTTTAATTCTGCTGGTGGTGTTGCAAATACAAGAGGTATCGCGAGATGGAATATCTCAAGCTCGCAATGGTCTAACGTGGGACTTGGGATAACAGACGGCGTAGGGCTTGTGTATGCGGTTATTGCGAGAACGTCCGGCTCTGGATTTGTTGGTGGTTCCTTTACGAGTATTGGAGGCATAAGTTGTTCCAGTATAGCAAGGTTTGATACGCCCGAGATTACTATCCAGAAGTGGAATCCACTTGGGGCTCAGGCTCTAGATCTTTACACATTTGCGATACATTGGACAAGTGCAAATAGCATCTATGTAGGGGGAGCCATGACACAAATCGGGGGACTAACCGTAAACTATATCGCCAGATGGGATGGTGTCTCGTGGTCAACTTTAGGCGCAGGCGTGAACGGCAATGTGCGCGCAATATATGCGTATGATTCGAGCAACTTGCTTGTAGGAGGGCAATTTACTTCCGCAGGTGGGGTAGCCAATACGCAATACATCGCAAGATGGAACACAGTGGATGCCTCTTGGAGTTCGGTTGCTTCTGTGGGTGCAAATAATGTTGTGTGGGCAATACACGGGTTTAATTCAATCAATCTTTTTGTTGGAGGACAATTTACCCAAATATCAGGAGTAAGCGCAAACGGTATCGCAAGATGGAGCGCGGTAGATGCCTCTTGGTCCACATTAACTACTGGAATCAGTGGTGCGGGTGCCGCTGTATATGCAATTTATGCATTGTCTGCATCCAATGTGTATGTAGGTGGCGACTTTACTACTGCGGGCGGGTCGGCAAGAGCCTATATTGCAAGATGGGATGGAACAAGTTGGAACGCAATGGGGACTGGAACCAATAACATAGTGCGCTCAATATCTGCAGTAGACTCATCAAATGTGTATGTAGGCGGTCAATTCACGTTAGCGGGTGGGGTAGCAAACACCACGTGTATTGCAAGATGGAACGGAACCGCATGGATTGCAATGGGAACGGGCACAAACTACTGGGTGTGGGCAGTATCCGCGCCTGATAGGAATAATATATTTATAGCTGGGTTGTTTACCGCGGTATCGGGTATCACTGGAATAAACAGAGTTGCAAGATGGGATGCAACCAATTTTACATGGAATGCACTTGGCACAGGGATGAACAGTGAGACTTACGAAATTGATGCGTTCAATGCCAATAATGTCTATGTAGGAGGTGCCTTTACCACGGCAAACAGTGTCTCTTCACCCTATATAGCAAAATGGGAAGGGGATTTAACCATCCCAACGCCGCGTCCTGCGACATTGTATTCCCCTCCTGCAAGTTGGAGGAGGTTGAATTATGGGAACCAGAGCGGCCCGGGTGTGCAAACTCTATCTATTTATAGAGTGGACGATTTTAATGTATATGTTGCCTCTGGCCATAATATATGGAGATATAATGGGTATACATGGACACAAATTGGGACAGGTAATAGCACTGTATGGTCTATTCACTCCTTTAATGATGGTCAAACGCTCTATGCAATAGGTTTATTTACAACTATGAGCGGGGTGACTTGCAACTATGTCGCCAGGTACAATGGCAGCTCTTGGTCCGCCTTCGGCTCTGGATTGTCTAACACTGGACGTTCCGTTATATATGCGGTGGATTCTTCGAATATATTTATTGGTGGTCAAGTATTTGGAAATAGTCAAAATATACGAAAATATAACAGCGCAACGAACACATGGACTGCATTAAACACAATTGGAGAAGTGTATACACTAGGTTATTTTAACTCTCTCTTATACGTAGCAGGAAGTGATGGCCAAGTGCGCACATACAATATAAGCTCTGGAACTTGGGGAACTGTGGGGTCAAATCGTGGGAATCGTGTTTATGGAATGTATGTGCTGAATGCAAGCGCCATATATATAACAGGTTATGTGAATCCTCAGCGGTGGAATGGCTCATCGTGGATACAAATGTCAACCGGCGGCGGAGAGGGGATTGCTGCATTTGATGCGAACAATGTGTTCCGTGGAACGAGTGGCGCGGCAGGCGGGATTTTAAAATGGAACGGGACCTCGTGGGCAACATTTGCGGGTGGCGCAGGAGCACTGGTGTATGCGATTGTCCCTACGGGAGCAGACTCGGTCTATATAGGAGGGGACTTTGGCACGAGTGGTGGGGTAGGAGGTTCCGCCTCATTTGGGGTTGCCTATTATACATAAACCCTCATCATTCAACATCACGCCATATCAACATATTATCATATTATCACGTGATAACCTATTTATGCACATCCGTTTGTATATTATAATAATTATATACAAACACTCTATTCCTTACACCCCGAATCCAACATATACTACGCAACGCTCGTGTTTAGCTTGGAAAAGACCGTCTTCCCATTTTTGTTCACTAAGTGCCCAACTAATACTGGGATAACCCCCGCGACAGGAACTTCTTTTTGTTGATTTTCTTTGCTTTGGATAAAGCTATCATAATCATATATTTCATTTGTGCCCAGTCGTTCCACATATTTTGTCCCGTTAATGATAATATCTCGCGACATCCACTGCACCTCCTTTTGTGTAAGCATTTGTTTTGCCGCCACGTTGGTCTGTTCGCTTTGTCCGATATCCTCGTCATTTGAAATATTTGGGTAATAGGAGATTTCATCGGGGTTCGGGTTCCCAAACGAGATGCAAGTGAGTCCCTCCTTTGCGTTTCCCTTGATATGGGTGGCGCAATCAATTGACGCTTCCTTGATGGCCGTTGTGATTTGGTCTGTGATGCGCTTTTTAATCGCGCTAATCTCATACAGCATCTGGTCTGTGGTGAACACAATGCGCGCGTCCGCTTTGCTAACATCGTTCAGCTTTAGAGAACGGGAGGCGCGCGCAAGCTGGGCTTCTGAAAACGTCATTAAATATACAAATACTTCCACGGATTGGTGCTCCACTGGTAGCGAATTATGACTGCAAATGCGTCTCGCGCGACCGATTACCTGTTCTGTGCGCACAGGGTTCCAGTATGGCTCCATAATATGGACATAACGGGTGTTGCGCAAGTTGATGCCTTCGGACCCAGAAGCCGTAATCATAAAGACCTTGATGATTTCCCCGTAGTTGTTGTTGCGCGCCTTTTCGCGCAGCACGTTCGCAATGGTGTCGGGGATGCGTTCCCAATCGCCGTTATAGATGTTGCGGATGATTTCCTTTTCTTCGGTATCTTCCGTTCCGGTATACAGCGCATAATGAGGTTTCATCCAGTCTTCTTCGCTCATATCCAGCTCCCAAGAAAAGGCGGTGCGTTTGAGTTTGAGCTGGGCAAACCCGTTCGCTTCTAGCGCGATAGAAAAGATACCGATACCCTCTAAGGTGCGGAACTGACTGTATACGAGGTGGTTGCCAATGTGTTCTTGCGAATTAATGTTTTCAATCATCCGTAGAAACTTGGGACTGTATACGCTTAGGCCTTCTAACGACAAGAGCTCATACTTATTGTCCTTCAAATATTGAATCATCTTGTCAACCTCCTGCTTGTATGCGGCGCTCACAACGTGTTCCATTAGCTCGTCGGTCTCCTCGTCCACTTCTTCCTCCATATCGTATTGGTCTTTTGTTTTCTCCAACTGTTGAATAAACGCATCCAGAGGGTTGACTGGTTCTGAATCCGCCCCACCCGATTGAAGTTCCTCGTCGGGGAGCTGCTCAATAATTTTGAACTTGACGGGTAGCTTCTTTTTGGTCTTGTTATTGGTGGTCTTTTTCGTCTCGGAATTTGGGGATAAAGGGCTGCGAACTTTTTTGGTTTTGCGCGCCTTTTCTCGTTCCTTTTCGCGCTCTTTGGCTAATTTCGCTTCCTCCTTTTCTCTTTCCTTTTCTCGTTCCTTTAATATCTTGGCCTCTTCCTTTTCTCGCTCTTTAGCCATCTTGGCTTCTTCCTTTTCTCGCTCCTTGGCTAGTTTAGCCTCTTCCTTTTCTCGCTCCTTTAATATCTTGGCTTCTTCCTTTTCTCGCTCCTTGGCTAGTTTAGCCTCTTCCTTTTCTCGCTCCTTGGCTAATTTAGCCTCTTCCTTTTCGCGCTCTTTTTGTGCCTTTTCTCTTTCTTTGGCTTCCTTTTCGCGCTCTTTTTGCGCCTTTTCTTGCGCCTTGGCATTCTTCTCTTGTTCTTTGGTTTGTTTCTCTGTGCGCACAGCAATCAACTGTTCCTCCACCCCACTCTGTTCTTTGGATACAGCACTGAACTGGTTTTTGATTTGTTTGGGCATGGGCCTACCCGGTGGAGGCATTGCAAAATTGCAACACATACGAGAGAATATTTTAAACGTGCTGGTAGGGCTAACAAACACCTCGCTCACATTGGTCCGCGACTTGGCCATTTTTTTCACCGAGTTCTTTTCTTGTTCGCGTTCATCGTCACGGATGGTTTCATACATTCCGAATTGGTAATCGCTCATTTCAACAAGTATGGGCGAATAATCCGCATTGTATCTTGGCATTAGCTCCTCTTGCGCGCTACGAAAGTAGGAGGTCAAACCCAAAATACGGCGCTTAAACTTATCCATATTTTTCACCTCGGCGCTGGACTCCATAAACATTTCCGAAAACTCATACAGCTTGTCTGGCACGGCCTTGTGATAGGTTACGCGCACATCATTCAAATGAAACGATACGTCGTGCGACTGTAAGACGCGTTGAATGTGCTTCATAAACTCCTCATCCGTTTCCTGACCGGGGACAACAACGCCGCGCAAAATATCCGTAGACACGCCATTGTATACCCCCGTAGACCGAGGCACATTCGTGAATCCAAACGGGTTGCGCGTGATGACGAGCTGTTTTTCTTTAGCATTCTTGCGCGTGGTATAATCCACGGTATCAAGGAGGCGCTCATTGGCAAAGATTTGCTGGAGAGTGTCTTGATTAATCGCGCGCGACGTTTTTACATCAAGAGAGACGGAGAATGTTTTAATGTATCCGCGCAAAATGTTGAATAAAATGGCAATTTCATTTGGATAGTTGATAATGGGCGTGCCCGTGAGTAGAACAATTTTTACATTCTTTGCGCTCAGCAAGTAATCATACAAGGCGACCGACACATATTTGAACCTCGGTTTCGGCTCATTCTCGTCTGCGCCTCGCTTCTTTTTGCTTCCTTCCTTCTCGGAACCCTGTGGGAACAGGTAATGCTGGGGGATAGGCTCACTAATATCGGCCCCGCGTTTGTTTTCTTTGCTAACATACATTTGGTTGATTTTGTTGACGATTCGGCTGATGAAATTGTGCGCTTCATCAATGACCACCACTTTGTCATCAAAAATGTTTTTCGTGAAATTGTTCGTCAACGCTTCGGCAATGTTTCTGGTCAAGCCGTTATAGTTAATAAACTGATACTTGCGCTCAATCATCGTTTCAATTTGTTCATTCAGCGATTTCTTCTGGTTGTTGCTGAGCGTTTCAAAATTGCTCGGTTTGGACGCATTGACAAGCCACGCGCCATTGTTTTTTCGGATGTATTCTAGTGGCAATGAGAGAATCTGGGCAAGCGAGTTCTCCGTATCCGACCCACCATTGGTGCTAATCCATTCCCAAAACTGGTTACGGCGATACAGGTAGTCCCCGCACTGTTTCAGCTGTTCGATATAGTTGGTTCGGAGGGAAGCGGGGGTCATAATGATAATATTGCGCATCGTTTTCATACCCTCGGCAATCCCGATAGAGGTGCACGTTTTCCCCGAGCCGAGACCGTGATATAGCAAGAGTCCGCGATAAGGGGTGTATAGGTTGAGATAGTCGCGAACAATCTTTTGGTGGGTAAGAAGGCTAAACACTCCCGACCCTTTGCCGATAGTTTCGCACGTAATATCGCTTGCATCATTGGATAGCTCCTGCTTATAAGGCGCAAACAAGCGGTTCACAAAATTGACGAATATTTCACGGTTATTCAAGTAGTAGTTGGAGGATTTGATGTTGATGGGAGGCTCGCGTGCAATCAATCGCTGCTTTAATGTAGCGTCCCCGATTTTGGTAGAATGGGGCAGCTCGTATTGCTGACCGACATAGGTTTTCTTGGGCACGCGTTTTTTGACAACCATTCGTTCTTTTTCAGCTACAGGAGGAGGGGTGAAGATAGGTTCGTCCTGCTGGGTTCGGATTTGCGCGTCCTTATCAATAAATGGTTCGGTCTCCTTTTCTTCTTCGGGAATGATAGAGAGCTTGGTCGGGAGTTTGACCGCCTTGGCTGGCAGGGTTTCTTTGAAGGGGGGCTCTTGAATAATAGGCTCCTCGGCTTGCACTTCGGTGGTTTTGGAGATGCGCTGACGTTGAAAGATGCTTTTGAGCTGGTCGCGGTCAATGGTGCCTTCCTTTTCGGCGCGGGCATCCACCATTTTCACGGAAAGCGTTTTATTCAACCCTTTAGAACCAGGCGACTGCAATTGAATATTAATTGTTTTTTTTGGCAATGCGACAGGTTTGCTATCTAATAAATCTAAATAATTCATTGCTCTATATATTTTCAATATATAAAACTAAAAAAATAAACACTGGGAACAAACTTACAAATGAATAATATGTGGTTTAAAGTAAAGTAAAAAGCATTTGAAATATGCATTCCATAAAAATAAAAAAGATAGATAACTAAGAGAACATGCATGCATTCCATTACATTATAACCCTGGTGCGATTGGGATGCTTACTGGAGGGGCGATTCGTTTGAGTGTGTGCAACGACTCTTCGCACGCGATTTGTTCCGCCTTCTTTTTGATTTTATGTTTTCCCTCTCCTAAACAGAGCAGGATTTTTCCTTTTTGTTGTATATATTCTTTTACTGCTAAAAACGTGTCCATTTGCGGGTCTGATGTGTTCATTTTTAATTGCGCAATGGAAAGCGAATCGGCGTGGCTGACGGTGTGTATAGACTGACCTAAGCACAAGTATACGCCCATATGGTATCCGTCTTCAATGTCGTGGGGTATTTCTAAATAGTCGGGAGTAACTTTGAACTCCTTTTGTATGGTTACTTGCAGCTGATTTTTGTAGTTGTCGTTGTTCATAATGAGAGCAATACGGTCTACGTGTTTTTCAAATACACTTTCTAAAAACTTTTGCGCAAACTGCCACCCAGGACCCGTGATAAACACATCTTTAAACCAGTTCTCTTCATCGCGCACGTCAATCTTATTGTAGTCTAAAAAGATGGCACCGACAAAGGCTTCAAACAGGCATCCTAATTTTTTGATATTATTGCGCATTCCTTTTTCCTCTGCATTACGAGATAGGATAATCCATTTGTTTAGCCCCATTTCCATAACGATTTTCCCGATGGCTTCGTTTTTTACCATTGCAATCTTTTTATCGGTCATGAACCCTTCATCTTCTTTAGGGAAATTGCGATATAAAAAATATTTTGCGCCCAGTTCTAGCACACCGTCGCCTAAGAACTCAAGGCGTTCGTTTGATTTTGTGCTGAGAGGCAAGCACCCGTCTGGTTTGTCAACAATCCGAATATTCTGCGCGGCATTTTCATATTGAGGGCGTTTTGTATACGACCTGTGGACAAATGCGCGCCGATATAGCTCAAAATTAGTGACAACTGGAGGTAACCCATATTTAGTAAGAATGCATTGAACGTCATTCAATGAAATCTGCACATTAAGAGGGTTGTACGGGTTCCAGAGCAATCCGTCCTCACATTTAATAATGTCGTCGTCGTGCATCAATTTGTATTCGCTCATTGTTGTATGTTGTATGTTGTGTGTATAAACTTTAGTTATATATATTTATAGTAGCAATCTTTTAAGCCCCTTTGAAAATATCAATTTGGATGAAATAATTTGGAAACCCGCTTACACCATAGTGAACCACTCTGCAAAAACAATTTTGCGCATATTCCAAATATTTTAATATTTTGAAAGTATATAGTATGGTATACATGTCAGGTAGCAAAACCGCGCGTCACCAATCCTCTTTGGTTGCAAGAACAAATGTATGTGGTGGAATTAAGAAAGCAGGCACAGGTTACACTGTCGGACTTGCACGAACAACCCAAAAGCATATTTTAGCGAGAACGGCTCGTTCTGTCCCCAGGGTGTGCACCATTTCTAACGTTATCCAAACCCAACGTTATGGATACCACGCCACACTTTAAGCGTGTCTTTCCAAAACAAATATAGACTCAAATAAACCCAAACCCACTTTATACATTGCAATGCATCTTTATGCATTCCTATGTTGTAAACAGATTCCGTGGGGCGAGACTTATTCAATTATGCGAATATTTAGGAAATAATGTATTAAATACAGTTAATCATAACATACATATAACGTATTCGGATGATAATTCAGATTGATGTGAGAGAGACCGAATTAATTAAATCATGCACATTCTTAATCAGCTCCATGCCGTGTTTCAAAGATTTGCAGCTGGAAATCACGACTCTTCCTATTGGGGATATTATCATTTGTGACGATATTTCGTGTGAAAACAGTAACGAGAAGACGCACACCGAGTATGTGATTATAGAAAGAAAATCGTTAAAAGACCTGTGCGCAAGCATTAAAGACGGAAGATACGAGGAGCAGTCCTACAGGTTAAACGGGTTGCCACACCATAACCACAACATAGTGTATTTAATTGAGGGGTCAATGGATAAAATCAATATGTTTAAGGGGATACAAGAAAAAATCATACTATACTCGGCGATGGTGTCTATTAATTACTTTAAGGGGTTTTCTTTGTGGAGGAGCCAGCATATTGAGGAGAGTGCGCTCATCGTGTGTAATGCGGCCTATAAAATCGCGAAAGGGCTCCGAGAGCAAAAGTGCGCGCACTACAAGTATGTCTCGCCAAAACCTGCTCCAGTCGTTGTGGTAGAGGAGCCAGCAATTCCAACAATCGCGACTTCAGAAACGCCCCCAGATACCCCGTCGCCTACCATTCCTGCGCCCAACAATGAAGAGCTATTAGAGACCGCTGCAAACGAAAAGCAGTATTGTTCTGTGGTGAAAAAGGTGAAAAAGGAGAACATAACGGTGAACAACATTGGAGAAATTATATTGTGCCAAATCCCAGGGGTAAGCACAGTGACTGCATTAGCCGTATTGTCGGCATTCAAAACGTTGCCGATGCTAATTGCAAGCATACAAAAAGACAAAACGTGCTTACACAATGTAACGTATGTGACGACGACAGGCCAAACACGTAAAATTAGCAAAGCGTGCATTGAGAACATTATCAAATATTTAGGTCAATAAACACGAAACCCCCAAAAAATAAAATAGGTAAAATATAATGGAACAGCTTATTGTTATTCTTGCAATTGTGGCATTTATTGTTTTAGCTCATTTTACGATTAAATACTTAAATATGGCAACCGATACGATAGAGGGGTTAGAGAATCGCGAGGAGAACACTGGTATGGGTATTGGGGCAAAGGATACCGCAAGCAAAATCAAATCATTAAGCGTTGGACTAACAGACAAGCTATTGGTGCCCAAATATAAAAAAGATTACGAAACGCTAATCATTAATGCCGAGGAATATATCAATGCACTTATGCTGTCCAAAGTGTTGGCGGCAGGGAACGAGGACGTGTATGCGCTATTAGTGTTGGGGCAATTAAAGCAAGCAAAGGACGCACTCAATGATGTAATGAAATATGTAGACACATACAGCTCTATTACTGGGTTATAAATCACGTGGATTGGGGTTCTTATTCATATTCACATATAATATAAAATATAATATATGTCAACATCACTTCATCATCGCTCCCGAACATCACTTCATCATCGCTCCCGAACATCACTTCATCATCGCTCCCGAACATCACTTCATCATCGCTCAAAATATTTATACCAATTTTGTGACTTCATTGTCCTTGTAGTAACCTGCTTGGACGAGCTTTTCGGTGAACTCGGCGCCACCCCAGTGAGTATCCATTGGGTTATCACTGATATCGTTCTCCTCGTGTAACATATTTTCGTGCATATTAATATCTGCACTAGAATATTCGCTGTTGTATGGCGGGGAGTGCGTAATCATAGAGGCCGTCGCTTGCGCTTGGGATTGGGGAATCATAGGGCTAAGACCGCCTTGGGGTTCGGATACACTGGGGCGTATTTTATAAACGCGCTCCCCTTGCGCGTCATAGGTGTTTTGAAGATACAACACGGGGCATCGGATTCCTGCACCACGTTGCCATTCTAAAAACTCAGTATATTCTTCTAAATTATTGAATGCAATCGGGTTTACGCCAGGGACCTGCGCCACATTTGAGTTATACAAATAATACTTGGCACCCTTTTGTATTAGCACATTAGGGCAACGGGGGCTGCCGCCTTTTGTTTGAAACCCCTCTGTAGGGTTACTATATAAGCGGTCACTGTTTGTATAAAAATACAAGCCTGCTAAAAAAATAAACATATACAAGCTCCATCTGATGATTGATATAGTGTCCATATAATAATAAGTATAAAATAAAACAATACGTTTGATTATTACAAAGAGGGCGATTGTAATTGATGCGTTACAACAGGCCTTACGACAGGTCTTAAGGCAGGTGTTACGACAGAAGGTTTGTTTGGCGTATTCTTCCGTCCACGATGCGACCCATGTATATGATAGAATCGGTCATAAAACGTGAACGGTTTCTCCTTTATCGTTTCATACAGTGCGTTCATCCGTTTAATACGATTTATACCTGATTCCACATCCAGTTCAATGTTTAGTAAATCGCGAATCTTGTTTGCAATATTGGTTATAATATTCGGTAGCGGGTTACTATCCGTCTCGTTTAGCTCACTAAATGGAAACACAATCACGTTCTCATAGGTTTTGTATTTACTATTTACGAGTAGATTTAGTTCTTCCCTTTCAGAACAAATAAAAAATACCCTGTACAACATGTTGTATCGTCTTATGAATGCATCTAAATTGCTATTGTGTGTTTTAATGACTTGCACTTCGGCATTTGCGTTTAGTCTAAAATCATTGTATACAATCGGGTTGCCTTGTAGCGAGGGTATCAAACCGTATAATGCGTTTACTAGCAATGTGCTGGCGGTGTGTTCTGGTGAGTATTGTATGATGAGTGTCTTCATATCATATGTATATATTTTGCAATTTAAAATAATAGAAAATATATATAATGATATTTTTGCATATCAACGAGTCTGGAGCCAATGCGCAGCTGTTTGACAAATACGTGTCCGATGGGTTCACGGTGTTTGCATTTCTCCATATGGATGGATGCGGTCACTGCGTGGTTGCAAAGCCAGAATGGGCTGGGTTACAGCACACCTTAATGGCAAAATATAAGCATATGAAGAACATTGTGATTGCCGATGTGAACAGCAAAGCATTGCCCAAAATAAGCAGTGTGACTGGAATTATTGGTTTCCCAACAATTATAATGATATCGCAGCTTGGGCATAAAAAGGAAGATTTTGAAAATGGCGCCCAATTCAACAAAACAAGGACATTAAACGGGTTTATGGAATGGATTGAACTAAACATTCGCCACTTGTCTACACACGATGCGACCGCGCGTAAATCCGCCAAAACAAAACACGCACAAAAAGGAGGACGTAAGACTAACAAGCTTCGCAAAACCCGCAAATCAAGAAAGTCCAGAACATCCAGGAAATAAAAGACCTCGCGTTTATATATTGTGTCCGCTGTATGTTTGCATAATTGTTATCATACACGCATATGGGGTGATTTATTCAATTCCCCACAAATACTTCCAAAGAGTCGTCCATTTAAACTTTTTCGGTGGTCTTGGCTCTTTTTTGGCGTGTTCCGGCTCCTTATCCTCGGAACTGTTGGCTTCGCTCGCGGATTTTACTTCTGCAACGCGAATCACTCGTGATGACTCCACCTCTTGAATTAGTGTAATTGTTTCTGGGTCAAGAATATCGTTCACATCTTCCTTGAGTTCCTTGGGTTCCTCTTTTTCTTCCTTTAGTTCCTCTAGTGGTTCCTCTTTTTCTTCCTTTAGTTCCTTGTGTTCCTCTTTTTGCTCTTCCTTTAGTTCCTCTAGTGGTTCCTCTTTTTCTTCCTTGAGTTCCTTGTGTTCCTCTTTTTGCTCTTCCTTTAGTTCCTCTAGTGGTTCCTCTTTTTCTTCCTTGAGTT
>Ga0194133_10001801_pt1 | contig 35513 bp, 30 predicted proteins | sample TA2KigOf40mmetaG_FD_155448 | JGI IMG/M metagenome (GOLD analysis project Ga0194133, IMG submission 155448) | Freshwater microbial communities from Lake Tanganyika, Tanzania - TA2015055 Kigoma Offshore 40m | ecosystem: Environmental > Aquatic > Freshwater > Lake | place: Tanzania: Lake...
CTTTGAAAAATGCCCTTCAAACTCGAAGCGTTCTTGGATACACTCTGTCATAGCGAAGGCCTCTCTTCTTTGTGCGTTAACTGCTTGTAGACAAATCAGTTATGGCACGGATGGAGGCCTTTTGCTAGTTTTTTGTGAGAAATCCGGGCTAGCCGAACTCGAAGCTGGCCTCCAATCCCGGCCCTATCAGATGATTTGGACTGCGGCGGAACCAGCATTCATCCCCCTGCGCTCCAACCCGCACTTCCAGAAAGTCATCCGTGGAATCGGCCTGACGCCCCTTTCATAATTCCCCGCGCGACTTCCAGATCTGCTGCGCATTCACGCCCAACCCGATCTTCCCCACCAACACTTCAGATGGCAGCAACCCTTCGAGCCAGCCATTGAGATCCGGCACCGGCCAGCCGTCGCTGGACGTAATGCCCGCGACCTCGAAAGCGGATTCCAATTCGCAAGCATCCGCCATGCCATGCCAAGCTGCTCGACGGAGGCAAACACCATCGTCACGGCTCCGAAACTGAACAAAAGCGCCGACATCAATCGACCCTGGACACCGCGCCATGCTTCCCACCAGCTATACACGGCCCGGTAGTTTTCGCTAAACAACATCAGTGAGGGCAGCATAAGCAATGCCGGCGTCGTCATGCACAGCAATAATTTCCGCCCCATTCACCTTCAGGGAAGCCCGCGCCGGAGGCGACCGGGGCTTCGCCGCGGCAATCGCCCCCAAATGACCTGCCACAAATCTTCCATACCAATCGTCCTAGAATTGTGAACGCAGTGAGCACCGCCACTAGCCCGACTCAGGATCTCGAGGATCTCTTTGAAGCCCACTTTGGGCGCATTACCCGCGTCATTGGCCGCGTCATCCACAACCAGGCCCGCGCGGAGGAACTCGCAGTCGGAGTTTTCCTGAAATGGCAGCGGAATCAACAACTCCCACCCGGCTGGCTTTACCGGGTCGCCGTACGCGAAGCATTCGATGAACTCCGTCGCATTCAGCGGCGTCAGCGCTTTGAACCACTCTTCGCCGCCTTCCGCCCCAGTCCTCCCACCCCGGCACAGTTGCATGAATCGACAGTCGAGCAAAACCAGGTCCGCAAAGTCCTCGCCTCACTCGACCGTCGTCAATCCGCGCTGCTGGTGCTCTGGAGCGAAGGCCTTTCCTACAACGAATTGGCATCTGCACTCGAGATTGCCCCAAACTACATTGGCAGCCTGCTCAGCCGTTCCAAAGAATCATTTCGCAAGGAGTATCTCAAACGATATGGAACACAATCCTGAATCCCATTGGGTCGAAGCCAAGCTCGCCGCACTCGAGCCCACCTGGCAACCGAATCTCGCCCGCGCCCGAACTCTCGCGCAACCGCGCAAGCAATTCAGCTCCTGGATTCTCGCCGCCACCGCCGCTTCGCTCCTCCTGGTTGCTTTGCCGCAAACACGCGCCCTGGCTCAAAGCCTCTGGCAACGTCTCACGCTCAACCGCATTGAGGCCCTTCGGGTCGACCTCAGCGCACTCCCAGTCGATTCGAGCATCAAGACCAACGGCCTCGCCCGCAAAGTGGCGAGCATTGAAGAGGCCACCACCGCGGCCGGCTACACGCCCCATTTGCCGAAGCTCGGCTCCATTCCTGAGATCCTCGTCAACGGCCCCATTTCGCTCACTCAAACCTTCCGCACCGCAACGCCATTTGCGGTCCGCACCGAGTTCGGCCCTTCGGTATTGGCGAACTATCCAGAGGAGCTCCAGGTGGCACAATCCCAAACTCCGCAGCTCTTCTTCCCTCCCGATCTCGACATCGAGCAATTGATTGAGAAGACATTCCGCTCCATCGGGGTACCCGCGGCGGAGGCATCTCGCCTCGCTCGCAACTTCAAGTCTCAACCCGCTCTACTTCTTCAAATCCCCCCAGAAGAAGATGCGCAGCTCACTGAGATCACCCTCCGCCACGGTCCGGCAATGTTAGTAGAAGAACGCAACGATCAAGGCAAGCCCGAACGCTTCACGATCCTCTTCCACACCGCAGACCGCCTCTACTCCATCAGCGCGGCAGACAAAACTCTGGCCATCCGCGCCGCAAACCTGATCGACTAAGCACTGGAGGGCTGCGGCAGCTTTTCGCGCACCAGCCCGCCAAACACCAGATACGCCAGCGGGTGCAACACGCCCATAAAGGCAAACACCCAGAAGTAACCGGAATATTGCACCAGCCATCCCGTCAACGCCGTAAACAACAACCCACCCAGTCCGTTGCCAAACGCAAACACGCCGCTCACACTCCCCACCACTGAAGTCGGATAGAGATCGTTCGTTACCGTTGCCAGATTGGTCTTCCAAACCATATGCGCAAACGTCACCAGGCAAATCCCGGCGATCGCGACCGTGCTCGACGGCGTCGTGCCCACCAAAAGACTTACAGGCATCACCATCGCCGCCGGCAACATCACCACGCGCCGCGCCTTCAGCACATCCCAACCGCGCGAGATCAAACGTCCACTCATCCACCCGCCGAACATCGCGCCAAGGTCCGCCGACAAATACGGCATCCACGCCACCAGCGCCATTTCCTGCAACGTAAACCCACGCGCCTCCACCAGATACTTCGGCAGCCAGAACAGGTAGAACCACCACACCGGATCACTTAAGAACCGCGACCCAAACAATCCCCAGCTCTGCGGCAGCTTCAGATATGCCTTCCACGCCCCCGCGGGCTTCTTCTCGATCACAACGCCCTCAAGCGGCTTGTAAAAATACAACCACGGCCCAATCCAAACCAACCCGAGCAGTCCGCAAATCACAAACGCCCCGCGCCAGCTCAATTGCCCGTACAGCCAAGTCACAAGGAACGGTGCGATCATCGCCCCTACGCTCGACCCCGCATTCAATAATCCATTCACCAGCGCCCGTTCTTCCTTCTTGAAGCACTCGCTGATCGTACGGAACCCCGCCATGAAGTTCCCCGGCTCTCCTAGCCCGAGCAAGAATCGAAACACACCCAGCCCGAACGCATTCGTCGCAAGCCCGTGCAGCGCATTGGCTACGCTCCACCACCCCATGAATACGGCCAGACTAAAACGCGCCCCCCACCGGTCCACCAGCAGCCCACTTCCGATATACATCAGCGTGTAGGCCGCCTGAAACACATTCAGAATATTCGCGTAACCCGTCGGCGTCAGCCCCAGTTCTTTCGTGATCACTGGGGCCAGCACACTCAAACACTGCCGGTCGATGTAGTTGATGATCACCGACAAAAACAGCAGCCCGGCGATCCAACTCCGCCTTCCCATTTACAACCTCTCTCGAAGGTTCTTAAGCTCCGCCAGGCTCACCGCATCGAGCGACGAAGTCGGATGCCGCACAGTCGCCGAAGCAATCACACCCGCCGCAACCAGGTTATGCTTCATCGCGCTCACGCCCATTCCTGGTTGCAATTCAAACCGCAACAACGGCAGAATGCACCCGAACACGCGCCATGCCGTATCCAGATCTCCGCTTTCGAGCGCATCCCAGATCGCCACAAGTTGCCGGATGCAATCGCTCCCCGGCATCATGCCTCGTGCCCCCCGCTGATACTCCTCAATGAAAAACTGTGCGTTCAACCCGCCAAACACCACCAGCGAGTCGCCAGCCACAGCGACAGTCTGCGTTACTTTCGGAGCCGTCGGCGGCGCTTCTACCTTCGCCAGCTTCACCTGTTCAATCTCGCGCGCCATCCGCGCCAGCAGTGCCGGCGGCATCGCCACCTGCGTCAGCAGCGGCGCATCTTGAATCATGATCGGCGTCCCCGCCCCGCGGCTGATTTCGCCAAAGTAATGCACCAGCCCTTCTCCATCGGTTTTCAAAAAGTACGGCGGCAACACCATCAAAGCGTCCGCGCCCAGCCCGGCCAATTGCTTCGACAGCTCGACAGCACTCCGCGTCCCGGTCGCGCCGCTCGACGCAATCAGCGGCACCCTGCCATTCACATGCTTGGTGATCGCCGTCATCAATTCGACGCGCTCATTGGACTCAAGCGCATAGCCTTCACTTGCGTTCCCAAACAGCCCAAGTCCATGGGCCCCCTGCTCCAGCAGGTAGTCCACCAGCTTCAATTGGCTCACCAAATCAAGGGAGCCATCTTCATGAAAAGTCGTAACGAGGATCGGATAAACGCCAGCCATCATAAGATTCATGATCCTAACACGTGTATCCAGACCCCGCTTGCGTGCATCGTATCCTGTAGATGAGCGTGACCCGCCGCAACTTCGCTCTGAGCATTGCCGCAGCCGCTTCCGCTCAGACACAATTCACTCCAATCCGGCGCTTCCTCGACCCCTCAACCGAGGTTGAAGTCCTTGCGTTGTCAGACACTTCCAACGCCAGCTACCTTCCTCACCACTACAACCGCTCCATCTCCTCCCGCAACGGTTTTCTCGTCTACGCCACCGAAACCACCCAGGGCATCCAGGCTTCACGACTCGACATCAAGGGCGGCGCCACCCGCATCATCACCAGCAGCGCCGCAATGGACCCCAAGTCTCTCGCCCTTTCCCCAGACGATCGAACCCTCTACTTCGCCGACAGCAACCAACTCCTCGCCGTCCCGGTTTCTGGCGGTAAGCCCCGCGAACTCTACAAAGCGGCCGCACCAAAAGCTTTCCAAAAGGGCATTTCCCTCGCCGAAGACGGCACAGCCATCACGGTGGTGGACGGTAACCGCCTCGTTTACATTCCCACCAACACCACCCTCAAGCCCCGCATCTTCGCCGAGATCCCAGATCACTGCGAACAAGCCGCCCTCACCAAATTCGGCAGTGTCTTCTTTCGTGACCACTCAAAAGCGATCCACCTGATCGCCACCACCCCTGGCGCGAAATCGCAACACCTCCCAATCGAAGGCGAAGTCGGCCCCGCCCTCTGGAACCCCGACGGCCGCAGCCTGATCTACCTCAAGCTGAACCAGGGCAAAGGCATCGCCAACTCGCTCCACGAATTCTCTCTCGATACAAACAAGGAAACCTTGGTCGGCAAAACCAGCCAGTATGTGCACTTCGGGCGCAACGCCGACTCCAGCGTCTTCGTGGGCGCCTCAGGATCCAAGGCCCAGCCCTACATTCTGCTGATGCTTCGCATCACCCGCCGTGAGCTCGCCTTGTGTGAACACAAAGCTTCCGACGCCACCATGTGCGCACCCGTCTTCTCACCCAATTCACAGCGAATTTACTTCCAATCCGACCGCCTCGGCAAACCCGCCATCTTCTCGGTCGCCGTGGAGCGACTCGTCGAAAAGACCGAACCTGACGAGCCTACTAAGAAGACCTAGCGTCGCACAGGCACTTCGCTTGCTGCCCGCCAGCTGAAGTCCTTACGCCCCAGATTCGCCAACTGACGCGTCCGCGCCATCTCCTTACCTTCTTCCTTCATCTGATACATGCGGCGATCCGCCTCGCCCAGAAGCGTCTCGGCATCCTTCCCGTCCACCGGCGCATGCACGGCCCCGATGCTGATCCCGATAATATCCTCGCCAATCACCTGCCGCGCCGCATCGGTGATCATCGAACTGATTCGTCCGATCCGCGACACCAGGTCCTCGGGCTTCAATCCCGGCAGCACCAACACGAACTCATCACCACCCATTCGCGCCACGTAATCATACTCGCGGCAATTCAGCTTCAAAGTATGCGCGACGGCCTTCAACAACCGGTTCCCCTCCAGATGCCCGAACCGGTCGTTGACAGCCTTAAAGCCATCCAAATCCGTCACCAGCACCGTAACCGACTCTCCACTGCGATTACGTCGCGCCAATTCAGAATCCAGATGGATGAACAAACTCCGCGCATTCGGCAATTCAGTCAGGAAGTCCGTCGTCGCCGTGCTTTCAGCTGCTTCCAGCCGCAACAAGTGATCGATCGTCATACCAACCTTTGAGGCAATCGCCAGCATCACGCGCAAGTTATCCCGCGAGAACGCGTCCTTATCCGACCGGTACAACGCCAGCACGCCCACCACGCCCTGCTTGCCTTCCAGCGGCACCGCCAGCGCACTGCGTAACGTACTGAATTTGGACGGATCATTCAAATACCCCGGCTCTACGCTCGGGTTTCCATTCACAATCGGCTTGTTGTTCTCAGCCACCCAGCCGCTCAAGCCCTGTCCCATCGGAATCTCCAGCGAGGAGAATAGCCTGAAGTTCTCGCCGCAAACATACTCTGGCACCAGCTTGTCACCGCGCCGAATGTACATGGCCATGGAGTCATACGGCACCATACGCTTCACGCGCAACGACAGAATGCTCAACATTTCATCGAGCGTCAACGATCGCCCGATATCCTGCGAAATTTCGAATAACTGCTGCACTTCTTCCCGCGCCGAAGCGATCATGTGAATGAAATCTCCAGGGTCGCCATTCTGAATCGCGTGCACGGATTTCTTGGTCTGCTCAAAGCCCGTTGCCGGCGCAAGCCCCGCTTCGATCTTCATCCGCTTCGACAGCTTGGCCTGAGGCACCACACTTCGAATCGCAGTTTTGGCTAGTTCCTCAAGCTCGACATACCGCTTCTTCAACACTTCAACCACACGTGGGTCAAAGCTGATTCCACTCTCTCGCTCCACCACTGCCATCGCGTCGTTCAGCGGCAACGCTCGCCGGTACTGCCGGTCGCTTGCCAACGCATCGAGGCAATCCACTACGCTCAAAATGCGTGCGCCCAAAGGAATGTCGTTCCCCTTGGTGCCGTACGGATAACCGCTGCCATCCCACTTTTCATGGTGCGCCAACACGATGGGTGACACATCGTAAGGAAACTGCACCCGCTCCAGAATTTCAGCCCCGACCACAGGGTGAATCTTCATCTTGTCGAACTCTTCCGGCGTCAACTTGCCGGGCTTCGAGATGATGTGCTCAGGCACTGCCAGCTTGCCGATGTCGTGCAGAATCGCTGCCGCCCGCAAAGCCTCAAGCTCTTCGGTCGTCATCCCAAGATCCTTGCCAATCTCAAGCGCATACACCTGCACCCGTTGCAGGTGCTCATGCGTCGTCTCGTCCTTCGATTCTATCGCGAGCGCCAGCGCCTCGATCGTCCGCAAGTGTAAATCCGCCATCTGCTCGGAATGCTGCATCTCCTTATCGATCCGCGACAAGTGCATCGAATACACCTTGTAAAGCAGATAGAAGAAGAACAACGCCAGCATCGAGTACCCCCAATCGAGGTACACATTGACAAAACTGAACAACCCGGCCGCAGCCGTCCCTACAACGTAAAAATTGAAACTCCATACATACCGTTCCCGCCAAATCCGCCTCAGGCTCTTGTGTTCGGTCAGCGAAATCACCGCAGCCACTGGGAAGGTGTTAAACACATAAAACACTGCGGCCGCCGCGATCAAACGCACCGGCGTACTCGCCAGATCCAATTGCAGCCTTGGATGAAAGTACATGAAATGCGCAATACAGGTCGCAGTCCAGATACTCGAAACGTTAAAAACGATCAGAAATGTACGACTCGGCCCCGAAAGCACCTGCCTGCACTGAATCCATGTCGTTGCACCTGCGATCACAATCGTTTCCGGCAGGCTCAACTCCATGATTCCGATCAAAACAAACAAGATGTTGATCGGCATCGCCCCGCCACCATTGGTCACTCCAACTCGCAACCCGGCCGCACACAACGCCACCAGGAGAAAACAGGAAAATCGAATTAGGTCAGTCGACTCCCACCGGAGTAAGCTCGATCCGGCCACGGCGGACCCGATCAAACTGATGAGCATCACATAGACGCGCGCTGGCAGACTCAATAGGTTCATAGTTCGGAAAGCAGAGCCTGAGACGAAACTCCAATCCCATTCTGCAGCTACATCGGCGAGTGACACTAGAACCTTTAGTACTATACCGGCCTATCTCCGAATTTCCCGAATTCCTACAATCATTTGCCCTCTGGTATTTCGGGCGAAATTCACTAAGGTCTTTCGCCCCAGGGATTCAGGTCTCCCTCTCATCCTCGATTCGAGCTTCCCACCGTAACATCTAGTAGCGGTACTTTCGCGTTTCTATGCTGGAAAAACATCACTTTCTGGGTGTCGACGCAATTCTCGCCTCCCCGCGCATGCGGGAGCTGTTCCTGCAGATTCGCAAGGCAGCCCAATCGAACGCGTCTATCCTGTTGCTCGGCGAATCCGGCAGTGGTAGAGAGATCGTCGCCCGCGCCATCCACCACTTTTCCGACCGCCAGCCTAAGCCCTTCGTCGACCTCAGTTGCGCCGCCTTGCCCGACGATCTCGTGGAATCAGAGCTTTTTGGCCAAGAGCGCGGTGCATTCCACGGCGCCTACGCAGCCAAGCAAGGGCTCCTCGAACTCGCTCATGAAGGTAGCCTCTTCCTTGATGAGATTGGTGCGCTCGACAATCGCCTCCAATCCAAGCTCCTGCGCGTCCTCGACACCGGTACCTTCTACCGTCTGGGCGCAGTAAAGCAATCGAGGGCCAACGTCCGCGTCGTCGCCGCCACCAACTATCCGCTCCTCGACGAAATCCGCAAGTCCAACTTCCGCGAAGACCTTTACCACCGCATCGGCCAGATCACCCTCACCATTCCGCCACTCCGTGAGCGCCCCGAGGATATCGAGGCCCTCGCCATTCACTTCCTGAATCAGCAAAACCCCGAAATGCGGTTCGCCTCCGACGCGATGATGACGCTCTACGCCTACCATTGGCCGGGCAACGTCCGCGAACTCCGCAACACGGTCCTGCGCTCAGCCTTGATGGCCAAGGGTCCTCTCCTCCACGCCGACGATATCGTCTTCTCACTGCGATCGCTCGAAGCCGCTCGCTCGCAAAGCTGCGACTTTGGCATCGCCGGGCTGGAACAAGCCCTGATCCGTCGCGCGCTCGAAGAATCAGGCGGCCACCGCCAACGCACCGCAGATTCTCTGGGCATTTCCCGATCCTCCCTTTCGAGAAAGATCCGTACCTATGGCCTCGCCGTCGCCTCACCCTCATCACGCAGGTTCTCATGAACGCCGTCCGTTCCGCGCCCGTTAACTGGGAAGACCGCCGCTCTGAAGCTCGCCTCAAGGCCAATGGCACCGTCACCCTCCGGCTCAATGAGGAATATCAGGTCCCTTTCGACGCTCGCCTGATGGATATCTCCGCGTCTGGCTTCCGCGTCCGCCATGCCAATACAGAGCTACACTCCGGTCAGGAGTGTGACTTCACCCTCCCCGGCACTCGTGGCAAGGCCAAGGTCGTCTGGAACAGAACCACGCCGGATTTCATCGAAACCGGATTTTTTATTCTCATTCACGATACCGCCTGATTCTTTCACCCAGAGGCAAGTGTTTCAAGTACACTAACAAGGGAGAAAGCACGTACGGATGCAAGCCTATCGATCGGAGCCCGGCCTAGGGCGACCGTTCCGAACGCAGACGGAAATTCTGGAATCGAACGAACTGCTTCGAGCCTTCCGTCTCATGTATCTTTCCCGGCGCATTGACGACCGGGAAATCCTCCTCAAACGCCAGAATAAGATCTACTTCCAGGTCTCCGCCGCTGGCCACGAGGCGATTCAAGTAGCAGCCGCCATGGCCTCTCAGCCTGGCTACGATTGGTATCACCTCTACTACCGCGACCGGGCATTCGCCCTTGCCCTCGGCATTACCCCCGAACAGATGTTCCTCCAGGCGGTTGGCGCTGCGGCCGACACCATGAGCGGTGGCCGCCAGATGCCCTCCCACTGGTCCTCACGCGATCTCCACATCATCTCCGGCAGCTCCCCCACAGGCAGCCAGTATCTGCACGCCATCGGCTGCGCACACGCCTCTCGATACCTCAAACAGAACCCCGACGAAGTCACCGTGGTCTCTAGCGGCGACGGTGCCACTAGCGAGGGCGAATTCTGGGAAGCCGTCAACCTTGCCTGCCTCCATCGCTACCCGGTGATCTTCCTCATCGAGGACAACGGCTACGCCATCAGCGTTCCCGTCGAATACCAGACTCCCGGCGGCAGCATCTCGAAACTCCTCGCCAGCTTCCCTGGCCTGCTGCGTCTCGAAGCCGACGGCCTCGACTTCCGCGCCAGCTTCAACACGATGGCCGAAGCCGTCGCACATTGCCGGGCAGGCTTGGGTCCGGTCCTCGTCCACGCTAAAGTCATCCGTCCTTACTCGCACTCTCTGAGCGACGACGAGCGTTTCTACAAATCCACTGCCGAACGCGCCCGCGAAGCCGAGCAGGATCCGATCGAGCGCCTCTTCCGCGAACTCGTCGAAGAGGGTCTCTTCAACGAAGCCGATCTCAAAACCGTCATGGCGGAGTGCGATCTCGAAGTACAGCAAGCTGCCGATCTTGCCCTAACTCACCCGCCGCCCCCTGTTGACTCGATTTTCGACAACCTCTACTCGCCCTCGATCAACATCGCCGGCCCAGCCTTCGAGTCCCTTCCCGAGTTCCGCGGCGAACCCCGCACGATGGTCGACACCATCAACCAAACGCTCGCCGAAGAAATGCGACGCGATGATCGAATCCTCGTCTTCGGCGAAGACGTCGCCGATTGCAGCCGCGAAGAACTCCTCGATGAAGTGAAGGGTAAAGGCGGCGTCTTTAAAACCACCTGGGGCCTCCAGCGCGAATTCGGCTCAACGCGCGTCTTCAACACGCCCATCGCCGAGGCCGGCATTGTCGGCCGCGCCATCGGTCTGTCTCTCCGCGGCCTCAAGCCCGCCGCCGAAATCCAGTTCTTCGATTACATCTGGCCCGCCATGATGCAGATCCGCGACGAGATGGCCAATATGCGCTGGCGCAGCAATGGCGCATGGTCCTGCCCCGCGGTCATCCGCGTCCCCATCGGCGGCTACCTCACCGGAGGCGCTGTCTATCACAGCCAGTGCGGCGAATCGATCTTCACGCACATCCCCGGCTTGCGCGTTGTCTTCCCATCCAACGCTCTCGACGCCTGCGGTCTTTTGAGAACCGCACTCCGCGCCGACGATCCTGTGCTATTTCTGGAACATAAGAAACTTTACCGGGAGCCCTATAACCGTAGTCCGCACCCCGGTGAAAATTTCACCATCCCGTTTGGGAAAGCCAATACGGTAAAGTCTGGCCAGCATTTAACCATCCTCTGTTACGGGGCGCTGGTCAAAAAATCGCTCGACGCCGCGCAGTTACTTGAAAAACGGAACCAGGCAAAAAAGGTCGAAGTCATTGACCTCCGCAGCCTCGCTCCGTATGATTGGACTGCGATTGCCGAAAGCGTGCGGCGTACAAGCCGCGTGTTGATTGCCCATGAAGATGTCTTGAGTTGGGGCTTCGGTGCCGAACTCGCAGCCAGGATCGCAGACGAACTGTTCTCCGATCTCGATGCGCCCGTCGCCAGAGTCGCCGCAAAAGACACCTGGGTTGCTTATCACCCCTCGTTGGAGGATGTCATCCTCCCGCAGGTTGAGGACTTGGTTCGCGAAGGCGAAAGGCTGTTGGCTTACTGAGGTCCGGCAAATTTGCCATACTGAGGAAAGAAGGAAAGAATTATGCCGAATCTAGGACCGATGGAATTAGTGCTCATTCTCGGAGTTGCCCTGCTGCTGTTTGGTGGCCGCAAGCTCCCCGAATTGGCCAAGGGTATGGGTGAAGGGATCAAGAACTTCAAGAACGCCTTGAAGGAAGAGCCCCCGCCGCCGCCCGCACCCCCGGCTGAACCCACACAACCCAAGGCCTAAGAGCCACTACAATTTCAATCTTGAAGGAGTTCACCGCGCCCGGTGAACTCCTTTATGCTTTCTGGGTTTGCCAGGGCGTTCAGATTCTTCGACACCCTTCCATGCACTGCGTCCCGCACTGCTGCTTCTGAAATCTTGCCGCTCACTGTCCTCGGAATCGCTCCCACCTCCAGAATCTTCTTCGGCACATGATGTGGGCTCGCCTCTCGCTTCAATCTCCCACGAATCTTCTCTCGCACTGCCTCGTCCATCGCGAAGCCTCCCCGCATTTTCACAAACAACACGATCCGCACATCCCCCTTCCACTCCTGCCCAATCGCCACAGCCTCTTCCAGTTCCTCCACTGCCTCCACCTGCCGATAAATCTCCGCCGTGCCTATGCGGATCCCTCCTGGGTTCAACGTTGTATCCGACCGGCCATAGATCACAAACCCACCGGTTTCGCTCGATTGCATCGCCCAGTCCCCATGACACCAAACGCCCTCAAAGCGCGCGAAATAAGCTTCCTTGAACTTCGCCCCATCCGTGTCATTCCAGAACCCCAACGGCATCGACGGAAACGGATTCACACACACCAGTTCCCCCGCCTCATCCCACACCCGCCGCCCCTGCTCATTCCAGATCTGCACATCCATCCCCAACCCTGCCACCTGGATCTCGCCCCGCTTCACGACGCCCAGCGGATTGCCCAGCACAAAGCACGACACAATGTCGGTCCCGCCCGAGATCGATGCCAGATGTACGTCTGGCATCACATCCCGCCACACAAAATCAAAGCTCTCGGCCAGCAAGGGTGAGCCAGTCGAAAGCACCTGCCTCAATGCGGAAAGATTATGATGCTCCCGCGGCTTGTAGCCGGATTTCTCGAGCAGCGCCAGATACTTCGCGCTCGTCCCAAAATGCGCCACTCCATCGCGCTCAACCATCCGCCACAGCACGCCAGCATCGGGCCACATCGGTGAGCCATGATAAAGCACCAGCACCGCGCGCGAAGCCAGCCCAACCGCAAGCCAGTTCCACATCATCCACCCGCAAGTCGTGTAGTAAAACAGCCGCTCCCCGGGCTGCACATCCACATGCAGCAAATGCTCCTTCACCAATTGCACCAGCGTCCCTCCGCTGGAATGCACAATGCACTTCGGCAACCCCGTCGTCCCGCTCGAAAACAAAATGAACAGCGCATGTTTCGGGCTCAATCGCTCAAATCGCAATTCCGCATCACCACCAACCCCAATCCCCTCAATGAAGTGTGTCGCCTCAATCCATGGCACGGCACGCACCACTTCTTCAATCCGCTCGGCCAACTCAAAGCGCTTCCCCCCAAACTCATACCAGGCCGTCGTAAACAACAACCTCGGCTTCAGTTGCGCAAACCGGTCAATGATCCCCGAAGCTCCAAAGTCTGGCGAACACGACGACCACACGGCCCCAACACTCGCCACCGCCAGCATCAGCGCCACCGTCTCTGGCCGGTTCGGCAGCAGCCCCACCACACGATCTCCTGCAATGATTCCGTGTCCTCGCAGCAGTTGCGCGTAGCAGGCCACAGCCCGCTTCAAATCCTCTCCGCTCCACTGTTCTTCAGCTCCGCTCTCATCCCGGTAGAGCAATGCCGGCCCAGCCCCGCAGCCTCGCAGCAACACCTCCGCAAAGTTGAACTCCCCATCAGGCAACTCAGCATATCGTCGCAGCAATGCCCAGAAGGCCTCTCCCTCGGCTACACTCCACGCATGCAACTCTGCATAGTCAGCCTTCCCAGCCAACGCTAGGAATCTAGCAAGATGGGTTTGCATAAATTCGATTCCTCAACTCCCCAAACCCAATCTTGCCGCAGTACCCGCGTAGCACAACTTCGTCTCCATCTTCAAGAAACGGCCCGCCCCGCTCAAGCAAGCTCCCGCCATCCGGCCCACTGATCGTTCCCGATCCGATCAGATCCCCCACACAGAATTGAATCCCCGCGCTCCGCAAGTGAGCCAGTTGCTGCCCATGGCTCCAGTACATCCCCGCATACTCCATCCGCCCCAACGGCACCTCAGCACCCGCACGCACAATCCGCACCTCGATCGTCACCGCAAAATTACGCGGCTCCTCCACCTGCAAGTGCGGCATCGCCGGAGGTTCCTGCACGGGCCCGGCAACCGCCTCGAGTGCCTCCGGCATCACCACATACGGGCTCACGCTCGTCGCAAATCCCTTCGACAAGAACGGCCCCAGCGGCACATACTCCCACCGCTGCATATCCCTTGCCGACCAATCATTCAACAACACAAAACCAGCCAGTTGATCGCACGCCTTCGGGCACAGGAAATACCCCATCTCTACCTCGAGATCCAGCTGCCTCGTTGGGCCAAACACTACTTCCCCGGCTTCATCCCGATACTGACCCCAGGGCCGTCGAACCAGCTCGCCAGAAACCACAACATTACTCGCCCGGCCGTTGTAGCCCGCTGGAAGGTGCAACCAGTTTTCCGGCAATGGCTTCAGCGGATCTCGAAACAGACGGCCGACATTCTCGGCATGCTCCCGGCTCGAATAAAAGTCAACAAAATTCCCCACCGCAAAAGGCATTCTGAGTCCACCCACGGGCACTGTCGGCAACTCCCCGCCAGCTTCGATTAGCGCCCTGACATACTGGCGCAGTTCGAGCGCCTTCTCACGACCCTCGCGAAACAGTTCATTCAATGTCTCCGGCATAGAACTAAACAATGCCCGTAGATCAATCAATCCTTGGCCGTAGCGCATACCCGGCCGCGCCGGTTCGCCAAACATGCAGAAAGGCAAATTCTCCAAACCAAATTGTTCGTGCAACATCACCTATGCATTAGTCTTGCGCGACTTGGGCTTTGCCGCTGCCGAAAACAATCCCGGAATGTCTTTCGCTGCCAGCGGCTTGGCAAGATAATATCCCTGCACTGCGTCAAACCCCATGGTTTTCAGTGTCTCCAGCTGCATCCGGTTCTCGATCCCCTCCACCACAGTGCGCACGCCGAGGCCCCTCGCCAGAGTCTGAAGTGAACTCAGGATCACCCGCGACTTCTCTTCCTTCTCGCAGTTCTTCACAAACGACTCCGAGATCTTGATCCCATCTACCGGAAAGTGCGCCAGATAGCGAAACGATGAGTAGCCTTCCCCAAAGTCATCCAGCCAGATCTCAACGCCAGCTTCGCGCAGTCGTTCAAGCCCTGCTGCCGTGCTGGGATTCGAGTCCACAAAAACACTCTCAGTGATTTCAAAAACGATCTTCGCGGCCTGCAGCGCCGGTAACTTCAACAACCGATGAAACTGCTTCTCCATCACAAAACTCGGAAAGTGCCTGCCTGAGATATTGATGCTCACGGGCACCTCAAGAATCTTCGGCTCCGTCGTCCGCCAGTAATCCAATTGCCGCGCCAGTCGCTCCAAGCCATTCATGTCCAGCCGCAGCACAAGCCCCGAATCTTCGGCGAGGCTGATAAACGAAGATGGCGAGATCACTCCCAACCGCGGATGCCGCCATCGCACCAACGCCTCAAGCAACTTCACGTTGCCGTTGGCGGGGTCGAACACCGGCTGAAATTCGAAAAAGAACTCATCGTTATCGAGAGCCTTCGAGAGATCGAACTCAAGGGAAGCTTGCTCCATCGATTTCGAAGCTCGCGAAATCGCCGACACCACCAACTCCTCCCTGCGCTGCTTGGCCAATTGCAACGCCGCGTCAGCGTTGCGCAACATCATGTCCCCGTTGCAGTCCATTCCTCGTGGAAAGGCAAGTCCGGCTCGCGCCGACACCTGAATATTGTTTTCGCCCAACATGACAGGCGCAGCCAGCACTTCCAACACTCCGCGAACCAGCGCCTCAACTTCGTTGGCATCTGTGCAACTCCGGATCAACAGTCCAAACCGGTCCGATCCGAAACCTGCCACCTTGTTCCTTGCCCGCAGCGCCTGCTCGATCCGACGGCCTACTTCTTCAAGCAGCCGATCCCCCTCCGCATATCCAAACGAATCGTTCACGGCGCGAAAGCGCGCCAAATCGATAAACGCCACCGCGAAAAACGGTGCTTCAGGAGCTGAAGTCCATTCGTCCACACTTTGATCGAGTGCTTTACGGAATTCGGTCATCGACGTCATCGCAGGTCCGGCGCCCGCGGCAGATTCTTTGCGAGCCCTCGGCGGCCGCAATTCCGTAACGTCCTCGGCTAGTGATGCTACGAGGAGTTGGCCAGAGGCGGCATCAAAAAAGGGATGCACCCGGATCTTCAATCGTCGCCATGTGCCATCCCCATGTCGCACCCGGCAATCATAGTCCTGCGGTTGCCCCGCGCGATCCGCATCAAAATGCACCCGGGCCAGTTCAAGATCGTGCGGGTGCACGATCTTCAGAAACGCATTCACATCCGAGAAGAACTCATCGGCGGGCTTTCCATAAACTTTCTCATGCGCCGGGCTGATGTAAACATACTTATCCAAACTCCGTACGGAAAGCACCACGGGCAATTGTGCCGACACCTCATCCAACTCCGGCGCCGGCGGTGTGATTCCCAATTCAGGCCCGTGGCTGCCACCCACTCGCAACACACGCACACCACTCATCTCGTCCAGCCCACCCACTCGCCCCAACTTCCCGTGCGCCGCCCGATTTACAACTGCGATTTCTCCTTCAGCATCTAGTACGATGACACCTTCGTCGAACTGATCCATCAGCTCTCGAACTGCAGCCCACATCAGGGGAACCCTCCTCGCTAGTTACTTACTTTTACATCAAAGGACAATGTTTCAACGCCGCTCGGGCGCGCGAATTGTAGGATCAACAGGTACTCTCCGGATGTCGGAAATCCAAAAGGAAAACCGAATTCAGCCGGCACACGTTGCCCATCGCCTTCTGATGCATGCGAGGATACTAGCACATTGTTGCTTAAACGCAAGTTATTGATTTGTGCCATTTCGAAGGCTGCCATGGAGATATTTCCGTTAGGATGCAAATGTGAGAACACACTAAAGTCACGCTTAACAACCGCCAGATGTGCGGCCATGCCAAGGTAAGGCTTCAAATTTGCCGCAGGGTTGCCGTCAGCATCTTTTACCGTGAACCGGATCATTGTGGGCTTTCCAGCCCGCAATTCGCCCATTGGTTCAAGAACTGCCAGTCCTTCGCCTTTCAAAACTCCACCAGCGTCGTCCGGTGATTCACCCGGCCCTTTCGTTGCCTCACGCAATTCCATCGAGCTGGTCAGCGTTTCCGGAAATCCATTCTTGTGCACGACATCGGCAAATAACCGATATTTACCCGCCGCCATTTCCGGCAACTTCAAAACGAATTTTCCCGATTTTTGAAATTTCGGGTGCAAATGATAAACTATTCCCAAATCCGATTCCCGAATCGCATAAAGGTGCATCAGGTGTCCATGATCTGCGACAAAGTCATCCAACGTTTTCACCTGATACCAACCGCTCTCACTCAGCTGTAACTCCAGTAAGTCCTGATTCAACTTTGCCTGCATCGTGAGCGGCTTATACAGCGAACGCGAATAATCCTGCGCTTCCGCATTCCACCATTCGGCACCGATCCAGATCACACCCAGGGAGAGCATGGCGGCAGTCCCCATCGCCAGCCACCCTCGCTTCGTCTTGCGGTGATCAGGCACAGTACCAGGAGGCAATTGCGCTTCTTTCGCCGCTGCCCCGGCAATCCCCACTACACCGGCCGCCAGCAAGATCATCAGGACAGTCAACACGCCTCCGGTGACTGGGTCCATCGTGCTCACTTGCTGTGATGCCGCCCTTACCGGCACAGAGACCTCCCCCGTCCCTCGCGCCCCTTCCACCATTGTCTTCACTTGCCAGGCACCTGCCGACATGATCCACAGTCCGCCCGTAAAGGTCTGCGGATCCTCTTTACTCTGTACCGCCAAATCCGGGGTGGGTGGATACTTCGATCCAGCCCCGGTCAGCGTCATGGGCGCAATCCGAATCCCCTTCACATCCTTGGCCGCCGATCGAATCGTGATCTCAGCAACCCCTGGAATCACAACCGGCGGGCGAATCGTGACATAAAGCGGATACACCCCAGCCAGCCCTTCAAAGAACACATCGTTCACGCCGACATGCGCGCAGAGGCTGAAGCAGCCTAGCGCGAGCGCAATCAGTTTTCTCAACGCTGCACCGTGCGCATCCAATTACCAAATCCCATACCGAGACGCGAAGTCAACACAGAGAGAAAGGCCGCCTGCCCCATGATCATCGCGAAGCCAAAGCCCGCCTCTTCCTCGGGGTGCCAAAACAGTCCACGACGCAGATAAGAATTCGGATGGACGTAGTAGCCGAAGTGATGAGAACCAAAGAACCAGTTTTTCGCCCCATCCGACACGAGAAAATTCGCGAACGGCCACTGCACCGCCACCATCACAGACAGAAACACCAAACCGCCCACCAGGGATTGCAGCCACGCCCCCGCCCCCTTCATCCGCTGCCAGATCAGATCACAAGCCAACGCCGGAACAATCAACAGCAGTGGAAACTGTGGCGGCACAAAGTAAGTCGTGGGCGAGTACACCGGGCCAAGCTTCGGCTCTGCTGGAAACAGCGGAAGAATCCATTGAAAGCCAAGCAGGAAAATCGTATAAACCGAAGCCGTGATCGTTGCCGCCCAACGGTTTCCGCTGGCCCGCGACATCGCCGCCAGTACGACGGGAATGAACATGCCAAGCACGCGGTAAAACCGGGCCGAATGCATCAGTGTCCGTGTGGTCAACTCAAGAATCAGAATCGTCAAGGTAATGAGAATCAGCCCGCCCAGATATAGGAACAGCTTCTCCAGCAGAGCCCGCTTCTCAGCCGTCGCACGATTCATCTCACCGAGTGCCAACACAAGCCCGCCCACCTGCACAGACAAGAATCCGAAGATCAGTAGCACGTGTGGCGGCGAAATGATCTTCACATCGAGGCCATAGGCGTTGTGCCACCAGTCATCAAACGGAGCCGACGTTAGCATCGCCACTCCACCCCATGCCACGAGAAATGCTCCCAGAGGAGCCCGCAACCCGAAGATCGTAACCGTATTCGCCCGGTCCGGATTTCCAATCCCGAACGTATTTGAAAAGATCAACCAGGACGAACTGATTCCCCCAAACACGCCGCACAAGTAGATGGCGATATGCGCCGGAGTCCAGAAGTTATCTCGGCCGATCGAGGAGTGCCACGAGATATCCCAGTGCGCCCCGACAATTGCTGACGTGCAGGCCAGTGCCATGCACCACAATGTCCACGGAATCGCCGCTGCCCGGTCCGCCGCAAAGGTCCGCGGCGTCAATACGTCAACATGAGTCGCCATACCTCAATCTTACAGCTTCGGTATAACGATATTCCCCAGCATTTTCTCCACATACTTCGCGATCACGTCCGTCTCCAGGTTCACTCGCGCGCCCACTGCTTGCCGCCCGAGATTCGTATGAGTCCAGGTATGGGGAATGATCGTCACCCCCACGCGCCGCCCCTCAACAGAAGCCACCGTCAAGCTGATCCCATCAATCGCGATCGACCCCTTGAACACCAGATATCGCTCTAGCTCTTCCGGCACCTCAATCGTCAGCCACCAGTTCCCCTCTCCCAGATTGCGCAGTGCCACAATGAATCCCACACCGTCCACATGCCCCTGCAGAATATGTCCACCCAGGCGAGCAGTCGGCAGTAGCGACCTCTCCAGATTCACCGCATCCCCAGCCTTCAAATCACCAAGATTCGTGCGCCGCAATGTCTCTGGCGCCAGGTCCGCCGAGAATGCGCCATCAGTCAATTCAAGCGCCGTCAGGCATACCCCATTCACACAAATTGAGTCGCCTTCCCTGGCACCCTCCACAATCTCCGGCGCACGCACACGCATCCGCGCCCCGCTCTGCAAAACCTCGCCGAGGCCTTCAATCAATCCTGTAAACATTTATTTCTCCACCCATCCCTCAACCGCAAACTCCTCAGGAGCCACCGGATGCAACCTCACCTCCCGCAACTGAATCGCGTCCGCCCTACGCTTCCGCCCGATCCCACCTGCCACCGGCAAGCTCTGCATCCCGCCAAGGATCTTCGGCGCGTAATAAAAAAACACCTTATCGACGATCTCGCTATCGAGAGCCCCGCCATTCACCTTGCTGCCTGCCTCAATCATGGCCGAAAGATAGTGCCGGCGTCCCAACTCCTGCACCAGCAATTCCAGGCTCACCCGGCCACTAGCCGAATCGAGCACCAACACTTCAACCCCCTTGGCCTCAAGCGCCTGCCGCCGCTCTGCAGAGCCGGCCGTCGTCGTGGCCACCAACACATCCTGATTCCCTTCCACCACCATCCGCGATGTCACCGGCAACCGCAACTGCGAATCCAGCACCACTCGCAACAGCGGCCGCGACCGCTCGACGCCGGTGCGATCCGTCAGCTGACAATCGTCCGCCAGCACCGTCCCGATCCCCGTGATCATCACATCGCTCCAGTGCCGCAAGCTCTGCACATGCCGCCGCGCTAATTCACTGGTAATCCACCCTTCGTTATCCTCTGGCGCCGCGATTTTCCCATCCAGCGTCACTGCCGACTTCAGCGTCACCAGCGGCCTCCCAGTCCTCATGAAATGCGCAAATGGCTCATTGATCCTTGCCGCTTCCACATTCGCGTCATGATCCATCTCGACGCGAATCCCCGCCTCGCGCAGCTTGTGCAACCCACTCCCGCTCACCATCGGGTTCGGATCCTGCATCGCTACAAACACGCGCGCCACTCCCGCCGCAATCAACGCATCCGCGCAAGGCCCCGTCCGGCCATGATGGCTGCACGGCTCGAGCGTCACATAAGCATCCGCCCCTTGGGCCAACGCTCCAGCTTCCCGCAGCGCCACAGTCTCGGCATGATCCTTCAAAGCATAACGATGCGCCCCCCGCCCCACTACAGCGCCATCGCGCACAATCACACACCCCACGCTCGGGTTCGGGCTCGTTTGCCCCATCGCCCCGCGCGCCAGGTCCAGCGCCTCGCGCATATACTCGTTCAGCGTCTCAATGCGCTCAATTGTCGAATAAGGATGCAACAAACTTGTCTGCCTCGAATGGAATCAAATCGTCGACCTGCTCGCCCACGCCGACATACCGAATCGGCAGGTTCATTTCCCGCGCAATCGCCACCACAACACCGCCCTTGGCCGTGCCATCGAGCTTTGTCAACACAATGCCGGTCACGCCAGCGCTCTCGGTAAACTTCTTGGCCTGCTCAAGCCCATTCTGCCCCGTCGTGGCATCGAGCACCATCCAAACCTCATGCGGAGCATCCGGAATCACGCGCCGCGCCGTCCGGGTCATCTTCTCAAGCTCGGCCATCAGGTGCTCTTTGTTGTGTAGCCGGCCGGCTGTATCCACAAGCACCAATGTCGACCCGCGCGCCTCAGCTGCCTTCAGCGAATCGAACAACACCGCCGATGGGTCCGACCCCGACTGCTGCCGGATCATCTCCACGTCGCTGCGTTGCGCCCACACCTCAAGCTGCTCGATCGCCGCCGCGCGAAACGTATCCGCCGCGCAAATCAAAACCTTTTGCCCATCACCCTTAAACCGGTTCGCCAGCTTGCCGATCGAAGTCGTCTTACCCACGCCATTCACACCCACAATCATCACCACGGTCGGCGGCTTCACCGCCCAGTTCAGCGGCTTCTCGCTGGCCTCAAGAATATCCAGTAACTGCTGCCGGATCAGCGCCCGCAATTCCCCCGCATCGGCCAGTTGCTGCCGGTCGACGCGTTGCTTGATCCCCTCAAGAATTTCCGTCGCGGTCCGCACACCGATATCCGACGAGATCAGCGAATACTCGAGTTCCTCAAGCAAATCTGGATCAATTTCTTTGCGTCCGTGGATCAGATTGTCGATCGATCCAACCAGCCCGCTGCGTGTTTTTTGGATACCGCTTTTCAGCCGGTCCAGTAAGCTGCTCATTTGAATGGGTAAAGACCAGTTTAGAATAGAAAGTTGGTCCCCAGCGCAGTTTCCACCACCAGCGATTACACCGTCCGCGATCAACAGCGGATGACTCGCGCTGTCAATTATTTCTCCTGGCAGGCTCGCATCGCCATGGCCCCACTCGGTCGGCGCATCGTCGAGGTCGGCTGCGGCATCGGCAACTTCACCCGCATGATCGCCGATCGCGATCTCGTCATCGGCCTCGACATCGAACCCGCCTGCATCGAACAACACAAGGCCAACTTCCAGAACAAACCCAATGTCCGCTCCATGGTCCTCGACGCCATGGACCCCGCCTTCGCCAACCTCAAAAACGACAACCCGGACAGCGTCGTCTGCCTCAACGTCCTCGAACACATCGAAGACGACCTCGGCACCCTCAAGGCCTTTGCGAACATCCTCCCCAAAGGCGGCAAGGCCGTCCTCATCGTACCCGCCTTCATGGCACTCTACGGCCCAATCGACAAACACCTTGGCCACTACCGCCGCTACACCTGCGCGAGCTTCGCAGCCACAGCCACTCAAGCCGGCTTCAAACCTGTCGAACTCCGCTACATGAATACCGTCGGCTTCTTCGGCTGGTGGGTCAACGCAAAAATCCTCAAGCGCGAAGAACAATCCGAAGGCCAGATCGACCTGTTCGACCAGCGCATCGTCCCTGTCATGGAGATCCTTGAAACCTGGGTCACTCCTCCCTTCGGCCAAAGCGTTTTCGCCGTCATCGAAAAGCTGTAAAATCTAAAGCGCACCATCTTGAAGATCTCGATCATCATTCCCGTCTACAACGAAGTCAACGTCCTGCCAATGGTGCTCGACCGCGTCATGAAGGCCGCCTTGCCCGAAGGCTGCTCGAAAGAAATCGTCATCGTCGACGACGGCTCAACCGACGGCACCTCCGAACTCCTCCAACGCTACAAAGAACTCGTCGTCGTCCACCACTCTGTCGAGAACTTCGGTAAGGGTGCAGCCATCCGCATCGGCATCCGCAAGGCCACTGGCGACATTACCCTAATCCAGGACGGCGATCTCGAATACGACCCCAACGACTACATCAAAGTCCTGCAGCCACTGGTCGACGGCAAGGCCACTGTTGTCTACGGCAGCCGTTTCCTCGGCAGCCTTCAGGGCATGAAGTTCGCCAACTGGCTCGCCAACAAGATCCTCACCCTCACCGCCAACCTCCTCTACCAGGCCAACCTCACCGACGAAGCCACTGCCTACAAAGCCTTCCGCTCCGACGTCCTGCGTGCCATGCGCCTGCGTTGCCTGCGCTTCGAATTCTGCCCGGAAGTCACCGCCAAGGCCCGCCGCCTCGGCCACGCCATCCACGAAGTCCCCATCAAGTACAACGCTCGCGGAATCCTCGAAGGCAAGAAGATTCGCTGGCAGGATGGCTTCCACGCCATGTGGACCCTCCTCAAGTACCGCTTCACCCCGCTCGAACAACCCGGGCCAGAATCCGCCGCCCACGTCGCCCAAGGCACGAGTAACTCCGCGTGACGTTCACCTGGTGGCCAGACTGGTGGCAACCCAACTTTCAAACCCTCCTCAGTCAGCTCGCTGAGCCCTCCTTCAACGGCTCACTCCTCTTCCGTTACGCCCTCCAGGCCCTGCTCACGACTCTCCCGATCTTCATCGCCGACTACCTCACCGGTCGCGCCATCCTCAAGCTGACCCGCCTCAATCTCAGCGGCCCATTCCTCCACGCCATCTCGCTCGCCCTCGGCACAGCCGCTGCCGCCCTCGGCCTGATGATCTTCGGCACCTCCGGCAACCTCACTCACAACGGCGTCCTTCTTTTCACCGCATTCCAGATCATCCTCAGCCTCACCATCGTCGGTCGCGACCTCAAGCTTCCCCGCTTTAAACTCGTCCACCTCTGGGCCATCCCCATCCTCCTCATCTTCGTCCCCGACCTGATGCTCCCCATCCTCGAGTACGACAGCACCATGTATCACATGGCCGCCGCACGCCACTACATGGACAACCACAAGCTTTACTATCACGACGGCATCCGCTTCAACGCCCAGCCCCACATGCCCGTCATGCTCTACATGCGCCAGTGGTGGCTCGCCTCCGACGCCAACCTCGTCAAACTCGTCAACCTCGAATACCTCGCCATCCTGGCTGGCCTCTTTGCCTGGATGCGCCGTCGCTACCAGGTCCGCTGGGGCATCCTCGCCGCCATCGCCCTCGTCTTCGGCTCCCCCATCTTCGGCTTCATCGCAAGGCAAGAATACGCCGATCTCGCACTCACTACCTGGCTCACCTCCGGCCTCTGCCTCCTCCTCGCCAATGGCGCACGCCACAACAGAGCCCGCCTCCTCATCGCCGGCCTCCTGCTCGGCGCTTGCGGCGCAAGCAAACTCCAGGGCCTCCTCGTCGTCGGCTGCTTCCTCACCGTCGACGCTCTACTCCATCTGAAAAAGAAATTCATCGAGCGCTCCCTCATCCTCGGCGGCGCAGTCACTCTCGTCGGCCTCCCCTGGTGGCTGCGCGGCATTTACTACACGGGCTCGCCCTTCTACCCCTTCCTCTCCAACTCCCCCGACGTCGAAGCCCTCTTCAAAGTCAACGCCGGCTACGGCATGGGTCGCGACCTGGTGAGCTTCCTCGCCCTCCCCTGGCACATGATCGTTGTCTCGCAGGAAAAATACGCCGACCTCTTTCGCTTCGGCCCAAGCCTGCTCATCCTCCTCACCATCGGCATCCTCGCCTTCGCCATCAAACGCACCCGGCCCGACATCGGCACCCTCACCATCTCCCTTGGTAGCCTCCTCTTCACGATCCTCTGGTTCCGCTCCGGCCAGGTCATGCGCTATGAAGCCTGCCTGCTCCCCATCTGGTGCATGCTCCTCCTCGCCAGCCTCAAACAGCTCAACCTCCGCTACCCACTCATCCCTGCCTTACTCACAACACTCCTCATCACCTCCACACTGATGACCAGTAATATCATCCGCTACGGCGTCCCTCCTCCCGTCACCTGGCCCGCCACCCAATCCGTTCTTAACGCTGTTCTCCCTTACTACCGCGCAACTCAAGCTGCCTCTCACGTAGTCCAGAAAGACGCTCTCGTCTACACCTGGTTCTGCGACGACATCCGCGCCTACTCACCCGGCAAATCCTATGGCGACTGGTTCGGTGGCTACACCTACACCTGGCTCGGCAACGTCCACACCGGCCCCAAAATCACCGACTCAAACCAACTCATCGCCCGCCTCAAACAAACCGGCTTCAAGTACATCATCGTCGATCGCGCCCGCGCCGAACGTGGCGGCACCATCTACGGCGCGGCCTTCCTCGACTCAGGTCTCGTCAAAAGCAGCGTCCCCGTCCCCAACACACAAACCATCTTCGACGACGGCAGATACGCCGTCTTTCGTCTACTCTGAAAGCTAATGAACAAACTTGCCACCGTGGCCATCGCGGCCGCCATCCTGCTCTCCAGTTGCGTCACAAAAGAGGAGAAATCGCCCACCCTTCCCGAGGCCAAAATTGACAAAGTCCTCCCCGACAAAATCCTCGAAGGCCAGCCCTTCAATCAGCAACCCAACGGCGCCAGCGCCCTCTCCGTCACAGGCGCCAACCTCGTCAAAGGCTCTCGCATCAAGCTCAACGGCAAGCCCCTTGAGACCGCCTCGAGCGACGGCACTTCCCTCGCCGCCCTCATCCCCACCGAGATGTTCGCCAAGTCCGGCAGCTACATCATCACCGTCGAAACTCCCGACGGCCGCTCCTCAAACCCACTTCCCTGGCTCGTCCTTGCCAAGACCGGCCCCGCCCCGGTCATCACCTCGCTTCACCCCGACACCACCCCTGCCGCCAAAGGCTTCAACGTCCAGGCCAGCGGCGTCTCCGCCATGGGCATGGTCGGCGCCAACTTCCTCCCCGGCGCCAAGATCCTCATCGACGGTAAGGAGATGGAAACTTCCTTCGGCAACACCGACCAACTCGGCGCCGTAGTCGCCCCCTCAGCCTACGCCAAACCCGGCAAGTACAAAGTCACAGTCAAGAATCCCGACGGCAAACTCAGCGCTGCTCGCGACTTCATCGTTACTCCCTGATGCGCCGCCTGGAACTCGCAACTCTAGCCATCGCCATCAGTCTCTTCCTCGGCGCAACACTGCCCTGGATCCAGCACTTGGGTCTCGAATACGACGAGGCCCATTTCCTCCCTCTCGCCACACAAATCGCCTTCGGTGCCGAGCAGCGCCTCGACCCTCCTTGGGGCATCACCATCGCCAACCGCCCCATCCCCTTCATGACGATGCCTTACGTCGGCGCGCTCGATTCCTTTCTCTACGCCATTCCCTACTCGATCTTCGGCACATCAGTCGCCGTCTCCCGCGCCACCAACATCGCCCTCGGCCTGATCATCCTCATCCTCGCCTTCCACATCGCCCGCCGCGAATCCGGCCTTTGGGCCGCAGCCCTCGCCGCAGCCCTCATCCTCGCGGATGTCGAACTGCTCTTGCACATCCCCACCCACTTCGGCCCCTTCCTCTTGCAACAACTCCTCACCCTGGCCGCCATCGCCTGCCTCCAGCATTGGTGGCGCACCTCTGCTCACTCCACCTTCTTCCTCGCCATCGCGCTGCTCGCCCTCGCCTTTCACGAGAAGCTCACCTTCATCTGGATCCTCTCCGCCCTCGCCCTCGCCATTCTGCTCTTTGAATTCAAACGCACCTGGTCCCAATCCCGCTGGTGGTTCTACCCGCTTGGCCTCTTGCTCGCCATCGTCATCGTCAGCCCGATCCTCTATTTCGCCTGGGCCGCCCCCGAGGTCATCCTGGGCTTCGGCAAAGCGAGCGCCAAACTTCCCGCAGATTTCAATCAACTCCTCGCCTCCCGCTGGCACGTCTTCGACCTCATGCTCCGCGGCAACTGGACCATTGAATTCACCACCGGCGAACCACCAGCTTCCCTCTCTCGCGGCCCCGCCCTGCTCATCCTCTTCTTTGTCGGCCTGCTCGCAACGATCTTCACGCGCCAACGCTTGGCCCTCATTCTTTACACCACCGCCCTCGGCGTCTGGCTCTGGAACTTCGCCTTCCCCGACGCCGGCCGCATGCACCACGTCCTCCTGATGGCTCCGTTCTGGCAGATCGCCGCGGGCATTGCACTCTCTCAAGTCCTCCCGCCGCTCCGCCTCGCCGCATGCACCCTCATCCTCTGGTCTGCCTTCGACGCCACCCGCTGCTATGCCTACTACAACACCCAGGTCCGCGCCACCGGCGGCATCAACCACTGGTCCGACATGTCCACCCGCGCTTACGAGTGGCTCAACGCCAACCCTTCGCTCGATCCCGTCACTACCTCCTGGGGCCTCGCCCGTCCCATCAATACATTCAGCGGCGGGCGCATCAACACCGTCGAACACTACTTCGACACCCTGCCGGAAACTCTCTCTGAAGACACCATCCGCCAGCTCAAACCCCTCATCGAAAAAGAGCGCCAGGTCTGGCTCGTCTCAAGCGTCATGCCCATCTATGAGCAACAGTGGCAACGCGTCGTTGCCCTCGCCGGTCGCAAGCCCCTTCACCTCAAAACATTTCACTCCCGCAACCAAACCCAGCAAATCGTCGCCTACACATTCACGCCCGCTCAACCCGCTCCCGCCCAATGGGTCAAAATCAATTCCACAGAATTCCCCACCCCCACTCAACTCCGCATCCAGTTCGAAGGCAAAGCCAGCCAGGACGGCGAATATCTAAACATCCAATGGCTCGACGCCGCAGGCAACATCATCGCCACAGACAATCGCAACTTCTACTGGACTCCTCACCTCCGCTCCGCCTCCACCTTCGAATTCACTCCCACCTACTGGCCTTCCAGCTTCAACCGCCAACAGCTCAATCAAGCCCCGCCCGCTCGCATTCGCATTGAGTCCAAACTGAATCAAGCCCGCATCACATCCATCGAGGTACCTGCTCCATGAAACTCCTGCTCTTCCTTCTGCTCGCCCAGCACGACACCTTCCGCATCCAACTGCAAAAGCCTCTCGACGAGCTCCGTCGCATCGCCGATGCGAGCACTCCCCCGCCTCAACCCGCGAACCTCCGCGCACCCGATCTGGTCAACCTCAAAAGCCTATCCCCCTCCATCCACTTCGACATCCGCTACGCCACCACGAACAACTTCATGGGTGCTGCCCTTTACGACAAGCCCGCAGCCTACCTCCAACGCCCCGCCGCCCAGGCTCTCCTCGCCGTCCACAACGGACTCGCCCACCAAGGCCTCGGCCTCCTCATCCACGATGCCTATCGCCCATGGCGCGTCACTAAAATGTTCTGGGATGCAACACCGCAAGCCCAACGCAACTTCGTCGCCGACCCCGAAAAAGGCTCCAAACACAATCGCGGCTGCGCCGTCGATCTCACTCTCTATGACCTCAAAACCGGTCAACCCATCGTCATGCCCTCCGGCTTCGACGAATTCTCAGAGCGCGCCTACCCCACCTACAAAGGCGGCACCAAGAAACAACGCCGCTACCGCGACCTCCTGCGCAAAGCCATGGAGTCCAACGGTTTCACCGTCAACGAAGACGAGTGGTGGCACTTCGATTACAAAGACTGGCAACTATACCCCGTCCTCAACATCAGCTTCGACGAGCTCGAAGCCCGCTGATCTTCGCCTCAACCCAGAGCAACAAGAGCAGCACAAACACCATCAGGCTACACCACAGCGGCACCGTCATCGCAGAGCTTTCTGTCGAAAGCTCCGCCCAGAACGCAATCGCCGCCGGCGCCAGAATTCCCCCGATCATTCCCAACCCAAAAATCCCATGAAACAGGTTCGAGTGAAACTCTCGAAACTGATCCCCCACACGCTCCACCAACAATGGGTACACAAATGAGAACCCCATCGCCGTCATCGTCAAACCCAGCAACGCCCCCCAGGAGTTGCTCGCACTCCCGAAGATCAACACCCCCACCCAGGACAATCCTGCACTCACCAGCAACAATCGCCGTCGCGCGAACCGCGCAATCAACGCCTGCCCGATAAACCGTCCAGCCAGCAACGCCAAACAGTAATAGCTCAAAAAGTACATCGCCGCTGCCGGACTCATCCCAGACTTCAGGATCAAATGCAGCGGCACCCACTCCAATACCGAAACTTCCGCCGCCGTCTCAAAAAACAAGAGCGCGGCAAACAGCACATGCACCGGACTCCAAAAGTCGCTTAAGGCCGGCTGCAACCGTAAATCCAAAACTTCCACATCCTGCGGCAAGCCTTTGCGGAAAATCCAGAAGGCAGCCCCAAATGGCGCAAGTGCCAGCAGAATAAAGAGCCCCTCAAACTTCGTCCACCCATAAGACATGGCCCCAAGCAGCGCCGTCAAAAAAGCACCGAGCCCAATCAGCCCCCCAGCCAGATTCATCGTTGCCGCAGCTTCCCGTTCATACAATCGCCGGAGCAACTGCACAGTCGCCGCCATAATTCCGCCTTGTGCCAACCCAACCAGCCCTAATGCAAAATCGCGTCCAATTTCAGGGGCGGGCGGGGCGCTGAATTCCACCAGCACGATCCCCATCGCTGCCACCACAAACGAAATCGCCATCAGCCGATGCGCCCCAAACCGCCGCAACACCACACCGCTCCCGCGCAAAGCCAGTACGACACCAGCCGCAAAACTCAGAAAGTGCAACCCGATCGCCAAGTAGGGCGGCTGCAGGTGATAATCCCAGGCAGGCAATGCCGCCCCTGGAATTGCCATTAAAACCCCGATCAGGAAAAATCCCGCAAATGCCCGCCGTTCCGATCCCTGCTGCGGGATCTCAGCCGATGCCATTTCAACCGGCTGTTGAGCTGAGGAGGACACTTCTAGATTCTATACAGAATCTCTCTTACAACCACACTACAACTTACAGGTCGTAATTTTCGCATACCACAATCCGTAGGCCCATGCGTGTTTTTCTCTTGACGCGTTTTCGGATTCCAATTATATTCAGGACATCACTGAGAAAGGAGGTGGTCCAGTCGAAATGAAAAACGGCAGTAATATAGACGAGACAAAGCGTGAGGTGATTGACTGCTGAAATAGCGTTGATCATGTGTAGACTCCGACAGTGCCCGGAGTCGTTGCGAATGTGGACCTCTCGCCTCGCGCAAAAAGGTCTTGTGGAATCCCGCTGTGCCGCTGAGAAAGCCGCAGCGGGATTTTCATTTTCTTCAGCCCTTCTTCTATAAGCCGGTTCCTGTTACGCCCGGGCTTGCGCCCGATCGCAGGCAATCATTCCTCTTGGCGACATATTGCTACGCCGCTCCAGCAGCCTACCCGGGAGTCGTAGCGAGACGGGCCGCCTCTGCTCCCCTATTTGGCCTTGCTCCATGTGGGGTTTTCCCTGCCAGGTGCGATTGCTCGCCCCGCGGTGCGCTCTTACCGCACCTTTTCACCCTTACTCCCTCAGCCGAAGCTTTCAGAAGCGGTACATTTTCTGTGGCACTTTCCGTCCAAACCGCTTTGAGCGGCCCAGCCCGGCCGTTAGCCGGCACATTGCCCGATGGAGACCGGACTTTCCTCCCGAAACTCACCTACTGAGTAGGCTTATTTCCGGCGATTGCCCGAAGAAGGGCTAAAGTCAGCTTAGCATCCCGCCGATAGCACTTTAGTACTGAGAGAGATGCTTATCTTTCCGGGTAAACCGGGACCAGCTAGAAGATAGTCCCATCAGTAATTTCCCTGAATCGTATTGAAAAATCAGGCAAATCGTGAAAAACTATTGCGGTAAACTCGGTTTTGTACTACTATCAATATTTCACGGACGAAAACTTTAGTACTGTTACTACGGAGGAAAAAATATGAAGCGTTGTATCTCTACTCTTTGCCTGTTGGTCGGAGCCTCCGTGGCTTCCTACGCAGGCGTTATCTCTGCCATCACGGGCAACATGACTGGCCCCAACGGTTATCTCCAAAACTTCGATAGCCCTGCGATGTTCCCCGCAGGCTCCTTCACCTCGCTGCCGCAGTTTAACGCGACCGGTGGCACCCTCAATACCAACGTCAACATCCAGGCTGCGGGCGGTTCCGGCTCCCTCAACACCGGCAACACCGGTTCGGTCCAAACAGGCGGCAACGCCACCTTCGGCCTCTCGGGTCAATACTTGAATTCCTATGCCGGGTTCCCAGCCAATACGGCCCTATCTTCCAATTTCGTCCGAACCTTAACCTTTACGTTTAGCCAGGCAGTGAGCGAATTCCTGTTCAACTATGCCGCTCACGATGGAACAGGTTTCTACACGGTCAACGGTCTCCCCACTGAGTACGCTCTGGTCAATCAGGCTTCTTGCACCGCAAACTGCACCCCGGCTTCGGCTGGATTTGTGGTGGATGGCTCCGTAACCTCGATTTCGTTTTTCACGATCACCTTCCAGGGCAATGACCGTGACATGAGCCGCGGTGGCGACATCGTCTTCATCGACAACCTTCGCTTGGTCGGCCCTGCCAACGGTACCGTCGAAACCTCCGGCGGTGGCAACGTAATCCCTGAACCCTCCACCTACGCCCTCATGGGTGCTGGCCTCCTGGCTCTCGGCTACGCCCGTCGCAAGAAGTAAGCTGTTCCAAACCAAAGTAAAAAGGCCGCCTTCGGGCGGCCTTTTTCTTTTGCTTTGCATATAATAAAGGCACCATGAATTGGGTCTTGTTCCTCGCCCTTGCAGCTCAAGATGGCCCTCAGGTGCTCAAAGAAAATTGCGCTCCTTGTCACGGAGCCACCACACTCGTTTCGGCCGGCCTCAATCTTACTTCCAAAGAGCTCGCCATCAAGGGCGGCTCCCGTGGCACGTCCCTCATTCCCGGCAAAGCCATCGAAAGCCGGATCTACCGTTTCGCGGCTCACTTCGAAGAGCCCCACATGCCGCCAAACAAGCCCCTCACCACATCCCAACTCCAAATCCTCAAGGACTGGATCGACCAGGGCGCAGCCTGGAACGCACCTGCCACCATTTCCACTGAAGAAGCAACCGCCGCTCTCGCCCGCCTCGAAGACCGCCCCATCAAACCTCAAGAACGCACCTGGTGGGCATTCAAGAAACCAGTCAAGCCAGCAAACGGCCCCAATTCAATCGACGCATTCCTCGCAGCCAAATGGCAGCAAAAGTCCCTCACACCCTCTCCCCGCGCCGACAAGCGCACCCTCGTCCGCCGTGCCTACCTTGACATCATCGGCATCCCGCCCACCCGCGAAGAAGTCCATGCATTCCTCACCGACAATAGCCCCAAAGCTTGGGAAAATCTGATCGACAAACTTCTCGCCTCCCCTCATTACGGCGAGCGCTGGGCCCGCCACTGGATGGACATCGCTCGTTATGCCGATTCCGGCGGCTACGAATACGACCGCGACCGCGATAACGCCTGGCGCTTCCGCGACTATCTAACGCGCTCTTTCAACGAAGACAAACCTTACGACAAGTTCCTCCTCGAACAACTCGCTGGCGACGAGCTCTTCCCCGCTTCCAGCGACGCCCGCATCGCCACCGGTTTCCTCCGCCTGGGCCCAGAAAACAATCTCAAAAACGAACAGACACGCCTTGACGAACTCGACGACATCGTCTCAACAACAGCCAACTCCCTGATGGCTCTCACCGTCGGCTGCGCCCGCTGCCATAACCACAAATTCGATCCGATTCCGCAAAAAGACTACTACCGAATGCAGGCCGTTTTCTTCTCCACCAAGCCGGAAGAAAAGCCACTCGTCTCCGCCGAAGAGGTCGAAAAGCACAAGTCCGAAATGAAGCGCATCGCCGACCTCCAGGCCCCGCTCAAAAAACAACTCGATGCCTTCATCAAGCCCTATAAGGACGCCTACATCGCCGAGAAAAAGGCAGCCCTTCCTGAGTACTTGAAGCAAGCCCTTGCCACCCCCGAGGCGCAACGCAACGAAGGCCAGAAGCTGAACGTCATCCAGATCGAAAAAACGCTGATGGGCACCCCGGAGACTCTTCCAAGCCGCTTCAGCTCTGCCGACAAGGCCCGCTACGACGACATCAACAAACAGATCTCCGCGCTCGATAAACAAAAGCCTAAGGCTCTTCCTACTGCCATGGCCATCACCGAGAAAGGCCCTACTCCCGAGCCCAGCTACTTCCTCCACCGCGGCAGTCAAAAAGGCTCGCTCATGCAACCCGGCGTCCTCAGCGTCGCCACCGAAAATGAATGGCCCTTCCCCGCTCCTCCCCCGGACGCCAAAACCAGCTTCCGCCGCGCCGGCTTCGCTAAATGGATTACCAGTCGCGAAAACCCGCTTACAACTCGCGTCATGATCAACCGCGTCTGGCAGCACCACTTCGGTGAAGGCCTGGTCCGCACGCCCAACAATTTCGGCAAGATGGGCGAACGCCCCTCTCACCCCGAACTCCTCGATGCTCTCAGTGTCGAGTTCATGGACAACGGCTGGCACCTCAAGCCCATCCACAAGGCCATCCTGATGTCGAACGCCTACCAGCAAGCGAGCGACGACATCGCTTCCAATCTCGACAAAGATCCGGAGAATCGCCTCCTCTGGCGCATGCCGCGCCGCCGCATCGAAGGTGAGATCATTCGCGATTCCATCCTCGCCACAGCCGGCTCGCTCAACCGCACCGTCGGCGGCGAACCCGTCTTTCCCTACATCGATCCCAGCCTCTTCCAGGCCTCCTCAAAACGCACCTGGAACGGTCGCCCCGACGATGACCCCGCCACCTGGCGTCGCAGCATCTACGTCTTCAGCAAGCGGTCCATCCCTCTACCCATGTTTGAAGTCTTCGACAAACCCGACACCATCGGCTCCTGCGCTCGCCGCACTCGCTCCACAGTCGCCCCGCAAGCCCTGATCCTGATGAACAACAGCTTTGTCGCCTTCCACGCCAAACGCTTCGCCGATCGAATACAGCGGGAATCCGGCGGCAATCCCGAAAAGCTCATCGCCCTGGCCTTCGAACACGCCTACGCAAGGCCGCCCAAACAAGCTGAAATCGAACGCAGTGCTCGCTTCCTGGCCAACGGCAAAGACTCGCTCGTCGACTTCTGCCAGGCCCTTCTCAATTCCAACGAATTTGTCTACATCCCCTAACATGCAACAACGATTCTGGTCTCGCAGACAACTCCTCAACAGCCTCGGCGGCGGCATTGCCGGCCTCGCAGCCACCGAACTCTTAAGCGGCGCCTCGCTCATGGAGCCCAAGAAGCCACACTTCCCCGGCAAGGCCAAAGCCGTCATCTCGATCTTCAACTACGGCGGCGTCAGCCACATCGACACCTTCGACCCCAAACCCTACCTCGTCAAGCACGCCGGCGAAACCATCCCCGGCAAAGCCATCACTCCGTCGCAAGGCACCCCCGGCGGCCTCATGCCTTCTCTCTGGGAAACAAAGAAGCACGGCCAGTGCGGCATGGACGTTTCCGCCCTGTTCCCCAACGTCGCCAGACACGTCGACAAGCTCGCCCTCATCCGTTCGATGTATTCGAAGTCCAACGATCACGCCCCTGCCCTCTACCAAATGAACACCGGCTCCATCCAGGCCGGCTACCCTTCTGTGGGCTCTTGGGCCACCTATGGTCTGGGCACGGTCAATCAGAATCTCCCCGCCTTCGTCGTCTTCTCAGACCCTCGTGGCGGCCCCATTGGCGGCGCTCCCAACTGGGGCAACGGCTTCATGCCTGCCGCTTACCAGGGCACGCAGTTCCGCGCCACCGGCGACCCCATCGTCGACCTCAAGCCACCCAAGGGTATGGACGACGCCCGCCAGAAGCGTTGGCTTGCCTTCCTTCAAAAGCAGAACGAAGAGCACCTCGCCAAGAATCCGCAGGACACCGAACTCTCCGCCCGGATCGCCAGCTACGAACTCGCCTACCAGATGCAGACCGAGGCCAGCGAGGCCGTTGACATCAACAAAGAATCCGCCGCCACGCGCGAGCTCTACGGCCTCAACGACTCTCGCAGCGAATACGTCGGCCGTCAGGCCCTCATGGCCCGCCGCCTGGTCGAACGCGGTGTCCGCTACGTCCAAATCTTCTCCGGCGGCGGCAACTTCCAGGAAAGCTGGGACGCCCACTGGGACATCCGCGAGAATCACGAGATGCACTGCGGCGAAACCGACAAACCCATCGCCGGCCTACTGGAAGATCTGCAGGCTCGCGGCCTGCTCGATTCCACTCTGGTCATCTGGCACGGTGAGTTTGGCCGACTCCCGATCTCCCAGCGCATGGATGGTCGCGACCACAATCCCTACGGCTTCTCAATCTGGATGGCTGGCGGCGGCATCAAGGGCGGTCAGATCATCGGCTCCACCGACGAATTCGGCCTCGCCGCTGAAGAAAACAAGAAGTCCGTCAACGACGTCCACGCCACGATGCTCCATTGCCTCGGCTTCGACCACACCCGTCTCACCTTCCCCTACAACGGCCGCCAATTCCGCCTCACCGACGTCGAAGGCGAAGTCATCAAGGAGATCCTCGCCTGATCCAGAACTTGTAGCGAACATTCTCACTCTTTGACGCCCACGTTCACTACAGCAACAAATCCTGCGCCCGCCAGCCAGTTGCGCTCGCCCCAAATAAGCCAATGGTGTCACCTATCTAACTATCTACACATATCGATTGTTACAATCAGGGCTCCTGATCCGAGACACGAATAAGATGAAGTTAGCGGGAGATGACCGGACACATTGATGGGGAACAGCGGTTTGGGGACGTAGGCGAAGGGAGGGTTTAGCCCGACCGGAGCCGGAGGCCCCAAACCGCTCCGAGCGGATCCTTGCGGTGATAGATTTGGAATCTTCCAAAACCCTAAATCACCCCCGAAAGGACACCACTCATGAGCGACACACAGAAGCTTATCAAAGCCCGCATCGGCCTGTTGCAACTGGCCCAGTAACTGG
>Ga0194133_10001804_pt1 | contig 35502 bp, 34 predicted proteins | sample TA2KigOf40mmetaG_FD_155448 | JGI IMG/M metagenome (GOLD analysis project Ga0194133, IMG submission 155448) | Freshwater microbial communities from Lake Tanganyika, Tanzania - TA2015055 Kigoma Offshore 40m | ecosystem: Environmental > Aquatic > Freshwater > Lake | place: Tanzania: Lake...
CGAGATCTACCAGCAGTACCTCGCCGACCGCGACAGCGTCGATCCCGCCTGGTGGGACTTCTTCGCCGACTACTCCCCCGCTGATGGGTCAGCGCTCAAGGCACAGATCGATCACGCCAGCGCCAATGGCCATGGGGCTTCCGCCGACGCAGCCACCACCCCGGTCCCGGCACCCGCACCGGTGACGCCTGCACCGGTGGCACCCGCACCGGCCGCCGCGACGACGACCGACATCGTGACGCTGCGCGGGCCGGCCGCCCGGGTCGTCGGCAACATGGAGGCATCCCTTGCCGTGCCCACCGCGACCAGCGTTCGCGGTGTGCCGGCCAAGCTGCTCATGGACAATCGCGTCGTCATCAACAACCACCTCGCGCGCGGCCGCGGCGGCAAGGTGTCCTTCACCCACCTGATCGGCTACGCACTCGTGCGCGCCGTGGCCGCCGTCCCCGCCATGAACGACTCCTTCGCCGAGGCTGACGGCAAGCCCGCCGTGGCACATCGAGAGGGCGTCAACCTCGGCGTCGCCATCGACCTGGTCAAGGATGACGGCTCGCGCCAGCTCCTGGTGCCCAACATCAAGGGCGCCCAGGCCATGGACTTCGCCGCATTCTGGGCTGCTTACGAGGATGTCGTACGCCGCGCGCGCAGTGGCGCGCTGGCCGTCGACGACTTCGCCGGCACCACGATCAGCCTCACCAATCCGGGCACGCTCGGCACCGAGCACTCTGTGCCACGGCTCATGCAGGGACAGGGCTGCATCGTCGGAGTGGGTGCGATGGACTACCCCGCCGAGTGGCAGGGCGCCTCCGAGGAAGCCCTCGTGCGCAACGCGGTGTCCAAGACACTCACCCTCACCTCGACGTACGACCATCGCGTCATCCAGGGCGCTCAGTCGGGCGAGTTCCTCCGGCGCATTCACGAGTTGCTCCTCGGCGAGGATGACTTCTACGGCGAGATCTTCCGCAGCCTGCGCATCCCCTACGAGCCCATCCGCTGGGCCCGCGACATCTCGGCCTCCCACGAGACCGACCTGGACAAGACCGTCCGCGTGCAGGAGGTCATCCACGCCTATCGCGTGCGCGGTCACCTCATGGCCGACACCAATCCGCTCGAGTACGAGCAGCGCATGCACCCCGACCTCGACGTACTCTCGCACGGCCTCACCCTGTGGGATCTGGACCGGGAGTTCGCCACGGGGGGCTTCGCCGGTCGGCCCCTCATGAAGTTGCGCGAGATCCTCGGCGTACTGCGTGACTCCTACACACGCAGCATCGGCATCGAGTACATGCACATCCAAGATCCCGAGCAGCGGCGGTGGATCCAGGAGCGCGTCGAGGTGCCCCATCACAAGCCCAGCCGCGAGGAGCAGCTGCGCATCCTCCACAAGCTCAACCAATCGGAGGCCTTCGAGACCTTCCTGCAGACGAAGTACGTCGGCCAGAAGCGCTTCTCGCTCGAGGGATCGGAGTCCCTCATCCCACTACTCGACGAGGTCCTGTCCTCCGCTGCGCGCGACGACATCATCGAGGTCGCGATCGGCATGCCGCACCGCGGTCGGCTCAATGTCCTCACCAACATCGCGGGCAAGTCCTACGCCCAGATCTTCGCGGAGTTCGAAGGCAACTACGGCGAGGAGTCCGTCCAGGGCTCCGGTGACGTGAAGTACCACCTGGGCACGAGCGGCACCTACCGCAGCATCGACGGATACGAGACCAAGGTCTACGTCGCGGCCAACCCCTCGCACCTCGAGGCCGTCGATCCGGTGCTCGAGGGAATCGTCCGCGCCAAGCAGGACCAGCTCCCCCGCGAACGCGCCTTCGACGTCCTCCCCCTCCTGCTGCACGGCGACGCGGCCTTCGCGGGCCAGGGCGTCGTGGCCGAGACCCTCAACCTCTCCCAGCTCCAGGGCTACCGCACCGGCGGCACCGTGCACGTGGTGGTCAACAACCAGGTGGGCTTCACCACCTCACCGCGCTACAGCCGCTCGAGTGTCTACTCGACCGACGTGGCCCGGATGGTCCAGGCGCCGATCTTCCACGTCAATGGCGACGACCCCGAAGCCGTCGTGCGCGTCGCGAAACTCGCTTTCGACTTCCGCCAGGCCTTCCACAAGGATGTCGTTATCGACCTCGTCACCTACCGCCGCCGAGGGCACAACGAGGCTGACGATCCCTCGCTGACCCAGCCGCTGATGTACGAGCTCATCGATGCCAAGCGCTCCGTACGCAAGCACTACACCGAGTCGCTCATCGGCCGCGGTGACATCAGCGTGGAGGAGGCCGAGGAGGCCCTGCGCCACTTCCAGGAGGAACTCGAGACGATCTTCCAGGGCAGCCGCGCCGCCCTGACGGAGAGTGACTTCAGCGAGGGTTCCGACGAGGTGGTGCGCACCGGTCAGCTCGCCCTCGCACCCATGGGGCCCGCCGGCGACATCGTCACCGGCATCAGCACGGACATGGTCGACTGCGTCGTCGAGTCCCAGCTCACCATGCCGGACGGGTTCACCCTCCATCCGCGACTCGCTCCCCAACTCCAGCGGCGCGCGCAGATGGTGGCCGACGACACGATCGACTGGGGCATGGGCGAGGCCCTGGCCATCGGGTCGCTGCTCATGGAGGGCAGGTCAGTCCGGCTCGCCGGGCAGGACTCCCGCCGCGGCACCTTCGGCCACCGGCACGCCGTGATCGTCGACAAGGCGACCGGCTGGCAGTACAAGCCCCTCAAGCGCTGCTACCGCGACGGCGCCAAGCTGTGGGTCTACGACTCCCTGCTCAGCGAGTTCGCGGCCCTCGGGTTCGAGTACGGCTACTCCGTCGCGCGACCCGATGCCCTCGTCATGTGGGAGGCGCAGTTCGGTGACTTCGTCGACGGCGCACAGACGATCATCGACGAGTTCATCTCCTCTGGCGAGCAGAAGTGGAACCAGCGCTCCTCGCTGGTCATGCTCCTTCCGCACGGCTACGAAGGTCAGGGCCCCGACCACTCCTCGGCCCGCGTCGAGCGCTTCCTGCAGCTGTGCGCGCAGGACAACATGACCGTGGCGATGCCCTCCACTCCCGCGTCGTTCTTCCACCTGCTGCGCTGGCAGGTGCACTCCCCGCTCATCCGCCCGCTCGTCGTCTTCACGCCCAAGTCACTGCTGCGCGCCAAGGCAGCCACATCCCCGCTCTCCGACTTCCTCGACGGCCACTTCCGCCCGGCGATCGAGGACCCGACCGTGGATCCGGGTCGGGTGGAGCGCGTCCTGCTGTGCAGCGGCAAGGTCTACTACGACCTGGTCGCCGAGCGCGAACGCCGCGGGGACACCCGCACCGCAATCATCCGTGTCGAGCGCCTCTATCCCCTGCCGTGGCGCACCCTCCCGGAGATGGTCGAGGCCTACCCCCAGACGGCGAGCGTCCGCTGGGTGCAGGAAGAGCCTGCCAACCAGGGCGCGTGGTCCTTCATGGCGCTGAACCTGCCGAGCATCCTCGGCGGTCGCCCGATCGAGGGGATCTCGCGGCCATCCTCGTCCTCCCCCGCAGTCGGAAGCCACCACAGACACGAGGAAGAGCAGCGCGCCGTCATCGACGCGGCGTTCGCCTAGGCCATGTACTTCACCGACAGGGGAATCGAAGAGCTCCAGCGCCGGCGCGGCGAGGAGGAGATCAGCCTGGACTGGCTCGCTGAGCGCCTGCGCGAGTTCGTCGACCTCCACCCCGAATTCGAGACGCCGGTCGAGCGCCTCGCCACGTGGTTGGCCCGGCTCGACGACCCGGAGGACTGACCTGACCAGCACCACGGCGGAGGTGCGCGCTGTCCTGCGCGGACCCTTCGGCCGACTCGCACTCGGCCGCTTCCTCGATGCCATCGGCAACGGCCTCACCCTCTCCCTCCTCGTCGTCTACCTCGCCGAGGTCCGAGGACTGCCGATCTTCACGGCCTCGCTCGTCCTCACCTGGATGGCGGTCATCGGGCTCTTCGCCGTCCCGATCGCCGGCAGTCTCACGGACCGCTTCGGTCCTCGACGCGTGCTCCTCGTCGCCATTCTCGTGGAGGCATCAGGTGTCGCCCTCATGTCCCAGGTCACCACCGCGCCCGCCGCCTTCGCCGTCGCCTCGCTGCTCGCCCTGGGAGCGGCCGGCATCTGGGGACCGCTGAGCACATTCACCGCGCAGGTCGTGGAGGAGGAGCAGCGCACGACCGCCTTCGCCGTGGGCTTCATGCTCCTCAACCTCGGCCTCGGCGTCGGTGGTCTCATCGGCGCAGCCATCATCGACATCGACCGCCCCGAGACATTCGTCGTGCTCTATCTCGTGGACGCTCTGACCTATCTCTTCGCCTGGGCGGCCGTCGCGAGCCTGCGGGGCCTCGGCGGGCCGGTGGTGTCGGCGGAGACCGACCGGTCGACCGACGCGCCTCGCCAGGGCTGGCGTGAGGTCCTGAGCGATCGGCGCCTGCGCAGGCAGATTGCGGTGTCGCTCTTGCTGCTCACCTGCGGCTATGGCTCCCTTGAGGCGGGACTGGCGATCTTCATCACCGACACGGCGCAATTGCCCGAGCGGCTCATCGGCGTCGTCTGGATGGCCAACACGGTGACAATCGTGCTGGGGCAGTTGCTGGTCTTGCGTCTCGTGCGCGGCCGCTCGCGCACCCGCATGATCGGACTGGTAGGGGCACTGTGGGGGGTGTCCTGGCTGCTGATGTCGACGGTGCCCGGCATCCCGGTCGCCCCTGCCGTGGTCGTCCTCATCGCGTCCACGGTGATCTTCGCGCTCGGGGAGACCGTCTGGAGCCCCACGGCACCTGCCCTGATCAACTCCATCGCTCCCGACCATCTGCGCGGGCGCTACAACAGCGCACAGTCGCTGACCTGGAGCTTGGGCGCGACCCTGGCACCCGTGGCCTCCGGCGCACTCATCGGGGCGGGGCGCGGAGTCACCTGGGCGATGCTCATCGCCGTGGGATGCTTCGCGGCAGCGGCGTTCGCGCAGACCCTGCGCCCGATGCTCACCCCGGCCGAGGACGGCCGGGAGCCCGCAGCAACGGCCTCCTAGCGCCGCGCGACACCCTCCGCGTGCGCAGCCGCCGCCACGGCACGCGGCACGGCGACGCCGACCCGCGGATCAAAGACGCTCGGCACGATGAGATCCGGGGCGAGTTCATCGGCGACCACGTCGGCGATCGCCTGCGCTGCCGCGAGTTTCATCCCCTTCGTGATCGTGGTCGCTCGCACATCGAGGGCACCGCGGAAGATGCCGGGGAAGGCGAGCACGTTGTTGATCTGGTTGGGGAAGTCACTGCGCCCGGTGGCGACGACCACGGCAGTGCGCATCGCCACCTCCGGGTGGATCTCCGGATCGGGGTTGGCCAGTGCGAAGACAATGGCACTGGGCGCCATCGACGCCACCGCCTCGTCGGAGACCTCGCCGGCGGACAATCCGATGAAGACATCTGCGCCGGCCATGGCCTCCTCGATCGATCCCTCGATATCGAGTCGGTTGGTGCGCGCGGCAAGCGCGGCCTTCACCGGGGTGAGATCCTCGCGCGAGCTCGAGATGATGCCCACCGAGTCACCGACGGCGATATCGCCGATGCCCGCCTCGAGCAGGATGTCCGTGACGGCGACCCCAGCCGCCCCCGCACCCGAGACGACCGCACGCAGGTCCGAGATGGGGCGTCCCACGACCCGAGCGGCATTGAGCAGGGCGGCAAGCACGACCACGGCCGTGCCGTGCTGGTCGTCGTGGAAGACCGGGATATCGAGGGCGGCGTCGAGGCGCTCCTCGATCTCGAAGCATCGCGGGGCACTGATGTCCTCGAGGTTGACTCCGCCGTACGCCGGGGCGATGCGGATGACTGTCTCCACGATCTCGTCGACGTCCTTCGTCGACAGGCAGATCGGCACGGCGTCGACTCCGCCGAACTCCTTGAAGAGCAGCGCCTTGCCCTCCATGACGGGCAGGGCCGCCTCGGGGCCGATGTCGCCCAGGCCGAGCACGGCGGTGCCATCCGTCACGACGAGGACGGTGTTGGACTTCCAGGTGTATTCACGGGCGAGTTCTGGGTTCTCGGCGATGGCTGAGGACACGCGGGCGACACCCGGGGTGTAGGCAAGCGCCAGGCCCTCGCGATCACGGATGCGGACGGTGGGGCGCACCTCGATCTTGCCCCCCTGATGGAGGGGGAAGGCCGGGTCGATGGTGTCGCCGTTGCCGCTCATGAAGGTGTAGTCAACCACCGCGACGAGGGATGCGCCTGGGCGGCAGCGGCCTATACCTGAGCATCAGGCGGGCGACGATCGCCTCGGGATCGACCGGGCCGTAGTGGCGGCTGTCGCGGCTGCGCTCCGAGTTGTCTCCCTCGACCCACCAGCGCGCCCCTTCTCGATCGGTGATGCGCTTCACGGTGAGCAGGTCCTCCTGCTCAGGCTGGCGGACAACCACCACGTCGCCCACGGCGACACGGCGGGTACGCCGGGCCAGCCACCACTCGCCCGACCGCAGTGTCGGCTCCATCGAGTCGCCAGCGATGGCGACGGGGAACCACGGCAGGCGGGCCATGCCGGGATCATGCCCGAGCACCGGATGCCGCCGGGGGGCAGCCCGTCTAGGGTGGAGCCCACAGCGCATAGCGCCCCGGACGGAGGAATGATGCTTACTCGGATCACCGCGTGGCTTGCCCCGCGCACCACGGTCCATGCCCACTGCGACCTGCCCTGCGGCGTCTATGACCCCGCGCAGGCCAAGATCGAGGCGCAGTCAGTCAAGGCATGCATGGAGAAGTACCACGCGTCGGACGATCCCGACTTCAAAGCTCGCGCGATCGCCATCAAGGAGGATCGCTCCAATCTCGTGAAGGAGCACCTGTGGGTGCTGTGGACCGACTACTTCAAGCCCCCGCACTTCGAGAAGTACCCCAACCTCAACCAGCTCTTCAACGAGGCGACCAAGCTCGCCGGCGCCGGTGGCACCAAGGGCACCGTCGATGTCGCTGTCGCTGACCAACTGCTCGGCAAGATCGACGAGATCTCCGAGATCTTCTGGGAAACCAAGAAGGCCTAGGTGTGACGGAAGGCCCCTGATCCGCCGCTGCGGGTCAGGGGCCTTTGGTTTGACGCAAGCACCCGCCATGGCCTACCCGGCCTAGTGCGGGCCACTAGCCTGGGCGACATGCCACATTCCCTCTCGGTGTACGGCGACTCCCGCACACGAGGACTGTCGCAGGGGGAGCACCTACGCGCCGACATTCACGACGTTGTGCATCGGGTCATGGACTCGATGGGGGGACCAGACGGAGTTGACAGGTTCCTGGCCAGCACGAACTTCCTGCCGGCGATCACCAAGCACACACCCCGTCTCCTCGCGGAACTCGAGGGCATTGCCGTCGGAGCCAATGCGCGATTCGCTGATCTCCTGGCTCACAACCTGATGGATGAATACTGGTGGTGGTCACAGGATCAGCGCCATCGCGAGGCGTGCAGCAGCGTCGCGAGTGTGGGCCCCCCGGCCCTCGTGGGTCAGACCATGGACCTCGACAGATTCCTCGACGGGAGTCAATGCCTCATCTCACATCACGACGACAGCGCGACCCTTGCCGTCTTGACCTCAGCGGGGATGGTAGGTCTGTGCGGAGTGTCCAGCATGGGCTTCGGCCTGTGCGTCAATGCGCTCACGATGCTCACGCACAGCGGTTCCGGCCTGCCCGTCGCCTTTGCCTTCCGAGGCGCGCTGGCGCAACCCGACGCCCCACGCGCGCTCGATTTCCTTCGCTCCGTGCCGCATGCCTCCGGCCAGCACTACGCCATCGTGGGACGTGGGCCGCACGGCCAGATGACGGCCAGCATCGAGTGTTCAGCGCGTGGAGCAACCACCTCGGCGGAGGCCAACAGCAATTTTGGCCATGCCAACCATCCGCTTGCGAGTGCAGACATTGACTCGCATGCCAGCACCGGAGCTGAAGGTTCAAGCGCACTTCGCCAATCAGCCCTGGAAGCCGCCCTACCCTCAGTCACGAACGCAGACGGCCTCATGCATCTGCTCAGCACCGAGCCACTGTGCGAGCCCCGGCGCGACGACCGCGACTGGTTCACCTTCGGCGCCATCGTCGCCCAGATCGACGACGTGGTCACGATCAACTACGCGCTCGGCCCCCCCGATACTGATCCCTGGCATACCGCAGTAGTGGCCTGAGCCGCGCACTTCGGCGTCGTTCCTAGGCGAGACCCTCGCGCTACCACGCCCGGGCGATGTGCTCGGCGGCACGGAACGCCAGCGCCATGATTGTCAGCACCGGGTTGAAGCCGCCGTTGGTCACGTGCACCGAGCCATCGGCCACGTAGAGGTTGTCGTGGCCGTGCACTCGACTCCAGCGGTCGGTGACCGAGCTCGCTGGGTCGTCTCCCATGCGGGCGGTGCCGGCCTGGTGCTGGCCGCCGCTGAGCTTCAGCCTCGGCGGCGACCCCCAGATCCGCTGCGCACCTGAGGCGGCCAGCCACTCCCCTGCGCGCGCGTACATGAACTCCGCCGTCCGCACGGTCTCGGGGTGGGTCGCGCCTGAGAGACGCACTACTGGGATGCCCCAGCGATCGCGCACCGTCGGGTCGAGCGTCACGCGCGCGTCCGGGCTGGGGATCTCCTGCACCGGGCCCATCACACGCGCCACCCGGGTGTAGTTGTCGCGCATAAAGCGCTTGGCCTCGGCACCCCAGCGCGGCAGATCCGGTGGCAGATTGCGCGCCCAGAAGATGATCGGCAGCACCACGAACTCATCCGCGATCATGCCCCCGCCGATCACGTCGGGATTGCCGTGGTTGAACTTCGTGATCGCCGTGGTCACGCCCGGCCCAACACCATCGTGGACCTGCTCGGACATCAAGCCGACAGCGCCGGGGTAGTAGTGGCCCTGCAGGTTGCGGCCGACCTGGTCGTGCGCATTGCCCAGCCCGTGCGGGTGCTCCGACGATGTCGAGTTGAGCAGCAGCCGGGCGGTTTCGATCGCACCGGCCGCCAGCACCACGACCTCGGCGCGCGCGTGCTGGCGCTGGTCATCGCGATCGACGTACGTCACGCCGACCACCCGGCCTCCGACCGTGTCGACCTGCTCCACCATGGCCTCGGTCACCACCTCGGCCCGGCCCGTCGCGCGCGCACGGGCCAGCAGGGTGTTCTGACTGTCGTTCTTGGCGTCGACCGGGCAGGCGAAGCCGATGCAGTGCTGGCAGTGGATGCAGGCGGGCCTGCCGGCGTAGGGCGTGCTGTTGATCAGCAGCGGCACGGCCAGGGTAGGCCAGCCGAGCGCCTCCGCGCCGCGCCGCACGATCGCACCCTGGCGATTGAGCGGCACCGGCGGCATCGGGTAGTCCTTGTCGCGCGGCCACTGCTTGGCACTCCCGACGCTGTCACCAGACACCCCGATCTCCCACTCGGCGCGGTCGTAGTACGGCGCCACATCGGCGTAGCCGATCGGCCAGTCGGCCAGCGAGCTCCCGGCCGGCACGCCATAGGTGCTCGCCATCTCGAAGTCGCCCGGCAGGTAGCGCCAGGCCTGCGCGCCGTAGACCCGCGCACCGCCTCCGACACCGGTGGCATTGTTTTGATAGGCGTCCTCGTGCGGGCGCAGCGTGTGCTCCCGGCCATCCAGGTCCACCCAGACGCGTGGATTGCCCTCCAGGCTCGGGCCGGTGTTGTGTCCGTAGCGCGTGTAGCGGTGATTGCGCAAGTGGTCGCGCGGGACGTCCTCACACGCTAGTTCGCGTCCGCGCTCAATGAGCAGCACGCTCTTGCCTGCCTCGGCCAGCACGCCGGCTGCGACACCGCCACCGGCCCCGGCGCCCACGACGATCACGTCATGGACGCTCATCCGGTCACCTCGAAGCCGATCATGCGCCACGACACCCCATTGCTGTTGCCGCCGTTGCCCGGGTCGCCGTAGAACCCTTCAGCAGCATGCTCGGCCGCAGCCCGGAAGAACGCCGCCGGATCGACCGGACAGTCGACGACCACATCGCCCTGCTCGACCCGGCGCAGCACCTCATCCTGCGCAGTTGCGGCAAGCGCGGCAAAACTGGTCCCGGTCGTCGCGCACGCCTCGGCCTCAAGCCAGTCGAGTCCGATGCGGTAATCGTCGACCACGTGGCTCAGGTCCCCAGCGAATTGCCGGTCAAGGTAGTCACCGACTCCGGCCTCCCAGCCGCCCGGGAAGTCGTCGGCCGGGATGATGCGGTCGACGAGCGCGCGCAGCGTGTCCTGCTGAGCCTCCGTCAGCATGGACAACATCCGCGCACCCTCTGCCGCTCGTTCGTGGGGCTTTCGACTATCGCGATCGGGGCCGAGGGTAGCCCACGCCTGCCCACTAGCCTGTTGCCGTGCCCCAGCGCGTCATCGTCGTCGGAGCCGGCTTCGCCGGTCTCGCCTGTGCCGATCGCCTGGTGAGCCTCGGATATGACGTCACCGTGCTCGAAGCACGTGATCGCGTGGGGGGTCGCGTGTGGTCACGGGAGCTGCTCCCGGGTCAGGCCGACACCGTCATTGAGCGCGGAGCGGAATTCGTCCTCGAGGGCTACACAGCGCTGCTCGCCATCGCCCAGCGCTTCGGGCTCACCGCGGCGCCCTCCGGTATGTCCTACTACGTCCGCGAGCCGCGCAACGCCGCGGCGGAGATCTCCGCCGAGGAAGTGGCCGCGGCCGCCCGTGCCCTGCGCTCCGCCGCGCAGAGCACCGCGCGCGACACCTCGCTGCGCGACTTCCTCGCTGCGAGCGCCCCTGACTCCACGGCGGCCGAGGTGATGGCCGCGCGCGCGGCCATCAGTTGGGCCGCGTCGGAGGAACTCCTCTCGGCACACGTCCTGCTCGACTCCGTCGCCAGCGTGCAGCCCCTGCCAACCGCGCGCATCGCCGGTGGCAACCAGGGCATCGCCACATCACTCGCCCGTCACCTCGGCGATCGAGTGCGCTTGCGCGCGCCCGTCTCAGCCGTGAGCGCTGACCATGCAGGAGTGCAGGTCAGGGTCGGCGGCGCGGCGATCGCTGCCGAGCGTGCAGTCGTCACCATCCCGCTCCCCCTGCTCGAGCACCTGGACCTGTCGCCGGGCATCTCGGACGCGCAACGCGATGCCATGGGCCGACTCGTGCGTGGTCATGCTGCCAAGCTCCACGTGCCGCTCGCTGCCCGACCGGCGACGAGCGCCATCCTCGACGTGCGGCGACGATTCTGGACCTGGACGGCGACCGACGGGAGCGGGCAGGTGCAGCCGGTCGCGCACTGCTTCGCCGGATCTCCAGACGCGCTCGCGGGGCTGAGGGTGAGCGAGGGACCGGCCACCTGGGCGGACGCCCTGCGCGTGCTGCACCCCGACCTCGACCTCATCGCCGACCAGGCCCTGGTGAGCACCTGGGACGACGACCCGTGGGCAACCTTCGCCTATTCAGGCCCGGGCGCCGCGACGCGCCCGGGAGACGAGGGACTCATCCGCGCTCCGCTGGGTCGGGTCCACATCGCCGGCGAACACACGGCGGGCGACTGGGCCGGGCTCATGGAGGGCGCACTGCGCAGCGGAATCCGCGCCGCCGACGAAGTACACGCCGCGGCCTAGCCGCTTCGACCACACGCGGTGGCGACGGCTTGCGGTCCTACTGAGCCATGTTCAGGCCCGTGAGCCAACTCTTGAAACTCAACGGCGCGTCGACGCTGACGTAGAAGAAGTTGCGCCTCATGCTCTCGTCCAGGGCCTCGTTGTAGGCCTGGTCGGCCTGCCGGAAGGCATTCATGAGCACGTCGCGCTCGGCCTGGGTGTGCGAGGGCTTCGTGTGGAGGTCCAGCCGCTTAGCCTCTCTGATGGCCCAGAACTCGCCAGCGTCCTTCTCGGCTAGCACAAGTGCCTTCTCGCTGTACCGGCGCAGGAGTTGGTTGTTGGCCCGATCGCTGAGGATCTTGGAAGCCACGGAGTGACCCGCAATCACCATGCCGACCGCTGCGAGGGCCGCCGTAATGGCGCTTGCGGTCGTGCTGTCACCGGTCGTCCAGGTCCCGGCGACGCCCGCGATGGCTGCGGCGGAGCCCACCGCGAGCGTGCCGATCGCGGCAACCCTCGCCAGGGTGCTGGTGCGGACGTTGATAGTGCCCGTCGCGATGCCGCCAACCGCGGCCAGGACCGCACCGGCGACCCCGACCAGGTCCCACAGGCCCTCGCCACCGCTGAAGTCGGGCTTGTCGACCGGGTCGAAGGCGGGGAACTCCCCGAGCCACGGGTGGTAGGGGCGGGCACTCACCGTGATCGCGTGGTGACCCGCCACCGTCGGATTGCCCACGGCAGACTGGAATCCATACGTCGTCCCCGTGCCGATGCCGGTGGTCGCACTCGACGGCGCGGCGTCCTCGGCCATGGGCTCGCCGTAGGGACCGAGCACTCCGGTCAGTCCACCGCCCACGAAGGCGTCGTCGCGCGTCGTCGCCAGGGCAGAGCCGTAGAGATCGGTGTGCTCTATCGCGATCGGCTGCTCCGGGGTGAGGTGCGCCAGAGCGCCACCGGGCAGCGCGACACGGACGTCGAGCACGGCATCGCTGCCGTCAAGGATGAGAGTCGGCTGATCACTGTCTCCGTAGCCGTAGCGCGTCGTCGTGGTGCCCGCGGCGTCGGCGAAGGCGCGCTCCAGCAGCACGCCGCCGGCGGTGAGCATGGTGGTCGTCAGCCGGTCGGCATCGGTGGACCCCTCGGTGATCGTCGACAGCTGCGTGCCGTACCACCAGGTCTGCTCGAGCGGCACGGTGCCCGACAGGGCCGTCAGGCGACCCAGCTCGTCATACGTCGCCTTGGCGCGCTCGCCCTTGCCGGCCAGATGAGGATCGGTGGTCCAGTCCAGGCGACCGCGCTCGTCACGGCAGGTCTGGTAGTCCTTGCCGTCACGCGCCCCACCCGTGCGCTCGAGGTCGGCGCCGGCCCGCTGGGAGCACCCCTGCGGAGCCTTGCCGTAGGAGTACGACAGCGATCGATCCCCGCCTCCTGCGAGTGCGGTGACCCCGCTGGCCGCGAGCTCCGCTCCCGTCAGTCGCCCGGCAGAGTCATAGGTGTAGGACCACTTGTAACCGGAGTCCTTGTCGCCGCGCACCTTGGTCGCCACCACGACGGTGATCAACTCGGCATCGCAGGTCGTCGAGGTGATCTTGGCGGACACGGATAGAGCCTCGTGGGCAGTCACACGCCAAGACTAGGCAACGAGACCTGGGCTGGGAGACAGGTCGTGAGATACCCGAAGATTCACAGGCACGTCACCTGGGGCTCGCCGATGCGATACTCGCGCAATGTCAGGCCGGGAGCGACAGCCGCGGGGCGTGGTCACGCTGGCTCTTGTGGAGATGTGGGAGCGCTTCTCCTACTACGGCATGGTCGCACTGCTCGTCCTGTTCCTCATCCAGCCCGAGGATGGGCCCTTCCCACCCGGACCCGGCCAGGGCTTCAACGAGGCCGACGCGGCAGCGCTCTTCGGCGTCTACTCCGCCCTCGTGCTCGGCGCTCCCCTGGTGGGTGGCTGGATCGGCGATCGCCTTATCGGTCCACGTCGAGCGCTGCTCATCGGCGGGATCCTCATCGCGACGGGACACTTCGTGCTGCTCCTGCCGGGCATCGCGGTCTTCTGGGCGGGCCTGCTCGTCATCGCGGCGGGCACCGGCCTGCTCAAGCCCAACATCTCGACCGTGCTCGGCCTGCTCTACGCCGACGGCGATCCGAGACGAGACAGCGGCTTCTCCCTCTTCTACTTCGGCATCAATGTGGGTGCCTTCACCGCGCCACTCATCTGCGGGTGGCTCGCGACCGCCTACTCGTGGCGTCTGGCCTTCGCGGTGGCGGGAATCGGGATGGTGGCCGGCCTTGTCCAGTACGCGATCGGGCACCGGCGACTCGCAGACGCGGGCATCGCCGTGCCTCGCCCGGCTAGTCGCACCGAGCGCGGCCGCGCGCTGATCGCGGCTGTCGTCGCGCTCGCAGCCATCGCCACGGTCTTTTTCGTGGCCATCGCGGCAGCCGGCTTCAACGCCGGCACGATCTCCGCTGCCGTGACATTCGTCATCGTCGTGGTCGCCTGTGTCGCGTTCACACTGCTGCTGCGTCGGACGCCCGGTGTCACTCCCGAGCGGCGGCACCTCCTGGGCTTCCTCATGCTCTTCATCGCGAGCGTTGTCTACTTCGCCCTGTCATCCCAGGCCGGCTCGACCATCACCGAGTTCACCCAGGATTGGATCGATCGCGGGATCGGCACCTTCACCGTGCCTACGAGCTGGCTCCTGTCGCTCAACCCCATCCTCGTCGTCGTCTTCGCGCCCGTCTTCGCCGCCCTCTGGACGCGCCTGGCCGCTCGCGCACCGACGACTCCGACGAAAGTGGCCCTGGCCATCGTGGGTGTAGGACTGAGTTTCCTCATCATCGCGATCCCAGGCTTTGCCGCGGAGGATGGGCGCACGTCAAGCGCCGGTTGGATCCTCATGACCTTCCTCGTGCTCACGTGGGCAGAGTTGCTCATCGTGCCCATCGCGCTGTCCACGACTACCGAGCTCGCCCCCTCCGGGCTGACCGGACAGCTCCTCGGGCTGTGGTACCTCGCCACGGCCGCGGGCGGAGCGATCGGTGGTCAATGTGCACGCCTGGTGGAGCCACTCGGCTTCGGTGGCTACTTCCTCGGCGCGGGCCTGACGGTGATGGCGATCGGCGTCGTCTTCGTCTTCTTGCGACCCCGGTGGTCGGCGCTGCTCGCGCCCGTGCGTTGAGCCGCAAGACATTCGGATATGTCAACGCCTCCTCCCGAACCAGATGAGAACGAAGGCCACCACCCAGACAGTCGGCAAGGGCTCCTGACCGGTCCGGGCATCCCTTCGCCACAATGCGGCTATGCCGATCCGAGATGCCACACCCGCGGACGTTCCCGAGATCCTCGCGATGATCCGCGAGCTGGCCGACTACGAGCGCGCACCCGATGCGGTGGTCGCGACCACTGACCTGCTTCACGAGGCGCTCTTCTGCGAGTCACCGGCGGCCTTCGCGCTCATCGCCGAAACGGGGGGAGGTGAGGTCGTCGGCTTCGCCCTGTGGTTTCGGAATTTCTCCACCTGGATCGGCAGGCACGGGGTCTATCTCGAGGACCTCTACGTCCGGCCCGCCCACCGCGGACACGGATATGGCAAGGCCCTGCTGAGCGCTCTTGCGCGGATCGCCGTCGATCGGGGATACGGCCGCTTCGAGTGGTGGGTCCTGGACTGGAACACCCCGGCGATCGACTTCTATCGCTCCCTCGGTGCCAAGCCCATGGACGAGTGGACCGTGCAGCGTGTCACGGGCGACGCCCTGCGCCGTCTTGCAGCCGGGCCCGGCTAGGCGTCGGGGCTCGACAGATGCCGCTGTGCCGACTCACCCGACTCGATGGCCGTCGTCGTCGAAGGCCAGAAGGCCGCGACGAGGCCGGCCACCGCTAGACACACCAGGACGATGCCCGCCCCCCGCTGCGGGCCCTCCTCGGCGGTCACGAGCGGCACGCCGACGACCAGCGCGATGAACTGCCCGACGACGAGCATGCTGCGCGCCCACCGGCGCGACCGCCAGAGGCCGCGTGCAGCGAGGATGAGTGCCACGCCGAGGAGGCCGAAGATGGCAATCTCCAGCGTCACCGCGACGGGGTTCGAGACCTCTGCCGGTCCGGTGATGCCCAGGCGAGCGACCTGTACGGCGATGTAGACGGCGTAGACGGTGAGTGCCAGTCCTTCGATCGCCGCGACCCCCGCGCCGACGAGCAGAGACACCGCGGGGCGCTCCCTGCCAACGGCCATCTCCCCAGCCTAGGGCGGCTAGGGTGCGTCCGTGCGCGGAGTCCTCGTGGTCAACCCACACGCGACTACCACGTCTCCGCGGGTCACAGACGTCCTCGTCCACGCGCTCGCCGACGAGGTGGACCTCACGGTGGTGCGCACGGAGCATCGCGGGCACGCAGCCCAGATCGCGGAGCGGGCGGCGGCAGAGGGTGCGCAGATCGTGTGCGTCCTCGGCGGCGACGGGACCGTGAACGAGGTTGTCAACGGGATGCTGGGCGACCAGCCCGCGCCCGCGGGGCCGTTGCTGGCCATCATCCCCGGCGGCAGTGCCAACGTCGCCGCGCGTGCACTCGGCCTGCCCGCCGACCCCGTGGAGGCTACCGGCGAGATCCTCCAGGCCCTGCGCGAGCAGCGCACCCGCACGATCGGGCTCGGGCGCGTGACGATCACGCCCTGGGAAGAGGAAGCATGGGCACCGCGCTGGTTCCTCGCCAATGCGGGCCTGGGCATCGACGCGGAGATCATCGCCGCCATGGAGGGTGATCGCGCACGCGGTCACGAGGCGACGCCGACGCGCTACCTCACGACGACGATCCGGCAATTCCTGTGGCGCACCGAGCGTCGCGAGCCCGCACTGACGGTCGCGCTGCCCGACGGTGACGTCGACGGCGTCTTCCTCGCCATCGTGCAAAACACGTCCCCCTGGACCTTCTTCGGCTCCCTGCCCATCGCCCCCTGCCCCGACGCCTCCTTCGACACCGGTCTGGACCTCTTCGCGGTGCGTCGCATGGGCATCGGGACAGCGATGCGCCTGGCCCGTCGCATGGTGGCCGGCAGCAGGGCTGGATCGACCGCCCGCAGCCTCACGGTGGCCCATGACGTGCCACGCATCTCGGTCCGGACCTCGCGACCGATTGCCGTGCAGGTCGATGGCGAGGGCCTCGGAGACGCGGGCCGGGCCGACTTCTCCGCCGTGCCCGCGGCCTTGACGGTGGTCGCCTAGCACCCCCGTGCCTGCACGGTGCCGGGCGTCGTACGCCGTCCTATAACCGGACAGGCAGGGGAATCTTGACCGGTCATGTGACCAAGGGAACAGGCGACGCGTCGATCCGTTATGCCGTTTCGCCTTGTGGGACGCCCCCCCGTCTGCGACCCTTAACTACCGGGCGCATTCCGGTCGCGTTGCCTCGCTCGCCCCCTAGCCTCACGGCTACGCCTCTTGGGAGCGTGCGTGAACGTCGTCACAAGCACGGGGACTCGGTGAGGAGGAAGCATGGATTGGCGCCACGATGCTGCCTGCCGCGATGTGGATCCCGAGCTCTTCTTCCCCATCGGCAACACCGGTCCAGCCCTCCTGCAGATCGAGGAGGCCAAGGCCGTGTGCCGTCGCTGCGACGTCGTTGACGAATGCTTGCAGTGGGCTCTCGAGACCGGCCAGGACGCCGGGGTCTGGGGAGGCCTGAGCGAGGACGAGCGCCGCGCACTCAAGCGACGCAACGCCCGCCTGCGTGCGCGCAGCACCGCCTGACGCCTTCCTAGGAGCCGGGCGCAACGGGCACATCGGGCACGGCCATCCGCGCGGAGCACCCCCCGTCAACCGACGCCGACAGCGCGAACGTGCCGCGCAGGTCCTGCTCGATCAGAGACCGCACGATCTGGAGTCCAAGTCCTTCGGTCATGGGCTCGGGCAGTCCGCGACCGTCGTCGCGCAACTCTACCTCGATGGCATCCCCCGATCGCGAGGGCGTGACGATGATCGTCGTGGCGTGCGCATGCTCAACGGCGTTGTGGAGGAGTTCGGACACCGCCATGGCGAGCGGGCTGGCGACGTCGGTGGCGATCACGCCGACAGATCCCTCCCGATTGATGCGGACGTCCGGTGCATAGGCGGCGGCAAGGTCGCGCTCCACGACGATGATCCGGTCCATCACCGCATCGAAGTCCACGCGATCCCCCGGCTCCTGGGCGAGCACCTCGTGAATCGCGGCGATGGCGGCCACGCGCCGACCCGCCTCGGCCAGCGCCTCCCGCGCCTCGTCAGCCGTGACCCGGCGCGATTGCAGCCGCAGCAGGGCGCCCACTGTCTGGAGGTTGTTCTTCACGCGATGATGCACTTCCCGCAGGGAGGCGTCCTTGCTCAACAGCGCCCGCTCGCGCCGACGCAGGTCCGTGATGTCGCGGATGAGCACGATGGCTCCCTCGGATCGGCCGCCCGGATCCAAGGGCAGGGAGCGCAGCGTCACGCACGCCGATGGGTTCTCGACCTCAGCATCCGCGGCGATCCGACCCGCGGCAGCCAGCGCGAGCCCCTCATCGACCGGGCCGGGGCGGTGCCACAGGCGCGTGACGACCATCGACAGGTCGGCGTCCTCCAGCGTCCTCGCCAGTCCCAGACGACGGAAGGCCGACACGGCATTGGGACTCGCGAACACCACCCTGCCCTGCGCATCCACGCGCATAAGCCCATCGCCCACGCGCGGCGGAGATGCACCCGACGACCAGTCAGCATCACGGGGTGGGAATCCTCCCTCACTTGCCATGACGAGCAGCATCTCGGCGAGCTCCCGATAGACCTCCTCGAGTCGCCCTGATCGCCGGGTCGCGGTGTGGCGGTCGATGACACCCACGACCCGGTCGCCCACATGCACGGGCACAGCCTCGCCGCCGTCCGGATCCGACACGATGCGTCCCGACGCCGCCGCTCGATCGAGCCCCCGATGGCGTCCGCGAGGCACGAAGGTGCCGACGATGTCCTCCACGACGGCCGTAGGCGCGGTCGACGGGCGCACGAGCGCGGCAGCAACCCAACCCCCGGCGTTCCAGGTCGGCAACCACAGCACCAGGTCGCTCATCGCGAGGTCCGCCACCAGCGCCCAGACCCCTATGAGGGCCTGCAGGTGCTCGACCTCGGCCGGCGCGAGGTCGGTGCGCTCGTCCGCGAGACGGTCAAGACTCCCCATGCTCGCGCAGGCTAGGCCGTCGCCCGGGGCCTGCGACGACCGGGATGCCGACCGGTAGCCTGCCGGGATCGAAGGGAGTCCCGTGCAGAACAAGACGCTCATCACCGTCACTGCCATCGTCGCGCTCGTCGCCCTCGGCGTCAGCATCCTCGCGCTCGCGATCCTGTGACCGGCTCCCCCGAGCCCCAGCACGGCGGACGCCAGGCCATCGAGGCTGCTCGTCGGCACGGCGCCGAGCACCTCTTCACCCTGTCCGGCGCCCACATCTTCCCGCTCTACGACGCGGCCGTCGGCGGCGCAGGCACCGTCGAGTCGGGCGCGCCCGGACCACTGCGCATCATCGACGTGCGCCACGAGCAGACAGCGGTGTTTGCCGCCGAGGCAATGGGCAAGCTCACCCGCACTCCCGGCTTCGCCGCCGTCACGGCCGGACCCGGCGTCACCAACGCCATCAGTGCCGTGACCGGCGCCTGGGTCAACGGGTCACCCCTGGTCCTCATCGGTGGACGCGCCCCGGACGGTCGCTGGGGTGCCGGGGCTCTCCAGGAGATCGATCATCCGCCACTGCTCGCACCGGTGACGAAGTCCGCTGTCACGGTGCACGACCCCTCGGCCGTCGGCGTGGCCGTCGATGCGGCGTTCCGCCTCGCCGCCGCACCCCATCGCGGCCCGGCCTTCGTCGATGTCCCCATGGACGTGCTCTTCACCCCGGCGGTGCCCGAGGCTCATGCATCGTCAGGTGTGCAGGGCCAGTTGGAGGGCGATCTCGAGCACATCGCGGCGCTGTTGCGCGCCGCACAGCGGCCTGTGCTCGTGCTGGGCAGCGATGTCTGGGCTGACGGCGCCGACACCGCCGCACGGGCTTTCGCCGACGCCACGGGCATCCCGGTCATCGCCAACGGCATGGCGCGCGGCATCCTGCCGCCCGATCATCCGCTCCTGGTCACCCGCGCCCGGGGGGCGGCCTTTGCTGGCAGTGATCTGGTCATGGTGGTCGGGACTCCCCTGGACTTCCGGCTGGGCTACGGCGCCTTCGGCGACCCGCCCGCCCCTGTCATCCACGTCGCGGACTCCCCCGGCCAGATCGCTCGCCATCGCGATCTCGCCGCGAGCGCCGCCGGAGACCTCACCGGCTTCTTCCTCCGCCTCGCGGAGGACATCGACACTCCACTGCCCATCGACGAGTGGGCCGGCAGCCTGCGCGATCGCGCGGAAGCCGCCATCGCCGCAGACGCCCCTGACCTGGCGAGTGCCTCCGATCCGATCCACCCGGCGCGCGTCTACGGCGAGCTCCTTCCACGGCTCGCGGAGGATGCCGTCGTCATCGGTGACGGGGGCGACTTCGTCTCTTTCGCGGGTCGGTACGTCGAACCGCGGCGCCCCGGGCACTGGCTGGATCCGGGGCCCTACGGCTGCCTCGGCACGGGTCCGGGCTACGCGATGGCGGCGCGACTCGCACACCCGTCATCGCAGGTTGTGCTCCTGCTCGGCGACGGCGCGGCCGGCTTCTCGCTGATGGACGTCGACTCGCTCGTGCGCCACGATCTGCCTGCGGTGATCGTCATCGGCAACAACGCCGGGTGGAATCTCGAGCGCCACCCCATGCGCTTCCTCTACGGATACGACGTTGCCGCCGATCTGCGACCGACGGCGTACGACGATGTCGTGAACGCGCTCGGCGGTGCCGGGGAGACGGTGACGCAACCGGGCGACATCGGACCTGCGCTGGATCGCGCCTTCGCTGCCGGTGTGCCCTACGTGGTCAACGTCATGACCGATCCCGACGTGGCCTATCCGCGGTCGACCACCGGCGTGTGACGGCTAGGCGCAGAGTCGGCGGATGATGGGCTCGGCGTCCTGCGCCGACCCTGACCACCCGCGCGGGCGGAGCTCGATGTGCAGGTGCACGGCACCCGGTGAACCGGTGTCGCCCATCGTGCCGATGAGCTGGCCCGCCTTCACGCGGTCGCCCTCGGAGAAGTAGATCTTGTCGAAGTGGCCGTAGAACCACATCGAGCCCTTGCCGTCGGTGATGTCGAGAATGAGGGCGCCGTTGCCCTGGTAGCCGCTGCGCGTGACGCGGCCGGAGTCGACGGCGTAGATCGGCGTGCCGCGCGTGCCGAGGAGGTCGAATCCCATGTGGTTGCGACCGGCGCCCATGCCGTCGCCGTAGGTGAAGTCCACCGCCGGGCAGTAGCGCCCGTCGACCTGCTTGTCGCCGAAGCTCTCGTCCGCCCGGGCCGCTTCGCGCGCGACGCCCCTGCCGAGAACCGCCCAGGTCTCTGCACCGACCACGCCCGTGGGCTCAAGACCGCTCGCGACCTGGAGCCGCTCAACCGCAATCCGTGTCACCGGACCGAAGTAGCCGGTCACGGGCCTGACCTCCAGCGCCCGCTGCAGGACCTTGACCGCCTCGCCGGTGCTCCCCGTGCCCAGTTCGGGGGCCTCCGCCGCGAATGCCGGCGTACGGGGCGACGCAGGCGCAGCCTGGCTGGCCACCGGGACGAGAGCGAGGGTGGTGACAGCGACCACGAGCGTGGCCGCGAGGGCGAGCGATTGACGCAGGCCTGCGGTCATCAGTCCTCCGTCGCCTGCGGGGTCAGCTGTCGGGTTCGGCAGGACTCATGCGCCCGCCGGCGGGAGGTGCCTCCCGCTTCACCCCAAGATCCGCCGGTGTCGCTGGCGGATCGTGCCGGTGACTGATGACACCGGCGGTGGGTCCCCCGCTCCTGCCCGCGGTGGTGCGCCCAGGGCGGGCAGGACTCGGCGTGCCCGGGGCGGTCAGCCTGGTGGTCGACCCCAGAAAGGTAACAGAAGGGTCACGAAGGCGCCTCCCCGACGGCCCGGCGAATCACCTGGAAGCGTTCTGCGGTCGAGAAGTGCCGCCCGGTGACACATCTAGACCACAGAAGGCCCAGGCTCCCCTGCTCACCCGATGACCACGCGGTGCCCGCCGAGCCCCCGGTCAATGCCCGAGCCTGGGGGACGGGTCCCTGCCGGGACACCGATCACGGGAGGGACCCCATGGCGGTGGTCACCGGACTGACCTCGGCCCGGGCCGCCGACACCTTGCGCGAGGTCGACATCGGGATCGCGATGGGCCAGTCAGGCATCGACGTCGCCCGCGAGGCCGCTGATCTCGTCCTGCTCGACGATCACTTCGACTCCATCGTGGCCGGCATCGCCCAGGGGCGGGCCGCGTATGTGAACATTCGCCGCTTCCTCACCTATCACCTGACGGATAACGTCGCCGAGCTCGCGCCCTTCGTCGTCTGGGCCCTCTCCGGCGGCCAGATTCCCTGGCGCTCGGAGTGCTCCAGGTGCTGGCGATCGATATCGGCACGGACACGTTCGCCGCCGCAGCCCTGGGCGAGGAGCCGCCCGCGCGCGACGTGCTGTCACGCCCGCCCGTCTCCGGGGCACTGCTCAATCGGACGGTGCTGCTGCGTGCCTTCGGGATCATCGGACCGGCGATCGCCCTGGCCAGCATGGGCGCGTTCTTCGCGACCTACCTGGTCGCGGGCTGGCGAGTCGGTGATGCCTTCCCCGTCGGCCAGGTGGCGCTCATGGCGTCGGGGGCGGCGTTCGCGACGGTCGTGCTCGGCCAGACGGCCAACGCCTTCGCCTGCCGCAGCAGCACGCGCTGGCCCGGTGCTCTCGGCTGGACCACCAATCGCCTGCTCATCCCCGCGGTCATCGCCGACCTCGTCATCGCGGGCCTGATGCTGGGCGTGCCGTTCCTGGCCCAGGCCCTGACCCAGGCACCTCCCGGATGGGCGGGCTGGCCGATCGCCTTGGGCACCATGGTGATCGTGCTCGCGCTCGACGCGGCGTACAAGGCCGTGCGGCACAGCTTGAGATGAATCAGGACAAGGAAGGAGAGCGGACGAAGACCCTGAGTCGCACCCCGGGGACTGGCTCGTGGTCCCGACTCGTGATGGGCATGAAGCCGTGAGCGAGATAGAGAGCAGCCGCGGGCTCGTTGCCCTCGATGACACTGCATACGAGCGACTGACCTTCCGCACGCGAGATGACCGCCTCGAGCAACGCCTGGGCGACACCCTGACGCCACACGCGAGGCGCGACGGCCATGAAGCGGAACTCCACCTCGCCGGGCTGCGCGGCCTCAGCCAGGGGGACCCCGGCGGGGGCGATCGCGACCGTGCCCACGAGCTCGCCGTGGCGCACGGCGACGAGGATCTCCGCATGCGCCGCGTGCCCGGGCGCATCTCTCAGCACGGCGGCATATCCGACCTCCTCGGTCGCCATCCCGTAGCCCGCGACGTAGGCCTCCACGCGGAGCTCGCCCACCGCGGGGAGTTCCTCCGGCAGCGCCTCACGGATGATCAGCGGCGGGATGGTGCGCGCGAGAAAGGGCTCGCGGCGTACGACAACCCGCGTGACCTGGCCCTGAGCGATGAGCACCGGGCCCTGCCCCGTGTCGTGGTGGGCGGTCACGGCGAAGCGCAGGAGACGGCCATCGCGGTGCACGACCTCGGCTTCCGCGTCCACTCGCGCACCAATCGGGGTAGCGATCAGGTGCTCGACGTCGACGCGCGTACCGACGCTGGTCTCATCCGGGCCGAGGGCAGGGCATGCGTCTACGGTGGCTGCCTCGAGCCATGCGATGAGTCGCGGTGTGGCTAACACGGGTACGTCGCCGCTGCCGAGCGCGGTGGCGACGTCGAGCGATGTGACGACGTGGGACAGGGGCATCAGGCGGTCGTGAGGGAGAGCGTGACGAGGAGGTCGCCCTCGTGCACGACATCGCCGGGCGTCACCGGGATCTCGATGACGACGCCCGCCCACTCGACGATCACCGGGATCTCCATCTTCATGGACTCGAGGAGCAGCACGGTGTCGCCGACCGCGACGCTGCTGCCTGGTTCGACCAGGACTGAGTGCACCTGGGCGACCATCTCGGCGCGGATCTCCGCGGCCATGGCCTAGGAGTTGGGGCGCTTGCCGTGGTTGGCGCCGCTCTTCTTGCGAGCCTTCTTCTTGCGGCCACGCTTGCTCATGATGACTCCCGTGCTGTCGAGGGAGCCACATCGTGGCACATCCGGGGGCTACGACTGACGGCGGTACGTGATCCGCACCTCGGAGATGCGCGCCACGATCCGCACGCGCAAGGCCTCGGGGGCTCGCTCCTCGCAGCAGGTCCGATGCACCAGAGACTTGACCACCTGCTCGAGGCGGTACTGCTCCGCGCAGTCCGGGCACTCCTGCAGGTGCCCGGCGATGGCCACGGCGGACGCTGCATCGAGCTCGGAGTCGAGATAGTCATAGACGCGCGCCAGCGCGTCACCGCAGGTGCAGGGAGAGCAGTCGCTCATGACGCACCCCCGTCCGAGACCAGGTAGCCCTCCGAGATCGCGTAGTCCTCCAGCAGCGTGCGCAATTGCTTGCGACCGCGATGCAGACGGGACATCACCGTGCCGATGGGCGTCTCCATGATGTCGGCAATCTCCTGGTAGGAGAACCCCTCGACATCGGCGAGGTAGACAGCCATGCGCCGCTCCTCGGGCAGCGCTGTCAACGCGTCATTGATGATGCCGTTGGGCAGTCGGTCCAGCGCCTCGGCCTCGGCCGAGCGCAGTTGCCCCGTGGCGTATGCCTGAGTGTGCTGCATCTGCCAGTCGTCGAGGTCGTCGGTGTGCGTCTGGAGCGGCTGGCGCTGCTTCTTGCGATAGGTATTGATGAAGGCGTTGGTGAGGATGCGGAAGAGCCATGCCTTGAGGTTGGTGCCCTCGGTGAAGGAGTCGAACGCTGCGAAGGCCTTGACGAAGGTCTCCTGCACCAGGTCCTCGGCGTCCGCGGGATTGCGCGTCATGCGCAGCGCACCGCCGTAGAGCTGATCGAGGTAGGGCAGCGCGTCGCGCTCGAATCGCGCGGTGCGCTCCTCGTCGGTCTCCGTGCTCACGGCGACCGAGGCGGCATCAACCTCGGGCTCATCCATCACCGATGAGGGTACGCCGACCCCCGCGGGACCCAGATCGGGCCGGATCGCGGGCAGCCCCTCCACGGGGGGCATCGACGCCTGACCGGTCAGCACGACTGAGCCAACTCCTCCCCCGCATCCGCTATTCCCTTAGCCAGACTCCGGCAGGGGGCGGACGAGGTCCGGGCCCTGGTTGCGCACGGAGTTGACCGCCGTCGACACGGGATAGATGTCCCAGAAGCCCGGCCGCGAGGGAGCGAGGATCTCGGAGAGGATCTGCGAGCCCGGCGTCTCCGGATCCAGCCACGCATCTCGCTGCTCGGGCAGCACCGCTACGGGCATGCGGTCGTGGATGCGCCCCACCTCATCGCGAGCGCTCGTCGTGATGATTGTCGTGGAGAGCAGCCAGGCGCGCGGATCGTCGGCGTCTTCGATCTCGGGGTCGCGCCACCACTCGTAGAGCCCAGCCATGGCCAGGCCTGTGCCGTCGGCGGGGTGAAGGAAGTAGGGCTGCTTGGCCGGCTTCTTGCCCGCTGCATTCAGCACGCCCTCCGCCGGCGCCTGCCACTCGTAGAACCCGTCGGCGGGGAGCAGGCACCGGCGCGAGGCCAGGGCTCTCCGGTACGCCGGCTTCTCCGCCACGGTCTCCGCTCGGGCATTGATCATCCGGTTGCCGATCGAGGGGTCCTTCGCCCATGACGGCACGAGTCCCCAGCGCGCGACGTCGAGTCGCCGCGGGTGATGGCCTGCGTCATCGGGCTTGCCGTCGCGTACGACGTACACCTCGTTGGTCGGAGCGATGTTGTAGCGCGCGGGCAAGTCGACGGCTGGCGACTCCTCCACGCCGAACTCCTCGACCAGTGCCGCCGGCTCGCGCGACGCGGCGTACCTCCCGCACATGGGACCAGCCTGCCCTACGCGCGCAGGCCGGACTGAGGCCCGGCGCCCGATACCCTCACGGCGTGAGCACACTCGCGGCATGGTCCGCGCCCACCGCGCCGGGACCGGTGTCTGCGACGGTGCGGGTGCCCGGGTCGAAGTCCGCGACCAACCGTGCCCTCGTGCTTGCCGCCCTGGCCTCGGGACCATCGACCATCCGGCAGGCGCTCGCCGCGCGCGACACCCTGCTGATGGCGGACGCGCTCATGGCCCTCGGCATCGGGATCGAGGCGGTCGGCCGCGACAGCATCGGCAACATCGATTGGCAGGTCACCCCCGGGCGGCTGCGCGGACCCGCGACGATCGACGTCGGCCTCGCCGGCACGGTCATGCGCTTCGTGCCGCCCGTCGCCGCACTGGCGGAGGGCGCAGTCGACTTCGACGGCGATGCGCGTGCACGCGAGCGTCCCCTCGGCCCCATGCTCGACGCGCTGCGCGGGCTCGGCGTATCCCTCAGCGACGCAGGCGGCTGCTTGCCCGTCACCGTTTCGGGCACCGGCTCCGTGCGCGGCGGCGCCGTCGACATCGATGCTTCGGCATCGAGTCAATTCGTGAGCGGGCTCCTGCTCTCGGCGGCGCGCTTCGATGAAGGACTCACCCTGCGTCACACGGGCCGGGCGCTGCCGAGTCTCCCGCACATCGCCATGACCTTGCACATGCTCCGCGAGCATGGCGTGCACGTGGACTTCGATGCCGAGACGTCGACGTGGCGCCTCTCGCCGTCGCCGATCGCGGCGGTGGATCGTGTCATCGAGCCCGACCTCTCCAATGCCGGTCCCTTCCTCGCCGCCGCCATGGCGACCGCGGGGTCGGTCACCGTGCCCGCGTGGCCCCGACACACGACCCAGGCCGGCGACGCACTGCGCGGCCTGCTCGCGCAGATGGGGGGACACCTCGATCTCCAGGACGGCGGCCTGACCATCACGGGACCCGGGGAGATACGGGGCCTCGACGCGGACCTCGCAGATGTGGGCGAGCTGACCCCGGTCGTCGCCGCCCTGGCCGCGCTCGCGGCATCGCCATCGCACCTGCGCGGCATCGGACACCTGAGGGGCCACGAGACGGATCGGATCGCGGCCCTGGCCGAGATGCTCGCCGCCTTCGGCGCGAGCGTGGAGGCGACGGAAGACGCCCTGCGGATCGCGCCGGCTCCCCTGCACGGTGCGACGGTGTCGTCCTACAGCGACCACCGCATGGCCACCGCCGCGGCCGTCGTCGGCCTCGTCGTGCCCGACGTGCGCATTGACGACATCGCCACGACGGGCAAGACCCTTCCTGACTTCCCGGGCATGTGGAGCGAGATGCTGACCGGCGACGCGGACGGCGCATGAGCAGATCGGGTCGCGAACTGGACGAGGACGACGTCCGCGTCCGGCCGGGGCGACGCAAGTCACGCCCCCGCTCGAAGGACAGGCCCACCTTCGACCAGGCCCTCCCGGGCACGGTCATCACCGTCGACCGCGGCAGGTTCACGGTCGCCATGGACGACGGTGACGAGGTCCTCGCGGTCAAGGCGCGCGAGATCGGGCGCAAGGGAGTGGTCGTCGGCGACCATGTCGGTCTCATGACCGACGCGCGACCGGGCACCGAGTCACTCGGGCGCATCGTGCGCGTGGACGAGCGCTCGACTGTGCTGCGGCGTACAGCCGACGACGACGACCCGGTCGAGCGCGTGATCGTGGCCAATGCCGATCAGCTCGCCGTCGTCGTCGCCACCGTCGATCCCGAGCCGCGGCTGGGCTTCATCGACCGGGCATTCGTGGCCGCCTACGACGCGGGCATTGAGCCCCTCCTCATCATCACCAAGGCCGACCTCGCCGATCCCGGTCCGCTCATCCAGGCCTATGCCGCACTCGATGTCATCGCCATCCCGATCGCGCGCGGCGATGGCAAGCGACCCCGCGAGGCGGACCTGGATGCCGTGCTCGCGCACCTCGTGGGCAGGACCACCGTGCTCGTCGGTCACTCCGGAGTGGGGAAGTCGACGCTGGTCAACGCCTTGGTCCCGGGCGCCACGCGCGCCACGGGCCACGTCAACGCGGTCACCGGCAGAGGGCGTCACACCTCGACGTCAGCGCTGGCCCTGCGACTGCCTCGCGGCGGATGGATCGTCGACACGCCGGGGGTGCGGTCGTTCGGTTTGGCGCATGTGACGCCGGACGCCGTCATCTCCGCCTTCGACGATCTTGCCGCGGGGCTCGATGCGTGTCCGCGCGGCTGCACGCACGAGGGCGCGGACTGCGCCCTCGACGCCTATGTCGGCGACGATGAGCACCTGCGAGCCCGGCTGGACTCCCTGCGTCGCCTGCTGCAATCGCGCGGTGGATCCGAGGACTCAGGTGCCGACCCTGCCTAGCAGGCATCCCAGAGTCCGGCCCTGGCGTTGCGGGCACGGGACTCCGCCTGCCGGAAGTCGCTCTGGTGGGCGTAGCCGTCGGTGTAGGTGACCTCTTCGGCAAAGCCTTCGGCGATGAGGATCTCGTTGAGCATCGTGTCGGCGTCGAGCCAGACGAAGGCAAGCGTGCGGTCGTACTTGTCGGTCAGTCCCGAGGCCTCGTCGTACTCCAGCCACACCTCGCCGCCCGTGACGAGGTCGGTCGTGCGCTCCGAGGCTTCGGGGCCGAAGCACTCCACGGGACGATCGGGGGCGACGGTCTCGGGTGTGTCGAGGCCGATGAGGCGGACGACGATTTCCTCACCTCCACGAACGACGCGGATCGTGTCGCCGTCGACGGCGCGCACGACGGGATACGGCCCGTGCAGGACCCCGGGCGATGTGTCAGAGGCACCACCCGGCGACGAGCACCCGGCGACGACCAGGACCGCACTGAGGGCGGCGACGATGATCCGCACGTCAGCCGGGTTGCGTGTTGTCGATGATGGCCTTCCAGGTCGCCTCGGCGCCCGTGTGGCCGGTGCGGATGGTCCAGCCGGTGACGATGAGCGCGGCCACGATGACGATCACCGCCACGATCTGCGTGCCGATGTCCCGCGCACCGCGCCGGTCGAGCAGCCACAGCAGCACGACCGCCACGAGGAAGCCGGCGGCGATGAAGGGCAGCAGGGAGCCGGCCTGCGCGTGGACCTCGGGGTTGCCGACACGCTCGGCGAACTCCTCCCCCGAGATGCGACTCGCGAAGGCAGCGACAGTGCCGGCAGCCGCGACGGCCACGACCACGGGCCCGAATCGGATCGAGAACCGGCGCGAGAAGCCCATGATCAATGCGCCGAGCGCCGCCAGGGGCAGCAGCACGACGGCGGCGTGGACCACCAGGGTGTGCGTGGGCAGGCCGAAGATCGTGTCCGACATGCGCCCAGGCTACGGCCGGTCGCTACCGTGTGCCCGTGACGACACCGGATGGGCTTGCCGCGGATCTGGCACTCGCTCTCGAACTCGCCGACGGGGCCGATGCCATCACGATGGCTCACGCGCAGCGCACGGACCTGCGGGTCGAGACCAAGCCCGATATGTCCCCGGTGACCGAAGCGGATCAGGCCACGGAGCTGGCGCTGCGGGAGGGTATCGCCGTGGCACGCCCGGACGACGCGATCGTCGGCGAGGAGTACGGCGGGGACGCGGCAACCGGCCGACGATGGATCCTGGATCCCATCGATGGCACCAAGAACTACGTGCGCCGGGTGCCGGTGTGGTCGACGCTCATCGCACTGGCCGACGACGCGGGGATCCAGGTGGGCGTCGTCAGCGCACCGGCACTCGGACGACGTTGGTGGGCGGCACGCGGACACGGAGCCTGGGCAACCGGACCCGAGTCTGCTGAGCCACGACGGATCCATGCGAGTTCCGTCGCGGACCTCGCCGACGCGTCCTTCTCCTTCAGCGACCCGGAGAACTGGGATCGACGGGTGCTCGATGAGCTGATCGAACGCACCTGGCGCACCCGGGCCTACGGGGATTTCTGGTCGCACATGCTCGTAGCGGAGGGCGCGGTGGACATCGCGGCGGAGGTCGGTCTCGGCGTATGGGACTTCGCGGCTCTCGTGCCTGTCATCGAAGAAGCAGGCGGTCGATTCGCGAATGTCGAGCGGCCCTCAGGGCCCGTATCGCTGACGACCAATGCCCCGCTCCACGACACCGTCCTGAGGATCGTCGCCGAGTGACCGCACCCGCCGCGTGACTCGTCGCGCGCACAAGCGCCGCCGTCAGGCGGTGCGCACCCACCACGAGACATCAGCGAGTTCCTCGGTGAGCGCGAAGCCGGCACGCTCGAGCACTTGCCTGCTCGGCGTATTGCCGGCGTCGCACTCGGCGCGCACGACTACGGCACCGCGGTCGAAAGCGCGCTCGACGAGGGCTGCGACTGCCTCGGTGGCCAGTCCCCGGCCCTGAGCGGCAGCCGCCAGGCCGTAGCCGATCTCGACGGTGCCCTCATCGTCAGGTGCTCCCTTGAAGCCTGCGCCACCGACGAGCAGGCTCGTCTCGCGCTCGATGAGCTGCCACGGGCCCCACTCCCCGGCGGCGAGGTGTCCCTCGGCGACGAGGCTTGCCCTCACGAGGTCGCCCTCCGTGGGATAGCCGTCGATGGCGGGACCGACCTGCCCCTCGAGCAGCGCTCGCCAGGTCCCCAGCCCGGGGGCCACCAGGTCGAGGCGCTCGGTCGTGATCCGCACGGAGGGATTGGACCACACGCGGGGATGGGCCCATGTCGCGATTGAGTCGCGGGCCTTGCCACGGGCGCCCGAGTAGATCAGCATGGGAGCGGAGGTGGTCGCCATGAAGATCTCAGCCATCCTCGCCGCCAAGGGTGCCGACACCGTCACCATCGCACCCGACGCCAGCGTCTCGGAGCTGATCACCCTGCTTGCCGATCACGGCATCGGGGCCGTCGTGGTCTCCGCAGACGGCCACCAGATCGACGGCATCGTCTCGGAGCGCGATGTCGTCCGCGCGATGGCGGCCGATCCCGATGCCGGTCGCACGGGAGGCGTGCGCCCCAGGCCGGTGAGCGCCATCATGACGGCCCATGTCGCCACGATCGCGCCCGACGACGACGTGGACCATGCCATGCAGCTGATGACCGCGGGCCGCTTCCGACACCTGCCCGTCGCCATCGAGGGATCCCTCGCTGGCATCGTGAGCATCGGCGATGTGGTCAAGGTGCGACTGCAGGCGCTCGAGGACGAGCGCGCCGCCCTGGTCGATTACGTCACCCGCGGCGGCTAGCGCGGGCGCACGATCAGTGGCAGCGCACCTGCCGGTCGCAAGGTGACGAGCGGCACGGCGCGGGGATCCGGCTCGCCAGGCACGCGCTCCACGCGCACGTGCTGCAGCAGCGAAGCCAGCACCGAGATCGACTCGAGATAGGCGAAGTCCTTGCCCACGCACATGCGCGGGCCCAGGCCGAAGGGCCAGTAGGCCGCGTCATCGGCCGCTCCCCCGCGCTGCTCTCCGAGGAAGCGCTCCGGATCGAATCTCTCCGGCTCGGGCCACATCCTCGGATCGCGCTGCGCCAGGTACGGCGTCATGATCACGAGCGAGTCCGCGGGGATTTCGCGGCCTCCGAGCACGTCGGGCTCCATCGCGCGACGCGTGACCAGCCAGACGGGCGGATACAGCCGCATGGCCTCGTCGATGACCGCGCGCAGGTAGGCAAGATTCGGCAGGTCATCGCCGCGGATGCTCCGCCCTCCCAGCACCTCATCGACCTCCACTATCGCGTGCTGCTGCGACACCGGGTCGCCGGCGAGCAGCCACAGGGCCCAGGTCAGCGCACTCGCGGCCGTCTCGTGGCCGGCCACCATGAAGGAGACGAGCTCGTCGCGGACCTCGCGCAGGGGGATCGGATCCTCGCCGTCGAGTGCCGCGACGAGCAGGCCGAGCAGATCAGCACGCGGCGCTGTCTCGGCGAGGCGTCGCTGCACCATGCGATGCACCGCCTCGTCGAGCTCGCGCGTGGCGCGACGCAGTGAGCGCTGCGACGGCGTCCAGGCGGGCAGCCGGACCGGGATCTGGGCGGAGGACACGACGACGTCAAGGGCCTCGAGGGTGGCACGCGCCAGCCGATCGGCATCGCTGGACAGGTCGGTGCCAAAGAGCGAGGCCGCCACGGTCTCGAGGGCCACGCGCATCATGGCCTCATCGATGTCGATCACCGCCCCCCGCGAGGTGTCGCCCCATCGCACAAGAAGCTCCTCGGTGGCAGCTGCGGCATGCCCGACGACCGCCTCCAGGCTGGCCCGGTGGAAGGCCGGCTGGACCATACGTCGCTGCCGCCGCCAGATGTCTCCGGACGTCGTGAGCAGGCCTTCGCCCGTGACGAGGGAGAGGGACCTGTACTGCACGGTGGCCTTGTCGTAGGCCCGCGAGCGATCCACGAGGACCCGGCGCACGGCAGCCGGATCCGCGACGAGATAGCTGGCCGGGGAGGGAATGGGGAACTGCACCACCGGGCCGTAGACCTGCGTCATCCGCTGCAGAAAGCCCAGCGGATCGCTGCGGATCTCGCGCAACCGGGCCAGCATCTGCGGACCCGACGGGCCCGGCGCCGTCGCCGGCGTACGGAAGTAGCGGCGATCGGGGACCCCGTCGCGCGAGACCGCTTCCGCCTGGTCGATCGCCACACCGGGAGCCTACGGCCCTGCATCGAGCCCACGGCCTGCGCTCGGCGCGCAGGAAGCGGCAGGATGGGGCCGTGATCAGGAGGGGACCATGACGATCCACCCGCGCGCCGGACAGCCCGCCGAGGAAGGTGACCTCATCGACGTCGCCGCACTGGTGACCGCCTATTACACCGGCCATCCGGATGTCGATGACCCAGCGCAGCGGGTGGCGTTCGGGACATCCGGGCATCGCGGCTCGTCGTTCGCCGATGCCTTCAACGACGATCACATCGCGGCGACCACCCAGGCCATCGTCGAGTACCGCAAGAAGCAGGGCATCAACGGCCCGCTCTTCCTCGGCAGGGACAGCCACGCACTCAGCCAGCCGGCTTGGGCGACCGCGCTCGAGGTGCTCGCCGCTCACGGTGTCACCGTGATGATCGACGCACGTGACGCTCTCACGCCCACTCCGGCGATCTCCCACGCCATCCTGCGCCACAACGCGGGTCGATCGACGACCGATCCCGGCCGCGCCGATGGCATCGTCGTCACCCCCAGTCACAATCCGCCCCGCGACGGCGGCTTCAAGTACAACCCGCCCGATGGCGGCCCAGCGGGATCAGATATCACGTCGGTGATCCAGGACCGCGCCAACGAGTTGCTCGCGGCGGGCCTGGAGGGCGTGCGCCGCGTGACACTCCCCCGCGCACGCGCCGCCGCCACGACGCATTCCTATGACTATCTGCGCCACTACGTCGATGATCTGCCCGCGGTGGTCAACATCGACGCCGTCCGGGGCGCGGGCGTGCGCATCGGCGCCGACCCGCTCGGCGGAGCGAGCGTGGACTACTGGGGCGCGATCGCGGAGGCCTACGACCTCGATCTGACGATCGTGAATCCGCGCGTGGATCCCACGTGGCGCTTCATGACGCTGGACTGGGATGGCAATATCCGCATGGACTGCTCCTCGCCCTATGCGATGGCCACGCTCATCGAGCGTAGATCCGACTACGACATCGCAACGGGCAACGACGCCGACTCCGACCGACATGGCATCGTCACGCCCGATGGCGGCCTGATGAATCCCAATCACTTCCTCGCCGTGGCCGTCGACTATCTCTTCGCTCGGCGCGACGGATGGCGATCAGACGCCGCCGTCGGCAAGACTGTCGTGAGCTCCTCCATGATCGATCGCGTCACAGCGGCGCTCGGACGTCGCCTCTGGGAGGTGCCGGCGGGCTTCAAGTGGTTTGTCCCCGGCCTCGTCGATGGCAGCGTGGGCTTCGGCGGCGAGGAGTCCGCCGGCGCGTCGTTTCTCCGCCGCGACGGATCGGTCTGGACCACAGACAAGGACGGCATCATCCTCGCCCTGCTCGCTTCCGAGATCCTGGCGGAGACCGGCGCATCACCCTCGCACCGCTATCGAGAGCTCACCGAGCTCCACGGCGACCCGGCGTACGCCCGCATCGATGCGCCCGCCACACGCGAGCAGAAGGCCGCGCTGGGCGCGCTGACTCCCGAGCAGGTCACGTCCACCGAACTCGCCGGAGAGGCAATCACGCGCGTCCTGACTCGAGCACCGGGCAACGATGCGCCCATCGGCGGCCTCAAGGTGGAGTCCGCGAGCGCGTGGTTCGCCGCGCGTCCCTCGGGGACGGAGGATGTCTACAAGATCTACGCCGAGTCCTTCCGGGGAGTCGAGCACCTTGCACGGGTGCAGGAGGCCGCACGGGAGGTCGTCGACGCGGCACTCTCGGGCACATCAGGACGGGGCGGGACATGACCGTGACCACGCACACGGAGGCGACATCGGCCGGTGAGGTCACGGTCGTCGAAGTCGCGCTGCCGCGCATGCGCGTGCAACTGCTCTCGCTGGGCGCCGCCATCCGTGAGGTACAGGTGCCCGACCGCGAGGGCACCCTCGGGGGGGTGCACCTGGCGCTGCCCACGGTTGCCGATCACGCCGACGCCGCGCTCAACCCCCACCTGGGCGGCACCCTGGGGAGATACGCCAATCGGATCGCCGGAGGCAGCTTCGCCCTCGACGGGTCGACGTACCACCTCGACGTCAACAACGGGCCCAACACCCTGCACGGCGGTGCCCTCGGGTGGGACCGGCTCGTGTGGGCGCTGGCCGAGGTCGACGACGGCCCCGAGGCGCGCGTCGTCTTCACTCTCACGAGCCCCGATGGCGACATGGGATTCCCGGGCACGGTGCAGGCGAGCAGCACCTATGTCGTGTCGGACGGCCGCATCGCCATGACCTACGAGGCGACCACGGATGCGCCGACCGTGGTGAGCGTGGCCAACCACGGCTACTGGAATCTCGCGGGCGGAGCATCCATCGCCGATCACGAACTGTGCGTGCCCGCCGAGCAGCGCCTGATCTGCGATCCCTCGCAGATCCCCATCGGAGTGGCGGAGGTCGCGGGCACCGCGCATGACCTGCGCGAGATGACGTCGCTCGGGCCGGTGCTGCAGGCCACCGACGGACTCGACGACTGCTATCTCCTCGGCCCCGAAGGCGGGCCCGTCGACTTCGCCGCGGAGTTGCGCCATCCGGGCAGCGGCCGGACGCTCACGGTGTCGACCGATGCGCCGGGGCTGCAGGTCTACACCGGCAACAACCTGCACGCCCCTTTCGCACGGCACCAGTCGGTGTCGCTCGAGGCCCAGCGCCTCCCCGACGCCCCCAACCAACCCGCACTCGGACCGTGCATCCTGCGCCCCGGCGAGAGGTACGCCGCGACGACGATCCTGGAGTTCAGCGCCTCACCGCACTAGGACCTAGGACGGGTTGTCGCGGTTGTAGAGCTCCCACTCGTCGATCTGCGTGCCGTCGGGAAGCGTGCAGACGCCGGTGTCGAGATTGACCGTCCCACCCAACTCCTCGCAGTACGCCGTCGAGGCTACGCCCGACGTGCCGTCGCGGGCACGCACTAGGCTGGCGTTTCGCACATTCCATCGAGCCGGAGGATCCCCATGCAGGCACGGGCCTATGCGGCAGCGCAGGCCGGGGCGCGCCTGGCGCCCACCGTCATCGAGCGCCGCGAGGTCGGCCCCCGCGACGTCAGCATCGAGATCGATGCCTGCGGGGTCTGCCACTCCGACATCCACCAGGCGGAAGCCGACTGGGGCATGGACATCTTCCCCATGGTCCCCGGCCACGAGATCGTCGGGCGCGTGACCGAGATCGGCTCGGACGTCACCCAGCACCGCGTCGGCGACCGCGTCGGGGTCGGCTGCTACGTCGCCTCGTGTCGCGTCTGTCCCGCGTGCGAGGCGGGTGACGAGAACTACTGCCCCGACTGGTCGACGACCTACAACGGC
>Ga0194133_10001806_pt1 | contig 35449 bp, 36 predicted proteins | sample TA2KigOf40mmetaG_FD_155448 | JGI IMG/M metagenome (GOLD analysis project Ga0194133, IMG submission 155448) | Freshwater microbial communities from Lake Tanganyika, Tanzania - TA2015055 Kigoma Offshore 40m | ecosystem: Environmental > Aquatic > Freshwater > Lake | place: Tanzania: Lake...
CGCAGACTTATCTCCGCCAAGCTCACCCGCTCCCCGACGACCAGGCCCACGACCAGCAGGACGACACCACCGCTGAGGAGCTCGTAGGTGGTCAGGGCAAACGAGTCCGTCGGTGTTGGCATGCGCGATGAGAAGAAACTCGCAGTTGCCCAGATCGTGCTGGAGATGAGCACCATCACACTCCAGAAGACGACATCACCATCTGTGCCGGAGACCGGGCGCGTGCCGCCAGGCAGGAGCATCCACCCGATCCCGGCGAGGCCCACGACCACGCCAATGAGCGTCAGCAAGGGAGGTCGATCACCGGTGACCCGCCGCCAGATAACGATGGTGAGCGGCGTCGACGCGATGATGAGCGCCATGATCCCTGTCGGCACGTAGGCCTGCGCCAGTCCTACCGTGCCTAGCCCGACCCCCAGAAGCGCGACACCGAGGAAGCACGCCGTCGCAAACTCCCTAGGTGTCAGGCGAAGGGTGCCGGGCCCGCGGATGATCGACGTCAGCACGATCATGATGACGAATGCGGTCAGGAACCTGGTGCCGCTGGCCAGGAACGGCGGGATCGTCTCAGTAGAGAATCGGATCCCCATATAGGTCGAGCCCCACACGACCCAGATGATGAGCAGGTTGGTCCACAGCAGCGGGCCAGAGCTGACCTTTTTGGTGGCTGTCGAGGACATCTCGGATGCAGCGTAGACCGGGTCCTGGACCAAATCGTGGCGCGTCGTGACAGCAGTCGAAAGAATATAGGCGTGAGGGCCATGGATCCGCGGTTGATGCACTATGCGCGCAGTACGCGCCGCTTCATCGCGATAGCTGTAGTCCTGGGCGCCCTTGTCGCCCTATTGGTGATCGCCCAGGCACGTCTGCTGTCGACAGCCATCGTCGACGTTGCGCAAGGCGGTAGCCCGCTGTCAGCCATAGCCGCCACCCTCCTAGCGCTGCTGGTCGTCATCGTGGCTCGCGCTGCCGTGAGTTGGCTTGGCGAGGCCATCGCCTACCGGAGCGCCGCAACGGCCAAGTCCGAGCTAAGGGAGCAGGTGGTTGATCACGTGCTGCACGGTTGCCCCCTCGGCCCTGCCGGGCAGGACGCCGGTGCCACCGCAGCCCTGGTAACGCGTGGGGTCGACGCACTCGACAGCTACTACGCCCGTTATCTCCCGCAGTTGATCCTCGCCGTCATCGTGCCGCTTGCCGTGCTGCTCACGGTGGTGGGGCAAGACGTCGTGAGTGCGCTGATCGTCGCTCTTACGCTGCCGCTCATCCCCATCTTCATGACCCTGATCGGGCTTTACACGCGTGCGCGGGTAGATCGACAGTGGGCGACACTCGCGCGACTGTCCGGCCACTTCCTCGATCTTGTTGCCGGTTTGCCCACGTTGAAGATCTTCGGCCGCGCGAAGGTGCAGGCGGAGGCCATCCGCTCCATGGGGGAGCGGTATCGATCGACGACCATGGGAGTACTTCGCATCTCATTCCTGTCATCCCTGGTCCTCGAGCTGCTCGCAAGTCTCTCGGTGGCGCTGGTTGCCGTGACAGTGGGTGTGCGCCTGGCAGAGGGTGGGATGACCTTCAGCGCGGCGCTCTTCATCCTGATCCTGGTGCCTGAGGCGTATCTGCCACTGCGCTTGGTGGGACAGCACTTCCATGCAGCGGCGGAGGGCCTGGGCGCGGCCGACCGGATGTTCGCGATCCTTGAGGCACCGACGCCGACCAGTGGCACTCGCGCCGACATTCCGATCCGCCCGGCCATTCATATCGATGGCCTATCGGTCACCTACCCCGGCCGGGACAGCCCGGCGCTGTATCCGACGACCGTGGTCATGCCCCCGGGCAGGCTCGTCGCGATCATCGGGCCCAGCGGTGGTGGCAAGTCCACCCTCATGTCGGCCCTCCTCGGCTTCGTCGCACCGACTTCCGGCCGTGTCGTCATCTCCGGTGATGGCGTGGACATCGATTTTGCGGATGTCGATGTCGCGGCCTGGCGTGCGCGCATCGGATGGGTGCCGCAGGCTCCCAGGCTTGTGTCGCCGGGGCACGGCCCCACCACCATTGCCGCCGCCGTGCGCCTCGGTCGTCCCGACGCGTCGTCCCTTGACGTTGCGGCAGCGCTGGATGCGGCCGGCGTGCTCGCCGAGATCGAGGCACTGCCCGACGGCGTCCAAACCCTCATTGGAGATGATGGGCAGGGCGTCAGCGCGGGTCAGTATCGCCGGATCGCGCTTGCCAGGGCACTCATCAGGCAGCCAGGCATCCTGCTCCTCGATGAGCCGACCGCAGCACTCGACGGAGTGAGCGAAGCGGCCATCGTTGATTCGCTGATGCGGGCCCGCGATGCTGGCGTGACCGTGGTTGTGATCGCGCATCGCCCTGCCATCGTCAACGTGGCCGACGTCATCGTGCACATCGCTGCTCCCGCCCAGCGCGGCGTCGCAGGGATGACCGACTCAGCGATCGCCAGTGCTGAGGCGAAGGCCATGGACTGGACGCGGACCACGCTCACGGGCAGTGACTTGTAATGTCACCGGTGCGCCAGATGTGGGAAGGAATGCGCGGCCAACGTGCCCGCATCGCCCTTGCGGCATTCCTGGGATTCATCGCTGCAGGCAGCAGTGTGGCTCTCCTGGGCACCTCCGGATGGCTCATTTCGTACGCCGCGCAGTTGCCGCCGGTGCTCTCCTTGTCGGTGGCCGCCGTGCTGGTCAGGACCTTTGCACTGAGCCGATCACTGTTTAGATATGGCGAGCGCCTTATGGGTCACGACGCGGCACTGCGCGGCCTCACTTCCCTTCGGGTCCAGGCGTACCAGCGTCTTGAGGTGCTCGCACCGGTGGGTCTTGCGCGCTTCCGACGGGGGGACCTGCTCGCACGCCTCGTGGGAGACATTGATGCTGCACTGGACCTGCCACTGCGGGTCATCCTGCCCTGGGCGCAGGCGGCCCTCGTGTCTGCCGCCACCGTCGCCTTCCTCGCGTGGCTGGTGCCTGGCGCCGGTGTTGCACTGGCCCTGGCGTTGCTCGCAGGACTCACGGTCATCCCCTGGATGGTCGGGCACATCTCCTCGAGGGCGGAGGCGCTGCTGGCGCCAACCAGGGGTTCTCTGTCAATCTCGATCGTCACGAGCCTCGAAGCGAGAGCCGACCTCCTCGCCTTCGGTGCCACCGATGCTGCCCGCACGGAGATAGCCAGCTGCGATTGCCGACTGACGGAGTTGGCCCGCCGAGAAGCCGCAGGGCTAGGGCTGGGTGCGGGCGTCGGCGTCCTCGCCCAAGGCCTTGCGGTCGTCGCATGTCTGGCGCTTGCCGTGCCCGCGGTCCTCGACGGGCGAATCGGTCCGGCTTGGCTGGCCGTGGCGGCTCTGCTCCCGCTCGCTGCGTACGACATCGTCATGACGCTTCCGGCGTCGGTTATCGCCTATCAGCGGGTGCGGGCATCGGCGATACGCGTGGCTGAGGTCCTGGATGCTCCACCGCCGGTGACTGACCCTCCCGATCCGGACCCGGCTCCCTTGCCACCACTGGTGATGCAATGCAGCGGTCTCTCGGCCCGGTGGTCAGCCGAGACTGACTCGACACTCCGATCCATCGACCTCAGCCTCGGGACACGCGAGCGCGTGGCTGTCGTGGGGCCCAGCGGCGCGGGCAAGTCGACACTGGCGGCGGTGCTCGTGAAGTTCCTTGCCTACGACGGCTCGGTCAAGCTGGGTGACCGGGAGATCCACCGACTCGGCGGAGACGCCGTACGCGGCGATATTGGACTGCTCGGCCAGGATGCGCATGTCTTCGACGCGACCCTGCGCGACAACCTCCGGCTGGGTTGCCGAGAAGCCGATGATGCCGCTCTGTGCGACGTACTTGCACGTGTGCGACTTCATCGATGGTTTGAGACCTTACCTCTGGGTCTAGACACGCAATTGGGCGCACGCGGAACCGCCATGTCAGGGGGTGAGCGTCAGCGCTTATCGCTCGCTCGGCTGCTCCTGGCCGATCGCAGAATCCTCATACTCGACGAACCAACAGAGCATCTCGACACCCCGACCGCAGATCTTCTAATCGACGACGTCCTTGGTGTGACACACGATCGAGCCACTCTGCTCATCACCCACCGCTTGAAGGGGCTCGACTGCGTCGACCGTATCGTGGTCCTGGTGCACGGGCAGATTCGGGCGCAGGGCACCCATCATGAACTCCTCGCCCAAGGTGGCTGGTACGCCGACCGATGGACAACGGAAATGGAACGCGAGGACGTCGCGGCCATAGCGGTCAGCATTCCACCGGGTACCGCCATGAGCCGGGGAAGACCGGGCTAGGTCCTCCGCGGACGTCCCACCCGAAGGAGTCACCATGCCGCGTCTTGGCCGAGCAGTTGCCCGCACCGCCTTCGTCGCAGGAACCGCCACCGCCGTGAGCGGCAAGGTCCGGCAGCGTCAGGCCCATCAGCAGGGTTGGAGGGAGGCCGCCCAGACCGCGGCCGCTCCTGCGGCCGAGCCCGAGGTCGACGCCGTGGCCGAGACTGAGCGCCTGGGTGAGCTCAAGGACAAGGGGCTTCTCACCGACAAGGAGTTCGCGGCCGCCAAGGCCAAGATCCTCGGCATCTAGTCGCGCACCGCTCCTGGCACCTCGCGGTAGCCCACGCCGATCACGGCCGGGACCTTACTGCGGTCGCGTCCGGTGATGATCACCTGGTAGGTCCCACTGCGTGCTGTGGTGCTCCAGCGCGAGAGGTAAAGGTATGCGGTCTGCGAGTAGGGCTCGAAGAACGCCGTGCGCTCGTCGATGACCAACGAGGTACGCCGCCCTGCCGGATCGATGATGGTGACGAGCGGCAGTTGGGCGTTGGTGAATCTGTTGACCGGTGGCCGGTCGTTGACAAGGAGTTGAATGTCGAGTCGCTGCCCTTCACGCATGCCCACGCGAAATCCACGAGTGGCTCCCTTGCGCACAGTCGCGTAGACCGCGAAGGAGACGGTGCCGTCGACCAAGAGAGGACCCTGCGACGGAGTGCGGTCGGCAGAGGTCAGCTGCACGGGCTGGTGAGCCTGTGCAGGGCCGATCGGTCCGAGAGCAAGGGCGCCCACCGCCAGAGCTAGCACAGCAACCCACGTCGGCATGCAGTGAGTATGGCGGCGTACGGGGGGTTCCGCCCGGGGAGGCGGGGTAGGCAGCCGCACAGGGTGCCAGGATGTGCCCAGGCCCACAAGGCCGGCGTCGAAAGGGTCCACTATGGCCGAGACAGCCATTCAGTTGCTCACGCCAGAGGGCACCCGTGTTGAGCACCCCGACTACCCGCTGGAGGTGTCGGCTGAACAATTGCGGACGATGTATCGCGATATCGCCATCACACGACGCATGGATGTCGAGTCAACGGCGCTTCAGCGCACCGGTGAACTCAGTCTGTGGTGTCCGACCCTCGGCCAGGAGGGCGTGCAGGTCGGGGCGGGCCATGCAATGCGTCCGGGCGACTACGGCTTCACGACCTATCGCGAATCCGGCATATTCCATGTGCGCGGGGTCGAAGCCGACGAGCTCCTGCAGCTCTATCGCGGCAATACGCACTCGAGTTGGGATCCACAGCGCGTAGGCCTGGGCCTCTTTACCATCGTCATCGGCAGTCATGCCCTTCATGCGGTCGGCTACGCCATGGGTATCCAGCGCGACGGTACCGACGATGCTGTCTTGGCCTGCTTCGGTGACGGAGCCACGAGCACCGGCGACGTCCACGAGGCCATGGTCTTCGCGGCCGCCTTCTCCTCCCCTGTCGTCTTCCTCGTGCAAAACAATCAGTGGGCCATCTCCGTGCCGGTCGAGCGACAGAGCCGGGTGCCCATCGCGCAGCGGGCGCTCGCCTACGGCATGCCGGGCATACGTATCGACGGCAACGACGTACTCGCGGGTTTGGCTGTCACTCGCACTCTGCTCGACCGCGCGCGAGAAGGTGGTGGACCGGCACTGATCGAAGCGATCACCTATCGCATGGGACCGCACACGACATCCGACGATCCCACGCGCTATCGCGATGAGTCTGACTACGCTCACTGGGACGAGCTCGATCCACTCGAGCGCTTGCGCAGGCATCTGCTGCTGATCGGCGAAGCCGACGAGGTGTTCTTCGCCGCCGTAGAGGCTGAATGCGAAGAGCTCGGCGAGAAGGTCCGCGGCTCCATCCGCGGGATGCCTGATCCTGATCCCATGCTGATGTTCGATGCCGTCTACGCAGAGCCGCATCGCGATGTAGAGGCCGATCGCGCTCAGATGGGTGCGTACTTCACGCGCCTGCAGGAGTCGGCATGACCGGAATGACGATGGTGCAGGCGCTCAACGCTGGGCTGCGTCGCGCGATGGAGAATGATCCCAAGGTGTTGCTCATGGGTGAGGACATCGGCCCGCTGGGTGGCGTCTTCCGGGTGACCGATGGTTTGCAGAAGGACTTCGGCGAGTTGCGCGTCGTCGATTCGCCGCTCGCCGAGAGTGGCATCGTCGGCACGGCGGTCGGCCTCGCGATGCGCGGCTACCGGCCGGTGCTGGAAATCCAGTTCGATGGCTTCGTCTTCCCCGCTTTCGACCAGATTGTGACGATGGTGGCCAAGCACCACTATCGCTCGGAGGGCAGGACACCGATGCCGATGGTCATCCGCATTCCATATGGCGGGGGCATCGGTGCGGTGGAGCATCACAGCGAGTCACCGGAGGCCTACTTCGCGCATACGCCCGGCCTCCGCGTACTCACACCGGCAGACGCTGCCGAGGCCTACGTCACGATTCAGCAGGCGATCGCATCGGACGACCCGGTCATCTACTTCGAACCCAAGCGCCGCTACTGGGACCGCGCCGAGGTGGACGACGTCTCGCCGATCACGGGGGACCCCTGGACATCGCGTGTCGTCCGCGCAGGCACCGATGTGACCCTGGTGGCCTACGGGCCGATGGTGCGCACCTGCCTCGAGGCAGCCGCCGCGGCCAACGACGATGGGGTGTCGTGCAGTGTCGTCGACCTGCGCTCGCTGTCACCCCTCGACCTCAATCCGGTCTACGTCGATGTTCGACGTACCGGTCGCTGTGTCGTCGTGCACGAGGCGCCTGTGACGCTCGGCATTGGCGCGGAAGTTGCGGCGCGTGTCAGCCAGGAGTGCTTCTTCGCGCTGGAGGCGCCGGTGGCGCGGGTAGGCGGTGCCTTCCTTCCCTATCCACCGAATCGATTCGAGAAGCACTATCTACCCGATGTCGACAGAGTGCTCGACGCCATCGACGGGGTGCTGGCGCTGTGACCGCCACGCACGTGCTCGACTTCCCGCTGCCGGATGTAGGCGAGGGGCTGACCGAGGCTGAGATCGTCACCTGGCGAGTGGCGGTCGGTGACCTGGTTGAGATCAATCAGCCGATCGTCGACATCGAGACGGCGAAGGCCGTCGTGGAGCTGCCGTGCCCGTTCAGTGGCAGGGTGAGCGCGCTGCTCGTGGCGGAGGGCCAGGTCGTGCCTGTGGGCACGCCGATCCTGTCGGTCGAGGTATCGTCACCCGCGGAGCCGCTGCCGCACAGCGAGTCACGCGAGGCCGTGTTGGTCGGCTACGGAGTTGCTCACGGCACGACGCGCCGGCGCCGCCTCACGTCGAGGGCAGCCCCGCGACCCAGTGCGCCAGCTCCCGTGGTTGCCGGGCGTCCTATTGCCAAGCCTCCCGTCCGTCTACTCGCTCGCCAGTTGGGTATCGACCTCGCCCTTGTCGCGCCTACCGGACCCCATGGCGACATCACGCGCGACGACGTTCAGCGCGCCGTCACGCCACTCGTGGAGGCGAGGCCCGTCAGGGGGGAGCGAATCCCGGTTCGCGGTGTACGCCGGGCCATGGCGGAGGCGATGGTGCGCTCGATGTCAACTGCACCCCATGTCACGGAGTGGCTCGATGTAGATGTCACCGGCACGGTGCGCCTGGTCGATCAGATGCGAGACCACGCGGCCTTCGCCGGCATGAAGCCGACTCCACTCACTGTCGTCGCGGCCGCGATGATCCACGCCGCCAAGCGCACGCCGATCGTCAACTCCTCCTGGATAGACCTGCCCGATGGCAGCAGTGAGATCGAGGTGTACTCACACATGAATCTGGGCGTCGCTGTTGCCAGCGATCGAGGACTTGTCGTCCCCAATGTGCGCGACGCAGGATCGCTGTCGGTGAGTGGACTCGCTCGTGCTCTCGGGGAGCTCACGCAGCGTGCGCGACGGGGCGACCTCACCCCCGCCGACTCGGTCGAGGGCACGATCACCGTCACTAACGTCGGTGTCTTCGGCGTCGACGGTGGGACACCGATTCTCGTGCCGGGAGAGGCAGTTATCCTTGCAACGGGGCGCATCGTCGACCGGCCGTGGGTGAGCGACGGCGGGCTGTGCGTGCGTCCCGTCATGCAACTCTCGCTGTCTTTCGACCACCGGATTGTCGATGGCGCTGCGGGCTCGACGTTCCTCGCCGATGTCGCGGCATTCCTTGAGGCACCGCCCATCACCCTCGCCTGAGCCGGTTGGCTGCCGGGATTGCTCCAGCTTGCCTTCACGGTTGCGCGCTAGCCTCGCTCCATGACAGCACCCATTCCCGAAGACGCTGACTTCGACGACCTCTTTGGCGCCTGGCAGTCTGCGTCTGCCGACTTCAGCGATCTCGTAACTCCGCTGTCGCTGGAGGAGTGGAACGCGCCCACAGCCCTGCCGGGGTGGACGGTGGGCGACATTGTCTCGCACGTCGGATGGCTCGAGGGCATCCTGCTCGGCAGGTTCGACGCCGCGCACGAACCCGACTGGGACGCGCTGCCGCATGTGACGAGCGATTTCGGAAGGCTCATGGAGATCCCCGTGGATCTCCGCCGGACATGGACGCGCGAGGACGTGCTCATGGAGTTGGCCTCCAACGTGGCCGATCGATGGGTGGCGCTGGACTCAGGCCCACACGATGTCACTGTCGATACGCCAGGCCCGTTTGGCCCAGCCCCGCTCGGTCGGGTCCTGCGCATGCGCACCCTTGACACGTGGGTCCATGAGCAAGATATTCGCGACGCCCTCGGCCGACCCGGTCATCTCGACTCTCTAAGCGCGCAGACCACGGCGTCGCAGTTGCTTTCCGGCTACGGCAAGGTCTGGGTCAAGTTCTGCGGCGCCCAGCCCGGTGAGGTGCTTCGCTTGGATGTCAGTGAGCCCGGCGTCACTTTCGCCCGAGACATCGTCGTCGATGACGACGGTCGCGCGAGAGTCGTCGACGAGCAGTCCGGCCCAGCCACTGTCACACTCGCCATGAACTGGCCGACGTTCCTCAGCCTGTCATGCGGACGTGGCGACGCGACCCAGCACCGAGAGCGTGTCAACGCTAAGGGGGATCTGGCGCGTGCGGCAGTCGTGCTCGACAACTTCCGGGTGATGATCTAGCGACGATCGCCGAGAGCGGGAAAGGCTTCGCGCCACTCACCAGTGCACTCAGGCTCGACGTCGGCGAAGAGAATCGTCTCGGAGTGGCCAGCCTCATCTGCGGCAAGGCGACGCGAGTCATGGTCCAAGCCTAGGTGCCGTTGCCACCGGACTTTGATCGGCGATCGAGCGACGCCAGGTAGTCGTTGTAGGAGTTGAGCTCGGCGTTGCCGTCGCGATCCGCCTGACGGTCATGCCGACGAGCGGCGCGCTCCTCGCTGCGCATCCACTGCCAGGCGACGGTGAGGATCATGAAGAGCATGGGGATCTCGCTGATGCCCCAGGCGATCTGCCCACCGAACTTCGTGTCCTGGAGCAGATCGCTCGCCCAGTCGGGCCGGACGATGCCGTACCACTCCTCGGCCACGGGCTGAGTGCCCATCATGATGACGATGGCAAAGAGAGCGTGCACGCCCACCATGAGCAGGATGAGTCCGAACTTCGCCCAGTAGGGCAGCGGCTTGGGCACGGGGTCGACGCCCATGACGATCCACGCAAACAGATATCCGGCCAGGATGAAATGCAACTGCATGCTCAGGTGACCGATGTGGCTGCCCATGAGCCATGGCAGCAGCGGCGTGAAGTACAGCACGAAGAGACTCATGCTGAACACCACGAAGACGAAGATCGGGTTTGTCACGACTCTGGCGATCGTCGAGTGGATCCCCCAGACAATCCACTCGCGAGCGCCCCACCGGCCGGTTGTCGAGGGAGGCAGCGCACGAAGCGCCAGCGTGCAGGGGCCTCCCAGCACCAGGAACATCGGCGCCAGCATCGACATGGTCATGTGCTGGACCATGTGCAGCCCGATCGACACCTGGGAGTAGACGGCAATGCCTGCGTTGGTGGTCCAGATGACGAGGCTGACGCCGATCAACCAGCTGATCGTGCGGCCCCACGCCCACTTGTCACCACGCGAATAGAGCGAGATGACCCCGGCGATGTAGAGACCCGCCAGCGTGAGCATCCCGACGAGGAAGATGGGCTCGAGACGGAAGCCGAGGATCACGTTGGCCGCAGTCGGCGCCGGTGGGTAGGGGAAACCAAGAAGCGACTCGCCGTAGGTGGGCAGCAGCGACTCGATGCGTGGATAGGGGCTGACTGCCAGCGTTACGCCGAGTGCAATCGAGACCACCGGCAGCGATACTTCGACACCAAGCACCCGCAAGAAGGCCCGAGCGCGATCATCTGTGCTCAGCCGGGGAATCAGGCGTCGGCGTATGACCGCCGCGATCGCGACGAGGATGACGAGGAGGATGATCTTTACCAGCGTGACCTGGCCATAGCCGGTGGTGAGGAGTTGGTCAGGCGTGTCCAGACGCGTGTAGGCGTTGGCCGCGCCGCTCGCCGCAAGGAGGACCACACACACAAGTGCGGTCACGCCGAAGCGCCGAGCAGCCACCGCCAGCGCACCCGGATCGTCGTAGCCGGCGTCTCGTCGAAGGCCATGGAAGGCCAGGACGATCAGGCCCCCGATCCATACCGTCGCAGCCGCGACATGCGACAGGCCCGCGCTAACGGCGAGGGCATGATCACCGAGGCCAGCGCCGTGACCGGCAAGCGCGGGCAGTGCCATCGCGACGACAGCGAGAAGGGTCCACAGGGCGGACAGGCCCAGCGTCGCGGTGAAAAGGCAGCCGACGGCGATGATGACGGCGATGACCGCGACGATCGCGAGTGCCCGAGTGTTGGGGATTTCCCACGCGTAGGTCGCGGCAACGTCGGGGGTCATCGCCCGATCGAGCGTGACACCGAGCACCTGTGCGAGGAGCAGGAACATCTGCAGCAGGGCTAGGACAGCCCAGATTCCGGCCGCCGTGACCGCGCGCATGAGATCGGCGCGACCGGTTGGCGACACGACGCCGCCCTTGCCGTGCGGGTCGAGGAAGGCCGCCCCAATCAGCCAGCCGGCGGTGAGGATGCCGGCCAGGTCGGTGAGGAAGCGGACGATGGGCAGGCCCCATCCGACGACGGGCCCGGGGTCGGGAAGGCCCGTTTGCGGCGCTTCATACGCACCCCCGGCGACGCTGAGCGAGATCGACAGGGCGACGAGGCCGAGCACGAGAGCGCCAACAGCGAAGAACGCGATGCGTGAGCGCACGCCAGCAGACCGCGCGTCGCGCGGTCCGGGTCGTGTTGCCGTCGTTGTCACGTCAGGACGAGCGCCGTCTCGTGAGGAGTCCGACGATGATAATGATGATGAGCGCGATCACGCCGACGATCGCGATGATCCAACCGGTGCTAAGGCCGGACGACTCCGTATCGGCCGCGGGGCTCACGGAGGGCGATGGCTGCACCGACGTCGGCGAGGGAGCCGGAGCGGCGGACGACGTAGACGGGCTTGGCGCCGCGCTCGAGCTTGATGGCGACGGTGAGGGTGAGGCAGCGGCGTACGCGAACGAGATCGCGCCCTCGACGGGGTGCCCGTCCTGCGAGACCACGCGGTAGTCGACCCGCCAATCCCCGCCCGGTGCATCGGCGGGCCAGGCGATGGTGGCCGTGGGTCCGCTGACCCCATTCACTCGGAGTTCGGTGACGACTCCCGCTGAGTCGGTTGCGACGAAGTTCACGAAGTCGGGCATGAGGTCTTCGTTGAACGTGAACGTCACCTCGGTGGGGGGCGCATCGAGCACCTGCCCGTCCTCGGGGATGGTCGACACGAGTTCGGAGTGGGCTCGTGCGACGCCGCCTCCGATGAACACGAGCAGGACGACGCCGAGGAGGGCGAGGAGACGCTTCACACCTCGAGGGTACGACCCGCCCGTGGCGGACGCTGCTGCCACCACCATCCGAGGGGCTCGGCGAACCGTGCGAGCAGGGGGCCGGCGCTGGCGGTGATGAGGACGTAGGCCGCTACGAAGGCCTGGAACTGGGGTGGCAGAACCAGGCTTACGGCGACCAAGCCGGCGATGACCACGCTGAATTCACCCCGGGCCGACAGGAGGGCACCCGCGCGCAGGGTGCCGATGGGAGTGCTTCCGACCGTGCGTGCGGCGAACCATCCCGTGAGGAACTTCGTGCCGATCGTCACGAGCGCGAGAAGGGCAGCGGGCAGAAGCACAGCGGGCAGGTCGCCGGGATTCACGGCGATGCCGAAGTAGGCGAAGAACACGGCAGCGAGTACGTCGCGCAGCGGGTCCAGACGGCGGCGGGCAACCTCGGCGACCTCTCCTGTGAGCAGCAGCCCGACCAGGAAGGCGGCGACCGCGGGCGAGAAGTCGACAAGCCCGGCCAGGCCAGCAGCGGCGATGGCGGCCCCGAACACGATGAGGAGTAGGCCGACCGGATCGCGTGGACTCAGCAGGCGATGGAAGCGCACCGACCCCTTGACCGCGATGACGATGAGGATCGTTACGACGACCAGGGCCGTGCCCACGGAGATGAGCCCGGAGACAAGCCCCGTGCCCGTCAGCAGGACCGTGAGAATCGGCAGGTAGGGCGCCATCACGAGGTCCTCGATGACCAGGACGCTGACGACCGGTGCGCTCTCGGGATTGCGACGCCAGCGCAGATCGCGCATGACCTGGCTGACGATGCCCGAGGACGAGATGTAGGTGACGCCGCCCAGTGCGAGCGCACCGATCCATCCCCACCCGAGGAGTAGTGCGACAGCTGCGCCCGGTAGCGCGTTGAGCACGATGTCGACCAGACCCGTGCGTGCCTGGCGTTGCGCGGTGCGCACGAGTTCGGTGCCGGAGTACTCCAGCCCGAGGAGGAGCAGAAGGAGAACCACTCCGAGCTCGGCCACCGTGGAGATGAAGCTGTCGCTGGCGGGAATGCCGACGACGCCACCGTCACCGAAGAACAGCCCGGCGATGAGGTAGAGCGGCACGGGGGAGATCGACAGGGCCTTGGCAATGCGCGCGAGTACGCCGAGCCCGAGCAGCAGGAGGCCGAACTCAAGGAAGAGAGCGGGAAGACTTTCGGTCGCGTCGACCCCAGGCATGCGCCATTCTCGCATGACAGCGCCCGCGGCCTCCGAGGAAGTCGCGGGCGCTCAGGTCAATCTGAGAGCAGGCTAGAAAGCAGTCTCCGGGAGCGTCATGATCGCGTCGTCGGTCGCCTCAGCCACCGCACGCTCTGCGGCGAGCAACGGCAGCCGGTTTTGCGCGAACCACTTGGCGGTCAGGACCTTGCCCTCGTAGAAGTCCTTGTCCTTGCCCGAGGCGCCCGCCTCGAGCGCGGCAAGGGCGACTTCGGCCTGGCGCAGGAGCAGCCACCCGATGACGAGGTCACCGGATGCGAGGAGCAAGCGCGTGCTGTTGAGGCCCACCTTGTAGATCTGCGCGGGGTCCTCCTGCGAGGCCATGGCCCAACCGCCGAGGGCGGCGATTATGCCCTGGACGTCTTCGAGTGCGTTGCCCAGAAGTTCGCGCTCGGCCGCGAGAACGCCGTTGCCGGCATCTCCCTTGACCGTCTCGGTGATCTGCGCGGCCAGGTAGAAGATCGCCTTGAACTGGTCGCGGATCATCTTGCGGAAGAAGAAGTCCAGGCCCTGGATCGCCGTGGTGCCCTCGTAGAGGGTGTCGATCTTGGCGTCGCGGATGTATTGCTCGATGGGGTAGTCCTGCAGGTAGCCTGAACCGCCGAAGGTCTGCAGCGAGGTCGCGAGGAGCTCGTAGGAGCGCTCGGAGCCGACGCCCTTGACGATGGGCAGGAGGAGGTCGTTGACGCGCTCGGCCATGTCGAGATCGATGCTGTCGGCACCGGCCTTGGCCATCATGATGAGGTCCTGCCACATGGCCGCGTAGTGCACGAGTGCGCGCATGCCCTCGACATAGGACTTCTGCAGCATGAGGCCACGGCGTACGTCAGGATGATGGATGATCGTCACGCGCGGGGCGGTCTTGTCCAGCATCTGAGTCAGGTCAGCACCCTGCACGCGGGTCTTGGCGTAGTCGAGCGCGGCGAGGTAGCCAGCTGAGAGTTGGGCGATCGCCTTGGTGCCCACCATCATGCGGGCGTTTTCGATGACCATGAACATCTGCGCGATGCCGTCGTGCACATCGCCCACAAGCCAGCCCACCGCCGGCTTCTTCTCGCCAAACGTGAGCTCGCAGGTGGTCGACACCTTCAGGCCCATCTTCTTCTCGACGTTGGTGGCGTAGACACCGTTGCGCTCGCCGATCTCACCGGTCTTGAGGTCGACGTGGTGTTTCGGCACGAGGAAGAGCGACAGGCCCTTGGTGCCGGGGCCGCCTACGCCCTCGACGCCAACGGGGCGCGCAAGGACGAGGTGCACGATGTTGTCGGCCATGTCGTGCTCGGCCGAGGTGATGAAGCGCTTGACGCCCTCGATGTGCCAGGTGCCGTCGTCGTTCGGGAAGGCCTTCGTGCGGCCGGCCCCTACGTCGGATCCAGCGTCGGGCTCGGTAAGCACCATGGTGGCGCCCCACTCGTGGTCGACGATGAGCTGACCCCAGCGCTTCTGGTCGTCGTTGCCGATGCGATCGAGAATGGCGGCGAAGCCGGGGCCTGACATGTAGAGGAAGGTGCCGGGATTCGCTCCGAGGAACATCTCGGCCGCGGCCCAGCGCAGCGACGGGGACGACCCCGCCCCGCCCATGTGCTCGGGCAGGTCGAGGCGCCACCATTCGGAGTCCATCAGCGCGCGGAACGACTTCTTGAAGTCCTCAGGCATCGTGACGGTGCACGCGGCGGGGTCGTAGACGGGCGGATGGCGGTCGGAGGAGAGATAGGAATCCGCGAGCGGGCCGACGGCCAGTCGCTCGATCTCACCCAGGGCGTCCTTCGCCGTCTCGGGATCGACGGAGAAGGGCGGGGTGCCCAGGCGGTCGGCGGCACCGAATACCTCAAAGAGGTTGAACTCGATGTCTCGCAGATTGGCCCTGTAGTGCGACATGGCTGCTCCTCTGTTCGCCGTGGCTACCCACCGGTAGTACCAGCCGGTAGCCCCATGGTGCTACTCGCGGGTAGGTATTGCAAGAGGACGCACGAACCTCGACCGGCCTTCGTGCGAGTAGCGTGTCGGGGTGGCCGCTACCTGGGCTGACTCCGTCACCCCCGTCCCGCCCCCTGTGGCGCAGGCCCCCCACACCTCCAACCTCGTCTACGCCGGCCTGGTCACGGGGATCTGGGCGGGGCTGCTGAGCCTGGCGGTATACGGCATCGGCCGCCTGCTGGGCGTCCCCTTCGAGGTCTTCCGGCCAGGGAGCGACACCCTCGAGGTGGTGCCGTGGCTGCTGGTGCTCCTCGTCCCGGTCGCCGCCGCCGTCGGGAGCGCACTCCTGGCCGCCATTGCCCTGGGGCGCCGGCATGCGCGCCGCATCGTCCTGTGGGCGGGCACGGCGCTGGCGCTAGTGTCGTGCGTCAATTCGCTGGTCCAGCCGTCCGAAGTGCTGTGGTCCAGCCGCCTGTGGCTGCTCATTCCCCACGTGATCACGTGGTTCCTCGTGGTCCCACAATTGGCCCGCATCGTCGGCGATTCAGAGCCCGGGATGTACGTCGTTCGCGATTAGCCCCGCTATCTTGGATGCATGTCCGAGACCATGGAGCGACCCAGTCAGGTCACGATCGTCGTCATCCTCATCTGGCTTGGCTTCGCCCTCACCGTGGCCGGTGCCATTGCCGTCATCCTCGTGGGTACCGGCATCGCAGCCAGCGATCAGGCAGCCGTCGCCGAGCAACTCAAAAACCTGGACCTTCCGCAGGAGTGGGCGACGACTATCGGCCCGATTGTCATCGTGACCGGCGCGCTCTTCTTCGTCGTGGCGATCATCGAGGCGATTTTCGCCATCGCCATCGGCCGTGGTAGCAATATCGCCCGCATTCTGTTGACGATTCTCATTGCCATCCGGCTCGCCGGCGGACTGGTCTTCATCCTGACGAGCTGGGGCGCCAGCTCGTTCACCTTCGGGATCTTCCTCGACATGGGACTCGGCATCATCGTGCTGTTCTTGCTCTTCAACCACGCGTCCAATCAGTTCTTTACTGACCGTGTAGCACGCGCCTAGTCGACCCACCCACCCCACACGATTGCGCTGGGTGGCTGCAATCTCGGTGAGTTAGCAGCCACCCAGCGAAATGGTGCGCTAGGCGCCCTCGGCCTGCAGAGCGCGTTGGCGGCTGACTTCCTCGGCCTTGGCGCGACGAAACGCCTTCGGGTCATCGCCGTACTTCGCTAACCCGTCGGCCTCTCCGATAAGCCGAGCGTCGGGCCAGTAGAAGTCGACTCGGTAACTCATGCCATCAGCTCCTACCAAAGTGTGCTGGAGGAGCGGCATGGGTAGGCCATACACAACCATGTAGCCGCGCGACCAGGACTCCAGCGGTGATTCCGCCCGGGGGTCGACGTAGAGGGCCTCTGGCAACGACAGACTCTTGGCTCGCGCCGTGCGGGCCGGCCGCAATCCCATGCGTGCCAGGTCGACCGCTGTGTGCAATAGCCCAGTGATCGGCATACCTTCCACCGTGAGGAAGTCGTCCGGCCAGACATCAACGGGGCGAAGAATCACGCGGGGGAGTTTGCGCCCGAAGTCAGTCATCGAGTCCCGAAGGACAAGGACTTCCGTCAACTCGTGCTGGAAGCCCGCGTGACTCGCAGCGATGAAGGTCATGTCATGAAGTTGTCCCGCGATGCGGCCTGCGACGATCCCGGGGACGTCGCCCAAGGACCTCAGCGCCGTGCGTGCGAGGTCAGCGGGGGCCTCCGAGCGGTGCTCACTGCGAACGGTGAAGAGTCCTCGCTTGACGACGTCGACGTAGCCCTGGCTCGGTGCCGCGCGCAATTGGCTACGGGTGATCCCCATAGTCGCAAGATCAGCGTGCGTGAATGGGACGTGCCCGAATCTGCTGGTGAATAATTCACGTGTGTGCGCTGTTGCCGTGTGCGCGTGACTGGGCATGGCAGAACCATGGCCGAGATCAGGAAAAAGCCGCGCTCCTTATCCACAGCCCCCTCCGCGCACCATTGCGTCCACTGGCTGCTAACCGACCGCGATAGCAGCCACTCAACGCAATGGTGCGGGGTTAGTCGACCCAGCCGAGACGCTGCTTGAGAGCGGGTCGCTTCTCCTCGAAGCGAGCGGCCTGCTTCTCGAGGCCGTCGATGAAGTCGACGAGTTCTTGGCGGGCGATCTCGCCGTCGGGCCCTAGGTCGCTGCGCTCGAGGACCTTCCAATAGCGCAGCACCGGCATGAGCACCTCGTCGACGTGCTGGCGGATGTCGTAGATGCCAGCGACGGCGATCTCCATGGCCTTGCGGGTGAACCCGTCGATGCCGTGACCGGGCATCGCGAAGTCCTTGACCGTGTCGGTGACAGCGCGCATAGCGGCATCGGGAGCGAGATCGAAGGCCGCGGCAAAGACGTTGCGGTAGAAGACCATGTGCAAGTTTTCGTCCAGCGCGATGCGCTGGAAGAGCTGCTCGGCGAGCGGGTCGCCCGTGGCAGCACCGGTGTTGCGATGCGAGACGCGCGTCGCCAACTCTTGGAAGGACACATAGGCGACGCCGTGCAGCAGCCCGGGATGGATCGCCTGGAAGCCCTCGGTCATGTGAACCATGCGAGCGTTTTCGAGTGCCACCGGATCCACCGCACGAGTGACGACAAGGTAGTCGCGTATCGCGACCGCGTGGCGGCCTTCCTCTGCCGTCCAGCGGCCTACCCATGTGCCCCAGGCTCCGTCGAGGCCGAAGATCCCGGCGATCTCGCGGTGATAGCTGGGCAGGTTGTCTTCGGTGAGCAGGTTGACGATCAGGCTCGAACGTGCGGCATCGCTGTAGCGCTGCTGCTCCGGTGACCAGTCCTCGCCACCGAGGAAGGCGAAGTTGCGCCCTTCGCTCCACGGCACGTAGTCGTGGGGCATCCACGGCTTGGCCATCTTCAGGTGGCGCTCCAACTCGGTCGTGACGACCGGCTCGAGGTCGATGAGGAGCCGGACGTTGGGCGAGTCAGCCAGTGCAGTCACCCATTTAGCGTCTCACGGCCGGTGGACTTGGGCCAACCAGTCGGTGATTCGGTGCCCTTTGGGGGATAGACACTCTCGTCTAGGAGCCGGGTAGCGAGGCGTATCGGTAGCCGTTGCGCTCGGTTCCGAACCAGGAGTTGATCGTCCGGTCGAACCACGGCCACATGGTGTCGGGGGCGTTCCATCCATAGGGCGCCCCACGGCCCGGCTTGTAGTGAGATCCACCCTGGAGCTCCCAGGCCGCCCAGATGCGATCGACATTGGCGTGGTGGAGGAAGAAGACGGGATCGTTGGGCGAGGTGTTGTAGGCCATGGTGCCTTCGCTCACCTTGTTGCCGGTCTTCCAGATTCCTCCGACGTAGATGTGCACGACGTTGTGCATGACGTGTGGCGAGCCATCCGCCTGGGACTGGTTGACCCATCCCGAATCGCACTCCGCCGCCTTGGGCTCGCGCCAGCCCTCGAGACGGTTGCGGAACGACTCGGAAAGAGGGGAACGCGCGTTGTACGGGGAGTGGTCGTAGAGGTGCCCGTCAAGCGTCTCCTGGACGTCGGCCGCGCTAGGGAGTTGCACGGGATCCGGCAGGAATGCCGCGAAGTTGCGCACAAGGTAGGGCTTGGGGGCGGTCTGACCCTCCAGGAGCACGCCCGGGTCCTGGATGGTGATCTTCCACTGGCCCTTGCGGAACGGGCCCGTCGTCACGGCCCAGTCCTGCTTCGGATTGCCGTTGCCCCCCATGAAGTCGTTGGCGAAGACGGCGGCGGTGGATGCGGGATTGGTCCAGTCCCAGTAGGGAACCGTCATGCTGGGATCGCCACTCATCTGCTGAATCATCTGATCGAACCTGTGTAGATACTCGCGGTGCCAGGGCAGGAAAGTGGGCGAGTTGTGCGCCGCTCCCGCCCAGTTCTTGGACTGCTTCCAGCTGACCTCGCAGTCGAAGGCATCCCTGTGCCACGCGACGAACTGGTCGTAATAACTGATCGAGGGGTCCCGCGGTGAGGGCATGGTCTTCGCCTTGAGGATGGCCGCGGTGAAGGCCGCCTTTTGAGCGGGCGTCAGGTCCTTGACGTCTTAGCGCACCAGGACGGTGACATCACCACTGGGTGCGCCGCCGCGCAGCGCGGACAGGGCCGGAGTCGCGAGGCCCACGGTGACGAGGATGGCGGCACTGATGGCCACCGCGATGGCGGCCTTGGGCACGCGGGGTGAGGTCATGCGCAGAGGGTATTCCCCTATGGGGACTCCGGAAGGGAAATCGGTCAGTCCCCGTAGCGTGTGCCCATGGCTAGCGAACCGGCCGGTGTGAGGTGCGGAAAATCCCAGGCTCGCATGGCGAGGGGGCGCTCCAGCGGTCATGATGGTTCCATGTTCAAGCGTGCCGTCCTGGCCGTGGCCCTCCTCGTCGCCTTGATGCCGAGTGCACCCTCGCTGGCGGCGCAGGCCCCACTGTCTCCCACCACGGCGATGCCGCGTGCGTCGGGAAACTACACCCTGACGCCGCTTCTGACCGGGGGGATCCTGGAGACCAAGCGCACGGTGCAGCTCAACCAGGAGATCGACGCGCACGACATCGATGCGGGCGACTGCACTCCCTACGCAACGGGTTCGGTGGCCGTCAACGACACCATGAGAGTGGAAGGGCTTGTCGACCTCGGCTACGACACCGTGCCTAGGGCTAACCCGCAGCCCATGTATGCCGCACTTCCCGCGACCGACTACTCACTCAGCGGCTCCTATGTGACACGGGGCGGCGCATACGCATGCAAAGGCGATCAGCTCTATCTCAGCCAGGGGGGCACCTGCTCCGGTGCGGTCGCCGCATTTGGCCCGGGCGCTATCTACGAGCCGACGGCCGATGCCTACTGGGGAGGGGATCAGTACGTCCCCGGCGAGAGCGGACGTGTGGTGGGGGCTGCCACGTCTGCCAACGGCATGGACTGTGTCGTGCAGGATGGTGAAGTGCCGTGGGCGCCGGGCGCGTCGTTCGCCGAGTACGAGCCTGAAGCGCGACTTAACAGCGCGTTCGTGCGGCCGGCCACACCTCTTGAACTGGATGAGAAGGTGACGAGATTCGACTTGGCCAAGCGAGACACCTCCTGCGCCTACGGTGATATCTCGCAAGGAGCCCACGCAACGGGCATCTACGCCTGGACGGGGGCAACTGTCGACTACACGTCTGACTCGCGCGCGGCCACGTGCCTGAGCGTGCGCAGCGGATACCAGCAGACCACGTTGAAGCGAGCCCTCGTTGTCAATGAAGTGAAGGTCTTCCAGATGACTCCCTCCGGTGACTTCGCAGAGGTGCCACCCACGGAGAAGGTCGTCGACGGCAACCAGGTGCGACTGGAACTGCTCATCGAAAACCGCTGGAAGCGCGACATCACCACGGAGGTCAAGCTCTTTGACACCGAGTACAAGCGGCCGATCGAGGTGGAAAAGGAGGAGAAGAACCCCCGCACGGAGACCTTCGTCGCCGGGGCGCAGAAGAAGGTCACCATCAAGATGCGCACCGACGGCATGGCGTGGGAGACCCCGGGCAAGCCTGTCGCCTGGCGCAAGATCGGCATCCTGACGGCCTTCGGTGGCGCACGCTTCACTTTGCAGGTGGCTCCGCGCCCGGCCCTGCTGCTCCACGGCTGGAGATCCAATGCGGCTGCCTGGGACACGTGGCCCACTTTCGTGAAGTCCGTGCGAGATGCCTGGACAGTCCGTGCCGTCACAGGCATGGACACCGATCCCGTGACGGGCTACGCCATCCAGGTCAATGCCGGCACCCTGAAAGCCACGGTTGCGCAGATCCGCAAGGAGACCGGCGCTGTCCACGTTGATCTCGTTGGCCACTCGATGGGCGGACTCATCTCGCGCTGGTACATCAGCAGGCTCATGGGCGGTCCCGCCCAGGATGGTCGTCCCATCGTGCGCAGTCTCACGATGTTTGGTACGCCCAACCTGGGATCGGACTGCGCGTACGAGGTGCTCGGCATTGGAGGAGCGAGCATGTTGGGCGCGTCGATCTTCGACGAGAAGTTGGCGGGGGCAGTGGGCAGTTATATCCCCACCTTCCAGTTGACGCCCTTCTACCAGATCACCCAGTTCGCACCGAGCGCACAACCGAAGGCGGGGGTCTACTACTCGCATCGCGCGGGCACGCCGCTCCCCGTGTTTCCGTGCGGCCTGCCCGGGCCGCTTGGCCAATCGGGGTGGAACGACGGCCCGGTGGTGCACCCCTCGGTGATCGGCGGCGGCCTCGGCGGTGCGCAGCTCGCCCCTGCTGACTGGACGATCCACACGAGCATGACGGATGAGCGTAGCTATTTCGACAGTGCGCTCAACAAGGTTCTCGGCCTGGGACCTCCCGAGGCCGTGCGGCTCGTGCCTGCTGCGCGCTCCTCCATCGGCGTGCGGGACAGCCTTCCCGCGGCGGGACCGGTGCCCGGCACGTGGATCGATGGAGCTTCGGCAGATGTGGGCTCGGGCGTGACGCTCAAGGTGACGACGCCCGGTGGGGTCTCGCGCACGTCCGTCCTTGCGCCCGCCGGAGCCGCGGTGACCGTCACGGATCCTGCGGGCAAGGTGCTGACCACCGCCGAGGGGACCGCCTGGCCGATCGTCGTCCAGGCATCCACTTCCGCGGGTGAGATCCAGGTCGACGTACAACCGCAGGGGACGACAGGCAAGGTCGGCGTCGCGCTGTCCCTGCCTACCTCTCCGTTCAAGGTGTCGGCAACGGCAAAGCGTGCCGGGACGAAGGTCACCCTGACGGCGACGGTGTCCGGGCCAAAGAGCGCCACCGCCCGGGTGCAGGCCATCGTCGGTATGGGTACTCCGGCCGCCAAGGTCATCACCCTCAAGAGGGCGGGCAAGGCTTACGCTGGCACTGTGACCGTGCCATCGACGACCATGGTGACGATCGCGGTCGCGGCCAAGGTCGGTGCCGAGCGCCGCGTCACCTTTGCTGCCGTGGACTGAGCGACCCTCGTCTGACGCCTCGCGCTGGCCGAGTGGGTAAGGGTGGTACACCGCCGCGCCCGGAGGTGGGGTGCCGCGGGTACGGGCGTCTCCCACTAGTCGCAAGACGGACAATTCCCCCTTGTTTCCTGGCGGCCAATTCCCCCTTGCTTCCTGCCTTGTGGGTGCCCTGATCAGCACATTGAGGGGCCAGCCTTCCTGCTGGCGCGCGTACCCCTGCCCCTCTGGCGCGTGCCGCTGTCGTGGGATCGCGGGCCTAAACGAAGAGGCAAGAGGGGGGCTCCCCCGGCGCCCTTGCGCGTCTAGCGCTTGCCCGCGGCCTTCTTGCGGTTGGCCTCGGCCGCCTTCTTGTACTTCTTCTTCCACGCGGCGGCCTTCACCCTGAGCGTGCAGGGCGGCTTCGAGAACTGGAAGTTGAGGGCAAAGACGCTGATGACGCCGCGGCGCGCGGCCACGGAGTACTGCACCGGCACGTCCTCGCCGTTCTCGTTCTCCACGCTCAGATCGAGCACGGCCTTGACCTGCATGCCATCCGGCAGCGGGTCGAGGGGCAACGCCGGAGCACTCAGAGCTGCTGTCACGACCCCACCTCGTAGGTACCGGTCAGGCACGCCGTCGCAATCACGTGGTCACGCATGAGGTACTGCAGCATCGCGTAAGTCGTGACCTGTCCTTCAACGTGCAAAGCCACTAGATCGAGCGCATAGACCGTGAAGAGGTATCGGTGCGGGCCAGAACCGGGTGTGGGTGCGGGGCCGCCATAGCGGCAGTTGCCCCAATCGGTGAACCCCGCCTCGATGCTGGCATCGGGCCATACCCCTGGTGTGAATCCCTCGGGAAGGGCGGTTCGATTCACAGGGATGTTAAAGAGTGACCAATGGACGAACCCAACTCCCGTAGGTTCATCCAAGTCAAACATAGTGACAGCAAAACTCTGCGTTTCGCTCGGGGCGCCCCGCCATTCCAAGGCAGGACTCAGGTTCGATCCACCGGCATCTTGATGGCCGTGCAATTCAGGCATCGGCCCATCTTGAGAAAAGGTCGCTGCAACGAGACAGAAGTCGGTCATACTACGTCTCCTCGGAGTCCCGATTTGGTTGAAAATTCTTGAGTGATTGGCGAAGTTCGGACTTCAAGATCTTCCCCGTCGATCCCTTCGGCAGCTGTCCGAAGAAGACCTGCTTGGGCACCTTGAAAGGCGCTATTCGTTCGCGGCAGTGATCCAGCAATTCGGCGGAAGATGTGGATGCCCCCTGCCGAATTTCTACGAAGGCGACAGGCACCTCTCCCCAGCGGGAATCCGGCTTTGCGACGACGGCACATTCGAGCACGTTTGGGTGTGACGCGATCGCACGCTCGATCTCGACCGTACTGATATTCTCTCCACCCGAGATGATCAGATCCTTGAGACGATCTTTGATCTCCACCTGACCATTAGGATGTTTTACGCCAATGTCCCCCGTGTGGAACCATCCTCGCCGAAATGCGTCGCACGTTGCGCTGGGGTCGCGGTGATACTTCGACATGATGCCGTTTCCGCGCATGACAATTTCACCTAGAGTTTCGCCGTCTGCTGGGACCGGCGAGTCATTCATGTCCCACACCTCGACCTGCCCGGAAAGCGTGTTGGCGTCACCCTGTCGAGCGCGCCGAACAAGGCGTCCGGTTGGTTCGTCGCGCAGATTCTCCACATTTACTGTGAAGGGTCCATAGGTTTCGGTCAGCCCATAAACATGGTCGACGACAAAGCCGAACTCCTCCATCCGTCCCAGAATCGTGGGAGAAGGCGCCGCACCTGCGGTGATTATCCGAACTGGACGGTCCAGTTGCCGCGCATGGTCAGACTCGGACAGCATCACCAGAACGGTGGGTGCTGCGCATAGATGAGTGACGACCCCACTGACGCACAGCTCCCAAACCGCCTCTGGGTCGACCTTTTCCATGCAGATATTCCGAGCACCCACCGCCACGGTCGCCCAGGGGAAACACCATCCGTTGCAGTGGAACATCGGCAGAGTCCACAGGTACGAGCTGTCAGCCGTAAGTCCATGGTCAAGAGCCATAGCAAGCGAGTTCAGGTAAGCCCCTCGGTGGTGGTAAACCACGCCTTTGGGCCGACTCGTCGTCCCTGATGTGTAGTTGATGGCCAGCGGCCCGAGCTCGTCCCTGACAGGGGAGAGTTCAGTCAACTCCATCTTCATGAGTTCGGCTTCGAGTCGTTCGTCGATCACTACGATGCGCGTGCCCGACGAGCCGCGAACGACTGAGAGGAGATCTTCGGAGACGAACAGTAGCCGCATCGAGGAGTGCTCCACGATGTAGTCGACATCATCACCATTCGACCGTACGTTCATCTGGACCAGCAGACCCCCCACCATGGGAACGGAATAGTGGGTCAGCAATGAGAACTCGCCATTCCGGGCCAACACGCCAACGGAATCCCCTTGGCCGATCCCTTTGCTAACGAGATAGCTGGCAAGTCGGTTCGCCCGCTGGTACCACTCCGCATAGGTGTAGGCGGCGTCGCCGTCCTGCACGACAATGCGATCTGCGTGAACTCGGCTGGATCGGGAGAGAAAGTGGAGAGGGGTCAACGCCTCAAAGTTGGCGACGTCATCGTGAGTGGATCCAGGGGAGGTCATCAGTCGCTCCCAACCTGGTTGCGGGCGAGATGTCGATTGGCCACCACTTGAACCGGATCCCCAACTGGCGCGAAAGGAGGCGCGTAGCCGCGGCCGGCATTGAGGCCATCCAACTGCGGCACCCTGGCGACGGCCCCAGTGGCGATCAGGAACTTGTCGACTTCGCGCCTAACGACCTCTCCGGTCTCGATGCACCCAGCGGTGAGGAGCCCGACGTCGGGGTCAATGTCAGTTACTTCGTGGCCCCGGAGCAGTTCAATACCTTGACTTACGAAAAAACCCGGCGCCCGCACGAGCAGCGTGTGAGAGTCTCGGATCTCTCCGCTCACAAAGTACGGCAACCCGCAAGCGGCATACGAGACAACGCCTCCACGCTCGAATACCGTCACGGTCACGTCGTCACCGTGACGTCGAGCCAGGAATGACGCGGCACTCATACCGGCCGCGTCTCCGCCGACAATCGCAATACGTGTGCGAGCCGGGGTTGTTGACTCACAATCATGATGGCATCGTCGGCTCGATGAGACCGCCGTCCACGGGGAGGGCCACTGCGTTGACCATTGCTGCCGGGTCCGAACTCACCCAGATGACTGCGTCGGCCACTTCTTGAGGTGCTAAAAACCGCTCGACCAGTTGATCCTTTGCCCGAAGACTCTCGGACTCTGAATGCGATAGACCGTTGGCCTCTGCCTGGATGTCGATCATCGCCGTATCGACCCGACCGGGATAGACGGCGTTTACGCGCACCCCGTGGGTTGCGAAGTCGTTTGCCCAACTGCGCATGGGGCCAATAACGGCATGCTTCGAGGCGTGGTACGCGATGGAGCCACTCCAGCCGCGCAGACCGGAAACCAAGGATGCAATCATGATCGTTCCGGACTCGTCGCACACCTGGGTGACGAATGCCTTGACGGGCGACGTCACGCCCGTGACGTCAACGTCCAGCGTCCTTCGCCGTGCATTCTCGTCCGTGTCAGCTGTTGGGCCCAGCGGGCCGATGATGCCCGCGTTGGCGATGAGATGACGACATGGGCCCAGTGTTTCCCGGGCTGTCGCCGCCGCCTCCCGCATCGACTGGAAACTCGTGACGTCGGCATGGATCGCGATCGACTGCACTCTACGTCGAGCAATTCCGTCGGCCACCCTCCGGGCGCCGGCCTTATCGATGTCTAGGCAGGCCACGGAGGCCCCGGCAGAGGCGAAGGCGTCCGCGTGAGCCGCGCCGATGCCGTTAGCTGCCCCCGTGATCACCGCGCACACCCCATCGATCCCGGACAGTCGACCACCGCGCGAGGTTGTCACTGAGCCACCATGCCGCCGTCGATCACCAGGGGGTGACCAGTGATGTAGGACGCATCGTCGGACATGAGAAACGCGACCGCCGGTGCTACGTCCTCCGCAATGCCTTGGCGTCGCATAGGAACCGAATTCTCTACGAGCCTCTCGATGTCAGTCGCAGACATGCCAGCCGCCTCGAAAATCACGTCGTTGAAACCAGTGTCGATCCAGCCAGGGCAAACACAGTTGACCCGGATTCCGTATGGGGCGAGGTCGACGGCGAGTTGTCGGGTGAGGTTGACGACCGCACCTTTGCTTGAGTCGTAAGCCACACAATTCGGCTCTCCGACGAGACCCGCGGTTGATGCAGTGTTGACGACAACGCCAGCACCGACTGCCTTCATGCCCGGCACTACAGCCCTCGTCATGAGAAGCAGGCCCCGGACGTTCACGGCGTAGGTGAGGTCCCAGTCGCTCATGGAGATAGACGTAACGGAACCCGGGATGAGCACACCGGCGTTGTTGTGCAAGAGCTCGACGGGTCCCATCTCCACAGTGATCCGTTCGACGAGCGAGTTCACCTGTAGTTCATCGCTCACATCGCATGCATAAGCACGGGCTCTTCCACCTTCGGCAAGGATGTCCGTTGCGGTTCGCGTGGCGGCGTCTTCCTTGAGGTCGACCACAGCCACGTAGGCGCCCTCCTGGGCCAGACGCACGGAACTCGCCCGACCGATCGATCCGCCAGCGCCGGTTATGACGGCGACCTTCCCATCGAGTCGGCGGCGGTTGAATGTTTCAGCCACGGTCGCCACTCCCAACGGACTGCCGCGCGGCGGACTTCTCGCTGTCCAAGAAGGGCATGGGCGTGACCACCGCTTCGCGTAGTTGTCCGTCGACTCTCACGCTCAGATGCTCGCCAACCGCGGATCTCTCGACGCCTACGAGCGCCATGCCGATGTTCTGACCCAAGCGCGGCGAATGACAAGCGGAGGTGACCTTGCCAACGACAGCGGTCCCACTCGAGACGGGGAACGCTTCGAGCATGGTCCCATCGTTGTACGTTCCCAACGCCTCCCCATCGATGTGGAGGCCTACGAGCTTGCGGCTGACTCCCTCCGCCGAGATGGCCTGGAGCGCATCTCGACCAATGAATCCCCCTTCCTTATCCATGCTCAGCATCCAGGGGTAGCCCATACCCACCTCGAACGGGTTCGTCGTGAGGTCAATATCTGCGCCAAGCGCCAAGATTCCGGCTTCAATTCTACGCAGGTGGCACACTCCGGCCGGCTGTACGCCAAGGGGTTGGCCGGCTTCCATGACCGTCCGCCACAGCCTGGTCCCGTTCTCGGTGGCGTCAAAGAGGTAGATCTCGTAACCAAGTTCTGCGCTGTAGCCCGTCCGCGAGACCAGCACACGCATGTCTTGGAGTTCGTACTCCTTGAAGAAGTAGTACTCCAGGTCGCGAATCGACTCGCCAAAGACACTGACCATCAGATCAAGCGACTTCGGCCCCTGGACCTGGATCGGGCCCATGTCCGGTTCGTCGATGGTCACGTTGAGACCGCTGTTCACTGCAAGTCCGCGCGCCCAGAGCAGCGCGTCGCTGTCCGCGAGGGTCAGCCAGAAGCGATTCTCCTCCAGCCGAAGAAGGACAGGGTCGTTGATGATCCCGCCATGCTGGTCTGTCAAGAAGGTGTATTTGCACTGCCCAACATCGCACCTCGAGAGGTCGCGAGTGACTAGCTTGTTGGTGAAGGTGAACGCATCAGGGCCGGAGATCTGCAGCGCTCGCTCGACTCCGACGTCGGAGATGTTCACATTCTCGAGAAGGTTCCAGTATTCCCCTACTGGGTCCCCAAAGTGCCGCGGGATGTACATGTGGTTGTACACGCTGTACATCGCAACGCCATGCTCCCTGGCGGCATAGAAGTAGGGCGACTTGCGAATGCGAGGGTAGAGAAGCATCTGTGGAGCCGTCACCCGCATGTTCTCATCCGTTCTTAGGCGCTAAATTGTCAGGGTTTCGGACCGGCCGGCGGGGAAGTCGCCATCCGACCGGGAGATCTGCGCGAGTCGTAGCGTCATGAGCGCCGCCTGCTCGAGATTCATCGCGCGTTGCAGATTGTGCGAAAGAGGTAGTTCTCACGGAGCCGGAGGAGACCGGACGTATCCTCCGACATTGTCGGGGCGAGCGTCATTTGCCCTGCCACTGCGGCGCCCTTTTCGTGAGGAACGCGTCAATACCCTCCTGCGCGTCACAAGTGACGGCGTTCTCAGCCATCGTCTTGGCCATGAGTTCGTAGGCATCCGCCTGGGGGAGTTCGATCTGCCGATAGAAGGCCTGCTTTCCAATCTTGAGCGCAAGGGGACTGCTCGACATGACCCTGGTGCACAACTCCTGAACGGCGCTTTCAAGATCTCCTTCCGGAACGGAGCGATTGATCAGGCCCCACTCGGCAGCGGTCGAAGCGTCGATGGCCTCGCCGGTGAGAAGCATTTCCATGGACCGCTTTCGGCCGATGTTCCGACTTATCGCCACCATCGGCGTGGAGCAGAACAATCCAATCTTGACGCCGGGCGTGAGAAACAAGGTGTTCTCCGCCGCGATCGCGAGGTCGCACGTGGCTACGAGCTGGCAGCCGGCCGCAGCCGCCACCCCATGCACTTGCGCAATGACCGGCTGCGGGATTCGCTGAACCGCAGCCATCATCTCGTTGCATGTGTCGAAGATCCTCTGCTGATCGTCGAGGTCGCGGTCGACCATCTCGCGCAGGTTGTGCCCCGACGAGAAGACCTTGCCGATCCCCTTGATCACCACCACACGAACTCCATGGTCATCACCGATAGCACTCAGCGTCGCGGTCACCGCCGACATGACCTCGACCGAAAGTGGATTGCGCTGATCTCCCCGATTCAGGGTCAGCGCCGCCACCCCGCCCAGGTGATCGACGATGACGGGATCCGGCTGCGGCGGGTAGGCGGATGTCCTGACCACGCGAGCAGCATAACGATCACATTGTGCCTGTCAACGGGCATGTGCGATGGCCGGTGCGGCTCCGTGGTGAAGCGTGGCGGGAGCCCGCATGGGCCCCCGGCACGCGTTCTATCCCGCGGCTCCCCACGGTCGCAGGTCGTGCTGCTGAGGGATGTCGTTGCTTCGTCTCACGGTGAGACGGGATCTCTCACGCCCAGATGCGGGCTGGGCCACGGGGGTGGAGCCCTGCCCGCATCGCTCAGGGGCGGTATTCCTTGGGGCACTCCCGACGCGGGGGAAGGCCCAGGGCCAGGCGTGAGGCCGTCGCTGCCTTAGCCAGCCTGCCACTTCCCCTCACCGTGTCTACGTCTTCCCATGCCTTCGCTTCCGCGATCGAGGCGTACCAGGCGGCCTTCTCATATGCCCCGTTGGCCACCGTGGTGATGTCCTTCCGGACATTCTCCGGCCAAACGTAGTCAGGATCGGCCAGAGCCTGCGCTGTCTCCTCGTAGGCTTTAGCCCCGCGCTGAGCGGCTTTCACTGTCTTCGGGTGCGGAGTGTCGCTGGAGCCAGAGAAGGCATCGAACTTGTCAACGGTCGCGTAGTACTTTTCGTTGGCCGCGTTGGATGCGCACACGTAGGTCAGGAACCGATCCCCGGCCTCCTCGATGGTGAGCTCCACCGGCCCCGTTGGAGTGGGCGTCGGGGTCGGAGTGGGCGTGGGTGTCGTGCTCGGTGTGGGCGTCGCACTGGGTGATGCCGAGGTCGGCAGTGGCGTCGATGACGAGCCCGCATCCGTGGCCGAGCCGGTGCAGCCGGCGAGCAGCGTGGCCGTGGCGACCCCCACCGCGAGCATCAACTTCTTCACAATGTCCCCCGTTCGTCGCGTTGCTCACCACCCTACTCGCCGCTACTGCCACCACGGGTCCTCCTCACCGAAAGGCGGCTCATCGTGGCGGTGCGGCACAGGATGTCCTGCGATGAGGTGCAACGCGGTGCGCAGCAGGTGAGCAACATGAGCGCTGGTAACGCACATGATGATGAGCGCTCCTCCGGCCGTGGTGATGGTCGCCGGGTACAGCGGGTCGGTGGCAAGGCGTTGGCGATGCCAGGCGAGCACGACTCGCCACCAGCGCCTGACCTCGGCGACAGCAGTGATCGCGCGGGACCTCGCGTGCCGCAGCAGGCGATGGACGGGTGAGTGAAGAGCGCGTACAGATGTCATGAAACCTCCTGAATCGTGGAGAGCGGATGCTTTGCTGCCAGGACGGCACCGCGGCGCTGTGCGGATACCCGCGCGGTCGCACGCAGGATGCCGTCGTAGACATTGGCGGTGATGGAGATATCGGCGTGACCGAGCCGCCGGGAGACTTCGAGCAGGCTCTCGCCCTGGCTGAGGCCGAGGATCGCCGAGACATGCCTGAGGTGATCCGGGCTCGTGCAGCGAACGTGCAACGAAACGCGGCGTAACAGGGTCAGAAACGGCTAATGAGACCTGCCGGCACGAGGTCGTCAGAGCGCAGAAATCCCCTATGACATACAGGTTTCTAGGTGGAGCGGGTGACGGGAATCGAACCCGCACTGTCAGCTTGGGAAGCTGATGTTCTGCCATTGAACTACACCCGCGCGGGAGGTCGCCCTCCGCGGGAATCGAGTATGCCACCGCCGCCGATCCACCATGTACAGACCATGACGCCGACCGCTAGGCAGCAGCTGGCCGCGAGATCAGGGAGGCGGTGCTTGTCGGCGAGGAAGGCGGTGATCATGACCAGTGCCGCCATGTCGTCAATTCCGTCTCGAGGCCCAGCTGGCGAGCATGGTCCATGCCCGGTCGAGCGGAACGGCCACGGTTGTCGCTGCAACGTATACGACGGTCATGGCGGGTGCACCGCTGGCGACAGACCCATGCAGGACCGCGGCAAAGGCAAGCAGCGTGCCGATGACCAGGGTGACGACGACCGCGCTGACGGGCGTGAGTCCGGCGACGGCACCGATCGCGATCAGGATCGCCTCCACCGGGGCCCTGATCCCGCGACGAAGCGCTATGTGACCGGGGTCGTGGATGCGCGGCGCCACAGCGTGACCCTGGCGACGGCCCTAGGGTTCTGCCGTGGCCAGTGGTGCACGCATCCCAGACGATGGCCGGGAGATCCTGCCGGATTTCCGCGTCACCGACGTGCTGCAGCAGCGACCCGAGCCCTTTCGCTCACCGTGGCAGGTTGCTCGCATCGCTGTAGCCGTCACGGTGTCGTGGGCGGTCGGCTATTGGCTATCCCCGTCGTCGTTCGGCATCTTCGCGCCGCTCACCACGCTGATGGTCGTAGCTACCTCGCCGTGGAGTACCTGGGGACTATCGATTCAGCGGGTGGTCAGCAGCGGCGTCGGGGTCTTCCTCGCAACGCTGTGGGTCACGTGGGTGGGCGTCACCTGGTGGTCGGTGCTCATCGCCATGGTCGCCGCGTTGGTCTTGGCCAGTCGATTGCCGCTGTCGCTGGGCGGGCAATTCCAGATCCCGACCTCGGTGCTCTTCGTGTTTGCCCTCGGCCAGGTCACGTGGGAGCAGGCGGCCTGGCGTGTGCTCGACGTGGCCATCGGCGGTGCCGTGGGAATCCTGGCGATCTACCTGCCTCCGCCCAAGCCGCGGCCGGAGAAGTTCGAGGTCAGTCTGCAGTCATATCGCGACCACATCCTGGATCTGCTGGAGGCGATCGCTCGGGAGATCCGCGAGCAATCCGAGCCGCTCGGTGCCGACGTGCTCCACAGTTTCGTCCAAGACAGTCGATCCCTGCGCGGGGATGCCGACGTGGCACGTCAATCGCTGGTTGCCCTCGCTGAGAGCATCACCTTGAATCCGCGGGGGCGTGGGTATCGCCCCCTCCTGGCCGAGGACGCGCTGCGGCTACGGCGATTGGCCAGTATCGGCGTCCACGTGCGCGGCATTGCGGGGGTGGTCAACAAGGACTACGACCGACAGTGGATTTACCCCGCCCTGCAGGAGTCGACGCTCGCCGACCTCCTCGACGAACTCGCCGTGCTCGGACGCCTGGCGCTGGGGTCACCCGGCATGCCCGTGCGCCCTGAGGCACCCGAGGAGTTGTCGGTGCGGGCCGGAGCCTTCGATACGCGTCTGCGCAGTCTGGCCGATCACATCGTCAACGACAGCACGGGTGAGGTGCTGGAGTCGGTCTCGCTTCTGGGGCGACTGGAATTCGTGGCCGACCAACTCGAGGGCTTCGATCGCCTGCCCGGAGAGGCAGACGACAGGTTCGAGGACGACTAGCCGGGGCAGCCGATAGCCTGCGGCCGTGCTTCTCTCCGATCGCGACCTACGTGCCGAACTCGATGCAGGGCGAGTGGGCCTCGAGCCCTACGACCCCGCGATGATTCAGCCATCGAGCGTGGACGTGCGCCTCGACCGCTACTTCCGGGTCTTCGAGAATCATCGCTATCCCCACATCGACCCCGCGGAAGAACAGCCAGACCTGACGGAGTTGGTCGAAACCCGACCCGACGAGGCCTTCATCCTTCATCCGGGTGAATTCGTGCTCGCCTCGACCTACGAGGTCGTCACCTTGCCCGACGACATCGCCGGACGCCTCGAAGGCAAGTCATCCCTGGGGCGACTTGGCCTGCTCACTCACTCGACGGCTGGATTCATCGACCCTGGTTTCTCCGGCCACGTGACTCTTGAGCTGTCCAATGTCGCAACGCTCCCCATCAAGTTGTGGCCCGGCATGAAGATCGGGCAGCTTTGCCTCTTCAAGCTGTCGTCGCCGGCTGAGCATCCCTACGGGTCAAGCGTCTACGGGTCGCGCTATCAGGGTCAGCGCGGCCCCACGCCGAGTCGCTCGTTTGCCAACTTCCATCGAACGGAGCTGGGCGAGTAGCCCGTTCGCATGCAGGGGGACAAGGCAGCGCTCACGCTGGCGGCTCGATGCATGCAACGACGCGACGTCGACGCAGTGCCGCTTGGTATGCCGCTTGGTGGGGATGTCGTGACGGGGGCGTTTCGCGCGCTGCTCGGGGCGTCCGTGGCGCGCAGCGCCTAGGCGTCCTTCTTCACTCCGGCGAGCAACAGCGACGCGAGGTCGACTACCTCGAAGCCCTCCGCCTGGCCCTGCTGCTGGAACGACGTCACCGCGTCGTTGAGCATCACGCTGCAGAACGGGCATGCCACGGCGACCTTGGCTGCACCGGTCGCGACGGCTTCCTCGGCCCTATTGGCATTGACGCGAGTGCCGAGCTTCTCCTCCATCCACATGCGGGCGCCACCCGCACCGCAGCAGAATGATTGCGCGCCGTGGCGCGGCATCTCGACGAGCTCGACGCCGGGCACGGACTCCACGAGCTCGCGCGGCGGCACGTAAATGTTGTTGTGGCGTCCGAGGTAGCACGGATCGTGGTAGGTGACCTTCTCCGTCATCCCCGTCTCAAGCGGGGTGACGGGAATCAGGCGACCTTCTCGCACGAGAGTGGCCAGCAACTGCGAATAGTGGACGACCTCGTAGTTGCCACCAACCTGCGGGTATTCGCGGCCCAGGGTGTTGAGGCAGTGCGGGCATGTGACAACGATCTTCTTGGCCTTGATCTCGTTGAGCACCTCGACGTTCTGCATTGCCTGCATCTGGAAGAGGAATTCGTTGCCTGCTCGACGAGCCGGATCGCCATTGCAGGTCTCGCCCTCGCCGAGCACCATAAAACTGACCCCAGCAATGGTGAGGAGTTCGGCGACCGCCTTCGTGGTCTTCTTCGCACGGTCCTCGAAGGCCCCGGCGCACCCGACCCAGAAGAGGTATTCGACGTCGGCGGGGATCGTGTCTTCGCCGTCCATGCCGAAGACGCGGACCTCGAAGTCGACTTCCTCGATCCAGGCATTGCGCATGGAGGCGTTCATGCCCCACGGGTTGCCTTTGGTCTCGACGTTCTTGAACATGCCGTTGAGTTCGACCGGGAAACTCGTGTCGATCATCACCTGGTAGCGACGCATGTCAATGAAGTGGTCGATGTGCTCGATGTCGACGGGGCACTGGTAGACGCAGGCTCCGCAGGTGGTGCATGACCACAGGGCGTCCTCGTCGATGACCGGACCCGACTGGTCGCGGTGGCCCGACGCGTCGTAGCCGTCGGTGTCCTTGTGCGCCACGTCATCGCGCGGCCCGACGAGCGGGCGCTCGACGGCGTCCTTGACCGACTGCGGCATCGTGGCGAGCACAGCCTCATCGACATCGCCAAGCGGCGGGTTTGCGCCGTCGTTGGCCTTCTGTGCGGCCATGACATAGGGCGCCTTCGCAAACGACGCCTCGCGCAGGTCCATGATCATCAACTTGGGGCTCAGTGGCTTACCGGTGTTCCACGCAGGGCACTGCGACTGGCAGCGTCCGCATTCGGTGCAGGTGGCGAAGTCGAGCGTGTCCTTCCACGTGAAGTCCTCGATGCGCCCGACGCCGAAGGTGGCGTCGTCGGCAGGGTCCTCGAAGTCGATCGGCTTGCCACCGGAATACATCGGCAGGAGCGGGCCGAGGGCGTTGGGAAGCCGCGAGAACGCGACGTTGATGGGCGCGAGCCCGATGTGCAGGTGCTTGGAGTAGAGCACGATGAGGAGGAAGCCGAGGATCACCGCGATGTGCAGGATGACCCCGAAGAATTCGAGCACCTCGAGCGTGGATACACCCAGGGGCTCCATGAGCGAGGCGATCCAGTTGGAGAAGAAGGCACCGGGCAACTGGCCGTGGAGGGCGAGCTTGGCGCCGCGGTAGAGCTCCAGCGTCCACAGGACGTTGAAGATCATGAGGAGCACGATCCACGCGGCTCCGGTGTGAGAGCCGAAGAAGCGGGACCGGCGGCCCTCCTTGGCGGGGTTGTTGAGCAGTCGGATGATCGCGAATATCACGATGCCGACGAACACCAGGATGACGAAGAGATCCTCGAGGAAGAGCACGATCGGCCAGGTGCCGATGACGGGGAACCAGAAGTTTTCGATGTAGACCTCGCCGAGGGCCTCCGCGACCGTGATGCCCAGCACAAGGAAGCCCCAGAACGCGAAGACGTGCGCGACGCCGGGGATGGCCCACTGCAGCAGCTTCTTCTGCCCGAGCACCTGGCTGCCCTCGAGTTCGGCGCGCTTGCCCACGTGGCTGGTCCGGCCGACAGCCGGCTGGCCGGAGCGGATCATGCCCTGCAGGAAGAGGATGCGCCGGGTCGCGAAGAAGG
>Ga0194133_10001807_pt1 | contig 35444 bp, 33 predicted proteins | sample TA2KigOf40mmetaG_FD_155448 | JGI IMG/M metagenome (GOLD analysis project Ga0194133, IMG submission 155448) | Freshwater microbial communities from Lake Tanganyika, Tanzania - TA2015055 Kigoma Offshore 40m | ecosystem: Environmental > Aquatic > Freshwater > Lake | place: Tanzania: Lake...
ATAGAGCCGTCGTAGACTACGACGTTGATAGGACGGGTGTGGAAGCGTGGTAACACGTTAAGCTTACCGTTACTAATAGCTCAATTGGCTTGATTTATGCACTGAAAAATTTTTTCGATACAAATTACAATTTTCTTAGGATTTTGCTTATATAAAAAAAGCTATTTGCAAAAATTTTCACCTATATTAGATTTTGATAATTAATATATTAATAAATCGCTTATTTTTAGAAATGCTTTTTTTTTTTAAAAAAATAATAAAATCTCTAATTTTAAATCCGATATATTATAGATATTCAAAGAATTACATAACTCCAAATAAACTGTTATCAAAAAAATTAATAAAATCAGCTTACTCAAAATTTTTAATTAAAAATCTTATAAAAAATAATATTAAGCTTAAAAAGTTTAAATTTATTTACATTTATTTATTTACTTTTATTTATGAATTATCAGCCAATTGCTGGAATTTAAAAAGTCGAATTGTAATTATTAATAAAATCAACAAATTTAATTTAACAGAATTAATTAAAAAATTAAATTATTTGTTGCCAACTGGTTTTCCAATAAAAATTGCAGAAAAGAAGAACGTATTTATTTTAAATGAAGAAAAAGTTTCTTATAAAATTTATAAAATATTATTAACAAATAACTATAATGTTTTTATAAAAAATAAAAATACAGTAATTTATGATTGTATAATATTTTATTCACAAAATTTTCAATTGAAAATTTTTAAAAAAAAAACCAAGAAACAAATTCGAAGCAATGTATTAAACGAAAGAAACTTAAAAAAAAAATTTATTTTAATAAAACAATTAAGCACCAATTTACTTTCACAAAGTAAATTTAGTAAAAAAAATTATTTTTTTTTTACTTTTAAGAAATTTATTTTTAATAGCTTAAATTCTAAATTTATAAAAAAAATTAAATTTAAATTTTATAATAAAAATATAAGTAAAATTAATATTTTACAGGATATTGTTTTGAGATATCACGGTTTAATTTTTATCAAAAATAAAATCTTAAAAGAAAGTCTTGAACAATCATCTCGTGATGATGGGAGTTTTTGTAAAGATGACAGTGTTCTTGATTATAAAGTAGACCGTAATGTCAATTCTCAGTGTATAGTATTGCCGACGGGCATAAATAGTTTAGCCCATTATTTATTTGAGTCGATTACAAGATTGTTCTACGTAAAAAATAAAAAAAATATAAAAATTATAATTAATGATAAAATTTCTAAAGATAACATTGATATATTGCTAAATTATGGAATTAAAAAAAATCAGATTTTAATAAAACCGATATTAGAAAATTGGAAAATTAAAGAATTAATCTTTCCTACCCTTTCCTACTTTGAAATATCTCAAGATGAATGTAATTTTTTATCTAAAATAAAAAAAAAAATGTCTTCAATAGTTATATCTGGCTACGATAAGATTTATATATCAAGACGAGACTCTACTGATAGCAGAAATTTAATTAATGAAATTGAAATTGAGAATTATTTAAAAAGAAAAGGTTATAAAATAATTTTAGCATCTAAATTAAGTTTACGTAAAAAAATAGAGATATTTACCAAGGCAAGGATCATAATAACTCCACTTGGAGCTGGAATTCAGAATGTTTATTTTTGCAAGAAGATCAAAGCTAAAGTTATCTTGATTGGCACTAATAGATATTTTCACCAAAAATTTATTTTACAATTATCTTATTTTAAAAAAATAAAGCTGTATTTTATTCCGTGCGAAGAATTATTAAGTTACACAACTCATTTTGATTATTTGCATTCTTCATTTTATTTAGATTTAAATATTTTAAAAGAGGCAATTAAAAATATAAATAATTTCTGAAATGCAATTTAAGCCAGGAAATTCATTTTCTAATAGTAAGTTTAAATTAGTTAATATTAAAAATATTATATATCTCAGAAAATTTTTAAGATCATCTAATAACAGAAATATTCAATCGATAACAAAACAGAATAATTTTAAAGATTATAAAATTGGTAATTATAGGATTATGTCTGCGAAAATTCTTACAACTTATGAAATTATAAAAAAAAAAAAATATTATGATATGCTTTTTTATGAAGGAAAAAGTGGAGATGAAATTTTACAAAGAGCAAACGTAAAAGAAATACAATTTTTAAAACTCTGGATAGAAAAAAACTTTTTTACTAAGAAAATAAAAAACTTTTATAAATTAAATGTTAATATTTATTTAGTAAAGTTGAATGATATTGTAAAAAAAATAAAAAAAAAAAGATCTTTAATAATATTTTTAAAAAAGTATATTCCAGAATTTAAAAAATTGTTAAATACTAAAAATATATATTATCCAAAAATTCATAATTGTCACGGAGACCTAACCCTAGCTAATATTATTATTAATTGTAAAAAAAAAAAACTTATATTGTTTGATTTTCTAAAAACACACAATGATAATATTATTCAAGACTTCGCTAAATTATATCAAGAATTTAAATTAGGATGGTCTAGTAGATATTTTGATGCAATTAAAAATACCAGATCTTTAATAGTATACCAAACTATAATTAGTAATAATCAATGGAGATCTCTTGACGCTAATTTAAAAAAAGCGATAGTTATTGAAACATATATGACTTTATTTAGAATACTTCCTTTCATAAATTTAAATGATAAAGTGACTATTAATTGGCTTCTTCAAAGCATGGTAAAATTAAATAAATTTAATAAAAAAAATATTTTATAAAAAATTAATTATGCAATATTTAATTTTACCAGTTGCTGGAATATCTGCTAGATATCCTGGAATGCGCCCTAAATGGTTATTAACTATGCCCAATGGAAAATTAATGATTGAAGAAAGTGTCAGTAAAATTAATTGCCGATTTTTTAAAAAAGTTTTTGTTGTAGCTTTAAAAAGTCATATTCTTGAATATTGTAATAAAAAATTGTTAATATCTTCTTTAAAAAAAAATATATCCACTAATTTAGAATTGGTGGAACTTGAAAAACCAACGTCGTGCCAAGCTGAAACAGTGGTAGCACTAATAAAAAAGAAAAAAATAGATGGACCAATACTTATTAAAGATTGTGATAATCAGTTTAGTATTAATGATAGATTTTTAAAAAAAATAAATAATTCTGTTTATGCAATTGATATTAATACTCAAGAGTTGATTGATGCAAAAAATAAATCATATATAGAAAAAAACGTTTATAATAATATAATTAATATTGTTGAAAAAAAAATTATAAGTGATTTTTTTTGCTGCGGAGCATATGGTTTTAAAAGTGCAAAATCTTTTTTATCAAATGCCAATTTTCTTTTGAAAACATCTAAAGATATTTACATATCGCATGTAATTTTACGAATGTTATTAAATGGAAAACAATTTAAGTATAATGAAGCTCATAACTACCTTGATTGGGGGACCCTAAGTGAGTTTAGAAATTGGCAAAGAAAAACAGTTACAATATTTTGTGATTTTGACGGGTGTTTAGTTGCAAATAGCTCTAAATTTGGAAAATTAGGATGGAATATTATTCCTATTTCCAAAAATTTAAACTCTTTAAAAAAATTATATCAAACTCATAACGTAAAATTAATAATTGTTACCTCTAGACCAAAATCCCAAACTAAATATATAAAAAAAGTTTTGGCAAAATATAACTTAAAAAAAGTAGATATAATTGCTGATTTACCGCATGGAAAAAGATTTTTAATTAATGATTTTTCAAGCACAAACCCTTATCCATCTGCTTCAGCAATAAATGTTATTAGAGACAGTGAAGAATTAAGTGAGATTTTCAACAATTTGATCAATTAATTTTATTTACCCAAGAATTGACAAGTAAGTCATTCGTAATGGTAAAAAGTTATCTAAAATTGATTGTAAAGAGTAATATTACCTCTAGAATTCAAGAAACTCGTATTTTTTTAGGTCATTATTGTAATACATAATAATTCGAAGCTGATCTTAAGCCGATTTCTAAAATATGGTTACTTTAAAGTTAGTCTTTATATATTTTACGTTGCTAGGTAAAAATAAATTATTAGAAGTTGGACCAACAAATATTATTTCTACAAAAACTTATTTTGATTTATAATTTTCAATAATTTCAAGTCACTTTTCGGTTGAATAGAAGGAATAACAATAGATATTGAATCTTTATTTGAATTCAGTATATGAAACAAGTCATATAAGATTATTACAATTTTTAAATGCATTATTTAAAAGTAACCGATGAATATAAAATACTATTTATTAAAAATACTAAGTTATTTTAATATAGGCATTACTAGGTTTCAATCAGCTAGATTAGAAAAATTTTATTTATAATTTAAATTAATTCTATTATAATTTATAAAAATCAATGTTCGCAAAAAAAAAACTTAATATTCCTGATTTTTCTACTGATAAAATAAAGTGCAAAAAATTTTATCAAGAAAATGGTTTTATTATAACTGAAAAAATATTCACTGAAGTTGAATGTTCAAAAGCTATATCAGAATCTAAAAGTTTTGAAAAATTTCAATCTAATAATTTTATACCAGAATTAATGCCTCATAGAAAAAATGAGTATTTTTTAAAAATGATGAGAAATGTAAAATTAATTAGTTTAATTAATTATATAATGAACTCTGATCTAGAACTATTTGGATTACAATCTACCTTTTTTCATGGAGTTCCTGGGACAACAGGTTCCTCAGCTCACCAAGATAGTCTTTATGTAAGTCCAGAGAATCATGATGATTTTATATCTGCATGGGTGGCTTTAGTAGATATTGATATTGAGAATATGGGTAATCTTGTACTATATCCAAAATCCCATACCTTGGGAAATTTGCCTGTAGTAGAGAAAAATATAAAAAATTCAAAATATCAAAATGATAATTTGCAAAAAAATTTGTATTTAGAGCTCGGAGTATACAAAGGAATAACTATAAATATCTTACCTAAATTTGTTAAAAAGATTTATGGTTTTGATTCTTTTGAAGGATTAAAAGAAAAATGGAAAGGATTTCAAAATCATCCAAAAGGAACTTTTGATTTAAAAAAAAATGCCTAAGTTAAATAACAACGTTATACCTGTTATTGGCTGGGTTCAAGATACTTTAAATCTATTTTTAAAAAAAAAATAAGCTTTGTTCATATGGATTTAGATACTTATGATTCAACAAAGTTTGTCTTAAAAAAAATAAAACCATATTTATCAAAAAATTCAATAATACTTTTTGATCAAATATATAATTATTCAGGCTGGAGAGCAGGTGAACACAAGGCTTTAACAGAAGTTTTTAAAGCAAACGAGTATAATTTATAATGTTTTCAAAACTCGGAGAACAGGCAGCAATAAAAATTGTTTAAAATTTTTTTATATAAAATCTTAGATAAATTTTATGCTAAATTTATTAATTATTTATGGTCTAACTATAATTATATTCTCAAAAAATTACCAAAGTCAGACATTAGCTTTTATAAATCAAACATTCGTTATAGAGAATTAGAGCATCAAGTTGGTAGATTTTTAAACATAAAGAAAATAGTTGAAAAAATTGAAGGTGAAGATATTAAAGGAGATATAATTGAGTTTGGTGTTTGGAAAGGTTTAAGTTTGAGTCTTTTTGATTTATGCTTTGAAAATAAATTTAGAAATTTAATTGGTATAGATAATTTTTCAGGATTGCCAATTACCTCAAGTATATGGAAAAAAGGTTCATTTTCCAATACTTCAGAAAATATTGTTCTAGATAATTATTATAATTCATCATCGTTAGAAAAAATGAATTTGAGATTAATTAGAGGACAATTCGATGACCCAAAAGTCGCTGAACATTTATATAAAGCAACAAAAGATTTATGTATAATACACTTTGATCTAGATTTAGGCTTTTCATTAAATCATGCTTTAAAAATTATTGAACCTTATTTAAAAAATCGTAAAGATCCTATTTTTTTTTTATTTGACGATTGGGGCTGCCACCCAGATGAAATTCCGGATGCATTCTTTAATTGGTTAAAAGATATTGAAGTTTCTTGTAATTTAAAAGCAACAAAAATATCAAGCACAAAATTTACTAGATATTATCAAATTACATTTTCTTAAATTTAAGTTCTATTTTATTGATAATTTATATATCGTATCTAAAAAAAGAGCTGATATGAGAATTGTTTATTTATACGGTGAAATGATGAGTTACGCCATGGCAATAATTAATAAGTTAGCAGAAACCGGAAATGAAATTCATATTATAGAAAGAAATGAATTAAAAAATAAAACAAGTGTAGTTCCCACTATTTTTAAAAATAAAATATTTTTTTATAGAAGACTTAAATATAATTATTCTCAATTAAAAGATCTTATTAAAAAAATTGATCCTAAAGTAATCGTGATATCTGGATGGATGGATCTTGTGTATATTTATTTAGTTTTTGTTATTAAGAATAAAAGTATTACCATTGTGATGCATTCAGATAATGTTTGGAAAAATAAACTAAAACAACATATTGCAAGATTTTTAGGTTTTTTTGGTTTTTTTTATTTATTTTTTGATAAAGTCTGGATTCATGGACCACTACAATTTGAATATATGCGTAGAATTGGCTTTAGAACAAAAGATATTTTTTTTGATCATGCTTCTGCTGACACTCATTTATTTCATAAATTATATAAAGATTTTTATAATTATAAAAAAAAGAAATATCCAAAAAAATTTTTATTTGTTTCAAGACGTGAAAAAATAAAAGGACTAGAAGTTTTATTAGATGCGTGGGAAAGGCTTAATGCAAATAATAGTATAGATTGGAAACTTCAAATTATTGGCAGCGGCTCTTACAAGATAAAGAAAAATAAATTAAAAAATCTTGAGATATTAGAATTTAAATCACATGAGGATCTTAAAAAAGATATAAAGAATGCGGGCTGTTTTATTTTACCAAGCATTCATGAGCCTTGGGGTGTCGTAGTGCACGAAATGTGTGCAGCAGGTTTACCACTTATTCTCTCAGAAACAGTTGGATCGAGATACACTTTTTTAATAGATAAAAAAAATGGTTTTGTTTTTGAGGCTAATAATTATAAATCTTTAGAAAAAGCTATGAAAGATATTATAGATTCGACAGATCAGGAGCTCTTAAGCATGTCTGAGAATTCACATAAATTATCATTTAGAATATCTCCGGAGATAAGTGCGTCAAATTTATTATCAGCTGTAAATAAATAAATCCTTACACAACTTTAAAATCTAAATAATTAATATTATTATTAATTAATTTATTCTTTTTATCACAAAAAAATAGAATAAAACCTCTTCCTCCAGCTCCAAGAATTTTAAGAGGCATAACTTCTCTACTTTTTAAGTATGTGAAGGATTTTTCTATAGTATTGTTACTGACGCCTTTTGTGTAGGAAGACTTTATATCGTGAGAATCTCTTAGAATTGATAAAAATGATTTAAAGTCATCATTTAAAATAGTTTTATATGCTCTATTAGATAATTCATTCATTTGCATTAATAAATTTGATGTTAAATTTAAAATGATATTTTTTCTAATATAATAAAGTATATTTTTATTCGATTTAAATGAGTTAATTGGGTAAAGAAATAAGTTATTATTTACAAAATTTGTAAATTTGCTTTTGTGAATTTTTTTAATATCCACTCTATCTTTATAAAATCTAATTCTTTTTATACCAGATATCTGAGACCCCCAGGCGTCCTGCATACCTATAGGTCTCTTCATAAGGCTGGATTCAAAATAATTAGAAAAATTTATTAATTCTTTATTAGTAACCTTCTTTTCAATGGACTTAAAAAAACATTTTAGCAGACTTAAAATAAAAGAAGATGATGTTCCTAAACCAGAACCATTCGGTATATCGGAATAAAAAATTACATCATATTTATCATATACTTTTTGTTCTTTTGTAAATTTAGAAAATGATTTGTAGATGTTTGTATTGTAAATTTCATTATTAAATAATTTTTGATCTGATTTTATTTTGGTTTTAATTTTTTTTTTTAGAATACAGTAAGTTCTAAGGTTAATAGCTGCAGATATGACTTGTCCATATGTGTTATTTTTACAATAAAACTCTCTAAAGTCTGTCCCTCCGCCAATAAAAGAAATTCTTAATGGAGTTGATGATAAAATTAAATTATTCAATTTTTTCTATTTCTTTCAAATCTTTTTCTTAATGAACCATAAATATAGTGCATTATAATTTGAGATAAATCCTCATGATGTTCATATTTATTTGTTTTTATGTGTATTAAATAATCACTTAATTTTATTGATTTTCCACCATCAAAACCAACAATTGATATGGATTTGATTTTATTTTTTTTAGTGTACTTCAATCCTTTGATAATATTTTTGCTGTTACCACTGCTGGATATAAATATACATATATCGTCTTTCTCTGATAAAATTTTTAATTGATAAGAGAAAATTTCATCATGAGAAATGTCATTACTTATTGCGCTAATTAAACTTTTGCTAGTAGTCAAATCATATATTTTACAATTTACTAAAGGATGAAGTCTTTTAACCCAATCACACAACGTATGTGAGGCAATAGCAGATGATCCTCCATTTCCACAAACAAATATTGTTTTTTTTTTTAAAATAGTTTTTTCGATAAGATCTATTATTTTTTGGACATTATTTTCATCAATCAGTGACCCTGTTATATTTAATTCTTGTAGATAATTTTTAATCATTTAATTCTAAAATAGTTTTTAAATAAATTTTTCCAATTACCAAAATCTAGTGGAATTCTTCTTGAAATACAAATTCTAACATTAATCTTATTGGGTGAAAAGACTTTTTCTGCAAAATCTATTATTTTATATTTGTCTATTTTGTTTATTAGGATTTTTAGAATCTGTTTTTTGCTAATTTTTGGTATAATTACAATACCTGAGAAAAAATAAACATAACTTGAGTCAATTTGTTTCGGCTTCTCATGAAAAGATATTAGCTTATTTTTTTTAATTTTTACAATACCTTTTGATAATAAATATTTTGTATTTTCTGACTTTGAGATTACCATTGATACAAATTTATTTTTACTTATTTTAAGTAATTTATTTAAAATATCTGACTGCTCATTAAAAAAGAAAGTATCAGAATATAATATTATTAAATTATTAAAATTTTCTTTTTTAATTATTTTGGCAACCGTCTCGCTACTTCCTATAGGTTTTTTTTCAAAAATAAATTTTATTTTATTATTTTTACTAAAATTTTTTAAAAAACAGAAATAATTATTTTTTCTTAATAAATTTATATAAACTTTACTTATATTAAGATTATTTAAAGAATTTAAATGATGTTCAAGCAAAGTTTTTTTTTTAAAATATAAAAATATTTTAGGTATAAAATAAGTTAAAGGATATAAACGTGATCCATATCCTCCAGATAACAACAGAGCAATATTTTTTTTTTTCATTAATTAATTTCTATTTAGAAAATATAAATATATTAGTTTTGCAAGCAATATAAGAATTAAATCTATTATTAACACTAATGAAAATAATAAATTTGATCTTCGAAAATTAAATGTTATTTATGCTGTTAAATTTATGAACATTAAGCAAGAGCTCGGTAAATATATAAATAGGAAATCTACATTATTAGCTGTTGGTCCAATGAGCAAAAATTGTGTTGATGCTACAATTGAAATGTCGGACAAGTATAATGTTCCCATAATGATGATTGCTAGTAGAAGGCAGATTGATAGCTCGGCTTTTGGGGGAGGTTACGTTGAGAACTGGGATACAGCTTCCTACAGTAAATATGTTAGATCCAGATCAAAAAAGAAAAAGGTTATTCTATGCAGAGATCATGGAGGACCTTACCAAAATAATTTCGATTTTAATAATAATTGCTCATTTTCTCAGTCAATGCAGAATGCAAAAGAATCTATTGCATGTGACATTGATAATAATTTCAAAATTATTCATTTAGATCCTTCTATAGCTAGCAACCGGAATAAAAACCTAAGTCAAAAAGAAATATTAGATAGCCTTTTTGAATTAATGATTTTTTGTAAAAATTACTCAAAAAAAAAGAAAAAAAATTTTTTAATCGAAGTTGGCACAGAAGAGCAAACTGGCAAAACAACTAATTTTGAAGAAATAGAAATTTTTTTAAAAAAAATTAATTCATTTTGCGAAAAAAACAATACTGACAAACCGACATTTGTAGTAATCCAAACAGGAACGAAAGTGCTTGAGATGGAGAATGTCGGTTCTTTTGAATGTCCAGTTAGAATAAAAAATGTTTTTTACAATTAAAAATTACAAAGAAATATAAAATAATTTTATATGAATTTGAAAATTGGATAAAATTTAATAATTATGATTTAGATAAAGTTAGAATAATTACTGCCTTAATTTTTATGAATATATCTCCTTTGCATCATTATCCATACTCAGTTTTTTTATTTAAATTAGGTAAATTATTGTTACAAGATCTTGAATATTTTAATAAATTTTCCAAATGAAATTATTTTTGAGAAATAATGACATTGTCGATGGCTCAGCTAATTTTGAGAGATTGCATTCGCTAAGTAATTTTCCTGTTTTTATGGGTACCGTAAATCATGATCCTCATTTAGATGTATTGGCAAACATGGATTGGTATATAAGTAAAACTACAGGAATGATTCAGCTCAAAGAACTTATTCCTTTAGAAGTATTGTATGCTGATACTCATTCATCTGGAGAAGTTGGTAGAATTTGGGATGAACATCATAATTTATTTTGTAATTTCTTATTGGATGTTGATCATAAAAAAATATTTGAAATAGGAGGCGCAAAAGGAATTCTGGCAGATAAATATTATCAAAAAAAACCAGATATAGACTGGACTATTTTAGAACCCAATCCAAAACCTAACAAAACATCAAAAACTAAATTTATTAAAGGTTATTTTGGCGATAAAATTTCTTATAACTTTCATGACACAACTATTGTTCATTCACACACTTTTGAGCATATTTACTTCCCTGATGATTTCATGAAGAACATTTCAGAAAATATTGATGATAAAAATTATTTAATTTTTTCAATTCCACATATTAAAAAAATGCTGATTAATAAATATACAAATGCATTAAATTTTGAACATACTTTCTATTTAAATGAAATTTATATGGAATATTTTTTAAAAAAATATGGTTTTGAGATTATAAAAAAAGATTTTTATCTAGAGGATCATAGTATTTTTTATTTAACAAAAAAAGTTAATGATCCAAAAGATTTGAAGTTCTCAGAAAATTTATATAATGAAAATAAAAAATTATTTAATAACTTTATTAATTTTTATAAAATTTTAGTAGATTCTATAAATTTAAAAATTAAAAAACAACAAGGTAAAATATATCTTTTTGGAGCCCATATATTTTCACAATATTTAATTGCGATGGGTTTAGACATTTCCAGAGTTGAGTGTATTTTAGATAATGACGCAACAAAGCAAAATAAAAGACTTTATGGAACTAAATTAACCGTCAAAAGTCCCGAAATATTAAGAAATAATAAATACAAAACTTCTATTATATTAAGAGCGGGCGTTTACAATAAAGAAATCAAAGATAATATTAATAAGAATATAAATAGTAACGTAGAATATCTTTAAAATTTTATGTCATGTCTTTGACGATATTTGCAAATTTTAGAATTGATGATCATGACCGTTTTGAAAGACTTAAAAAATCTTTTTTTTCATTTCATAAAGCTAATATTGATAAGTGGGTTATCAATACTAGAGGTAAATTAAAGAGTGAGGTAAATAAATTTTTAAGTGAGAATATTAAGCAGAATTTCGAATTATTTAATATCCAACTAAAAAAAGGATGGTTCGAAGAGACAAGATTTTTGCTTAGCAAAATAAAAACTGATTATGTCTTTATTTGGAATGAAGACCACATAAATTTAAAAGACAAGGCTTATTTTGATAAAGTAATTTTAGAATTAAATATTTGTAATGTTGATACATTTACATATTCTTTTTTTGTCAAAGGAGATCTGCCTAGATCATTTGAAATTGAGGAAGCTATAAAAACAAATAAGATTATTTACCTTAATTATAACGAAAAAGTTCATGAAAAAAGATTAAATTTTATTAAAAGAACTCAAAGCAAAGGCCAGAATTATATTATTAGTTTACTTTCCATAATGAAAAGAAATTTATTTGAGAAAATTATACTTACAAATGATCCACCGATAAAAAGATGGTCTAAATTTAAGCCGTTTGATTTTGAGAAAGGCCCAGAAGACATACATTGGTTACCTTTTATTTTTGCTGCACCTAGAGAAGAATTTTTTACATGCATAGACAAAGATTGGGACAAAGATGGTAATGTAATACTTTTAGACAAACAGGATTTTCCAAAAAATAAGATAAAGTTTAGGAAGAAAATATTTATGAGGATTTATAAAGTAGCAAAATTTTTTTTAAAACCTATAGTTATCAATACTAGGGAGATGTTAAATAGAAAAATTACCAATTACAAAATAAAAAAAAATAAATTATTTTTTATTAATTAAAAATTTAAAATTTCATGAAAAAAAAATATTTAGACACAGCTGTTGTTATTTTAAATAATGATATTTATCTAAAAGAGTTTTTCAAAATTTTTTATAAATATAATTTAAAAAATATTATATTTATAATTAATAATAAAAAAAATATTTTTGACTTAAATTTAAATAAACCTTTTAACTTTAATTTAACATTTTTTATAAAAAAAAATACAGAGAATACTTTTCAAGTATTAAAAAAAAATAAAAAAAAATTACCTAATTTCTTTTTATTAGTTAATAGTAGCAAATTTCTTAATGAAAATTTATTTAATTTATTTTTTAAATTTAATAAAAATTTTTATAAAAATCTGATTGTTAAAAAAAAATTTAATGATCGTATTATTAATACTGAGTTTTCTATTATTAATAAAAATAATTTATATGATTATTCTTTAATTGATAATAAAAAATACTTTAAAAATAAGTATAGATTTATTTTATCAGATAAAGAATTTATGCAATTAGACCGCAATAAAAAAATTAAGAATAAAATAAATTCTTTTTTTTTTAAAATATATTCTAAAAATATTCTATTAGACAGAGATGGGGTTATAAATGTCGATAAAGGCTATGTTGCTTTAAAAAAGAATTTTGTTTGGCAAAAAGGTGCATTAAAAGCGATAAAATATTTAAATAAAAAAAATTATAATATTTTTGTTATAACTAATCAGTCCGGGATCGCTCGCGGTTATTTTTCTGAAGAAGCAGTAATAAATTTACATGCTTACATTAAAGAGCAGCTTCAAAGAAGAAAATGTTACATAAATAAAATATATTATAGCCCCTTTCACATTGATGGAATTATTCCCAAATATTCATACTCCAGTAATTGCAGAAAACCTGGTGATGGTTTATTCAAGACTCTAACTCAGGAATGGAATATTTTATTTAATAGAAATATTTATATGATTGGAGATCAAAAATCTGATATTGAATTTGCAAAAAATTGTAGAATTAAAGGACTACTTTTTAAATCTGGTAGACTCGATATTTTTTTAAAAAAAAATAATATTTAATTAATAATGTATATCTTTAGTAATTTTTTAAATTTATATAATTTTTTAACTTTTAAAAATAATATTTTATTTTTAATACTTGTTTTTTTTTTATTAATATCTTCAATTTTAGATGCTGTTGGTGTCGCGTTAATTATTCCTTTTTTTGATTTATTATTAGAAAGAGAAACGTCTTTTTTTACTAATCTAATCACAAATTTTTTTAAAAATTTTTATAAAGACAAGCAGTTAACTTTAGTTTTTGTAATATTTATTTTATTATTTTATTCATTAAAATCATTAGTGATTGGTTTTGCAAATTATTTGCAATATTATTTTGTATTTAAAATTCAATCAAATATTAAAATTAATATTTTTAAATATTACATAAATCTCCCTTACAAAAAATTTTTAGATTTAAATTCTTCTAAAATTACTAACGTAGTAACTCAAGATCTTCATTTATTTATTTTTAACTTTATGGTTCCTTTATTGGTATTGATCGCTGAGGGTTTAATAATCTTATCAATATTAGTTTTATTTATGATTATTAATCCATTAAATTTTATTTTTTTCTTAGTAATTTTTCTATTATTCTTAATTTTATTTTTCTTTCTTAAATTTTCTACAAAAAAACATAAATATTGGGGCGAAAAAAGAGAAAGTTTAGATGAGCAAAGTTTAAAAATTTTTCAAAATGCTCTTACTAATATCAAAATTACCAAAATTAATAATAAAATAGATTATTTTGTTAATGATTTTTCAAACAAAGTATATTTATCATCTAAGCTGCAAAGTTTTTTTTACACTATTCTCCAGTTACCAAGAATTTTTGTAGAGTTGTTAATTATATTTTTATTATTATTAAGTTATTACATTTTATCTAACTCAGGCTCTAATCACGATACATTAGTTTCTTTAGCATTGTTAACAGCAGGAGCTTTTAGAATTGCTCCATCAATAAACAGAGTTATGCTAGCACTGCAATCTCTAAAATATTCTCAGTCAACTTTTATAAAAGTATTTAGTTTTTTACATAGAAAAAAAAAATTTACTAAAAACAATACTTATAAAAATATCATTTTTAAAAATTCAAAATTAACTTTTAAAAATATAAATTTCTCTTATAAAAAAAAAAAGATATTAAATAATATTTCGCTAGACATAAACGCTGGAGAGTTTGTTGCTATAATTGGTAAATCCGGCTCTGGAAAAAGTACTTTGTTAGATTTACTTTCTGGAATATTAATTCCAACATCAGGATACACATATCTAAATAATCAAAAAATAACATTAAATAATTTTTCATGGCAAAAAAATATAGGCTATGTGACACAATCAAATATCTTGCTTGATGAAAATATTTATCAAAATATTTCTTTTGGAACAAAGGTTAATAAGATTTTAATTAATGAAATTTTATCAGGTTTGAATCTAAAAAATTTTATAAATTCGGAAAATAAGAATTTAGGTGAAAAAGGATTAAAAATTTCAGGGGGGCAAGCACAAAGAATATCTCTAGCTAGAGCATTGTACCTGAAACCCGAAATTTTACTCATAGATGAAGGAACTAATGCTTTAGATGCTGTTACAGAAAAAGTAATTATGAATTTTTTATATGCTCAAAAAGGAAAAATAACAGTTATATTTGTTTCTCATCGCAATAATATTCTTAATAAATGTGATAAAATTTATGAGATAAAAAATAATAAAATTTTTTTAAAAAAAAATAAACTTTAATGATAAAAATATTAAGTGCTTCAATTTTAATCTTAATAAATTAAAAAATGAATATTCTAATTACTGGTTGCTCAGGTTTTATAGGATTTCATTTATGTGAACATCTTTTAAAAAAAGGTCATAAAATATTTGGTGTTGATAATTTAAATAAATATTATTCCCCAATTTTTAAAAAAAAAAGATTATTTATTCAAAAAAAAAACAAGAATTTTTTTTTCAAAAAAATTGATATTTCTAATTTTCATGTAATTAATAAGTTATTTAATTCAAATAAATTTGACATTATTTTTCACTTAGCGGCACAGCCTGGTGTAAGAAATTCTATTTTGCATCCAGAACAATATCTTCTAAGTAATATCATTGGCTTTTTTAATATTGTCGAGTGTGCAAGACAAAAAAAAATAAGCAAAATTATTTATGCTTCTTCTAGTTCTGTTTATGGTAACGCAAAAAAATTTCCAGCTACTGAAGATCATATAAAAACTCCAGAGAGTTTTTATGCATTCTCAAAATATAATAATGAGCAGTTAGCAGAACTGTACTCAAATGTTTATAAAATGAATTTTATTGGTTTAAGGTTTTTTACAGTTTTTGGAGAATGGGGTAGACCAGATATGTTTATTGGAAAATTAATAACCTCATGTATAAAAAATTATAAATTTAATTTAAATTTTTTTGGAAACCATCAAAGAGATTTTACTTATATTAAAGATGTAATATTTATGATTGATAAATTATGGAATAAACCCATTAAAAATAAACATCAAATATTTAATATTTGCTCGAATAGACCTTTAATCTTAAAAAAAATTATTTTTATTTTTAAAAAACATTTTAGCAAAGTTAAATTTAGATTAACAAAACATCAAACAGGGGATGTTTATAAAACTCACGGGTCTAATAAACTTTTAGAAAAAACAATTGGTAAAATCAATATAACTTCTATTGAAAAAAGTTTAAGCCAAACTATTAATTGGTATAAAAATAATTTAGATTTTATTAATTAATTAAAATTACATTATTATGTGCGGATTTGTTGGACATGTTTCGCTAGGCAACACAGCTATACAAAAAACAAGATTAATTGATTCTGTAAATATTTTAAAAAATAGAGGTCCCGACCATCTAGGTTACCAGTCTGGAAAAAAATTTGGATTAGCATTTAGAAGACTTTCAATAATAGACCTTTCTAAGAATGCAAATCAACCTATGTATTCTGACAATAAAGATTTTATATGTGTTTTTAATGGTGAAATTTACAATTATAGAGAAATATTTAACGAAATAGAAAAAGATTTTTTTTGGAAAAGCAGATCCGATACTGAACTTCTATTAAATAGCTGGATTAAGTGGGGACCAAAATGTTTAGAAAAATTAGACGGAATGTTTGCTTTTGCAATTTGGGACATTAAGAAATCAGTTTTATATGCAGCTAGAGACAGAATGGGCGAGAAGCCCTTTTATTTTCATATTAATAATAAAAATTTTTATTTTGCCTCAAGACCAAAACCAATAATTTACTATAATCCTGAAATTTCAAGAGGTTATGACGCTCAAGCACTTAGATCTTATCTAGAGTCAGGATATATTGCGGGAGAAAATTCAATCTATAAATCTTTAAAAAAAATTAAAGCAGGTCATTATATAAAATTTTCAGACGAAGGCTTTCATAATATTCCTTATTGGAAAATTGAAGATTACAACACAAATTATAGTCTTTTAAATAAAAAAGAAGATACAATTGTAGACGAGTTAGAATCTTTAATTATTAAAAATTTTAAACAAAGATTTATTAGCGACGTTCCTGTTGGCATATTAATTTCCAGTGGAATAGATAGTTCATTAATAACAGCGATTGCTAAAAAATATATTAATTCAAACGAGAATATTAAAACTTTTAGCATTGGTTTTTCAAATAAGATTTATGATGAAAGCTCGCAATCAAAAAAAATTGCAAATTTTTTGAAAACAGATCATCATGAAAAAATTATTCATCCCAATGACATGATTAAAATGCTTCCGAAATTTTTTGAAAATTGCGATGAACCTTTCTTTGATAGTTCTATATTTCCTATGATGGAAGTAGCAAGTCTTGCAAGAGAAAAAGTAAAAGTTGTTCTATCAGGAGATGGTGGAGATGAATTATTCGGAGGCTATAATTACTATCTGATAATTAAGATTTTATCTAAAATTAATTACTTACCTTCAATCGTTAAGCAGTCTTTGTATGTAATGCTTAATTCATTACCAATTTATAAATTAAATTTACTTGCAGAAGCTCTCAAGCAGAATAACTTGATAGACAGCTTTTCCTTTATAAGAAGTATAATAAAAAAAAATACCCATATTATGTCAGAAGAATCTTTAGAAAATACGATAAGTATTCAAGAAGTTTTTAGAAATAAAGTAAGTCAATTTTCTAAAACAATTCAACCTGTAGAAGCCTGTATGAAATTAGACTCTATCTATACTTTGTGTGATGATTATTTGCAAAAAACAGATTTATCTACAATGGCCTTCTCTATTGAAGGAAGGTCTCCATTTTTAAGTAAAGAAATTATAGAATGGTCGGCAACATTACCAACCCAATATAAAATATATTTTTTAGAAAAAAAATATATTTTAAGAAAAATTTTAACGAGATATCTTCCAAGTGATCTTATTAATAGAAAAAAAATAGGTTTTGAGGTGCCAATAGATGAGTGGATGAAAAATGATTTATACTTGTGGACGAAAAATATAGTGGACAATTCTGAATATTATAAAAACTTGCCTATCAAACAAACTGAAGTTCAAAAATTATTCAAATTATTATTAAAAGGAAAAAAAGGTATACACCCCTATTTATGGTCAATTATTATGTTATTAAATTTTAACAAAGAAAAAATTTACAATTAGATTTAGATAATTTGATTTTTAAATTTTTTTATCTTTTGCTATAAAAAATGAAATAAGAATTAACAAAAAATCAATGCTAAACATAGCGTAGCTATTTTCAAACAATACTCTAATTAGAAAAAATATTAAAATCATTGTAGCAATTTTTATTGGAGCATTCTTATTATTGTTAAATATTTTTGTAACAAATAAATTTTTACAGGCTACTAAAAAAATATTTATAGTTATTGTTAAAAAAATAATAAGACCTGGATATCCCCCAGAAAGAAAAGAATAAATATATCCATTTGAAACATTATTTCCAAAACCTTCTGATCCAGATAGCGGTAATAGAAACCTATCTCCCTGTGGTCCATATCCAAATATTTTATTTTTTTTGTACAAAGTCAGGGAATTGGACCATAAATATGTCCTGCCACTATCATTAAATTTTAGTTCAGTGAATCTTGTTTTGTTAATGGGTGGAACTCGTTCACCATCAGAATTAAATTGGCCTTCTGTTGCTATTATATCTTTGTAAAATATATTAGCTATAAATAAAGTTGCAATTGGTAAAATAAATAAAAGTAAAAAAAAAAATATTTTATTAAGAAATTTTTTTTCTCTATATAAAAATAGAATTGTAAATAAAACAGAAAAATAACATAGAATAGCCCCCCTTGATTGAGCAGACCAGATTATAATTCCAATACATGTCGCTAATGCAATAAGCGCAATTCTATATTTAAAAATTTTTTCTTTTAAAAAAAATATTATTATTAAAATATTTGCAACAGCTAAACTTCTAGCTATCCCAGTTATTCGTGGATATGATAAATCTGTATTTTCAAACATAATTTTATTTGGAGATATTAAAGTGTATAAATATATAGTTTTAAATTCTGCATCTACCAATGCTTTGCCTAAAATAATAATTGAAATTGCAAATATTGTAGCGATTGTAGTATAAAGAAAAAATTCTAAAATTTTATTTTTTAAGGTTAGTAATGCTAAATAAATTATTCCTATTGCTCCAAGAGAAAGAACTATTAAGTATAAATTATCTAAGTTAAAGTTTACTTCTTTGTTCTGATAAAGACCAATAACTTGAAACGTAAAATATAAAATAAAAAAAAATAAAAATTTTAATTTTGGAAATTTTTTTACGTTGTATAAAAAAAAAAAAAAAAAAAAAAAAATAAATGAGAAAAAAATAGAAAAAGTAATTCTAAAGCTTTCTAATGATTGAAAAAAATAATTTTTGTCAAAAAATAGAATGGGTGGTTTTGCACCTATAGAAAGAATTATTAAAATCCAACCTGAAAGTAATATAAAAAATTTCTGATTATTTTTCATCAAATTCTTTTAATGGAAAATAATGTTTCGCCGTGATTAATTCCATTTTTGATACCATTCTCTCCGAATGATATCTTTTCATTAACAACAAAATTATCTCCAAATAATTTTAAAATATCCCTTCCAAACATATGTAGATGATCAAATTGTCCAAAATGTACTTCTCTATCATTCTTTTTTATAATTTTAGAGTTGCTATAAGTTTTTTCCCAATTTTGTATTATTGGAAACATTAAAATAATAAGACCATTTTTTTTTATAATTTTTTTTAAATTTGAAATTGCTTTTATATAATCGACATGCTCAAGTACATTTGAGCAGATAATTATGTTAAATTGTTCATCGCTAAATTGAATATTTTCAATATTGCAAAATTCTTGATCATCTACAGGATGCAGGTCAACTTTTTTATAACTTTTAAAAATTTTTTTATTAATTAAATTTTCAACGCATTTTTCGGGAGCGAAATGTAAAATATCATACTGGCTTAAATCTAATTCTTTTAAATATTCACCCATTAATCTGTTTCTGCTTACTGAAAAACATTTGCTACAAGTGAGTTCAAAATTAGATTGTAAATAACCTGTGAAATAGCCCTTAGTAACCTTATTGCAAAAAATACAAAAAAAGCTTCTATCTGGGATAGTTATTATCCTCTTAAACAAAATTATTTTTTGCAGTAAGAGCAATATAAAAGTAGGTATCTTCTTCTTTAGCGTTATTTTTAAACTATTAAAACTCTTCATAAGTTTATGATTAAGAAAATATAATCTTATTGTAAAAATAGATATATAAAATTAGCTATTTAATAATCTTAATTATTAATATTTTATGATTTTACTAATTAATATTTAATAAAAATGAACAAAAAAATTATAACAGTAATTATACCCACTTATAATCGAAGAATTAGAAAAGAAGTTATCAAAAAATTTTTTTTTTTCAAAAAATTTATTAAAATTATTATAGTTGATGATGGTTCTTCAGTTTATGTAAAGAATTATAACAAAAAATTTTTACATCCGTTTTCTGAAATTTCTTTTATTGAGTTAAACAAAAACAGAGGACAAAGTTATGCCTGCAACCAAGGTTTAAAAAAAACAAATACTAAATATGTTTGGTTTTTTGATGACGATGATACTGTTAATTATAAATCAATTAAAAAAATTATTTCTACTTTAATTTTAAAAAATGCAGATGGGTATTTGCTTCCAGCCTGCAAAATGTATAACAATATTAAAATTAAAACAATTTATCCTGAAGTTAGACCTCATAATTATAATGATCTAAGAAATAACGGTCAGATGGTAAATACTTCATGCGCTATTTTTAAAACAAGTATTGTTAAAAAAATTAAAGGCTGGGATAATAATTTATATGGTGGTACTGATACGGATCTTTTTTTAAGATATTCAATGGTTAGTAATTTTTTATTTCTGAAAACATATCCAATCAAAATCAATATTGCAATAAATAACAGGCTTACAAATAAAATATTTAGACAACAAAAAGCTAAAATATTTTTTTTATTAAAACACTGGAAAGTGTTAACTATTAAAAGAAAATTTTACTATATTTTTAGTTTATTATTTTTTTTTCCTTTATTTTATAACTTCAAAGATAATTTAATGTTGCTCTTAGCCAAAATTAAAAATAATGTTAGATCTAATGTTTAAGAATAAAATATTATTAATAACCGGTGGAACAGGCTCCTTTGGCCAGTCCTTTTTAAAAAAAATTCTATCATCATCAGAATTATTTAAAGAAATTAGAATATTTAGTAGAGATGAAAAGAAACAAGATGATTTAAGAAAAAATATTAACAATAAAAAAATTAAGTTCTTTATAGGAGATGTAAGAGATAAACAAAGTTTAAGCCCAGCAGTTAAAGGATCAAATTTAATATTTCATGCTGCCGCATTAAAACAAGTTCCTTCTTGTGAGTTTTATCCACTTGAAGCTATCAAAACTAATATTTTAGGAACAAATAATTTGATTGAACTTGCAACACAATATTTCGTTGAAAGGATTGTATGTTTAAGCTCCGATAAGGCTGTATACCCAATTAATGCAATGGGTATGTCAAAAGCATTAATGGAAAAGATTGCAATTTCTAATTTTAATTTAAATAAAAAAGGACCTATTATTTCAATTACAAGATATGGCAACGTTTTAGCATCAAGAGGTTCGGTAGTGCCTCTATTTATTGAGCAAATTTTAAACAATAAACCTATCACTGTTACTGATCCAAAAATGACAAGATTTATAATGCCAATGGATAAGGCTATAAAATTAGTTTTATTTGCTTTGAAACATGGAAAGGGAGGGGAGATATTCGTTCAAAAAACCCCAGCAACCAATATCCAAAATCTTTTGCAGGCAGTATTAAATATTTTTAATAAAAAAAATTATAAAATAAATGTTATCGGAACTAGACATGGAGAGAAACATTATGAAAGCTTACTAACCAGGGAAGAGAAAGCAATAGCTAAAGACATGGGTGACCATTTTTGTATTGCTAGCGATCAAAGAGATTTAAATTATGATTTATATTTTGCGCAAGGATCTAAAGTTTTATCCAGTTATGAAGACTATAATTCAAATAACGCAGAGCAATTGACAATTCTTGAGACAAAAAAAATTTTATTGAATTTAGAAATTTTTAAAAATAAAAATTATTCAGTTATATAATTATAAGATTTCTAATGAATATTTTAATAACTGGATCACAAGGGTTTATAGCAAAGAATCTTATTATCAGGCTATCTGAATTAAAGTATTACAATATTTTAACTGTAAATAAAAAAACTTCACAACAAGACCTTTATAAAAAATTAGCTAAAGCAGATATAATATTTCATTTAGCAGGAATTAATAAAGAAGATAAATCAGGTTTTAATTACGACAATAATTATATTTTTGCTAAAAAAATTTGTTCATTCTTGGAAAGCAATTATAAAAAGACTAAAATTATTTTTGCATCATCAATACAAGCTAAATTAAAAAATTCTTATGGAAAATCAAAATTAAAAGCTGAAAATATATTTTTAAATTATAAAAGAAAAACTGGAGCAGAACTACTGATATATAGACTCCCAAATATTTTTGGGAAATGGGCAAAACCCTTCTATAATTCTGTAGTTGCAACGTTTTGTTATCAGGTGCACCGAAATGAAAAAATAATTATTACCGAACCAAAAAAAAAAATACCCCTAATTTATATTGACGATTTAGTTTCTGTATTTTTAAAAGATATAAGATTAAAAAGAAAAAAGACTTTGTTTGTAAAGATTAAAAAAATTTTTTACATAACTGTATCTGATTTAGTAAATTTAATAAAAAGTTTTAATCAAAAAGAAAAAGTTTATTTACCCAACAATATTTCTAATTCTTTAGTTAAGAACCTTTATAGTACTTATATAAGTTATTTCTCAAAAAAAGATTTCAAGTATGAATTAAAAAAAATTTCCGATAAGAGAGGTTATTTTTGTGAATTTTTGAAGAATATTGATTTTGGTCAGATTTCATTTCTTTCTATATTACCTAAAAAAATTAGAGGTAACCATTACCATAACACTAAAACAGAAAAATTTGTTGTTATTTCTGGTAATGCAAGATTTAATTTTATAAATGTGATGACTAAAGAAAGATTTTCTATTTTAGTTGACGAAAAAAAAAATATGGTCATTAATACTATTCCAGGCTGGGCGCACAATATAGAAAATATAGGAACACAAACCGTTAAAGTTTTGGTATGGTGTAACGAAATTTTTGACAAAAAAAATCCAGATACAATTTTTTATAAAGTATAATTATGAAATTAAAAGTTATTACTGTAGTTGGTACAAGACCTGAAATTATTCGACTATCCAGAATAATTAATAAATTAGATTTTTATTTTAATCATATTTTAGTTCATACAGGTCAGAATTATAATTTTGAATTGGGTAATATTTTTTTTAAGGAACTTAAACTTAAAAAACCTCAGTATAATTTAAGTTGCAAATCTAAAAGCGCCATAGAATTTATTAGCAAGTCTCTAGTTCGATTTGATAAAGTTTTAGAACTCGAGAAACCAGATGCGGTTTTAGTACTCGGGGACACTAATAGTGCATTAACAGTTCTGTGTGCAAAAAAAAGAAAAATCCCAATATTCCATATAGAGGCAGGGAATAGGTGTTTTGATGAATCTGTGCCAGAGGAAATAAACAGAAAAATTATCGATCATATATCCGACATTAATATGACTTATAGTTCTTATGCATCTTCTAATCTTAAATTAGAAGGTTTGCATCAAGACAGAATTATAAAAATAGGAAGCCCTTTATATGAAGTTTATAATCATTATTCCGCACAAATTGAAAATAGTAATATTCTTAAAAAGCTAAATATTTTTGAAAAAAAGTTTATTTTAGTAAGCGTTCATAGAGAAGAGAACGTTGACTTTAAAAAAAATTTAAAGTCAATTCTTGATGCGATAGTCCAATTAAGTAAAAAAAATAACCTTAAAGTTATTTTCTCTGCTCACCCAAGAATTGAAAAAAGAATCAAAAAATTTAATTTTAAATTAGATAAATACATAAACTTTTATAAACCTTTTGGTTTTTTTGATTATGCAAAATTAATGAAAAATGCAAAAATAGTCTTGTCAGATAGCGGTAGTATTACAGAAGAAACATCTATATTGTCCATTTCTTCCGTCAATTTAAGAACATCTAATGAGAGGCAAGAAGGAATGGAGCGCGGGATATCTCTAATGTCTGGTTTAAAATCTAAAGATATTTTAAATGCCGCAGATATAATTCTCAATAGCAAGATAGGAGAATTGGAAAAGAAGATTTACCATGATTATGAATTGAGAGATGTTTCGAAAACTGTCGTAAAGATTATTCAAAGTTACACGCATTATATAAATAAAAAAACATGGTTTAAACTTTAATTTTTTTAATTAAATTGAAAATTTTAATTATTACACAATATTTTTGGCCAGAAGCATTCAGAGTAAACGATATAGTAAAGTATTTAAAAGATAATAATTATGATGTCGATGTTTTAACAGGATTTCCAAATTATCCAGATGGTAATTTATTCGAAGAATTTAAAGCAAATAGAGAGAAATTTAATAATTATAATGGAGCTTCGATATTTAGAGTTCCATTATTTTTAAGAGGAGATGCAAGTAAGTTTAATCTTTTTATGAATTACATTTCTTTTGTAATTAGTTCAATCATATTTGGTTTTTTTTTGTTAAGAAAAAAAAATTACGATATAGTTTTTTCTTTTGCTACTAGCCCACTAACATCCTCTATACCAGCTATTTTTTTTTCTAAAATTAAATCTTGCAGAAGTTTTATTTGGGTCTTAGATTTATGGCCGGACATTCTTAAAGAATTAAAAATTATAAATAATATTTTTATTTATAAAATAATTTCAAGTATTTCTAAATTTATTTACAATAAATTTGATTATATTTTAGCTCAATCAAATTCATTTAAGTCAATTATCAAAACATATACTAGTAATAATAATAACTTTTATTTTCCAGCATGGGCTGAAGACATTGAACATCATGAAATTAATAAGATTAAATATAATGACGATAAATCTTTTAAGATAGTTTTTACTGGTAACATTGGAGAAGCCCAAAATTTTGATAATATATGGAGGCTTGTAAAAATTTTAAAAGATCATGAAGATCTTAAATGGATTATTGTGGGTACAGGTAGAGAAATAGAAAATATTTCTAAAATAATAAAAAAAGAAAATATAAATAATATTTATCTTGAGGGAAAAAAAGATATAAATGAAATTGGTTATTATCATTCAATTGCCGATGTTTTGTTTATTAGCTTAAAGTCTGGAGATGCAATTTCTTCTACAATACCTGGAAAACTACAGACATACTTACAGTCAAATAAATTTATTTTAGGCATGATTAGTGGCGAAAGTAAGAGAATAATTGAGGAATCAGGCACTGGTTGTTGTGTAGACCCAGACAGCCCAATAGATCTTGCAAAAAAAATTTTATATTTAAAAAATAATCCAGAAATTGTTAAACAGGTAAATCAGAGCAATAGAGGAAAAACCTATTTACATAATTTTTTTAATAAAAAAATTATACTTGAGAAGTTAAAACAATATTTAGACGAAGCTTACAATTCTTTTGAAAAAGTTTTAATAATCAAAGACACTTCACAAGTGCCATATGATAAAAATTTTATACTCTCAGGTTTTAATTTGGCATTTTTAGGATATCTTACTTCTAGAAAAATAAAATTGAGTAGTTCCTTAATAACTTGGCCTGACGGTATATTTAAAAATAGGTTCTATGGAAAAGATATTTCTAAAGTCTCAGGCTTAAACCTAATAAATACCCTTAAAATTCCAAATAAAATTAAGAATGTTTATATTCTTGGACTTTTAAGTAAAAATTCATACCAATTTTTAAAAAAAAAATTTTCAAACCAAGAAGTAATTCACATCGATCTACCTTTTGGACCAATTGAAAGTATTTACAAACAATGCCCTGTTAATTTCACTGAGGAAGATTTACTTATCATTACGCTTCCTACTCCAAAGCAAGAACAGTTAGCAGAATTAATAGAAAAAAATAATAAATATTATAAAATTATTTGCATCGGAGGTGCTATATCCGTGGCATCCGGTGATGAGAAGATTATTCCAAAATTATTTGATAAATTAAATCTAGAATTTATATGGAGACTTAGAACAGACACCAGAAGAAGAATTTCAAGACTTTTATATACCTTTTGTTTTTATATTTATGGCGAAATAACATTGCGTTTTAACAAAATAAAATTTAGAAAATTATCTTGAAGGAAATTAACGCAGTAGTGTGGGCAAGTGATTTCTCCCCAAGCCGTGGAGAGGGAATTTTGGCCAATAGTTTTTTCAAAGAATTTTTAAAATATCATAACAATGAAAAAATAATTATTAAAACATTTGAACAAAAAATCCTTTATTTTAAAAAAAATTTTAAACCTTTAAAAATTATTGAAAAAAATAATTTTTTTCATAAATACATAGGTCCTGTATATGGAGCTATATACTTACTACTAAATCGTAAAAAAAAAATTGCATACCTTAATTATTTGCCTTTATGGAATTTTTTAATTTTTTTAATACTACCGAGCAAGACCATTCTCGGCCCTATAACAGGTGGCGCTGAATTTTCGCACGAAAATAATTTTAGTACTTATTTACGAAAGTATATTTTTCCTTTGTTATATAAAATAAGTTTAGCAATTATTAATATAAAATTTAAAAAAGTTATCTTTTCTACTAATTTATTAGAATGTTATTTGAGCAATAATCAAAAAAAAGGATTTTTATTTAATTACATTTATTTAGATTTTATTAATCATAATAATATAAAAAAAGATAAAAAACATTTTGACTTAATATTCTATAACAGAAAAAATTTAACAAAAAAAAATTTTTTAATAAAAAAATTAATTTTTAGATTACCATCAGAAATAAAAATTTGCGTTATTGGAGAATTAATTTTAAAAAATAATGTAAAAAATTATGGTTTTGTAGATAAAAAAAAAGCAATTAAATTAATAAAAAAAAGCAAATTAGCTTTTGCGAGTAGTGAAAATATTTTGTCTTTGTTTGTTGTAGATGCGTATAATTGCAAGACAGGAATAATTTTTGATAAAAACATGAAGAATCTTAATACAATCATCAGTAAAAAAATATTTTTGCCTGTAGATTTGACTGATTTAGATAAAGGAGTAGAGGAGATAAAAAAATATATTATAAATTTCAAATTCACTATTGATACTAATTTTCAAAAATTTTTAAGAGGAAAAAAACAAGAAATTAATTCTTATTTAAAAGAGTATTTTTCTTTGCTCTAATAAGTATTTTTTAAGTAGATAGGCAATAATAAAATAAAATTTTTAGGCAATTATAAAAAATATAATTATATGATTAATTTTATTTTAATTAATGTAATATAATTCATTAATACAAAAAATAAATTAACAAATCATTTTTTGAGCTATATTTTTCGGTTATGAATTTTATTAAAATATTTGGTAATATTTATTTTTATGAAAAAATTATTTATCTATTAATCCCTATTTTTGTATTAAGTTTGGTATCAGGGCCCTTTTTGCCAGATGCATTTGTCTCTGTAATTGCTGTTTCGTTTCTTTATTTTTTCATTAAAAATTTTAAGTTATTTATTAGAAATAGAATAGTAAAATTTTTTTTTATATTTTATTTATATATTGTTTGTACATCTTTTTTTTCAGAGGCACCTTTAGAATCTTTAAAAACTTCAATTTTTTACATTAGATTTCTAATTTTTATAATTGCAATAAATATTCTTTTTAACAAACTTAAATTTAAATTTATTTTTTTTTATGCGTTCATTTTTTTATACACCTCTCTTTTTCTTGACTCTATTTTTCAAATTTACTTTGGTTATAATATTTTTGGTTTTATTAAAGATACTGATAGAGTTAGTAGCTTTTTTGGAAAAGAATTAATATTAGGAAGTTTTGTTTCAAAGACTATACCAATAGTTTTATATCTTTTGTTTTCCCTTAAAATTAAAAAAAATTTTTTTTTATATTTATATATAATTTTTATTTCTTTTTTTTTAGTTCTAGTTAGTTCAGAAAGAACTTCTCTATTTGTTTATTTGATTATTGTTTTGTTTTCATTATATTTCCTTAAAAAAAAAGAAATTTTATTAACCTTTTTTATCTGTTTTTTTTCAATATTCTTTTCATTTTTATTTTACGCTAAGACATTTGATAGATTGTATTTACACACCTATAATCAGATATTTAGTTTAAATAAATTTTTTTTATTTAGTTACAGACATCAATTACATTATTTAACAGCAATTAAAATGTTTCAGGATCATAAATTTTTTGGATCCGGTGTTAAATCTTTTAGATATCTTTGTTCAGATGAAAAATATTCCGTAAGAGAAGAAATTTATAAAGACAATGTAATTTATGCCAAAGATAACGGTCAAATTATCTATTTACAAGATCCAAAAAGGAATCAAGTTATGTATTTAATTATTAACGATGCTATGAAGACTGACAGTATTTTTCAAAATATTTTATTTGAGAAATTCAATTCAAATTATTATTATTATTTGAGTAGTTTGGATCAAAGTTATATTGACAATGTCGTTTATCGACATAATCTTCAAGGAGCGTTTAAAATATATGTTAAAGATGGACAGCAAATAAAGAAGGGTCAACCTATATACAGTTGGTACGAATATGAAAACGGCTGCAATACACATCCACACAATTTTTATATTCAGTTTTTATCAGAATTGGGTGCAATTGGTTTGTTATTTTTATTTTTATTTTATTATTATGTTTCTTCAATGCTCCTTAAATTTTTTTTTATTTTAAAAAAAAATATTTATCCAAAATTTATTTTATATGCTGGTTATGTTGCAATATTGTTTCCATTAATACCGAGTGGAAATTTTTTTAATAATTATCTTTCATTGTTATTATTTTTACCATTATGTTTTTTTAAATTATGTCCAAAGAAGTAATTATATTCATTTTATTAATTGGTAATTTAATAATTACCTGTAATTTAAAAAGAATCTCTAAATTTTTAAATATTTATGATACTCCAGATGGAGCTAGAAAATTTCACATTATTATAACTCCGCTATTAGGTGGGATTATTTTTTTATTTTCAATTTTTATTTTATTATTATTACAATTTTTTTTAACAGAAAATATTTTCTTTGAATTAACATCAATAAATAAAAAAGAATTTTTAAATCTTTTCGTTTTATTATTATTTGTTTTTTTAATTGGTTTTTTCGATGATAAAATTGGAGTAAGTGCAAATAAAAAATTATTTTTTTTAAGTTTCTTGATATTTGTGTATCTAAAAATTGAACCTAATTTAGTAATTTATAATTTAAATTTTTCATTATTTAAATATTCACTTAATCTTGGCGGATATTCTTTGTTATTCACCATAATATGTTTTTTACTCTTTATAAATGCTTTCAATATGTTTGACGGTATAGATTTGCAAATTGGACTTTATTCTTTGTTTATAATTACAATATTATTTATATTAAATAAGTATTTATTTATTTACCTATATTTTAGTATTCAAATTATTTTTTTTCTTATTTTAAATTTTAAAAAAAAAACGTTCATGGGTGATTCTGGCACACTTCTTTTATCTACATTGATTTCTTTCTTCATTATTAAAACTTATAAAACAGAAAATTCCTTTTACGCTGATGATATATTTTTATTGATGCTTATACCGGGAATTGATTTGTTAAGATTGGCAATTTTTAGAATCTTAAAAAAAAAACATCCATTCAAGGCAGACAATGAGCATCTTCATCATTATCTATCGTCAAAATTTACTTTGATTAAGACGACAACAATAATACAGTCACTAATAATAGTACCTGCACTAGTTGGAATTTATTTTAAGATTTCGCACTTAGCGATAATATTGTCTTTAATAATTTACTTTTCTTTAATAAGAAGTTTTAAATCTAAGAATTAATTATTTTTTAAGTAATTTATCATTTAAATATTTAACTATAAATATCAAAAAAAATCCTGAACCATGAAATATTACTCTATCTAATGTCAGGGGCATCAGTTCTTTGATCTCCATAGTTGTTTGAAAATATATACAATAGACTAAACCCATGTAGACTATAAAAAAAATATTTTCTTTGCTTAAAAAATTTTTTTTTTCTATTAGCCTTAGTGTTAAAAACAAAATTATAATTATCCAGACTGAATATTTAATTATTGCTTTAATAACTTCCAGACTTATGAGGTAAAAAGTATTAAAAAATATTTTATAATTTAAATATTTTAATAATTCAGAATTTAATATAGGTTCATTAAGCGAGAAGCTGCCATGATAATAAGATTTGAGCTTTATTGAAGCAAACACAATTACTAACATTAATGTAATATATGATAATTTTAAAATGTTACTCTTAGGATAAAAAAAACTGAATATTATCGTTAGTATAACAATATAGAATAATCCTTCCTGTTTTACCCAAAACATCAAATAACTCGATAAAAATAAAAAAGGAACTATTAGTATAAATTTAGGTTTTTTTTCGTTTTTAAAATTAAATATAAGAGCAAAACTATAAAATAAATAAAATAAAAAATATTCTTGATAGCCTGAGATTAAGAATCTATCAAATGCAAGTACTAGTAGAATGAAAGTTATAAATAACTTTGTATTAAAAGTTATTTCTTTTGATAATTTTCCTGAAGCTGAAAAAATCGTAATAACAAAAATAAACACATAAAATATTCTACCGAAGTATTCTAATTGCGTTGGATTAATAGACCAAAAAATATTCCAAATGTAAGCACCCAGATGTGGAAATAAGCAACAGGGAAGATTTTTTAAATCCTGATAGGTACCATTTTGAAAATAATTAGATGCCTTATAATACCAGTGCGCAATTCCATCCCATCCTAGTTTTGGATCTGAAGCTATTTGCAAAGATATAGCTAATAAACAAAATATAAAAAATAAAAAGTATTTTTTATCGTTATTATTATTAAAATATCTTAAATATTTTTTATGATTATAAATTACAAATAAAGTTTTAATAATTATTATTACATAGAATAGGATATCTATCTTTATTTTAGTAAAAGAAATTAATAAAAAAATAAATGAATAAATTAAGAAATTAAAAATATAAATATCGTAAATTGAAATATTCTTATTATTAAAGTATTTTTCTAGAAAATTTTTATTTAAAAAAAATAAAAAAAAAATTAAAAAAAAAAAAATTTGTAAAAATATATATAAAATCTCTTGCATTATTTTTTTAAAAGATAACAATTATTATTTTTATTCTCCATTATTACAAAACCCTGTGCTTTAAAATACTCTAGATTTTTATTTTCAGCGTTAATTATAATAATATATTTAGAGTTAGATTTTTTTTTAATATCGAAAAAATAACCATAAACTTGAGGATAATTATTCGAAAAATTTCTAACTTCTGGATTGCCGGGTATTTTGTGTTTTTGAATCATATCTTTTATAAAACCGTAACCTTCACGTTCGCAGTAACCTGAAGATTTTATCATTCTTTCAGTGTAATTATTTTTGTAAACAATTAAAATATTTAAAAAAAAGTTTAGGTAGCTAAGAGCAAATAAGATAAATAAAATAAAAAAAATATTTTTATTAATTTTAATAAACATACTAATATGAAAAAAATTAGCTTTATAATACCAGTGTATAATGAGATTAAAACAGTAAAACAAGCTATAACTCAAATTGTAGACTTAAATTATGATAATAAAGAAATTATTATAATTGATAATGGGTCTTTAGATGGAAGCGTCGAGATAATAAATTCTTTTTCTTTTCTGGATAATGTAAAAATTATTTTAAAGAGTAGTAATACGGGATATGGAAGTTCTATAAGAGAGGCTATTAATATTTCCACCGGTGATTATGCATATATTCATTGTGCGGATTTAGAATATGATCATTTTTCATATTTAAAAATGTTAGAATTTATTATAGAAAAAAATTTAGATGTAGTTTTTGGTTCAAGACTAAAAGCAAGCAATTGGACCATAAAAGAATTGATAAAATTAATTATAAAGAAACCTTCTTACTTAGCTACTATTATCTGCACATATTTGATAAATATTTTTTATAATAAAAACTTTACGGACATTATCGGTACCAAATTTTATAAAATTAGTAGTTTAAAAAAGATTAAAATAATTTCAAGTGGTCAAGGCTTTGATTTTGAATTAGTTAGCAAACTTTGTAAAAATAATTTTAAAATTGGAGAAATTTTTGTTAATTATATTCCAAGAAAAAATTCTTATGAAAAAAAAATTAAATTTTATCATATGTTCGTAGCTTTATTTCAAATCTTTAAAGTTAAAATTTTAAATTAAATATTTTAATAATTTATAATTAAATCTATTGCATATTTAATTTTAATCTTAAAATTTTAATTTTTTTGATAAAATTTAATATAAAATTAGGTGCTATAAATATTATTATTATTGAAATAATTATATCAATTTTTTTTGGTATTAATTTCAGATTATTCAAAACTGTTTTAAATGTTTTTAATCTATTATTTATATAAAAATTTAACAAAATATGTGATATGATGTTTTTGTAAAAAATTTCACGAAAACAATCATTGTAATCTTCTTTTTTGTATATTTTTTTTAAAGGTATCAAATATCCTTTAAACTCATTATCTAATCTTTTTAGAGCAAAATGCGCATTGACATTATCAAGATTTCCAACGCGGTAAATAACTAGTTTGTTATTTAAATATTTCCAATTATTAGTTTTAAAAATTATTTTATAAATAACATTAAGATATGAATATGCAGTATTATGATATTCATTTTTATGAAAATTTTTTAATTCATTTCTATAATGTTTAACAGAAGTGATTTGAGTACTATTCATTCCTAGTTCAGTTATTTTTCTTTTAATATCTAAATTTTCTAAGAAAAATTTTTTTTTATTATAAGGGTATATTTTTTTATTTAATTTTAAATTAGGTATTGATCTATTTGCTAAAGTAATACCAGATATATTATTGTTTTTCTTAAGTAGTTTATTTATTATATTTATAGAATTATTAGCAATTCTATCATCATCACTAATCCACCAAAAATATTTAGTTTTAACTTTTTTTGTATATTTTTTTAATTTTTCAGCTACTGAAAGTTCTTTTTTTTCTATATAAAGTTTATAATTATTTTCTTTAGCTATTTTTCTAATAATTGTTAAATTACTAATTTTTTCTTGGTAGGAAACTATAATTATTGGAATATTTAATTTACTATTATTTCTATTTATATCATTAATTAACTCTAAGAATTGCTTAAGTCTTTTAGATGTAAATATTATAATTGTTAACATAAAGCGCTTCATTATCGATGTCCGTTATTATAGTATATTTCTGAAATGAAATTAATTATTTTAGCTGGCGGAAGGGGCACAAGAATAAGCGAAGAGTCAATTACAAAACCTAAGCCATTGATTGAAATAGGAGGTATGCCAATCATTTGGCATATAATGAAAATTTATTCTACTTATGGTATTAAAGATTTTGTAGTTTGTTGTGGATATAAAGGGTATTTAATTAAAGAGTATTTTTCTAACTTTTTTCTACATTCGTCTGATGTCACGATTAATTTAAAAAAAAATAGCATTAAAGTACATAAGAAAGATAGTGAAGATTGGAATATTACATTAATAAATACTGGCGAAAATACTCAAACAGGTGGAAGAATTTTAAGAGCACAAAATTATGTAGATAAAGATTTTTGTCTTACTTATGGAGATGGATTGGCAAACATAAACATTAAAAAGTTAATTAGTTTTCACAAAAAACACGGAAAAGCAGCAACCATGACAACAGTGCAACCCCTAGGAAGATTTGGGGCCGTTGAAATAGACTCAATGAATAATATTAATAGATTTACTGAAAAACCAAAAGGAGATGGGCAGTGGGTTAATGGTGGCTTTTTTGTTTTATCTAAAAAAATATTTAAATATATCAAGAATGATAATACCATTTGGGAAAAAGAGCCTCTTGAAAAATTATCTAGAGACAAAGAACTAAAATCATTCAAGCATAGTGATTTTTGGAAATCAATGGATACATTAAGAGATAAAGATTTTTTAGAAGATTTGTGGCTTTCAGGTAAAGCACCATGGAAGTGCTGGTAAATGTTTTGTTCTTCAGGAAAAAAATTTTGGAATAATAAACAAGTATTTATAACTGGTCACACAGGTTTTAAAGGATCTTGGTTATCTTTATTGCTCTACCAATTAGGGGCAAAAGTTACAGGCTATTCATTGCCATTAGACTCAAAAAAAATCATTTTTAATCAAATTAGAATTAAAAAAGGAATAATAAAAAAAAGTTATTATGGAGAAATTAGAGATAAAAAGAAATTATTATTTGCTATTAAAAAATCTAAACCAGATATTATATTTCATTTAGCAGCTCAACCAATCGTTTTAGATTCTTATAAAAACTCAGTGGAAACTTTTGAAACAAATTTTAATGGAACTTTGAATATTTTAGAAATAATAAAAAAATTTAAGATCAAATCTTCAGTTATTGTAACTACTGATAAAGTTTATAAAAATAATAATAAAAATGTTGCTTTTAAAGAAGAATCCCCTTTGGGAGGGGAAGATCCTTATAGTGCATCAAAATCTGCCGCTGAAATTTTAGTTGATAGTTATAATAAGTCTTTTTTTCATAATAAATTATTTGTTGCAACTGTTAGAGCTGGAAATGTTGTGGGTGGTGGTGATAGATCTAATAATAGAATAATATCTGATTTTTTTAGATCATTTTATAAAAAAAAAAAATTAGTTGTTCGCTCTCCAAGCTCTATAAGACCTTGGCAATTTGTTCTTGAACCTTTAATTGGTTATTTGACAGTAGCAGAGGCAAACTATAAAAAAAAACTTCCTAAAATATCTCGTTGTTGGAATTTTTCTCCTCAAAATCAGAAAGTTTATAATGTTAGATTTATAATTGAAGCTCTTAGAAAAGAATTTGAAGTTAATGTAGTATATTTAAAAATTATCAATAAAATTGAAAAAACTTTTTTAAAGTTATCTAGTTTTAAAGCTAGAAAGTATATAAATTGGAAGCCATATTATAATATTGAAAAAACAATTAATGAGATAATTAGCTGGGAAAAGAATTATAAAGAAAATAATAAAATAATAAATTTTTGTATTTTTCAGATAAAATCATACTTAAGAATTATTAAATGGATATAAAAAATAATATTTTTGATGATTGTTATGAAATATTTAAAAAATTCTTTAATAAATA